>Ga0187893_10001591_pt1 | contig 53999 bp, 33 predicted proteins | sample MA1701074metaG_FD_139574 | JGI IMG/M metagenome (GOLD analysis project Ga0187893, IMG submission 139574) | White microbial mat communities from a basaltic lava cave in the Kipuka Kanohina Cave System on the Island of Hawaii, USA - MA170107-4 metaG ... | reverse complement strand
CGGATGAGTCAAGTTTGTGAGTCGTGTTGCAGGTGGTGCACGTGTTGCAAACTCGCGAGCGGTGACTCGCGGTCAGACCGCACGGCTGACACGACTCGTCGGGCCGGGGCGAAGCCCCGCTAGACATTCGACGAGACCCTGAAGCCTGAGCGCCGGTAATGAGGAGGCCGGCTGGGGTAATGCTTCCGAGGTTCTTCTGCTGCCCTGAGCGTAGTCATTCATCCCTGAAGGGACGGGACCGTGTCAAGCGTGGCGTGAGGGTTTTGGGGTTGGTTTGGGTTTCTTCGTACGTGCCGAGGCGCGACGGGACGCCGGCGGGGTCAAGGTGGAGCGCCCGCAGCCGCGAGGCGAGGACGTATGACCTTGACGCTGTCGGTGGGACGGCGCGAGATGAGTTGGCGAAGAAGCTGGTGTGCTCCTGGGTTAGGGATCTGGGGTTAGGGATCCAAGGTCAAGGCAGCTCCACGGTCGGACGGTGAGTGGGGGCCGGGCCCTGTTGGGTGGCCGTTCATCCCTTCGCTGCTGCAAGGCGAGCATGGAGCTGATGCGGCCAGCGGTCAGGCGGGCTGGATCAAAGGCACGACCACGCCAAGAAGGGGGTCAGAATGTCCACCGAGCGCGCGCCTGGGCTGTTGGTTGGCCTCATGCCAGGACCTCCTCGCCGCCGATCAGGCGGGGAAGGCAACGGATGCGCCCGTCACGCAACCCGTAGAACACGAGCGTGAGGAGGTCCTGGCATGAGGCGGCGGCCGCGACCTTGCCGATCTTGTTGCCACGGCGGTCGGCGATGCGCTCCCGGTCATCGCGCAGCTTGGTCCCGAACGGCAGCCGCTGGACCGCCTCGACCGCGGCCCAGCGCACTATCCGCGAGCCCTGCTTGGTGATGTGACCGCGGTGCACGACGTTGTCGGACTCGCGGTGGCGGGGCGTCAGCCCGGCCCAGCTGCACAACTTCTCCGGCCGTGGGAAGCGGGTGCCCTCGCCGATCTCGGCGGCGAACACCGCGGCCAGGGTCGGACCCGACGCCGGGGATCGCCTGGATCGCGCGGTACCCACGATCGGCGGCCAACCGGGCGCGGATGACCACGGCGAACCTGTCGACCTGGTCGTCGTAGACCTCGATCAGGTCGACCAGCGAGGTCACGCGCAGCCGGTAGGCCGGCGCCAGCCGGGTGGTTTCCAGCAGGTGCATGCCGGCCTTGCCGAACAGGTCGGTCATCGGTACCGCCACGCCTTCTTTGGCCAGGACGGAGTGGACCTGCGCCTTGAGTCCCGAGCGTCACGCGACGAGTTTGGCCCTGTAGCGGACGAGCTCGCGGACCTCGGGTGGGGCGATCCAGGCCTGGGGCAAGCGACCCATGCGCAACAGGTCGGCCTGGTCGAAGGCGTCGCGGACGTCGTGTTTGACCCGCCGGTTGGACATGCCCTTGATGCCCAACGGGTGGGACAGGTGCACCCGGGCGCCGCAGGCCTCGAGGACGTCGACGGCCCAGTACCAGCCGTAACACGCCTCCAGGACGACCTGGGGGTCAGGGCCGGCTTTTCGATCTCGCATGCCAAGGCGACGGGGTCGTTGTCGATACGGACCTGTTCGACGACCTCGCCGGTCTCGGTCATACCTACGATCACCCAGCGTCGACGGTGCAAGTCGATGCCGACGTATTGTGTAGCCATCGGGACCTTCCTCCTGTGCGATCGATGGTGTGCTAACAACGTCGAGTGTCTCAACACTCGGGCCATCAGCGGGAGCGGAGGTCCCGTTCCTTCATGGCATCAAGAGATTCATCGACTTATCAGGGACGACCAGTGGTAGCCTTCGGCCGTGTCATCACCATCGAGGCCTTGGGACGGTCCTGATCGTTCTCGGCTCGTGTCACCAAGAGTCGAGTTGCTGGAATGAAGGTCAGGGCGGGGCTCCGATCCTCTGAGCGGCCGTTCCGTGAGGCCGAACGCTCGATTGGCTATGCCGCGTTCATCTCCTATAGCCATGCTGCCGACGGGCAGCTTGCCCCGGCTGTCCAGCGTGGCCTAGAGCGGCTTGCGAAGCCGTGGTACCGCAGGCGGGCACTTCGGGTCTTTCGAGACGACAGCGGGCTGGCAGTCACCTCTGCTCTCTGGCCAGAGATCGCGACCGCACTCGATAAATCTTATTACCTCGTGCTACTCAGTTCTCCAGAAGCCGCATGGTCGGAATGGGTGAATCGGGAGGTCAAGCACTGGCTTTCAGTCAAGCCTGCCGAGCGGATCCTGCTCGTAGTCACTAAGGGCGAGTTGCAGTGGGATTGCGCCCGGGGGGACTTCGACCCTGCACGATCGACGGCCGTTCCCAGGGCGTTGCTGGGAAAGTTCCCGCAGGAGCCGCGATGGCTCGATTTGGAATGGGCACGTGAGGAGACCCAACTCGACCTACGCCACAGCCGCTTCCGAGACGCGATCGCGCAACTCGCTGCCCCAATGCACGGTCGGCCCAGGGATGACTTGGAATCCGAGGACATCCACCTGCACCGCCGTGCCCTCCACCTCGCCTGGTCTGCGGTGGCAGCTCTGCTGGTGCTCGTTCTGGTGGCGGGGGTGGGATGGAACAACGCAACCTCCAATGCGAACCGCGCTGATCGGGAAGCGCGCATTGCGGTTGCGCGTGCGTTGACGACCCAAGCGACCGCGAATATCGACCAGCACCCTGTGTCGCTGCTGCTCAGCCTGGAAAGCCTTCGCGTGAGTCCGACTGATGAGGCACGCGACACGCTGCTTCGCGGGCTTCTCCAGTCGCGTCACAACTCCATCGCGCTCAATGGCCACACAGACTGGGTCAACGCAGTGGCGTTCAGCCCGGACAGTGCCATGGTTGCAACCGCTGGTGATTACACCGTGCGAAGATGGGACGCAGCCACCGGTGCGCCGATCGGTCAGCCGTTGAGGGGCCACACCGACTCAGTATTGTCGGCTGTGGGTGTAGGGCCGGTCAACGACGTGGCATTCAGCCCGGACGGCACCATGATCGCCTCGGCCAGCCTCGATTCAACAGTGCGGCTGTGGGAGGCCGCCACAGGAAAGCTGATCGCTGAACCTCTCACCCACACGAACTTCGTAAATGCGGTGGCGTTCAGCCCAGATGGCACGCTGATCGCCTCTGCTAGCGAAGATGACGGGGTCCGACTTTGGAATCCTGCGACGGGCGCTCCTATTGGTCTGTCTCTCAGTCATGGAGGCCTGATTGTCGTAGATGTGGCGTTCAGCCCGAACGGTGCGGTGATTGCGTCCGCCAGCGTCGATCGAACGGTGCGACTGTGGGACTCTGCGACCGGTGAGCTTATAGGTCAACTCCTCGGCCACACCGATACGGTTTTCGGGGTGGCGTTCAGCCCGGACGGTACGATGATCGCCACCGCTGGCGACAACACCGTGCGGCGGTGGGACACCGCCACAGGGGAGCCTATAGGTCCACCCCTCAGCCACCCCGACGCAGTCAATGAGGTCGTATTCAGTCCGGACAGCGGGACGATTGCTTCGGCTAGCGCCGATCGAACAGTACGGCTGTGGGACGCCGCCACCGGGGAACCGATCGGCCAACCGTTGACCGGACACAGAGAGACGGTAGTGGACGTGGCATTCAGCCCGAACGGTGCCACGATCGCCTCCGCTAGCTTTGATGAGACGGTGCGGTTATGGGACGCTGTCACGGGGGAGCCAATCGGACAGCCCCTCAGCCACACCGACTACGTCAATGACGTGGCGTTCAGCCCGGATAGCACCATGCTTGCGTCAGCAGGCGAAGACGCAACAGTGCGGTTGTGGGAGACGGCTACGGCGGAGCCGATCGGCCCACCGCTCGACACCCCCTACTCTGTCAACGAGGTGGCGTTCAGCCGGGACGGTACGACGATCGTCTCTCAGGAGTTTGATGACACTGTACGGCACTGGCCGGTCGCCTTTGACGGGTGGATCCGGCAGGCCTGTATGCTCGCCAAACGCAATCTCACGCAGGTCGAGTGGGACCAATTCGTGGGTCCCGACACGGCGTACATGCGAACGTGTCCGGACCTCCCGGCTGGATACGGTGCTCCTGGGGACGCGCTGCCTGCCAGTTACGACCATCTGGACTGAACGTCAGGACGCGCACGGTCGGGACGGACACTGCGCCTTCCTGCCACCGTGCCTGTTCGTCGTCTTGAGACCTGGATCGCGAGCGCCAGCCCTTGCATGATAAACCGAGCAGGTTCGAGGGCTGGAAGTCCGAGGGAGAGACCTTCGTGGGCCGGTAGATCCCCACCGGACCCTGCCGATGTCCAATATGAGGCGGTTGGTACTAGCAGCAACAAGACTCAAGGGACCCGTAGCCTTCTGGCCGAGTTGCGCGTTTTCTCGTATGTCAGGTCGCATGCGCGCTGAGCAGCGAGGTCAGTCCTCCATCTCGAGAGGGATTCCCCTCTGTGGTTCGCGCTGACCACAAGTACGTCCCCGTGGGGCACAGGAGAATCATCATGGATCGGTTAGCGGCGGTCAGGCCTGGGGTCATCAAGGATCGCTCACGAGGCTTACGCCCGCGCGAGTCCACTAGCACCACTCGCAGCACTCGACCGGCCGTTGCTGTCGCACCTGGCGCCTATCCTCAAACCAGCGAGGATCCGGGGTTGGAGTTGGTGGTGAGGACGGCGAGCGTACGACAGGCGAGAGCCGCTCGGGCTTCGCTGCGGGTCGGAGATCTTGTCGTATGCCGGACCAATGACCTCGGGGCGGGTAAAGCGGTCGGACGGACGGCTGAAGGGCTTATCGAGATCGAGTACTTCGACAACGTCGGACAGCCCGCAGAGGACCGGCATCGCGAGTACGCGCCGATCGACGCGCTCAAGCCGTTGCCGCTGGACACGGAGACGAGGGTGTTCTGGCAGGCGGACGATGGACGCTGGCGCTCCGGTCGCATTCTCGGTGCGGATACCGAACGCGAGTACGTCGCGGTCCGCGGTTACCAGAGCGACGGCTTCATCAAGGAGGCCGATGCCTACGTCCGCTGGAGCCGCCCTTTGACGGACGTGCTGAGCCTTGCCCTCGCGCACTCGTTCGAGTCACCGTACTTGATGGAGTTGCGGCGCCCGTTCCTGCAGCACGTTCTGGGGCAACGGGCCGCCGCACGAGGCATCCCAGCCATCACGTCGTCGGTCATCGAGCACCACCAGCACCAACTCGACATCGCGCGCCGTGTCCTGGAGGACCCGACACAGCGATACCTGCTCGCAGATGAGGTCGGGCTTGGCAAGACCATCGAAGCAGGGCTCGTGCTGCGCCAGTTGTTGCTTGACAACCCGGGCATGAACGCCCTCGTCATCACCCCGCCATACCTCCGGGACCAATGGCGGGATGAGCTGGAACAGAAGTTCCTGATCAAGGACTTTCCTGCCGGGGCGGTCAACGTCGTGTGCAACGACGAGCCCGAGACCTGGCAACCCAGTGATCTCCTCATCGTCGACGAGGTCCACCACCTGGCCAGCCTGCGAGACCATCCCCAACTCGAACTGGCCACGCGCTACAAGGCCCTGCAGAGGGTCGCGCACGACAGTCCGCGGGTGCTGCTGCTGTCCGCCACGCCGGTGTTGCACAATGAGCGCACGTTCCTGACGATGCTGCACCTGCTAGACCCGCAGATGTACCCGCTCGATCAGCTCGACGATTTTCGGGCGAAGATGGGGGCCAGGCAAGAGTTGAGCCTTGTTCTGCACACCCTCACCCCGTCGACCCCAGCGTTCTTGCTGCGTCGCAAGCTCCCACAACTGCGGGAGTTGCTCCCTGAGGATGCGGTACTCGCTGGCCATGTCGAGACGGCTCAGCGCGCGCTCGAAGAGCAGAGCTGGGACGCGCTCGAGGGGGCCTTGCGGCGCGTTCAAGTCCACGTTTCGGAGGTGCACCGCTTGCATCGCCGCATGCTCCGCACGCGGCGTAGCGAAGCGCTGGTCGCGACGTTCCCGTTGGCCGGGCGCAGTGCTCCGGCGCTGGTGCCGATGGACGCCTCGGTGTCCAGCGAACTCGATGCGCTGGTGGATGAGTGGCGGCAGACGGTCGCCGCCTCGGTCGAAGACGGAGACCAGGCAGCCATCGACAGGGGGGCCCGAATGCTCGCCCGGGTGGTCGAGGCCAGCAGCGACCCGGTCGTACTCGCCGAATGGGCTGGCGATCGCCTGAACGAAGCTGCGGCTGAGTTGCCAGTCACCGACGATGAGCGGGCGGCACTCGAGCGGATGCGGCACGCGTCGGCGTACGCCCCCGCCGGCAAGTCACGCGTCCAGGCCGTGGTCGATGCAGTGCTCGATGAGGTCCGGTCTTCTGAGCGAGCTGTGGTCTTCACTCGCTCTACCCACTTGGCTCGGTCGGTTGCTCGAGAGTTACGCAGTGTCTTGGGCAACGATGTTGTCGTCCAGCACCTTGCCGGCGATGCCACCTCGGAGGCCACGTCGGCGCTGCGCTCCTTCGAGGCCGGTGACGCGAGCTTCCTGGTCTGCGACTGGTCTGCAGAGGAGGGACGCAACCTTCAGTTCGCCGACATGCTCGTCCACGTCGATCTGCCTGCCGACCCGAACAGGCTCGAGCAGCGCATCGGGCGCGTCGACCGCTGGTCCACGGACCCATCCACCACCCGCCGCTCGCTGTTGGTGGCTGACCAAACGGATCTACCCACCCTCTGGAACGCATGGCGACAGATCGTCTCTGATGGCTTTGGGGTCTTCGACGGGTCCATCGCGGCTCTCCAACACGCGGTCGAGGAGCAAGCGCTCCAGGCGTGGCGCGGATTGCTGTCCGACGGGGTCCGGCAGGTCGACGACATCATCGGGAGCGTCAGGCAGGCACTCGACGAGGAACGGGAGCGGATCCGGCAACTCGACGCCCTGGACGCAATCCAATCAGCGGAAGACGATCAGGAGTTTCTTGACCGTCTGCATCATTCGGAGTCCCGGCAGTCGAGCTTCGCCCAGACAGCCGATCGGCTCCTCAACCGCGAAGGTATCCCCGGCAACCTTCGTTTCCATCTCGAGGGAGACCCGACCCACGCCACGGGCAGCTACGCGCTACACGCTCCATGGGCGAGGGTCGCCGTCGAGAGCCTGCCACTCATCTCCGGCGAGCGGCTCAGCCGGACCTTCGCTCCCCTCGCCGGCAACCGTGCCTCCTTCGACCGCAGCGTTGCCGTCCGTACCCGCGACGTTCGGGTCTACCGTCACGGCGAGCCGTTCGTCGATGCCGTGGCGGACTTTCTGTGGCACGACGACCGGGGGCGCGCCTGGGCGATGTGGCGACATCGACCGAGATGGGAGGGCGACGAGGCCGTGTATTTCCGGTTCGACTTTCGGGTCCACGCGGACACGGCAGGCCTGGAGCGCGTGGTCGTGGAGGATGGTCGTGAGGGTGATCTGCAAGCGGTCAGGCGCCGTGCAGATGCCGCCTTCCCCCCTCGTGTCGCCGGGGTGTGGGTGGATCAGTCCGGCACGCGTGTAGAGGACGAGGAGATGCTCGCGTTGCTGCAGCAGCCCTACCGAAAGCCTCCACCGGGGTTCGTGGCAACCGTTGGCGGCGACTACCACCTTAGTGAGCGGCGCATCTGGGCTGCCGAAGAACTCCTCCCGGCCGGAACCTGGGAGCGCGGCTGGACGCGGGCCTACACGAGCGCCCAGGCGCTGATCAGCGATGATCTTGCATTACGTGCGCAGAGCGAGCGGGCCATCACCCGAGCCCAGCGGCTGGGATCGGTTCGCGTCGAGCAACTTCGACTGCGCGCGGATCACCGCGACGCGACGTTGGAGGAGAACCTGCTCCAAGCGTTGCTCGACGGGATCGGCCAACCCTCGATCTTCGCGGATTCCGCGGGCATGATCGTCGTAAGCAGCAGCGTGCCGGCGGCCTTCCTGCGCGACCCAGAGGAGGATGCGTGACCTTGGAGGCGGTCCGGCAAGCACTCGGCCGCTGGCCACAGCCGCCAGCAGGGCTCACGGTCTCTGGTCCTGGCCCCCATGGTCGGCTGATCGCGGCCATGCGCCAGGCGCTGACAGACTCCAACGGCGTCGGCTCCGGCGATCTGATGGCGTTGACCAGGCAGGTGCTGCTGCACGAGCGGTTGTGGCAGGGAGGGGCCCCGTTGCTCGAGGTGCCAACCGATCACCCATGGCCTCATACGCGTGAGTGGTCGAAGATCGGGGTGGAGGCGGTGGCGACCGCAAGCGGCGCGAGCCTATTCGACGCCCAGCCGTGGCGTCCCGGGTGGGTCCAAGGCGATCTGAGCGCCGTTGACCTGGCCTTGGCCGCGCCCGACGGGCTACGGACCCAAGACAGATTGGTGAGTTCGCTGGCCCGAAAGCTCGAACCGGTGCCAGCGGATCCGTTTCTGACCGATCTCGCGAGTGTGTCGAAGTACACAACGGTGGGCCAGCGCGAAGCGTTGCGGGCAGCCGTGGCCGCGCCACCCGGCGCGACCGTGTACGCGGTGCTGCCGACCGGCACCGGCAAGAGCCTGGTTGGCGCCATTCCGGGGTTGCTGCGGCCGGGCACAACCACGGTGGTGATCGTGCCCACAGTCGCACTCGCGCTGGACCAGGAGCGGCAGTTCCGCGAGCGCTTCGGCGGCAAGCTGAGCCTTCCGCCACAACTCGCTTACGTGGGTGGCCTGGACGACGATGACAAGCGAGCCTTCCGGGAGCGCCTCTCCGACGGACGTCAACCCGTGGTCTTCGCGTCGCCGGAGGCCGTGGTGAACACGCTCGCGCTGTACCCGTCGCTGATCCGGTTGGCCGGTACCGGCCGCCTGGCTTACTTGGTTATCGATGAAGCACATCTCGTATCGGCCTGGGGCGACGGCTTCCGATCAGAGTTCCAGCAGTTGCCCGGCGTGCGCCGGGCGTTGCTGCACGAGGCCATGGCCGCCGGGCACGAAGCGTTCCGCACCATCCTGATGACTGCGACACTGACGTACGACACGCTCCAGGTACTGGACGCGCTCTTCGGAGGCGAGACGAACCTGTTCGTCGGCTCCGTATTCCTGCGCCCCGAGCCGCGCTACTTGCTGGCCCACTGTGAGTCCTCGCAGCAGCGAATGGAGCGACTGAGCCAGGCCGTCATGTACCTGCCGCGGCCCATGGTGATCTACACAACACGCCGCCAGGACGCCGTTGCCACAGTAACCGAACTCCAGGGAGCAGGGTTCCGGCGGGTTGCGGCTTTCCACGGCGACACCCCAGCCAAGGAACGGGAGCGGATCCTCGACAGGTGGCGGGGCGCCGACGGCTCACCGTCGTTGGATGCCGTCGTCGCGACATCGGCGTTCGGACTTGGCGTGGATCTGGGCGACGTCCGCACCGTAGTACATGCGTGCATCCCCGAAAGCGTCGACCGCTACTACCAGGAGGTCGGCCGGTCTGGACGCGACGGGCACGCGTCTATCGCTCTGCTCCTGCCGGTACTCGGGCAAGACGAGCGGGTGGCCGGCCAACTCAGCCGGCGGCGGCTGATCGGCGACGAGAAGGGGTTCGGACATTGGCGGGGGATGATCGACCGGGCCGAGCGACTGGGTGGCGGGCGGTTCCGTCTCGACACGACAGTCGTGCCAGGCCACTTGGAGAACCCGAGCGAACGGAACCGTGAGTGGAACTTTCACACGTTGACCCAAATGGCGCGTGCCGGGCTAGTCCAGCTAGAGGCGGAGACGGGAAGGACGGATCCCGACACGGTCGTCGTCCACGTGACCGAAGCGGGGGAGTTGCGCACTCCGGTCCAATGGCGCGAGCGCACTGAGGTCGTGCGCCAGCGAACGCAGCGCTTCGACCGCGAGAACCTGCAGGCCATGATCAGCCTCGCCCGTGGCGAGGCGTGCTGGATCAAGACCTTCCGCGACCTCTACACGTTTCCTGGTGAGGCTCGCCTGAGGGGCGGGACCCCGGTCGCGGTGATTCCTACCGGCCGCTGTATGGGATGCCCGCACTGCCAACCCGCGACTCGCGCGGTCCCTCCAGAGACGCCGCCCCCGATCGTGCCGCAGCCCCCGCCGGGGTCCGTTGACCCTCCGCTGGAACAGGCTCTCACCCGCCTGCTCGGGGGGAGCGACACCCTGACAGTCGGGGTGCCGTCCGCAAGCCAAGCCGCATGGCAGCGGATGGTGCTCAAGGTACTGCGCAGATGCGTCGCCAATGGCGTGCTCCGCGTCGTCGTCCCGCCTCAGGCGCTCAAGCGGTCCAGCCTCGACGACCTCCACCGGGAGGCCCGCGACCGCTTCGTGTTCGTCGACTCGGATCTGGGAGTCCTCCCACGGTTCCACTTGCCGACGGTCGTAGTCCATCCGCCCAACGGTACCGGCATCTACCGAGCCTATTACCGGTTGCGCACAGCGCCCGCGCCGCCGAGGATCCTCGTCGTCCCAGAGGACGCGAGGGATCCGGAGCGCCCTCATGTGCCTCTTCGGGACATGCGTATGCCCTGGCTAAGCGCCGATCGGTTTCTAAGGAGTTGCTGATGGCCGTCCTCAACCCGCCCGGAGCGCTTCCGGGCCTTGCCCGTGCCATTGCCGACTACCTCGTCACCAAGCCCAGTCACAGCGAGTCGACGGAGTTGATTCGGTCGCTATTCGCGCCTGCTACCCATGCCGATCCAATGCCAGACGACCGGCAGCCCGGGTCGAAAAATCTCGATGACACCCTTGCGGTCGGGCGTGGGATCGGGTTGTTCCTACGCAAGGACGGTATTGAACTCGCCCCAATCGCAGTCGAAGCCGCCGGGGGCGCCCAATTCACCCGGACGCGCTTTCGCGCGTTACTTCGCCGACTGCTGCTGGACCCGGCGCGCGATGGTGATCCTTGGGACGTGGACGACGGCGAAGGGAGCACGACCGGAGCTCGCGACTTCGCGCGCGCCACGACCTGGTTGCTGGCTCATGACGCACTAGGGCCACCTCTGAGTTGGACGGGCCCGCCCGAGAGCAGTGTGGAGGAGTTGCAGAGGCGACGCCCCCCGACCGTGCTTGAGCCGGTCGGTAACGGTACGCGCTGGGGAGCATTGAGGCGGTGGGCACCCTACGCCGGTCTCGCGCGTGTGACCACAGTTGGCCCAGCCGGGGTAGCGCATCTGTATCCCGATCCGACCGAGGCAATCCGTGAGGAGTTCCCTAGCCTGCTGAATCGTGAACTCCAGCCGGTCAAGCCGCTCCTGGAGCGGCTCTCCCGTGCGCTTCCTGTGATCGCTGGCGGCGTCTACCGCGAGGCGCTAGACCGCCGTCTCGATACGCCGATTGATCCCTCCGTGCGCCAGATGGCACTCGACACTTCTGTAGCGCAAGCGCTGATGAGCTTGGATGAGGAGGAACTCATCGTGCTTGGACACATGTCAGACGCGGAAGGAGTCGTCACCATCATCGACGAGTCGGGCGGCACGCGCTTGGTGACGCACATCGGCTTGAGGTCGGAGGCAAAGCGGTGACTAGGGAGCAACTCCGCGGGATGGTGTGTTGGAAGCCGGGAGCCGTGCACGAAACGATCCTGACCGAAGCCGACGCTCCACCGGATGCCGTCTTCCTAGCGACACACGTCGAGACGCCAATCTTTCGCAGGCAGGTGGGTACGACCGCCCAGGGCGTGGAAGTGACTGAGGCCCAAGTACTCCATGATTTGGAGCACCTACCGGCGGACATGCCGATCCTCCCGATCTTGGGAGAGTCCGGTACCGGCAAGTCGCACCTAGTGCGGTGGCTACGCCTGCAGTTGCGGGAGACCGCCGCCCGGCGGGTAGTCTGGATCCCCAAGTATCGGACAAACCTACGCGGGGTGCTGGAGACGATCCTGGAGCAGCCCGGTAGCGCTGAGCTTGATGAAGTCCGGCGGGAAATCATCCATGCATCAGACCAGTACACCGAGGTCGAAGCGCGGTTGCGGCTGCTCACGACCTTGGCCAACAGGATCGAGTTGCATGGTGCGGGACCCGAAGACGAGATGGACCGCGAGCCACGCGAGTACGTGGCTGCTAGCCTGCCCGCCCTGCTGCTCGACCCCGTGTTCAAGGAGCAACTGCTGACGGACGGGGCCACGATCGGCCGCATCGTCCACGAGAAGCTCGTCGGGAGAGAGTTCGAGGACAAGGAGGAGCCTTTCGCGTTCCGGCTAGAAGACCTGCCGTTGCGGCCATCGGACGCGAGTCGGGCCGGCGCTACGGCCAGAGAGTTGATGAGCTATCTCGTCGCGGACCGGGAGTTACAGCAAGTCACGGTCACGATGATGAACGAGCAGCGGGACGCGGCTATAGCGGAAATATTCGGCGTCGGGCGAGGGCAGTTGCGCGAGGTGATGCTCAAGCTCAGGCGTCTGCTGCATCAACAGGGCATCGAGTTGATCCTGTTGATCGAGGACTTCACGATCCTCCAGGGGCTGCAAGGTGAACTGCTAGATGCAATCATCGAAGCACCGCTTCGGGACGGCCGGCAAGAACTGTGCACGATACGGGTGGCGATGGCCGTAACCGAGGGCTATTTCCGTGACCACGTCTTGGCCACCGTCCGCACTCGAACATTGCATGAGTATGTCCTGGACATGCGGCTGAGCGACATCGATCAAGACAAGCGCCATAGCTTCGTCACGGCCTACCTCAATGCCACACGTGTGGGTCGCGAATCGCTGGAGCAGGCCTACGATCTGGGAGGCGGTGACTGGATCCCCAACGCCTGTGAAACGTGTCCTGTGCAGGAGCCGTGTCACGAGGGTTTCGGCGCGGTCGACGGCCGTGGTCTGTACCCGTTTAACCATGCAGCGCTGGAGCGGGCGATCAAGAGCAAGTCCAATATCGACCTGCAGTTCGTGCCACGGACGGTCCTCACAAGGGTGTTGCGCCCAGTACTCGCCGACCACGCGGATGCCATCCGCGAGGGCGAATTCCCCAGCAAAGAGTTCGCCAACGACTTCCGCGATGACCTCGCGGAGTCGCTGTCAATTCGGGTGCGCCGGGAATTGGAGCAACGCTCACGGAACGCTGCGCGACACGAGGTACTTCTGACATTCTGGGCCGATGCGCCGGAACAAGTCGTCAACCTGCCTCGTCCCGTGCATGACGCGTTTGACATCCCACAGTTGGACGGGGCGAACGTAGCGGTCGAACTAGACGGCTACCGTGAGCAGATAGTCCGCGAGTCGCCGCCCGAACAGCAGGGACCCCCTCCGCTCGTCGCGGCGGTCCAGCAATGGCACAAGACGGGAGATCTAAGACGAGCTCCTTATAACGAGCTACGCAAGTTGGCTCACAGAGCGGTATTCGATCAACTGGACCTCGAGAACGGTTTCTGGAGGAGCAAAGAGTGGGAAGACCGCGGAGGCTTCCGGCAGCAGCGTGTGTTCCTGCGCGGCGAGTCCCCGTCCGTCGAGGAGGTCTCGCTCTGGCTGCGACACACTGACCTTGACGACGTCGAGGCGCTCGTCGGACTCTCGTGGTTCGCCGATCGTGGCCACTGGCGTTTCCCCGGTGGCGCCCGGTTACAACGCCTCGTCAAGAGCCAGATAGACCGCTGGACCACAGAAGTCCGCGAGCAACTGCTACCCGAAGGATTCGGCGGTCGCGCTCCCAACCAGATTGAAGCTTTGGTCCGGACGCTGGTGGTCGAAGGGCGCATACTGGGGCTGCCCGGTGGCGACGACGATACCGACCTCCTGGCTCTGGCGTTCGACCCCGGTCCCACACTCGATGGCATGCCCAGTGCAGGGATTCCGCTATGGGACCGACTGCGGGCGCATGTGGTGACTGGATCTGTGAAGGATGCGGATAGCCGTCGCCAGTTGCGGGAACGACTCTTGCGGCTGGTGGCGTTCTCGCAGGACGGCGCACCAAAGGCGGTCGACGTCAACCGGTTGGCTAAGGCTCTGGCTCGGGTGGGGCGCGATTGGCAACTGCCCGCCTCGACCGAGACCCTACCTGCGGGCGTTCGCTTGCATATCGACCGCACAGCGAAGGTTCTGCCTGACGCGGTCGAGACCCGCCTCACCGAGTTGCGCGAATGGGTGGACTGCGTCACGCCATTACTACCGCAGCGCACGAGTCTTTCCGACGTCGTCGCTGAAATCGACAGGGCGATCGACCACGCGCGTCAACTCGGGCTGCTTTCCACCGGAGCCAGTCCCGAGAGCATGGCCAGGGAAGGCCAGCGCGTTGCCGCCGAGCCCGGCGTCGACCTGCTGAAGACCACAGCGCGTGAGTTGCGTAAGTGGGACACGCTGAGCTACGGCAAGCAGTTGCTCGTTCTGGCGGAAGACCGCGAGCCCGATGCTTCGCAGTTGCGCCTTTATCTCGTTGAGGCGGCTAAGGTCCTGCAACTGATCGACCAGGCCGCTGCCGCGTACGGCCGGGGAGCAGACAGCGAAGACACGACTGCCCAAGCGCGTATCGAGGCGGACCTCGGCAAGCTCCAGAGTGACCTCAGCTTTTTGGCTGGCATCGACGAGGAGGTGCAGGCGTGAACCTCCTCGAACAGGCGCAGCAAGTGCGCAGGCGCATGGAGGACGTCGAGCGCCTCCGGACGGACGAGCGTTTACGGGGCCGTATCAGCGAGGCTGCCACTCGGTTGCAAGAGGCCACCGGCTCGAGCGCCAGGATCGCCGCCGCCGCAAGAGAACTCGCATCGGTCGGGACGCCATTCGAGAGCCCGAAGATCGAGAGCGCCATGAAAAAGGTGGCGGAGCAGCGCGAATTGGTCAGACAGAGCTTGACGCAGGTCGATCGCAATCCGTTCCCGAACATGCTGACGCAGGTGGAGAACCTATTGGAAGAAGCCGAACGGCAGTTGCGTGAGCAGTGGCAGGGCTTCGTCACCGAGCATGCTCAGATCGGGTCGATCGGCGAGGAGGTGCTCGCCAGCCTGGAACAACTCGGTGGGGATCTCGCCGCCCCGTGCGCGAGAGTGCGTCGGCACCAGACCGCGCTAAGGCGCCTGAAAGGCAAGTCCCTGCCCCAGCAGGGCGACGCCCAGCGGTTGCGCGACGCCGTACAAGACCTGCGCCAAGCGCAGAAAGACCTTTGGTCCAGCGATCTGAGCCAAGCCATCCTGTTGTTCCTCAGCCGTAGCACTGGCCGTAATGGCGCACCGCTCGACATGCTGACAGACGAGGTGCGCGAATGGCTGGCGGCGCACGACCTCATCGGGCGGTTTCGCGTCAATCAGGTCGGTTCATGATCGACGCAGCGCTCACCGAACTGCTCGACTCCCTAGAGCAACGTGAAGAGGTACTCCTGTCCTGGGGCGTCGTCGATGGCGGCTTCAGTGAGGACGAACTCACGGCTGTCGTGCAGGCTTGGCTAGACCGGTACGACCCTTTGTGCGATCCATGGGAGATCATCGACCGACTGGAGGCCGCCGGACTGTTGTACGAAGATCGCGCGATCTCACCCTCACGCTGGCGTACCCGCAGCGCTGAGACGATACGCCTGATCGCACGCCTCCGTCAGTTGTTCGACCGGCCGGGCGCCGGACCGGACGCATGGCGCAACGGCCCAACCCTGGTTTCCGACTTTCGCTACCGGCGCCGCCCGCGCGCATACCCTCGGCGGGATCAACCGCTTGATACCGCCACCGACCGGCTCGAGGGCCCCGACGCGGACCTCCAACGGAGCGTCCTGCGCACTCTGACCGCCAAGGCCGGCGGGCCCATGCGCCTCGCGGGCTTTCAGGTCCGGGCCATCTCCCAGGTACTCGCGGACCTTCAGGCGAATCTCTCTCGCGGGGTGGTGATCGGCGCGGGGACCGGCGGCGGGAAGACGCTCGCCTTCTACCTGCCTGCGCTCGCGCACGTCAGCGCGTATGCCGACGGGACAACCTGGACCAAGGTTCTAGCGCTCTATCCCCGCAACGAACTGTTGAAAGATCAGTTGGCAGAGACGTTCCGCCAGGTCCGCAAGCTTGATGAACTCCTGAAGGCCCGCGGCGGCAGAAAGTTGCGCATCGGCGCCTACTACGGGGCGACACCCTATGCGGCCGACACCTTGGGGCAACACTGGTTCAAGGGATCTTGGCCCCGCCAGGGTTCGGATTACGTTTGCCCATACCTGACCTGCCAACAAACGAGACCGGACGGTGTGCTCTGCACCGGCAATCTCGTCTGGCACCACCAGGATCGACGGGCAGGTCACGAGCGCCTGCTGTGCCACCGATGTGGCCACCCGGTCGAGGGTGACGAGTTCGCGCTGACACGAGACGGCATGGTCCGGCAGTCGCCAGACATCGTGTTCACGACCACCGAGATGCTCAACCGAAGCATGTCGGACCTGAAGGCCGGCAAGGTCTTCGGTATCGACGCGCAACGACCTCCTCACCTCATGCTCCTCGACGAGATCCATACCTACGCCGGTACAACTGGCGCGCAGACCGCGATGCTGCTGCGCCGCTGGCGGCACCGGATCGGACAGGCTCCTGTCGAGTTTGTGGGGTTGTCTGCGACGTTGCGAGACGCTGGCCGTTTCTTCGCCGATCTCGCCGGCCTGCCCGTCGAGGACGTCACTTACCTCAAACCCGAGATGGGCGAGTTGACGTACGAAGGGGCGGAGTACCTTCTAGCCCTCCGGAGCGACCCCGTATCGGGGGTTAGCACCTTGTCGACCACGATCCAGACGACGATGCTGCTGAACCGTTGCCTGGACCCGTGGGACCGACCCGTCTCGGGTGGGCTATACGGCAAGCGCGTGTTCGTGTTCACGGACGATTTGGACGTGACAAACCGCTTGTACTACGACCTACTTGACGCCGAGGCGCAACGGCTGGACAGCCGTGGTGGTCCTCTCAACATCTCCGGACGAGAGTCGCTCGCAACGCTGCGCAACCCTGTGGACGACGCGTCACGCGCCCGGCAGTTGGCCGGCCAGTCCTGGAACCTCCCGGCACAGATTGGCCACCGCCTGTCACGTGGGGAGCGGTTACGGATCGGGCGGACATCCTCGCAGGACATGGGCGTGGACAGCCAGGCGCAGGCGATCGTGGCCACGTCCTCGCTGGAGGTGGGGTTCAATGACCCCACCGTCGGCGCGGTCCTGCAGCACAAGGCGCCGCGTGACACGGCTCAGTTCCTACAGCGCAAGGGACGCGCGGGACGGCCGCTACGGATGCGGCCGTGGACGGTCCTCGTCCTGTCCGACTATGGGCGCGACCGCGACGCCTACCAGGCCTGGGACCTGCTATTCGACCCGCAACTCCCATCCCGGTGCCTGCCGCTGCGCAACCGCTATGTGTTACGAATGCATGCGACCCAGGCGCTGCTGGATTGGATCACGGTACGTCTCCGGCCTCACCTGCGTGAAGCATCGTTGTGGAATATCTTGAAGGAGCCCGCCCGCGGTCAGAAAGCTGCCAGATGGCAGCAAGCCGTCGCCGACCAGTTGGAGCGGGTACTCGAGGAGCATTCGGTGCGGGCTGACCTCACCCGCTGGATTGCGCAAGCGCTGGGCGTTGACCAGGCCGAAGCGACAGAACTGCTGTGGCATCCACCTCGCGCTGTCTTGCTGGAGGCCGTCCCCACGTTGCTACGCCGGCTACGCACGCAATGGGCGGTCGCCGGACCGGACGGCCTCGCCGATGGAAAGGACAATCGAGGGAACGGCCCGCTGCCCGACTACATCTCACAGAGTTTGTTTAGCGAACTGGAACTGCCCGAGATCATGGTGCACGTGCCTGCCCAGGCCTCATGGCGGCAAGATGAACAGCAGCCCATGGCCGCCACACCAGCCCTCCGGCAGTATGCGCCCGGGCGCGTGTCACGCCGGTTCGCCACCGCGAACGTCTATCACCGCCACTGGGTGCCAATCCCCGATATCGGGGGAGCCCAGCAGCAGGAACTCGACGTCGCTACTGCCTATCCGCAGCGCGCGAAAGTAGCGTGCGCGCTGGTCTCCGGAGGGCAGGCGTATGACGTGATGCGCCCCTACGAGATCCGTACCGAGTTGGTGCCCGAGGATGTCGCGGACAGCGCTAACGCGTCCCTTGACTGGCGCACGCAGTTCGTCGATCGGGGCGCTCCGTATACCCTCGACCTGCCAGCCGGCCAGGGCTGGGGCGAACTGCTCTGTAGCGCGGAATTCCGCATGCACGCCAGGCAGGCCCATATCGAGGCCCGCAGGTTCGCCATCGCAGCAGAGGCCGAGGCACGGCGCCGCGACGGGTCCGAATCCCGGCACATCATCAGGTTCGTCTGCCAGCAGGGCGGTCGCCACCAGCAGGTCGGGGTCGGTACGGTCACGGACGTCGATGGGCTGCGCTTCGTCGTGAACTTGCCGGGCGATGTCCCCCAACTCGACCCGCGCCGAGATCCGGTCGGGCATCGAGCACTGCGAAGCGCCTGGTTCCAGCAGCGGATGCGTCGCGACGAAGTCTTGCGTCGGTATTGCAACGTCTTTCAGGCTGGATGGCTCCACGACGCCTTATTGGCGTCGCTGACGACTCGCGCAGTCGCCGATCGGTCGTCGTTGCAGGACGCGTTCGCATTGGTCCGCAACGACCTCGAACACCACCTCCTGGCAGTGTTGGCCGTCCTCTTCCAGCGGATGGACATCACCGGCGAGGGTGACGGTACGACGGCGCCTGCCCGGCTAGAGCAACGGATCCGCGGACTGCTCGGACAGTCCGAGGTTCGGGAGGCTCTGACCCGACTCGTGGCGCTTCTGTGGGAGCCGTTGGAAGAGGCCTGCCACGATTGGGTGAGGCGGCGCGGCCTGGCGACGCTGGGCGGGGCACTCCTCGCCGCCGCTCGGCGCACCTGCCCAGAGCACGATCCTGAGGGTCTCCTCGTCGATATCGAGCCAGGGGTGACCGAGGATGGCCAGGACCGCCTGGAGGAGATCTGGCTCACCGAGACCACGATCGGTGGTGGGGGGTTCCTCGAGGCCCTCGCGCAGAGGATGTCCACCGATCCGCGACACTTCCTCCGCATCACGTGCGCCGCCCTCGCCCCTGGGGACGCAGAGATTGTCGATCACGAGTTGGTGCGCGTCGTCGATCTGCTTGCCGAAGGCGGCGACCTCGCAGCCACATTCGAGCGCTATCGAAAAGCGGCGCGAAACGATCAGCGTGAGCCCGCCCTTGCCGAGATCCGAGCGGCGATGAGCGCCGAGGGCATCCGTGCCACGCATGCCGTGGTCAGCGCCGCCGCAGCCCGATTGCTCCGACCGGGCACCGGGCCTGCCACCGACCAAGTCACGCGTGACCTGGTGCACCGCTGGCGAGACGAGGAGGAACGACTGGGCGTCGAACTGGACGTGCGTACCTGGACCTACCTGGCCAGTGACAGCGAAGACTTGGATCGTGCGCTTGCCGAAGTCCTCCCCGACGCCGTCGGCGACCGGCGCCAATGGCGCATGGACGCGATCGCCAGCGTCTTGTGGCCGCGCGGCTGGCGTGTTCGGGCGGCAGCGCTCTCGTCGTGGAATCCGTATGCCGAACTGCCTCCCCCCATGCCTGAGTGGCTGCGGACTCACCTCGCCTCAGGCAGTGTTGCGGTCGACGCGACCCGGCCGGACGCGCTGGAACAGATCCGGGCCTGTCTGATACAGGACGGAACGCTTCAGGTGTCGGCGCCGTTAGACCAAGCGCGGCGTCTCAGCGAATTGCTTTGTCACCTGGTCACCTCGCCCATCGAGTTGGAGTACCTGCAAGTGCACCCACGACTGGCCGAAGTCATCCAGCAGGACCGGCACCTGCTCGCGACCATCGAATTGCGGGAGGTGCTTTGATGCGGCGGATCGCGACCTATGGAGACGGGCCGTCGGTATACGTTCGAGACGTGCTGCAGGCGGTGTTCGCCGCCGAACTCCTGGCACCAAGCAGGGATGTTTGGGTCGTGTCGCCGTGGATCAGCAACATCACCGTTCTGGACAACCGCGGGGGTGAGTTCGCCGCGCTGCTGCCGGGCGCCGCGTTTCGCGAGTTGACGCTCATCGACATCCTGATCGTACTTGCCGAGCACGGGACACGCCTCCACGTGGTGACGCGCGGTGAAGCGAGTAACCAGTATGTGCTCGACCGCCTTTCTGCCGCGGGCACCAGGGGCACGGCAATCGACGTGCGCATCCGCCCGCGCGTGCATGACAAGGGTTTGCTGACTGACCGCATCTACCTACAGGGATCGATGAACTTCACGCACCATGGTCGCGCGCGCAACGAGGAGGGTCTGACTGTCACGAACGACCGACACGCCATCTCGCGAATGCACATCGACTTTGAGGGCCGGTTCGACAGGGTAGCGGCGCCGTGATCGGAACTGGTGTATTGGAATGCTTCTTCAGCGACGGCAATGACCTCGACCTTGCGGGGCAGCACGGGGACGATCTTGCGATCTGGACCGACCGCCTACGTGACGGGATCACGAAGCCGGCATTCCTGCCGCGCCTTCACGACCGTGTGACCTCTTGGTACGGCTTTGCAAGAGACGATAGGGAGTGGCGGGAATTGGTGGAACTTCTCACCGCCATGATCGGCCCGACCTACAGCGACATCGTGCAACGTCACGGGAGCCTTGACGCTGACGACCCCTTCGACCGGCGGGTCGAGGCTGCGTCCGGTGGTCGCGTCCTACGGTTCGATGTGCTACCAATCGGCGTTCCTCAGTCGACGGAGGCGAAGACACAGGCCCGCCAGGTGTTGTCGCGGCTGTGCCGCCTGCTGGACGAGCGACCGCCGTCGCAACTCGACATTCAGAGACCTGTCGGGCGTGTGCTCGCCGACCTGGATCACAGCATCGCGGCTGGCGATCATGCCCTCGCCGCCGCGTTGCTGGACGAACTCACACGGTTCCATGCGCTCGACGAGACGAACCTGCTATTCCTGCACTTGCGCGTCCTTGCGGCCTTTGGTGAGCACAGCCAACTGCTGGAGCACGAGTCGCTCGGACGCGTGCTAGAGATGTGCCGGCCAGGCGGGGTCACACAAGTCATCCTCGATTCGGTCTATCAGGTCCATCTGCGGGATTGGTTCACCGCAGGAGATCTGGACGCGACCCAACGGGTGTTCGCTGAGTTGCGTCACTACGAGCAGGCCTGGCATGGCGCGTCGGATCCGATGACCGTTGGCTCGGCGGTTGTGCTTGTGCTTGCCGCGCTTGCCACCAGGCCGCCGCAACTCGAACGCGTGAACCGAGTCCTCGCATGGGCCGACCAGCGTTTCCCCGAAGCCGCACCGCGACTGCATGAACTCGCCTTAACACTCGGCTGGTCGGAAGAACCCTCAGAACCGCGGGTCACCCTGGACGTCGCACATGGATTACTCCTCGCTGGCGACCCGGTCGGCGCGCTTGCCCTCGCCGACCAACTCGAGCCGACAACCACGGCGGCGTGGCTCTGTTTGACAGCGGCCGAGCAGGTGGGCACGTACAACGCTGCTCACAGGGCATGTCAATACATAGACAAGCTGCCACGCCAGTTACGTGAAGCGGTACTGCACACCGCGTACTACGCAGCCGCGTACAACCGCTTGCGGGCGGTTACCGGCGGCGAGGAGAGCGTTGCCCCGCCTGCGGATTGGCTGGAGTGGGTGGAGCGTATCCGTCTGGACCCCAGTTGGAACCACGGAGCAAACGTCGCGCGTGTAGGTGTCGAAGAATGGGACCCCGCACCAACTGCGGATCTGGTCGAGGTGGTTACGTCACTGCCGGACGAATGCGCGCCGGCTATCCGAATCGCCGCAGGGGCGATACTCCGTGCGCACCCACCACGGGCGCTCGATCCTGGAAGTGTTTCTCTCGCTAGCCATCTCCTACTGCTGCTCGCTGTGGCAGATCGGCTCTCCGAGGCCGAACGCATCAGCCTCGCCGCGCTCGTGGAAACAGTCATGGAATCCGCGCCTTCAGAGGACCTGTACAGCGAAACCCTGGAGGCTCTTACGAGCGCCACAGCGCACAATGCCAGCCCACACGCAGCCGACTGGCTGGTCGAACTCCTACAAATTTTGCTCGACTTCCCCTGCCCCGAAAATCTCGTCGGGCAGCGGCAAGAGTTGCTCTACCTCGTCACGGAGAAACTCCGTCCGGTGTCGAACTCACTGGACGCGGTCCAACGGGCAGCCCTCGCCGAGGTGGCGACTGGTCTAGAGATCGAACTCGATCGCGCCTTCCAGGACCAAGACGCCGCGTCGGACGACGGGCGAGCACGATTCGAATGGCTCGCGGGCAAGCGCGTCGGCATCTACTCGCTGATGCCTGGCGCAGCCCGTCGAGCCAGTGCCGTCCTGAAACGGCTGGTGCCATCGGTGACCCTCGAACTCAACAACGATCACGTCGCAACCCAACAGTTGGCAAGCTTGGCCGCGAACGCAGACGTGATGGTCGTCGTAACCACGAGCGCGAAGCACGCGGCAACCGATGCCGTCAAGGACGCCCGCCCTCGGCATCTACCCACCATCGAGTGCAACCAGCGCGGCACCTCAGGCATTCTGCGGGCACTGGGCCGCGGTTGACTGGGCATCAGCATTCCATACGCGGGCTTTGTACTCGAACAGCAGGAAGTTGGTCAGCAGGTTGATGTCCCGTGGGATGTTTTGGAGTTCGTTCCATTGGCGTTGGGTTTGGGGGCCGAAGGTCCAGGAGCCGCTGGTCCAGTGACAGATGTCTTCGATGGATTGGAGGTCGGTGGTGAATTCGGTGGGGCCGGGGGGGCCGTGGCGCCAGTGGCGGTCGGTGATGGCGTCCATGACGAAGCCAAGACTGACGATTCCTACGCCGTGCATGAGGCGGGAGCGGCGGGGTGGGAGGGCCCAGGCGTCGGGGAAGACGTCTCGGACGGCTGTCCAGAAGGATTTGAGGAGGTGAAGCATGGCGTCCGTGTCGCCTTGGCCGGTCGAGGGGTCGCGGAAGCGGTAGAGGGCGCCGTCGCTGATGCTGTTCTCCAGCATCTTCAGCACGGAGTTGTCTTTGATCACGCCTTCGGGGGTCGTGGGAGTGCGGATGAGGCGGTGCAGGGCGGAGCCCTCGTCGTAGTTGAGGCGCTCGAGTAGTTGGGCGGGGAAGCGGCGGGCTTGCAGCGCCGCCGGGAGCAGGCCGGTCGTCGTGGGTAGCAGCTCGTAGATGAGTCCCTTGGGTAGTGGCTTGGTTGAGTTGACGAGGATGAACTGTGAGCGCTGTTCGCTGTCGTCGTCGGTGATAAACGCCGTGACACAGATCGGGAAAGCGCTCACGTTGGCTTCACGGATGGCTGCGCAGCGCTGCTGGCCGTCGACGATCCAGCCGGGCCGGTCCTCACTGGGCCACGAATGGTCCACAGGGATTACAAGGGTACCGGCCCGTGAGAAGCCAATAGGGGAATGGGTGCAGTCAGGCTCGAATATGACGCGTTTGTCAAATGCGACGACTATGGCGTTGGGGATCATCGGGTGATCCGACTCTATATAGCGGCGGATCGCGGCGATGTGAGCGAGGACTTCGGGGCGTTGGTATCCCTGGATCTGGGCGGTATCGTCTCGGTGGACTCGCGACACGGTCGTGAACCAGGGCAGTTGTTTGCCGTCGATCGCGAAGCTATAGAGCGTCCGGCTCGATCCTTGGCGGACTTCCAGCGCAGGTACTCGCAGATCGTAGCGGGAAGTCATGTCTTGGTTTCTCCTCGCCGAAGCACAAAAGGGGTTATCGCGTGACGGCGGTAAGTTCTCGGACGAGCCGGTGGTGGAAAACGAACAGATTGTGAAAGCCGCGACGCTTGTTCCGCTCGGCGCCACGAAAGACCGCTACCTCGATCCCGACGTCTTCGCAAATGCCACAAGGGCAGGTCTTCCAAGGGTGCTCTTCAAGGGTCCGTCGGTACCGATCTGTCCGATCTTGCCGGCCGTCGTACAGGCGCTCATACGCCCCCAACGCTTCGACAACGGCATCAACCGTAGCCGCACCGGCATCGTGGGCGCGGAGCAACTCTAAGCAGCGTCGTTCCAGCGCAATCGCGGTCGGCTGCGAAATCTGCCCGGCGCGTATCCGCGCTTTGAGCTTTGCGTTCGCGTCGACTTGCGGGACACGGAGGGCAGTGTAAGCACCGCCTAGCGTGTAGTAGTTGTTGCGGTCGTCCTTGAACGCTTGGCGAAACGGTGAGGTGCTGTCGAAGCTGGTCACGCCGAACGAGGCAAACTGCTCGACGTTGTCACATCGGGTGATGCCCAGAAGATGAAATTCGGTGGCGGGATCACGCACGCCGTCGAGGGCCTGCAGGCAGGCCACGATGTCCTCGGTTCGAAGCGGTACCATCCCGCCGAGCGCGATCCGCTTATAGCCGATCCGCTGGAGTTCTCGAACCGCCACCGCGTACGAGCCCGGGCTCCACCCCTGTGCGACGCCCACCGGTTGGAACGAAACGCGGCGCGCGCGGGTTCGCCTGAGGAACTCGGCCGCTAGGTCGATCGTCAACTCTTGGCGTCGGCGCCAAACCGCGTCAAGATCCTCAGTGGCTTTCTCGTCCGCCTTCCGGTCATAGCCCAAGATCACATGGTCGACCGACAGCCCTAAGTCGAAACCGCATTCGGCGTAGAAATCAATGACCTCGTCGGGCGTGTACGGCGGCTCTTCCTCGGTTACATAGGAGAACGCTCCGCAGTCGCCCATGCTGGCCATGGCAGGACCAACGACCGTGTCAAGTCGGAAGAATTGACGGACGCCGACACGGTAGAGGCGGTGCCGCTGCGCCGCGGTGTATTTGCCCGCGCCGCGCCTCGTGCCATCGACAATGGTCTTCGAGACCAGGATCCCGTCGACAGGCGGAGTTGCTAGCGCTTCGTGAGCGTAGTGGTCGTCGCGCTGGCGCACCCGGTGCGGGGTGCGCTCTTCGGTGACGAAGTCAAAGCTCGGGTCGATCTGGTCTTGGCTGTCGGGAAAGAAGAACCTCATCCGGCCTCCTGGGTCTGGAGGTGGGTCCGAAGGAGGAAGTTGGACAAAACATTGATGTGCCTCGGGACGTTCTGGATCTCGTTCCACTTCAGCCCCAGCCCTTCCCATGTTCCGGTCGTCCACCGGCAGTGGGGCGCGATGCGGGACAGGTCGTGCCGCAGTTGGTCGGCGGCATCGGGGTCACGGGGGTTGACGGCGGCGAGCAATCGGTCCATGAGCCGGCCCATGGCGCGGATGCCTGCTCCGTGCATCAGCCGGCTCCGCTGAGCGGGCTTCCCCCAGGCGTCGGGAAAGGTCTCGCAGACCGCCTGCCAGTACAGGATCAGCGCGCTCCAGAGCCCGTCGAAGTCGGTCTCACCGCTGCTCATGTTGCGATAGGGGAACAAGCAGCCGGAGGGCGAGGTGAGGCTCTCTTGGATCATGTTGATCACGCTCGTGTCGGCGACGACGGCGGTTCGTTGTTCCTCTTTGCTCGCCGATGCCCGCCTGATCAGTCCGTGGAACGGCGAGTCCGGGTCGCGGTTGAGGAGGTCGCACAGCGCCGACGGCGTCTTCCGCAGCGCCAGACGGGGCGGCAAAGGGGTCTTGACGGCGGGCAAGAGTTCGGTAACGAGCCCGCGCGGCAGCGGTTTGGTGTTGTTGATGCGCAAGAACTGGTCGCGCTGCACGTCGACAGAGTCGGCGACGAACGCGTTGACCGGCACCGCGAAGTCCTTCCGTTTCGCCTGGGCCAAGGCCAGCGCCCGCTGCTGCCCGTCGACAATCCACCCGGGCTTGGGATCGTCGTTCCCACGCAACGGAATATCCAGTGTCCCGGCGGCCGCCGAGCCGTCTGAGACGTTCGGCCCGCGGCTTTGGGTGAACCGGACGTCCGAGGACAGCGCGATGATGATCGGGTTCGGGAATATCACCTGCTCGCCGTCGAGGTAGTCGGTGATCTCCTGGATGTGGCGCCGGACCTCGGGCCGCTGGTAGCCGATCAACTCGCCGCCTTGGTCACGGGCGATCCGGGAGATATCGGCGATGCGAAGGATCTCTTCCGCGGTGAGGCTGAAGAGGTACAGCGGATAGTCGCCGGTCTGCGCGACTCGCAATGCGCGGCGGCTGAGAACCGGATGCCCATTGGTCGACGACGACTGCTTCATCGTTTCTCCTGAACGGTACGGAACACGGTGGCGAAGCGGCTCTGCTCGCATGCCCGGCCGGTATCACGGAACTCCCGAAGCAGTCTGGAATGAGTCGCGTCGGGTTCCGCGGTGAGGCGGCGCTGAACGAACGACGCGACCTGGGCGTCGCTGCAGCCGACTCGGCCGTAGCGGGGAACGGGCGGTTGCGCCGCGAGCAGCGTCGCCAGGGTGTGGCTGATCTCGGGATGGACGAAAGGTCCGGCGTGCTTGGTCAATAGGTAGGCGAGGACCCGCACATTGAGCGCCTGGCGGGTACCGCCCAGCGCATGTTGCAGGCGCGCATCTCCTGGGACCAAATGCGGAGTGAGGTCACGATGAGATCGGCCGCCGACAGAGACGATGGTCAGTTGCATGGGAGAGCGCAGCTCGGTGGCGGCTTCGAGTAGGTCCTCGGCGCATGCCTGCAAGTAGGCAGGTGACAGGGCGACGAGCAGGACCGCGTCCGGATCGGACCGAGCCAGTTCAGCAAGGGAATGCGCGTTGTCAACACTTGGGCCAGGCCAGTTGGCCAACTCTCGCCACCAGGCAACCAATTCCTCACGCCGTTCCCCGACTGAGTCAGGGTGCCGAGGCGAGAACGTCGCGGCATAGGGCCGGAGAAGGCTGTCCGCGCGCACGAGGCCGTACCCGGCGGAGCAGATCCACAGAGACGCGTGTCGCCCGGTGCGTGCCGCCAGTCGCGGCAACCCGCGCGCGACGTGCCAGTGCTCGCCGGCGTACAACTCGTTGGCGGCGACTGCGTCCACGCAGACCTGCTCTAACCGTGCGATCCAGGCGGAAGACCGCCTCGCCGGAGCGACGCGCCGCAGTTGTTGCAGGCGCAACTCCTGCGGCACGGGTCGCGTCTTGCGGTTGGAGCACGTGACCACGAGGTGGAGATCAGCGGCCCGGGTGACGGCTGCGTTCGCGTGCTGCGGCGTCATCCCTCGTCCTCGTCTGCGGCGAGGTGCTGTTCCACTCGCGCGAAGGCGGAGTGATTGTGAATGCTCTCGTCGCTGGAAGCCTCGACGCGGAACCACTCCAGGCGCGCGTCTCGTCGGAGGACGCTGGCCACATTCCGTGCCATGTCCTCGACGAAGACTGGGTTGTCGTGAGCGAGCATCGTGACGTATCGCTCATCGGGGCGCTTTAACAGGGGAAATACCGGGGCGGAGGCAGACCGCTCGGCGATGTCGACGAGTTCCTCGATCCAGATCCCTTCGGGTTCCCCGTCCTCGCCGACTCTCGTGCGGACCGAGATCGTGATGTGGCTCCGCTGGTTGTGGGCGCCGTAGTCGCTGATCGCTTTGCTGCAGGGGCAGACGCTGGTGACCGGCACGGCGACGGCCAGGGTGACCGATGTTTGCGGGCGGTTCGCCTCACCGGTGAAGCGGCAGTGGTAGTCCATAAGGGCTCGCGCGCCGGTGACCGGTGCGGCACGCTCGATGAAGTAGGGAAAAGCGACCTCGATGCGCGCGTACTCGGCGGTCAATCGGTCGCATAACTCAGCGAGGATCGTCGGGAGCGTGCTGCTGGTGATCTCACCGGCGTGCCTGCCAAGGACCTCGATGAACCGGCTCAGATGAGCGCCCTTGACCTCCGCAGGCAGGCTCACCGAGATCGCCACCTGGGCGATGGTCTCTTGCTTGCCGTGCGTCCGGTCGCATACCACGATCGGGTGGCGGACCCCGCTGATCCCAACCTCGTCCAGGTCGATACCGCGACTGTCGGGACGTGCCTGGACGTCCTCAAGGTTCACGCGCTGTCCCCTCGTAGGCGCAGCCCGATGTGCAGGTCTCGCGCACAATCACCCTCGACAGCGGCAACGACGGGCAGAGCCGATCCCAGATCCAACGCGCAACGTTCTCGCTGGTCGGGTTCTCCAGCCCCGCGATCTCATTGAGGTAGCGATGATCGAGCTGATCGTGGAGCGGAGCGAACGCCTTCTTGATGTCGGCGAAGTCGCAGACCCATCCCGCCTCGGGCTGCACCGGACCACGGACGCGGATCTCGATCCGGTAGGAGTGCCCGTGCAGGCGCGCGCACTTGTGTTCCCGGGGTACCCCGGGCAAGCGATGCGCTGCCTCGAAGGTGAACTCGCGGAAGACCTCCATGACCGTCATGGGATCCCCAGCATCTTGTGCGTCTGCAGGCTCAACTGCCACTGGGGATGCGCCAGGCAGTAGCGGACCGCCGCAGACGTGTTGGCCTCGTGTGCCGGCCCGTCCATCGGCTGGAGCAGGAACCGCCCGAACTTCAGGTGTTCGAACCGCTCCGGCTCTGCTCCTGGCTGGGGGAATACGAGCTTGAGCTCGTCACCGCAGGTCAGCTCCAGCGCTGTGCCGGCCTTCGGGCTGACACAGACCCAGTCGAGGCTCATGGGCGCCGGCCTCGTGCCGTTGGTCTCGACCGCGACCTCGAAGCCCTCAGCGTGCAGGGCGTCAACGGCTCGAGTGTCGAGTTGCAGCAGCGGTTCACCGCCGGTGCATACGACGAACGGGCGGCTGCGCGGGTGCGCCTCGCCCTCCCACGCACAGGCAACGGACAAGGCCAGGTCTTCAGCGGTGAGGAAGAGGCCGCCGCCGGGCCCGTCCGTGCCGACGAAATCGGTATCGCAAAACTGGCAGATGGCTTTGGCTCGATGCTCCTCACGCCCGGTCCACAGATTGCAGCCGGCAAACCGGCAGAAGACCGCGGGCCGCCCGGTATGGAAGCCTTCACCCTGTAAGGTGTAGAAGACCTCTTTGACCTGGTAGCTCATCGGTCAACTTCCGCCATGGCGGGATCCTCTATTCCCACCTCCATGAACCCCTTGGCTCGTAGGAGGCACGAGTCGCACGCCTCGCACGGCCGTCCCGCGGGGTCGGGGTCGTAGCAACTGTGTGTCAGCCCGTAGTCGACCCCCAACTCCAGACCGCGTTTGATGATCTCGGCCTTGGTCCAAGCGATCAGCGGAGTGTGGATGCGGAGGCGCTGGAAGCCCTCGACACCAGCCTTCGTGGCCAGGTTCGCCATCTCCTCGAAGGCACGGATGTACTCGGGGCGGCAGTCGGGGTAGCCGCTGTAGTCCAGGGCGTTCACGCCGATGTAGAGATCGCTGGCTCCCAGTGTCTCGGCCCAGGCAAGGGCGAACGACAAGAAGATCGTGTTCCGCGCCGGCACGTACGTGACGGGGATTCCCTCGCCCATCTCATCGACCGTCCTCCCCTTCGGGACCGCCATGTCGTCGGTGAGCGCCGATCCTCCGAACGCGCGCAAGTCGATGTCGACAACCACATGCTCGACCGCGCCCAAGGCCGCAGCCACTCGACGCGCCGCGTCAAGTTCCACGCTGTGCCGCTGCCCGTAGCGAAAACTGAGGGCATACGACTGGAACTCCTCAGCCTTGGCGATCGCCAACGCCGTGGTCGAGTCCAAGCCCCCGCTGAGCAGCACCACTGCGTTCCGTCGCTCCTCCACGTCCCCACCTCCTGTGCCTGACTAGTCCAGACGAGGCACTCTCCCCCACAACGCAATAGCTCTCCATTGTCCCGTCGGCCCGTCGACAGTTACGGATTACGCGTCCCCCTCCCCCTCTTACAGTTATGCGATTCAAGCACGGTGACCCTCAGGGGTCTCGGATGTGGCACCGGGCGTTGCGTAGCCATAGCGTCTTGGCACGTGCGCGAGATCGTCAGGGCATCGCTACCGGATCACTCGTCGTCGGGTCCCGTCGCGCCCATGATCGCCGCCGACAGGCCAGTGCGGCTGCGGCACTTTATGGCTTGCTCGCTCTGGTCATCCGCGCCGAGTCCGTCCCTCTAGCTTTGAGCCACATAAGATTCGTTCCGCACAGCGGAATGCAAGAGTGTGGTCGTCGGTCAAGCCGCGCTTGGGGCGCTACAGGAGGCGGTCGGCGGGGGAGTAGTGGCGGTGGGCTTCGCGGGCGCGTTCGTCGGCGGCGGAGGCGGCGTAGCGGTTGAGCATGGTGCGGGATTTCCAGCCGGCGAGGCGCATGAGGTCGCCTTCGTTGCCGCCGGCGGACGCCGAACTGGTGGGCGAAGGTGTGACGGAACTGGTGGGGGTGGATCGGGGGCAGGCCCGCCTGCGTGCAGCGGCGGCGGCGGAGCTTCTGGAATGCCGCGGGTGGTGAGGGCGCCCGATCGGCCCAGCCACAGGTTCGGCGACTCCGCCTCCCGGTGTTGGGTCCGGACACGCAGGTAGCGGTCGAGCGCCTTGATGGCCTTCATGCCGAGTGGCAGCGCGCGCTCACGGCGGCCCTCGCCGAGCACATGAGCCGAGCCCAGGTCGAGGTCCAAGTCAGCAAGCCCGAGGTTGGCCACCTCGGCGAGACGGGCGCCGGAGTCGATGAACAGCGTGATCAACGCGGTGTCCCGGCGGTCGTCGAAGCTGCGGCCGCCGCGGGTGTCGAGCAGTCGTCGGAGTGCGTCTGGAGCCACGACCGCGACGCTCTTCTCCTCGATCTTGGGCATACGCATCCTGGCCATCGGGGAGGCCGGGATCTCGCCTTCCTCCTCGAGCCAACCGAAGAACTGTTTCAAACCCCGGTGCCGCGTGGCGGCGGTAGACGAGGACCCTGTCGAGAGGAGGCAGAGGTGTACGCCTCCACATGCTCGCGGGTGATGCTGCCGACATCGGTCGGCATGCCGGCTTCGGTCAGGTGTGCGCGGAACTGCTCGGCGGCGTACCGGTAGTTGGCGATGGTGTTGGCTGACAGATGTGCTGCCTGCAGGTGCCGCGTCCACGAGCGAATGAGCCCCGCGGTGTTACCCGCTGTAGTCGGCGCCCTCTTCGTCCCCATGCCGCAGTTATACGCCCTCCGAGCGCTGTGCTCACGGCAATTTTAGGCGAGGAGAAAGCATTTCCCCAGCTCAGCGGCACAAAAACTCGCCGGGAGGAGGGGGCGGCGGAGGGCGCATCCGCATGTGTGATGCGCCCTCCGCCGGCTAGCAGGACTGGACGAAGAGGGGGATCGCCGTCCTGCGGGGTGTGCCGGGCGTGCTCCCGGGGCGGAGCATGCCGGCGTGAAGGCCGCTCGGGACCCGGACGAACGCGGCCAGGGTGTGGCCGGCCGCATCGAGCAGATCCGGGTTGCTGCCGCTGCGACTCGGCAGCGAAACGGCGGCGGTAGGGAGTTCTAACAGCCGGGCCGAGAGATGTGACCTTGAGCATGCCTCGCGGCCCGGCTGTCGCATGACGTCGCCCGCCAAGGGGAGGACCGCCCCGCCGGCCGTCGCTGCGGCACGCGTCATTGTGGTCCTCCTTGCACGGGATCTGTTCTCGACGCCGTTGTGATGAGCAACCCCCCGCAATTGGGATGTCCGGGGGCGGCCAAGACGCTAGTTCGGGCGTCCCACTGATCGAAAACTCACGTGCGGCCATCGCGCTCTCGACGGGCCGAAAAGGCTGTGGTGGACCAGAAGGACACTTGAGACATTCGGGGCACAAACGGTCTACTTATTCGTTGCCGTGACGGTGACCTCGACCGCACGCGCATACGCCATCCCGGCAGGTGGGAAAGCCCGCCGAAGCCGTTATGCGCGGGCTTCCGCGCCGGCGATGACCCGGGTGCCGCAGCGATCTCGCCGGGCCGGTTTCACGTGCACTGACCAGCGTGACGGCTGAGAAAAGAGCGGTATCAACCATAAGAGTGGCCATGAGTGCGGTAGCCGCGCGCTAAGCCCGGGAGCACTAGTGCCAGTCGAGCATGGCCTCGGTGACGGGAACGAAGAGTCTCGGGGCGAGGTTGTCGTCGATGGGTAGCACAGCGTCGGTGCGACCGCGCTGTTGCGCCAAGGGAAGGGCGGGGTCATTGACGTCGGCGATCGAGAGGGTCGGTATGCCTCGTTCGATCGCGGCCCCCGCCATGCCGTGATCGCCGATCACCAGGTCACAGGCCCCGTCCAGATCTTGGAGCATCGCCTCCATGAAGACGCTGCGATGTGTATGGCGCAGCGACCCGCCGTCGAAGGCGCAGCCCACGCCGTCGACAAATCGGATGCCGACCTCCCGGTCGTACCAATCGCGATGGACCCATTCGCCGTCCCGCGGGGTCAACACCGTGCAGCCGTATGCCCGCAGGGTTCGCGCGAGGGCGCCGTAATGCGCCAAGAGCCCCGTCGGATGCCCGGTCGCGAGCAGTACCTGGCCGCCGCCCGAGGAGACGAAGGCGGCGAGGCGCTGGCGGTGCAGCTCGATCTGCTTCAGCGTCGCGTCGGGCTCGATCCATCCGGGGTCGTCGGCGGAGCCGGCGGTGGGGTCGGCGCCGCAGACCTCGGCGACGGCCTCGAGCGCTTCCTCAGCCGTCGCCGTCCGGTAGTCGGAGAGGCCGAACGTGTACTCCGGGTGACCTTCGACGAGCTTGTGGCAGTTCGCGCGGGTGCTGCCACGGACCGTGGCGACGTCGCCGGCCAGGCGGCTCTTGACGAGGTGGGCGCGCAGGTCGATGGTCACGTGTGGCGGGCGAGCAAGTCGAACGCGTCGGCTTTCAGTGACTCGACACTGCGGAGCGCCTCGCCGCGGACGGCGGCTCTGCGCTCGTCGGACATCCGCACGGGCCCGTCGAGGAACGCCGCGGGCGGCCGTTCTCCCGTGGCCTGTTCGGCCTCGTGGAGCCAGCCGGCCGGCACCTCGACGGGTACTGGGACGCCGCACAGCTCGGCGAAGTAGATCGTCCAGGCGCGCGGCACGACCGTCGCGATCTGGTAGCCACCGCCGCCCAACGCGACCCACCTCCCGCCCGCGAGCGTGTCGGCGAGCCGGCGGAGGCGAGTCCCGATCGCCGCGTAGTCGTCGGTCGCGAGGGCGAGGTGCGCGAGTGGGTCCGTCACGTGCGTGTCGCAGCCGAGCTGGGTGACGAGCACGTCCGGGCCGAACGCCTCGAGCGCGCTGGGCACGACCGCGTCGAACGCCTCAAGGTACACGTCCCCTGGCGTGGCGGGCGCGAGCGGCACGTTGAGGCTCGTCCCACGCGCGTCACCCGTCCCGACCTCGCCCGTGAACCCGGTGCCGGGGAACAGGTAACGGCCGGACTCGTGCAGGCTGATCGTGAGGACGCGCGGGTCGTCGTAGAAGAAGGCCTGGACGCCGTCGCCGTGGTGGGTGTCGACGTCGACGTAGCCGACGCGGTGGGCGCCGTGGGCGAGCAGCCAGTCGATGGCGGCGACCGGGTCGTCGTAGATGCAGAAGCCCGAGGCCCGATCGCGCATGGCGTGATGGAGGCCGCCCGCCGGGTTGAACGCGTACTGGACGCGGCCCTCCCAGACGGCGCGCGCGGCGGCGATCGACGCGCCGCAGACCGCCAAGGAGGCCTCGTGCATCCCCGCGAACACGGGGTTATCGCCCCAACCGAGGCCGTACGCCGGCGCGCCCTGGGCCGTGGGCTGGGCCGACAACGCCCGGACGACCTCCACATACTCGGCGGAGTGGATGCGCAGGACGTCGTCGGAGCCGTAGGGCTCGGGCGGCAGGGTGAGGACGCCATCACGCTGGTCGAAGCCGCACGCGCGGATGAGCTTGACGGTCAGCTCGACCCGGATCGGCTTCAGCGGGTGCGCGGGACCGAAGTCGTAGCGCAGCTCACCGTCTGACCAGACGAGGGCCGCTCGGTCCATCCCTGCCGGTTCCACCGTGGGCCACCCTAGCGCCATTGTGCAGAAAAATGCCGGCACACCGGCATTCCTCTGCACAGTGCAGGAAAATGCCGGGCGGGGTGCCCGACCGTGGCGCGGGGCGCCCCTACTCGTAGCGCAGGGCCACGACGGGGTCGAGGCTGCCGGCGCGGCGGGCGGGGAACACGCCGAAGAGGATGCCGACGGTGACGCTGACGCCGAACGCGAGGGCGACGCTCCAGCCGGTGACGATGGCGGGGAGGGGCGTCAGCGAGTCCGCGAGGCGTGCGAGCCCGATGCCGAGCCCGATCCCGAACACGCCCCCCACCCCACACAGCATGATCGCCTCGACCAAGAACTGCATGGTGATGTCCCTGGTCCGGGCGCCAAGCGCCTTGCGCAACCCGATCTCGCGGGTCCGCTCTTGGACGCTGACGAGCATGATGTTGCTGACCCCGATCCCGCCGACCAGCAAGCTGATCCCGGCGATCGCCGCGAGCACGGCGGTGAGGGTCGAGAGGATCTCGCCGACCACGCCTAGGATCTGGTCCTGGGTGAGGATGCTGTAGTCCTCGGGCTCGAGCCGGCGGGACAGGCTGGACCGGATCTCTTCGGCGAGGGGAGTGATGTCCGACGCGCTCGGCGCCTTCACGAACATTGTGTCCACGCGGCGGGTGCCGAACATCCGCTGCGCCGCGGTGATGGGGATCAGCACCTCGCCGTCACGGTCGGGGCCCAGCGATGCCCCGAGCCGCTCGCTCACCCCGACCACCCGGAACCGTTGGCCGGCGATGGTGATCAGCTCGCCGACCGATTGGCCGCCGCCGAAGAGGCCATCGGCGGCCGACGCTCCCAGGATCGCCACGCGCCGGCCGGTCGCCACGTCGGACTCGGTGAAGAACTCTCCCTGGGCGATCGGCCGGTCCACGACCTGTTGCCAGTCCGCGGTCGTGCCGACCACCGACGCGAACGAGCCCTCCGCGCCGCTGGCGCGTACCTGCTCGCCACTCACGAGGTTGCCGCTGACCTGCGCGCGGCCCTCCAGGTCACGTTGCAGCGCCTCGACATCCTCCAACGTGAACTTGGACTGGGTCGGCGCGGACCCGAACTCGAACTGGCCGGGAGCGACGAACAGCAGGTTCGAGCCGAGCTTCTCGATCCCGGCCGTGACCTCGTTGCGCGCCCCTTCGCCGACCGCGACGAGCAGCACGACCGACTGCACGCCGATCACCACACCGAGTACCGTGAGGAAGGACCGCAGCCGGTTCGCGAGGATCGCCGTCATCGCGACCTTGGTAACTTCGGTGAGTTCCATTACCCCGCGTCCTAATTCGTGTTTCCGCCCCGAAGTTCCCCGTCCCGGATGGTGAACTGCTTAGGGGCGAGCGCCGCAACGTCCCGGTCGTGAGTGATCACGACCAGCGCCACACCACGCTCCTCGTTCAACTCGCGGAGGAGTCTCATCACCTCCGCACCGTTGGCAGTGTCCAGGTTGCCTGTCGGCTCATCCGCCAGCAACAGGCCGGGCTCGGTGACGAGCGCGCGCGCGATCGCCACGCGCTGCTGCTCACCGCCGGACAGCTGCGCGGGGCGGTGGCCGAGCCGGTGCCCGAGGCCGACCGCCTGCAGGGCGGCCTCGGCACGGGCGGTGCGCTCGCCGCGAGAGACGCCGGCGTAGAGGAGCGGGAGCGCGACATTCGCCACCGCGGTCGTACGGCCGAGGAGCTGGAACTGCTGGAAGACGAACCCGATCTCGCGGTTGCGCAGCCGGGCGAGCGCGGCGTCGTTCAGCTCGGCGACATCCTGCCCGTTGAACCTGATCGTGCCGGAGGTCGGTCTGTCCAAGGCTCCCATCAGGTGCAGCAACGTCGACTTGCCCGAGCCGCTGGGCCCGACGATCGTGGCGAACTCCCCTTGCCGCACCGCGAAGGTCACGCCCCGGAGCGCGTGGACCTGGTTCCCGTCCTCACCCAGCGGGTACGAGCGGGTGACATCGACGGCCTCGACGACGGGTGGCAACCACCCCTGGATCATCGAACCGTGACCGACTGGCCATCCATGAGTTCTTCCGCGCCAGAGACCACGATGGCGTCACCAGGGCTCAGGTCCCCCGCCACAGCGGTGCGGTCCTCACCCATCGCGACGACCTCGACGGCTACCTCGTCCAGGACCCCGTCGCGGACCACCAACACGGCGGTGCCAGATTCGCGGCGGACCAGCGCACGAGCCGGCACGACGAGGTTGGACTCTTGGGTCGCCGTCGTGATATCGACGCTGCCGGTCATGCCGACACGGACGCCAGCGAGGTCGGGCGCGGGCTCTTGATCGGGCGCGGGGCCAGTGATGCGGATCCGTACAGGGTAGCCGACCCCACCAGCCTCGGTGGTGGAGCCTTCGATGGCGACGCTCTCGACGACCCCGAGGAAGGTGCCGGCCTCGATCGCGTCGATGGTCACCCGGACCTGTTGCCCTACCTCGATCTGCGGAATGTCCACCTCGTCGATGGTGGCCACCATGTACCAGGCCGAGAAGTCATAGACCGTGAACAGCGGCTGGCCAGGGATGACCTGTGAGCCGATGCGCAGCGGCCCACCGCCCGGCGAGGTCGACGGTTGCGGCAGGCCTGGGATCCCACCAAGGCCGGGTGGCAGCGACGGCACGCCAGCCCCACCTCCGCCAGACATCGCGATCGACACCGTCCCGGCGAACGGGGCCTCGGCCGTAAGCAGCTCTTGCTGGGCCTGCGCGGCGGCGAGCGCGGCGTCGGCCTGCGCTTGCGCCGGGGCCGAGAGCTGCGCGAGCACCTGGTTCAACGCGCCGGAGATCGAGTCGGCGAACGCCTGCGCGCCACCCGCGGCCGCCGAATCCGCCGAGATGACCAGCTCGACGTCACCGCCGCCGAGGCCGCCACCACCGCCGCCGCCGAAGCCACCACCGCCACCGAGGCCGCCACCACCGAGGCCGCCGAAGGCGCCGCCCCGCCCGTTACCCCGCCCGTGGGCGCGCTCGATCGAGTCGAGGACCTCGAGCGCGGCGCCCTTGCGATCCCCGTCGTGAAGCGGCTCGATCTTGGCGCGCGCCGCGGCGAGCGCCGCCCGGGCCGGGCCGTCGGGCAGGTTGGGAACGTCGGGCAAGCGAGGCAGGGCGGGAAGGTCTGGCAGGCTCGGCCCGTCTACGGAGATCGTGATGCCGCCAAGCCCGCCGGGGCCGCCGCCAGAGGGCACGTCGATGCTGATGGGCGCTCCACTCGGGACGGCCGACTGCGCGGCGATGGCCTGCTGCTGCGCGGCGTCGACCTGTGGCGACGACAGCCGCACGACCACCTGGCCCGCCTGAACCTGCGCGCCGTCCGGGACATCGATCCCGACGACCGTGCCGGGCACCCCCGCGACGACCGGCTGGCTTGCGGCCGCGGCGACCTGGGCGGGAGCGGTGACCGTCTCGGAAACCTCACCCGGCCGCACCTCCTCAACGGTGACGACTGGGCGCTCACCCCCCACACACGCCGCCACGAACGCCCCGCCCATCGCTAGCGCTATCACCACTCGAGACCAATTCGTATACACGCCATCTAGAGTGCCTCTTGAGCCAGCGTTTGGCGAGAAAAAAGCCGCCAGTATTCGGACTTGTCGCCAGCTTGGTTGCGGCGAGAGAATCTCGTCGCAACGCGCTCCCGGCTATGGAGCATTCGGAGTAGTCGCATAAGCGCGGTGGCGTGAAGCAAATCGATGATAGAGGAAAGAAGATACAGCGCGTTGGTGGCACCGATCCTGCACTGGGAGGAGAATCGCCATTCATGCTGGTCGGTTTGCCCCAATCAGCCTCCGGAACGGGTGTGACCGCCGGCATTTTCCTGCACAGTGCAGGATTATGCCGGTGTACCGGCATTTTCCTGCACAGTACGGTGGCGTGACGCCAAAGGAAGCGCACATAGCCCCATTTGCCGGATTTCGCCATCCGGAGGACGACACCAGCCGACTTCACCTGCCATTGTGAAGGGTTCGTCCAGAATATGAGACAAAGTCTGCACAGTGCGGCGAGGTAGTGACTGACCACTGCCATTGTGAAGAGTTAGTCCGGGATACCGGACGTAACCTGCACAGTGCAGGAAAGGGCGGGCTATAAGTAGGCATATTTGCGCATGTTCTCGCGGCAGATGTCTTCTACGAGCTCGAAGTCGCCGTATGGTGCGGGCGCGGGGCCGGTCCTGATCCGCCGCACCTGGCGCCAGAAGGGCGCGCCAGGATCGGCGACCTCTGGCAGCTCGCAAAACTCCATCAGCTTTGCGATCTCGGTCTTCGGGTTGGCGATGATGTCCTCGTATCGCACCTCGTAGAAGAAGGGCACGTCCACCTTGGCGTCGTTGATGATCGAGATCGCGTCGTTCCAAATGTTTGCCGTCGTCCTGATGTCGTCGCAGCCGTAAGATTCGATGTACTGCTCCAACCTTGGGATCCGGGGATAGGGAATCAGGGGGCCGTCGGGATGTGGCTGCACTCCTAACCTGGCTCTGATGCGGGCCTCTTGCGCGACGTGGCGGTGGTACAGCTTAATCATCGAGTTGGCCGTCATCCTGGCGTCCCTGACCACGTGAACGATCCTCGCGTCCGGGAACCACGTGCGGATGGGCGGAATGCGCGCGACCAGGGCCGGGCTCTTGTTGAAGAACCGGTTTGCCTGCCCCCCGTGGCACCAGATCACCTTGCGGATGATCTCTCGCAGCTCCTCGACCTTGTGCTCGGGGATGTCCCCGATCCGGCATGTCTTGAAGCGCAAGGAATAGGGGTCGATGTTGAGCCAATCCATCAAGAACCCGTGACCCTCGTTGGGTGAGCCGGGCTGGACCTCGACGCCGTCCAGGATGTAGCGCTCTCCTTTGAAGTCGAGCTTCAGGCGCCTGCACACGTGCTCGACGGCGCAGAAACAGCTTCTGAACTGGTGCATCGAATTGGTGACGTACGCGATGGCGGGATGTGCGCAGATGATGTCTTGCAACATCGTCGTGCCCGAGCGGGGGAGGCCGATCAGGAAGATCGGCCGATCGATCGGGATGGCGCTCGTGTCGACCTTGAGGACCCGTCGCTCGTACGCGCGCAACGCCCGCTCGAGGAGCGCCGGCGGTTCGTCCAATGGGATGACGAACTGGCGCTCGAACGACTCCCGCAGGAAGATCCGGGACCGCCGGTTGCGGTACTCGACCCGCGGAGCGGGCGCCTCCTCGTGCCGATCGTTGACTGTAGCTGTGGGCTTCACCGTGTCTCCCTGGGCTCAGCTCGTCGCCACGGCGGCGACCCAGTCGCCGTCGCGGGACGTGCGGACGGTCAAGATCTGGGCGCCGCCGGTGGCGACGTGGACGGCGCCGCTGGCTGCGTCGAGGCTCTGGGCGGCCAGGCCGGCGGGGTCCTCGAGACCTACCCCGGTGGCCTTCGCCGCCGCCTCCAAGGCGGCGGACACGCGCAGCGCCCACTCCTGGCGGGCCGGGCCATGGAACGCGGCGAGCAGGTCGCGCTCGCCGGCGCCGGGATGCGCTACAGACCCGAGCGAGCCGAGGCGCTGGAGCGCGATACCGACGCCACGGCAGCTTCCGTCGTCGCCGGCGATGGCGACCACGGTGCCGTCACTGTGCGCCACCGACACGAACGGCAGCCGCCCGAGCTGGCGAGCCCACGGTATGGTGACCGCCGGCCTGCCGTGCTCGCCCGGGATGACCTCGATGTCGGCCGGGTACAGCTCGATGCCGTGGGTGGCCTCCAGGAAGGTGCGCACGCACTCTTTCGCCGCCGCCTGCTGGAGCAGCCAGTTGAACCGGTCGCGGTCCGATCCCGGCAGGTCCGCCCAGATCGCCCGCTCACGCCGGTTGAGCAAGAGCTTGGCGACGACCCGCCGCAGCATGGCCGCACCCGCGCCCATGAGGGTCGGCGGCAGGTCCATGCGCCGGGCGACGAAGCCGGGCGGGACCGCGGCGCCGTCGGGCATCGCCGGCCAGGGGGTGCCCATCGTGGCGTCGCGGGGCGAGGCCCACGGGCGGTTGAACGGCTTGGAAAAGGGGAAGCAGAGATTGGTCCAGCCCGTCAGCCGGGCGAGCAGGAGCCCGTCCGGGCCGATCAGGTCGATGTCGGAGCGGATCTGCTGGTCGGTCAGCAGCCGGACCCGCGCCTGGCCCATCACCTGGGTGCCCGGCGGCGGCGAGTCCGCGAAGCGCTGGAGCCCCTCCAGCGCGAAGGGAAGCGCCGCGTAGTCGTGCTCCTCGTCGGCCCAGAAGCCGACGATCTGGCCGGCGGCGTCGAGCAACTGCGGGTCGACGACCAGGTCCGGGTCGGTCGTCGAGGCGAACAGGTCCGCCGTGGGCAGGATCCGCAGCGTGGCTTCGGTCCCCCGCTCGCCCCAGCGGTCGAGCGAGGAGACCCCCTGGAAGCGGGGGCCGTGGAACATCCGCCCGGCGTAGAGGTCTTCGGGCCCGTAGGGGTATCGCCGCTCGCCGTGGAGCTCCAGCGGCGCCGCCGCCTCCGCCGCGGGGTAGGCCTCGGCGAGCACCACGGTCCCCTCAGCCACGCGGACCCCGGTCTCGGTGCCCTCCGTGAGCCGCGCCACCTCGACCTTGACCCGCACGCCGCCCGCGGCGTCCTGCCGCTGGGCGGTGATGCGCAGCGTGGCATGGCCGTCCTCCAGGTCGATCCACTGGTACGCGCGGATCGCCTCCATGCCGGCGACCACCCGGCCGGGGCACAGGGCCAGGGCCGCCTCGGCGCACATCTCCATGCTGACGGTCATGGGGACGACCGGGAGCGCGAGCAGGGTCTCGTCCACGATCGAGACCCGTGTCCCGCCGAAGGCGTGATCGTGGAGGAACAGGTCCTCGTCCAGGTCAATGCGGCGCAGCGCCACCAGCTCGCCTTCGGTCCGCGACACCACCGAGCCCAACAGTGGGAACCGGCGCTCCGCGACGGCGGGAGCGGCCGCGAGCGCCAGCGCGGACCGCATCATGGTGCGCTGGACGTCGAGGAACCGGTCCATCGTCGCGAGGTACGCGTCCAGGACGTGGTCACCGCTCGCCGTGGGAACGGTGGTCGCGACAGGCGCGGGCCCGCCAGCAGGAGCTGGCGATTTGGGGCTCGACGCTGTCGACGCGTCGGGCCCACGGCTGGAAGGGGCGGGCCCAACTCGGTCCAGGACGAGCGTCGGGAGGTGGACCTCGAGCGGCACGGAGCGGTCGTCCGCGCTCGGCTCGGCGGGCACCCACCCCTCGGGCGTCCGCAGGCGGGTAGGCGATCGGCGCGCGTAGAGGAACTCGAGGTCCATGGGGACGTGGTGGGCGGCGAGCTGCGCCACGAGGTGCGCGAGCTGAGCGGTCCCTGTCCGGTCTGTCACGTCGGCGGGTACGGCGAGGTGCGCCACGCCGCTCAGCGTGTCGTCGACGAAGGGGGTCAGCCCCCCGCGCGGGCCGACCTCGACGAAGATCCGCACGCCGTCGCGGTGCATCGCCTCGATCGTCTCGCGGAACCGGACCGGCTGTGACCATTGGCCGGTCACCAGCTCGGCGATCGCGTCCGGGTCGTCGGGGCAGCGCGCGGCGATCGTGCACGAGTACATGGGGATCGAGGGCGGGGCGAGCGAGACCTGGCCGTCGCGCTCTCCGTACAGCTCGGCGAGCCGCTCTGTGTAGGCCACGAAGTAGGGGGTGTGGTAGGGGTAGTCGAACGGCAACGGCATGCACGTGACCCCGGCCCGCCCCAGCTCGCCGGCGGCAGTGGCCACGGCCTCGGCGGAGCCGCCCACCACGATCTGGCGCGGGCAGTTGTCCATGGCCATGAAGAGGTCGGGGACGCGCGCGACCAGCGCGACCACCTGCTCAGGGTCGGTCGGCGCGACCGCGAGCAGCGCGCCGGTCGGGAGGCGACCCTCCTCGCGGAGCTGCTCGTACAGGGAGTTCGCCAGCAGCGACTGCGTGACGAGGTCGGCGCCGTCCATCCGCACGACCCCCGCCGCCCATAGGGCGCACGAGTCGCCGATGCTGTGGCCGAGCACGGCCGCGGGCTGGATCTCGAGCCGGCTGAGCAGGCTGTACAGCGCCTGGTTCGCCGCGGCGACGGTCGCGAGCCCGACGTCCATCGCCCACAAGGCGCCCGCCTCGGCCGCCGACGCTCCGTTGGGGAGCGGGAAGACGGCGCGGCTCGGGAGGTTGGCGCGATCGTGCCGCACGAACGCCTCGTCCGTCAGGTCGAACCAAGAGCGGACCTCGGGGAAGTGCACGCACAGGTCGGCGAGCATGTTCGGGTACTGGGCGCCCTGGCCGGGGAACAGGAACGCGAGCGCGCCCGGCGCGTACAGCGGCCTGTCGGTGTAGTAGACGCCGCCTCGATCCTCGATCCGTTCGCAGCCAGGGTCGGCGAGCTGGCCGAGGGCGCCCGCGAGCTTGCGGTCCAGGTCGCCGACCGACGCGGCCACGATCGCGAGCCGGGCGGTCCCGGTCCCAGTAGGGCAGTTCAGCGTGTAGGCGAGGTCCACCAGCGCGTAACCCGGCTGCTCGGCGATCGCCGCCCGCAGCTCGGCGCCCCGCCTCAGCAGCTCCGCGCGGCTGGGCGCCGCCAGGACGACGACCTCGCTGTCGAGGTGACGGGGGGCGTGGGCACGACCCGAGGGAACAGAGGTCCAGCGTTCCCGCGGTTGAGCACCTCGGTGCTCCTCCAGGATGGCATGGGCGTTGATGCCGCCGAACCCGAACGCGCTGACGGCGGCGCGGCGCGGGTCCGAGTCGGCGTGGACCCAGGGCCGTGTCTCGGTGTTGAGGTAGAACGGCGAGGAGGCGAGCTTGCGGTTCCCCGCGCCGGCGTGCAGCGTCGGCGGGAGCACCTTGTGGTGCAGCGCGAGTGCCGTCTTGATGATGCCCGCCACCCCGGCGGCGGGGATGGGATGGCCGATCATCGACTTCACCGAGCCCAGCGCGCACCACGGCTCGTCGCCGTCGCGCGGGCCGAATACCCGGCAGAGCGCCTCGATCTCGACCGCATCGCCGATCGGCGTCCCGGTGCCGTGCCCGTCCACCAGCGAGACCGTGCGCGGCGCCAGCTCGGCCTGCTCGTAGGCCCGCCGCATGGCCAGCTCCTCGCCCTCGACGCGCGGGGCGAGCAGGCCCATCGCCCGCCCGTCGCTCGCTACGCCGACCGCCTTGACCACCGCGTAGATGCGGTCGCCGTCGCGCTCGGCGTCCTCGCGGCGCTTCAGCACGACCACGCCCGCGCCCTCGCCCATCAGCGTGCCGTCGGCCTCGGGTGAGAACGAGCGCACCTGGCCTTGGCGCGAGAGTGCCCCGAGCTCGCAGAACACCAGCATGATCGGTGGGGTCGTCGACACGTGGATCCCGCCGGCCAGGATCATGTCCGCCCGCCCGCTGCTCAGCTCTCCGACCGCGTGCTCGATCGCGATCAGCGACGAGGCGCACGCGGCGTCCACGGCGTACGCGGGGCCCATCAGGTCGAGACGGTTCGCGATCCGGCCGCACATGATGCTGGGAACGAGACCGGGGGCGGTGTCGGCGTTGAACGGCGGAAGGCCGGCCCGCAGCTCTTCCTTGAGCGCGGCGAGCTCGGCGGCCGAGTGCTCCGGGTGCAGCTTGGCGAGCAGGTGAACGGTCTGCTCTACCGCCATGTGCTGCGAGAGCGTGCCGGTGCCGCGGTTCCAGTAGGTGCCCCGCCCGAGGATCACGCCCGTGCGCTCGCGGTTGAAGGGCCGGTCGACGTACCCGGCATCGGCGAGCGCGTCGTGAGCGACCCGCAACGCGATGAAGTGCTCTGGCTCGGCGCCGTCGATCGCCCGGGGAATCACGCCGTGCGCGAGGGGATCGAACCGGGCCAGGTCGCCCAAGAAGCCGCCCCGCCGGGTGTAGATGCCCTTGACGATGGAGGCCGAGCCCCGGGTGAACGGGCCGTCCCACTCGGGCACCGCCTCGGTCATCGCGTCGACCTTGCCCAGGATGTTCTCCCAGAACGCGCCGACGTCCGGCGCCTTCGGGAACACGCACGCCATGCCGACGATCGCGATGTCAGACCCCTGGCTCACTGTGCGTCATCCGCGGCGACGGGCGTAGCCAGCCGGTTCAGAGACCTGCTGCACGGCGCCTCCATGCCCTCGATCAGGGCGATCAGGCGTCCCTCAGCGTCGGAGAACTCCAGCTGCGCGTCGAGAATGTTCCCGCCGGGCCGCAGCCGGGCTCGGAGCTCGCACCGCACGGGCCCCGATGCGTCGACAGCATCGGGGCCCTCCTCCGCAGCTCCTGCCGCGGGCCCGGGCACCGGCGCGAAGCGGCGGTAGCTTCCCAACCGGCCCGGCAGTGGCGTCATGCCGAGCGTGGTACGCGCCCACAGGATGGCGAGCTGGAACCCGCTGTCGACCAGCACCGGGTCGACCAGCCAGCGCGCCGCGTCGCCGGCGCCGGCGAGGCAGTCCCGGGGGGAAGACGGGGCGAGCAGCGCCACGATGCGCTCGCCGTCGATGCCCTCGACCCGCGTGATCCCGCGCATCAGCGGGCCGTGGAACAGCAGCTCCCGGTACGCCCGCTCGACGGTCATCGGGAACGGCTCCAGCGCGATGGGCGGGCGGTCGGAGCGGTCCGGGGCGGCGGGCAACGCCGCCTGCAGGATGACCTCGGCCCGGTAGGCGACCCGCTCGGTCTCTTGGTCGACGATGGTCACGTCGACCGCGGTGCCTCCCTCTTTTGGCCGCGCGGCGGCGGTCTGGACGGTGACCGGTCGGGTCCCGCCCTTCAGGATCACGCCTTTGAGCACCTGGGTGTCGCGGAGCTCGGCGACGTGCAGCCCGGGAAGCGCGGCCGCCGCGGCCTCGGCCACCAGCTCCATCGCGACCGCCGCGGGCAGGACTGGCCTCCCGTCGAGCTGGTGGTCACGCAGGTAGCGGTCGCGGTCGGGGTCGAGCAGCCGCGTCACCGCGATGCCATCGGGGGTCGGGACGATGCGCTCGCCCGCGAGCAGCGGCAGGCCCTCGACCTGCCGAGCCCGCGCCGCCTGTTGCCACGGCCCGGCGCCGAGGACGACCTCGACATCGCCCTTGGTCCCACGGTTCAGCTCGTCGATCAGCGCCGCCGCGCCGAGCCGCGGGGGGATGACCTGGACGCCGTGGCGGCTGAACTGGCGCTCCAGCTCGGCGGAGACCATGCCCCCGGACCTCCACGGCCCCCACAGCAGCGACGTGACTCTCCCCGGCCAGCGCGCGTCCAGCCACACGGCGAGCTTGTTCAGCACCTCGTTGGCTGCCGCATAGTCGCCTTGTCCCCGGTTGCCAAGGCGCGCGCTGACCGAGGAGAAGAAGACGAGGAACTCGAGCGAGTCCGGCCGCAGGGCGCGGGCGAGCGTGAAGGCGCTGAGGGTTTTGGTGTCCAGGACCTGGTCGAACGAGTCGGTCGTCTTGTCCTCGACCAGCTTGTCCTGGATGATCCCGGCGCCGTGGATGACGCCGTCGATCCGGCCGTGCCAGGCATACACGTCGTCGATCAGTTGGGTGAGCTGCTCGGCGTCGCGGACGTCCACCTGATGGTAGTGGACGTGCGCGCCTGCCTCGGTCATCGCCAGAAGGTTCGCCCGCATCTCCCGGTCGGCGAGCAGCCGCCGGTACGCGGGCTCCACACGAGCGGGGGTGGCCGGCGACCCCGCCGATTCGAGGCGTGCGGCGAGCGCGATCTTCAACGCCCTGGGGTCGGTGATGCCGGCGGTGTCGCCGTCCTCGTCGGGTTCCGGCATCCCGGATCGGCCGAGAAGGATGATCGTCGGTTGGTACCTGCGAGCGATCTCGCAGGCGACAGTGGCGGTGATACCGCGAGCGCCGCCGGTGATGAGCAGGATGGAGTCCGCGTCGATGCCCGGCTGGATTTTTCCTTTGGTCTGGAGCGGTGAGGTGCCTAGTGCGCGTTCGTCGGCGCCCCCGCGATAACGTCCCTGGGAGATCCGTGCGTCCAAAGGTGGCATCGTCGGTGGCAGCGGCGCGGGAACCAGCTGGATTGAGGTCCGCTGGCCCGCGGACCAACCGACCTCCACGTCGGAGGCCTCCGGATCGCTCGCGGGCAGCAGCTCGGCGGCGAGCCGCTCCGCTGCGGCGGAGCAGTCCTGCCCGAGGTCCTGGCCAAGGTCGACGACCTTGCACCCGACCTCGGGCCACTCGCGCGCGAGCGTCTTCACGAGACCCGCCACACCGCCGTGGCTCGGCTGGAACGGCGCGCCATCGCCGTGGAAACCGAACGCGCCGTCCAACTGGACCGCGGCGAGCAGGCAGGTCCTCGTCGTGCCACGCCGCAGGTCCGCGCTAGCGGCCTGGGCCAGGTGGAACAGGGACCTCGTCTCCAGGTCCAAGCGGGCCTGCCACCCGCGGATGTCCAGCTCGTCGAAGGGCAGGCCGGCCCGCAGCGGCAGCAGGTGGACGAGGCATGCGATCGGCCCTTGCCGGCGGTGGATGGCCTCGACCAGGTCACGGGCGGCCTGGGCGTCGCCGAGCCTGGCCGCGTACCCGTCGCTGCCCTCGGCGGGCAGGTGGTGGTCGCGGATCAGCGCGACCTCGATCCCCTGGTTGGACAGCAACGCGGCGAGGTCCCGCGCGACGCCGCGCTCGTCGTCCGTGATGGCGACGATGCCATCAACGCGCAGCGGCTGCTCGGTCGCCTCTCGCGGCGCGGCGACCACGGTCGCGGTGAACCGGGGCAGGTCACCGGCCGGCGCCTCTGGCTCCGCGGCTGCTTCCGGCTCGTCGGCCTGCGGCGGGGTGGCCTCCGCGGGGGGAAGCTCGCCATGGCCGTCGTACTGGGCGGCCAGCGCGACGATCGCCTCGACCAACGCGCGCAGGGTCCTCGCCCTCGCGAGAGTCTCCATGGCCTCGCCGCCGAGCGCATCGGGCCCGACCTCCGCCGGCGCGCTCGTCCCGAGCTCCTGTTGCGCGACGCCGAGGATCTCGACCTTCTTGATCGAGTCGATGCCCAGGTCCGCCTCCATGTCGACGTCGAGGTCGAGCATCTCCGGCGGGTACCCGGTCCGCTCGGCGACCACCCTGATCAGCTCTCTCGTCACCCGCTCGGCGTCCACAGGCCCGTCCTCGGGCAGCGCAGGGGGAGGCGCGGGCTCCACGGCCGGTGGTGGCACCGGCTCGTCGGCCACGGGCGCGTGGCCATTCGCGGGGCCGTTCGCGACGCCGTTCCCCGATCCGTTGGCCGAGCCGTTCGCCGCGCCTGTCAGGTAGGCGGTCATGACCTCTTGCTGGGTGTCCAAGAACTTGCTCATCAGCTGCTGGAACGCGAGCACCATGTGCGCATTGCCATCGCCCGCCTGGGCAGGCAACGCAGGCAGCGCGACCTCTGCGGTGCCGTTGGTCGAGGGTCCTTGCGGTGGCGCCGTGGGTCGCTTCACTGCGGTCGCTCTCCCGTTCAGTGGCTGGGCGGAGGCTGGGTCGACGAGCCAGGTGGTCTTAGGGAGCGGCGCGGGGTCACGGTCCAAGGCGTCGAGCCGTAGCTGCCCCGTCACCCGGCCGCGGTACAGGCGGTCGAGATCCAGGTCGACGCCGTGGGCGTGGAGCTGCGCGAGCGCGTGCTGCAGCGCGGTGACACCATGACCGGAGCCTTGCGCCCGCAGCGCCAGATGGGGTCGCGTGCCGAGCACCTGACCGACCAGGCCGGTCAGGACACCGCCGGGACCGGTTTCCACGAACACGCGGGCCCCGTCCGCGTACATCTGGTCGATCTGCTCGGCGAAGCGGACCGGCTGCACCAGGTGGTCGGCGAGCAGCCTCGCGATCCGCTCGGGCTCGGCCGGATAGCGGCGCGCTTCGGTGTTCGAGTAGACCGGAAGCCGTGGAGGCTCGAGCGTCACGGTGTCGAGCACCCGCGCGAGCCGCTCGCGGGCGGGGGCGACGAGCGGCGAGTGGAACCCGCAGGCCACGGTCAGCGGGGTGGCGCCGATCCCGGCCGCCGCGAGCAGCTCGACCGCTCGCTGGATCCCACGCCTGGTGCCCGAGATCACGGTCTGCCTCGGCGCGTTGAGGTTCGCCACCCACACGTCCTCCAGCGAGCCCAGTACCTCCGCTACCCGGCCCGCGGGCTCCGGCACCGCCGCCATCGTGCCAAGATCGGCACCCGCCGACTCCACGATGCAGCGGCCTCGCGCCTCGGACAGGCGGTAGAGGACGTCCTCGGCGATCACGCCGGCGCTGCACAGCGCGACGTACTCGCCGTAGCTGTGCCCGGCGACCAGCGCGGGCCGGACTCCCAGCGAGGCGAGCAACCGTGACAACCCCATCCCGGCCGCACCGAGCGCGGGCTGAGCCCGGTCGGTCGGCTTGAGCGCCTCGACCCGGGCCTGCTGACCCTCAGGGCTGAACCCCGGCGGCGCGAACACATAAGAGGAGAGCGGGCGCTCGAACCGGCCGGCGAGGACGGCGTCGGCGAGCTCGAACGGCTCGCGGGCCTCGGCGAAGCTGATGGCGAGGTCACGGAGCATGTCTGGGTGCTGCGAGCCCTGCCCCGGGTACAGGAAGGCGATCGTGCCGGGCCCCGCCAGCGGGTGATCGGTCCAGTAGACGCCCGGGCCCCCAGCAGGAGCTGGGGAGGAGGGCCTCGATGCTGTCGACGCATCGGGGTCATGGCGCTCGGAGCTCGGGCTGGCCAGGGCCTCGCTGACCTTGGCGAGCTTTGACCGCAGGTCCTCCGCGGTACTCGCCACGACGGCGAGCCGGACCGGCTGGCCGCTGCGGGAGGTGGCCTCCGCCCACACCGCGGAGGCCACCTCCCGCAGCGGGGGCTCCTCGCGGGCGCCGCCGAGCGCCCGGCCGAGCGCTTGCAGCCGCTCCCGCAGCTCCTCACGCGACGCGGCCGACCAGCACAGCAGCTCGCTCGGCCAACCCTGCACGGGCGCGCGGGCGACCCCGGGCAGGTAGTCGTCCCCGGTGTACTCCTCGACGGCGACGTGGAAGTTCGTGCCGCCGAACCCGAACGCGCTGACGCCCGCGCGACGTGGCGGCGCGCCCGGCGGCCGCAGCCAGGGACGCGCCTCGGTGTTGAGGTAGAAGGGGCCATCGCCATTGCCGGCGGCGGGGTTCGGCCGCTCGACGTGCATGGTGGGTGGGAGCACCTTGCGGTCCATCCCGAGCGCCACCTTGATGAGCCCCGCCACCCCGGCGGTGCCTTTGGTATGACCGATCATCGACTTGACCGACCCGATCGCGCATCCCTGAGCGGGCGCGCCCGCCGCGCCGAAGACCTTGGTGAGCGTGGTGAGCTCGGCCCGGTCGCCCGCCACCGTCCCGGTGCCGTGCGCCTCGATCAGCCCGACCGTGGTCGGCGAGAAGCCCGCCTCCGCGTACGCCCGCTCGACGGCGAGCGCTTGCCCCTCGGGCCGCGGGGCGGTCAGGCTCTTGTCCCGGCCGTCGCTCGACCCGCCGATGCCCTTGAGCACGGCGTAGATATGGTCGCCGTCCCGCTCGGCGTCGGCGAGCCGCTTGAGGACGACGACGCCGAATCCCTCGCTGATCGCGATCCCGTCGGCGCTGGCGTCGAACGCCCGGCAGCGACCCCGCGGCGACAGCGCGTACGTGCGCGAGAAGCACAGGTAGCCGAACGGCGTCTGCGACGCGTCGGCGCCGCCGACGATCATCATGTCCGCGGTGCCGGCTTCGAGCTCGCGCGCGGCGAGGTAGACGGCGGCCAGCGACGACGCGCACGCGGCGTCGACGGTGTAGTTGACCCCGCCGAGGTCGAACCGGTTGGCGACCCGCCCCGCGGCGACGTTGAGCAGGATGCCGGGGAACGAGTCCTCGGTCCAGTCCGGCAGGCTGTCGAGCAGCTCATCGCCGATGCCCGTGGGGACCGCCGGCAGCGCCGCGCGGAGCCCGTAACGGCTGGCCAGGTCTCCCGCTCCGCCGACGCCGAGGATCACCCCCGTGTGCTGGCGGGGGAAGGGCCGGTCGAGGTAGCCGGCGTCGTCCAGCCCCGCCCGGACCGCCTCCAGGATCAGCATCTGGAGCGGCTCGATCGAGGGGAGGGTGGTGGGGGGCATCCCGTAGCGAACGGGGTCGAACGGGATCTTGTCGACGAACCCGCCCCACCTCGAGTAGATCTTGTCGGGGGTGAGGGGATCGGCATCGAAGTAGGGCCGCCAGTCCCAGCGATCGGCGGGAATCTCCACGATCGCGTCGACCTTGTCGAGAATGTTCTGCCAGTACGCCTCGAGGCTCGACGCCTTGGGTAGCAGGCAGCTCATCCCGACGATCGCGATAGGGGTGAGTTGCCCGTTTCGCGCGGTCCGCCGTGGCGGCCGTTCTTCACCGGTGGACCGGTCGAGCATCCCCGCGCCGCGCACGCTGACGTCGTGGTGCAGCTCAGCCAGCGTCACGACGCCGCCGCGCAGCGCGGCGACCTGGCCGAGCATGTACATGCCTTGGTCGGCCTGCTCGCTGGCGCTCAGCGTGACGAACGCGGGAGCGCCGGGATCCCGCTCGCGCGCCGGGTTCCGGGTGACCCCCTTCGACGCGATGCGCAGCCGCCCCAGGTTGAGCATCTCGAGCCGTACCCTGACCTCGTCGGCGGGAAGGTCCTCGCGGGACAACCGGCGTTGCTCCGATCGGAAGACCTCCGCGAACGGCGTGTCGGCGCAGCGCGTGGCGTGCCCCGGCCCGCTGGACAGGAGGACGGTGGCGGTGCAGCGGACCGCCTCGCCCTGGAATCCCGGCGTGATCGCGCCCGCGCCGACCGCCGCTGAAGTGAACAGGTACGCCGTGCCGAGCAGGACGCCGACCTTCACCCCCGCCTCTGCCGCCCGCGCCGCCATCGCCGCGACCATCGCGGCCGAGGTCGCGTCGTGGATGCCGCCGGCGAACAGGACGTGGCAGTCCGGCAGGTCGCCCGGCGGCACCGCGTCCAGGAGGGTGTCGATCATCGTGTTCCACAGCACGAAGCTCGTGCGCGGCCCGACGTGCCCCCCGCACTCCCGGCCCTCGAGCACGAACCTGCGGGCTCCGGCGTCCGTGAACAGCCGTAACAGGCCAGGTGACGGGACGTGCAGGTAGGTCGGGATCCCCTCGTGCTCCAACGACAGCGCCTGGTCCGGCCGTCCCCCCGCGATCAGCGCGAACGACGGCGGGTAGCGCCGCAGGACCTCCATCTGCTCCTCGCGCAGCTCCAGCGGGACGAACCCGAGGATGCCCGCGCCCCACGGCCGATCGCCTAAGGCCTCCTGTGTCTCGCGGAGCAGCTCCTCGACCCGCGGCCCGCGCATCACGGCGAGCGCGAGGAAGGGCAGGGCCCCGGCCTCGGCGACGTCCCGCGCGAACCCCGCCACGTCGCTCACACGGGTCATCGGGCCTTGGACGATCGGGTAGCGCGTCCCGTGGGACCTCGCGATCGGCCCGCCCTCCGCGAGCGGCCGCAGCCTTGAGGCCAGCGCGAGATGCTCGCCGACGGCATCTCGGAGACCGTTCAGCACCCCGCCGACGGTGCGGAAGCGTCTCGCCAGCCCCGCGGCGAATGCGGCGTCCTGGCCGAGCAGCCACGCATCGTCCGGTGAGGACCAGCCGACCAGGTCAGCGACGCCCTCACGCCATGCCGCGGCGCGCTGTGGCCCAGGATCCTGGGCGGCTAACGTACGCTCCAGCTCGCGCAGGCGCGGCCCCGCCTTGCGGCCGGCCCGTTCGAAGATCCGGTATCCCTCGCCAAGCTCGAGCCCGACGCAGGACGTCTCGCTGCCGTCCATGCGGGCGATCTCCGCCTTGACGCTCGCGGGCAACCCGGACTCCCGCGTCAAGGCAAGCTGCGAGTCCAGGACCACCCCAGCCGCGCCGGCCACCGCGCACGCCGCCGCCGTATGCTCGCCGATCCCCCCTTGCGCCCATACCGGCAAGCCGATCCGCGATCTGAGCTGCTGGAGCAGGACGAACGTGGTCGTCTCCCCGACCCGTCCCCCGGCCTCGTGCCCCTTCGCGATCACCCCGTCGAAGCCCAGCTCCTCCGCCAGTCTCGCCTCGTCCAGGCTGGTCGCCTCCAACAGCAGCCGGGCGCCACGGGCACGCAGGAGGTCGGCGTGGCGGCTCAGGAGATCCGCGGCAGCGGGAACGAGGATCGCCGTTCCCATGGTGGGCGGCAGGGACGAGATCACCGCGCTCGCCACACCTTCGTCCGAGGGATCTAACCTGATCCCCCACTGGCCCCGGCCGAACCGCGCGAACGTGGCGATGGCCGTGGTGGCCCGCGCCCCGTCACCGCGCAAGAACGAAAGGTCCACGACACCGATCGCGCCGGCCCGGCTCGCCGCGATCGCGATCGAGGGGTCGGCAAGGGATGGTAACGTCAAGGCGGCGAACTCGAAACTTGCCACTGGGCCTTCTTCTTTCTCGAGGATCGCGCCCGCGACCTGGACCTTGAGAATTGTGTTCACTCGCGCGTCAGCGGCGACGCGCCCGAGCAGGGAATTACCGCGAGCCGCCCGCCTACTCCACGCCCAAGTTCCTACTTACGTGAGCTATTTTCGCCCGACTTCCGTAGATACGAAAGCCTAACTTGCGCAGCCGTAGCCTAACGCGATGCCGGGAATACTGCAAGTAAACAGTAGAGGCAAGGTCGGTAACCGCGTGCGTCGTGATTTTTCACATTGCGACACGATACGCCACGCGCCTCTCACCTAAAGGTCTTATACGATCAGCACCAACAGGTGAAGGGTGATCTTGACGATCGCATCTCTGTGGCGTTTATGGAATTCGAAAAGGGCGCCCCGTAAGGAGCGCCCTCAAGAGCTTGTGGGGCCTCGTGGGTCAGCGCTGGTCGGCCAACGCCAGCACGTCGGGGAGGTCGAACGCGAGGTCGGCGAGGTGCCCGGAGCAGCACCGGTGCGCCGCCAGGTGACCCGGCAACGTGCGCTCGATCGCCTCGCGCAGCGCCCGCACCCGCGCGGTGGCGTCGAGCGAGATCAGCGCGACGGGATCGACGTCCGCCAGGGCCGCGGCTACGGCCTTGCGGCAACACCCGAAGACCGGGGTGTCGTCACGCCACGGGCCCTCGAACTGCTTCAGGAGGGCATCAGCGGCATGTGTCTGCTGCGTCATCGGTCGCTCCCGTCCGTCGTCCGTCTCGGCGTCTGGCCCGCGCGGCTCGGCGTGGCCTCTAGTCGCTACCTTACCTATGGTGATCGCAGACGCAACTGGTCGGATCACGGTTTAACAGGTGGGAAACACCGCGCACACGCTCCTTGCGCCGGCGCCAGCCGGCATAACCCTGCACTGTGCAGGAAAATGCCGGTACACCGGTATAACTCTGCACAGTACGGCGAAATTGCTCGTGAAAACCCTGGCAGAAGAGCCCCGGGGTCAACAGGAAGCTGTCACCGTGGGGGGTATGACCGTGGATGCCCATGTCGAGCCCCGCCTTCAGATGGCCGCTCCTGGAACGCCCTACCATCGGCTTGCCCGCACCCCGCTTCACCGCTGGTGGCGCCCGCTGGTCGGCACGCTGCTGATCGCTGGTTTTTTCGTTTTCCTGCAGTTTGTGCCGTTCTTTATCTTCCTCATCGCAGGTCCGTCGCTCCTGGGGAACCCGGCGGCGCTGACCGCGCTGTTGCTGTTCGCGATCGCCGTGATGCTTCCCATAACGCTGCTCGTCACACGGTGGGTACAGCGGCGCCCGGCCAGCACGTTGTCCTCGGTGGAGGGGCGCTTGCGCCGCCGCTGGCTCATGCGGTGTGCCGGCGCCGCCGTGCTCTACCTGATCCCGCTGTCCGCGGTCATGCTGGCCATGCCCGCGCAGTTCTCAGGCACTGGGGAAGAGCTCACCTGGGTGGGATGGCAGCGCTTCGCGGGGCCCGCCCTGATCGTGCTGCTGCTCGTTCCCCTGCAGGCGGCCGCCGAGGAGTACATGTTCCGCGGGTGGCTCCTCCAGGGGATCGGCGCGTACCTCCGGAAGCCCTGGCCGGCCGTCGTCGGCAGCTCCGTCTTGTTCTCCCTCACCCACGGCGGCTCTACCTGGGCCTTTGTGTATTACGCGCTGTTCGGCGCGGTCCTCGCCGTCCTGACCGTGAGGACAGGCGGCCTCGAAGCCGGCATCGCCTTGCACGTGGTGAACAACACGGTGTTGTTTCTCGTGGTGGCCGCCACGTTCGGGTTGGACCTGTCGAGCCTCCTGACGGCTCGGGCGGCCGTCCCTTGGCAGTTTCCGCTGCTGATGGCGATCCCGCTGGCCACATACGGCGCCCTCGTATGGTGGCTCGCCAAGCGGTTTCCCGTGACCGCGGTCAGCGCCGCGCCCTAACCTTCCCGCGCAGGCCGATGTAGGGAATTTCCCTACTCGCCAGGCGCCGTGGCGTGGGGCACTCTGAGGGCGGCATCGGCTGGGACAACGTTGGGGGAGAGCTTTCGATGGACGATGG
>Ga0187893_10001590_pt1 | contig 54004 bp, 50 predicted proteins | sample MA1701074metaG_FD_139574 | JGI IMG/M metagenome (GOLD analysis project Ga0187893, IMG submission 139574) | White microbial mat communities from a basaltic lava cave in the Kipuka Kanohina Cave System on the Island of Hawaii, USA - MA170107-4 metaG ... | reverse complement strand
CTTCGCCCTCACCGACCAGGAGACCGATCGCGCGCGCCCCATCGTGGTCGTCCGGGAGTTCGGGCCGACCGGCTCCGCGTTCCTCTCGGTTGCGCCCCGCGGGGCAGAGGGCGCGCGCCTCGTCGTGAGCGCCGGCGGGGACGACGACGCGCTGTTGCGCGTGCTGCTCGTGCATGATGCGGAGAGCGCGCCGCCGCGCCCCTCGCTGCTCTGGAGCAAGGACGGCGAGGTGGTGGTCGTGCGGGCGGCGCACGAACCTCTCTTGGCGCTGCTGCGCCGGGGCGGAAACACGGGATGGCTGCCGACGGCAGCGGCGGACTGGCCGCGGGACGAAGCCGGCGTCCAGGCGGTGGAGGCGACCCGCCGCCGGTCCGAAGCGCGCAAGGCGGTGACGGAGTTGGTGGAACGCCACGGAGGGTTCTATGCGCGGTGAGACGAGTGAGGCGCGGGTGGAGCGGTGCGCCGGGCTCGCCGCCGCGCTCCGCGCCCGCATCGCTGAACGGATCGTGGGCCACGGCGAGGCGGTGGACTTGGTCCTCACGGCGCTCTTCGCAGGAGGCCACGCGCTTCTCGAAGGGGTCCCCGGCATCGGCAAGACGCTCCTCGTGCGGACGCTGGCCGAGGCGATCGACGCCCGGTTCCAGCGCATCCAGTTCACCCCCGACCTCATGCCCGCGGACGTGACCGGCACGACGATCCTCCACGAGGCGGACGACGGCCGGCGCGAATTCCGGTTCCGGCCCGGCCCGGTGTTCGCCCACGTCGTCTTGGCCGACGAGATCAACCGCGCCACGCCCAAGACCCAGGCGGCGCTGCTGGAGGCGATGGAGGAGCGGCAGGTGACCCATGACGGCGCCACCCGCCCGCTCCCCGCCCCCTTCTTCGTGCTCGCCACGCAAAACCCGATCGAGATGGAGGGGACCTACCCCCTTCCCGAGGCGCAACTCGACCGGTTCCTCTACAAGATCGTCGTGGGCATCCCGTCGGAGCGCGAGATCGTCGAGATCGTGGACCGCGCCGCGGGCACCCCCGCCGCAGGGGGCAAGCCGGTGACGACGGCGGAGGAGGTGGCCTCAGCCATCGCGCTCACCCGCGACGTCGTGCTCACCGAGAACGTGCGGACGCTCCTCGCCCGCCTGGTGCTCGCCACCCATCCCGGCGACCCCTCGGCGCCAGAGCGCGTGCGCCGCTTCGTCCGTTACGGCGCCAGCCCGCGCGCCGCCCTGGCGCTGGCGCTCGGGCTGAAGGCGCGCGCCCTCCTGGCGGGCCGCGCGCACGCCGAGCGCGCCGATCTGCCGGCGCTTTTCCTGCCGGCGCTGCGCCACCGCATCGCTCTCAACTTCGAAGGCGAGGCGGAGGGGCTCACCCCGGACGGTATCCTGGAAGAGGTGTTGCAGGCCGTCCCTATGCGCTGACGCTTCCACGACAGGAATCCCGGGAGAAACCCCGGGGAACCCCCCATGAACGCGAAATCCGCCCTCCTCCTGATTCTCCCCTTCACCCTCGCCCACGGCGAGGAGAAGCCGCCGCCTCCCGCCGACGCCCCCCTCATCGCGCAGATCGACAAGGCGCGGGCGGCCGTCGTCGCCGGCAAGCCCCAGGACGCCGTGCCGCACCTCCAAGAGGCGATCCGCATCATCCAGGAGGCGGCGCTCAAGGGGATCAGCGCGTTCCTCCCCAGGAGAGAGAAGCCCTGGGTCGTGGGCGAGATCGAGTCGAACTCCGGCACCTGGGGCAGCGGCAAGGAGGCGCTCCAGTGGTCGCAGACGAGCCGCGCCTACGAACGGGACGGGCTCCGTGTGCAGGTCACGATCTCCACCTCCCCGCAGATGATCGAGGCGCAAAGGGCGGGGCTCGAGATGCTCAGGAACCCGCAGATGCGCGCCATGCTGCAGCAGGACGAGGATCGCGAGGTGGAGTTCGTCGATGCCGACGGCTGGTTCGGCATGCTCACCACCGAGAAGGAGGGCGGCTCCTCGATGGTTGTCCTGCACAAGAAGGTGATGGTGAATGTGGAGTTCTCGCCCGGCAACGCAATGCTGGCGATGGAGTTCTGGGAATCCATCGACCGCAAGGGGCTCGCCGCCGCGGTCCCGTAGCCTGTCGGCTCAGGCGCCCAGGTTCCCGAGCAGGAGTCGTACCGCCTCCCCCTGGCGGTCGAAGGGCATCGGCTCGGCGCCGCAGGCGAGGTCCGGAGTGGGCGGGAGGTGCAGGAACCCGCAGGGGGTCCCGCGAGCATCCAGCGCGTGCCGCGCGAGGTAGAACGCGGTGTTGCAGAGGTAGGCCCCCGCGGAGAGCGAAATCTCCGCGGGATGGCCCGCGGAGGCGAGGGCGGCGGCGAGACTCTCCAAGGGAAGCGTGGCGAAGTAGGCCGCCGGGCCCCCGGGCAGGACCTCCGCATGCTCCGGGGTGCGGCCCGCGTTGTCGGGCCTACCTGGATCACGATAGTTGAGGGCGACGCGCTCCAGGCTCAGACGCGCCCGGCCGATCGCGACCCCCATGAGAAGGACCGCGTCCCAGGGACGGTCGAGCAGTCCGGAGAGGGCGGGGCCGACGCGCTCGTAATCGACGGGGAGCACGGCGGCCTGCACGCCCTTCCCCTCGAGCGCGCGGGCGAGTTCTCCGCTCGGGTTGCGCCGAAGTCCGCCGAACGGCTCGAATCCGGTGAGGAGCAGCATCGTGGGGTGCGGCGCAGCGGGGCTCCGTTGCGGCCGCAGGGGCATCATGGTAGGCTCGCGCCCCTCGCGAGGCAATTCGAGGGTGCCATGCAGATCGATCGCAAAGTCGCCGGAGACGCCAACATTCTCTCCTTCTCGGGGGATTTCGACGCGTTCAACCTCCCCAAGATCAGCGAGAAGCTGGACGCCCTCATCCAGACCGGCATCGTGAAGCTGGTCTTCAACCTGAAAAACCTCAAGTTCATCAATTCGTCGGCCCTGGGCTACCTCATCAAGACCCAGAAGCGGCTCAAGGAGCTGGATGGCGAACTGATGCTCTCGGAGCCCTCCAAGTTCTTCCAGTCCACCGTGGCCACCCTGGGGCTCGACCAGGTCTTCAAGATCTTCGCCACCGACGAGGAGGCGGTGATGCACGGGACCGGCTCCGGCGAGGCGAAGACCACCAAGATCGAAGGCGTGCCGGTGGACGAGAAGCTCCTGGGCTCGACCTCCATGTTCTTCCGTCTCCTGGACGACCCGAAGGCGGGAATGGCGGTGGGCAAGATCCTCTCCATCTACGAGGACGGGCCCACCTTCAAGTACCCGGTCGACGCCGACAAGATCAAGATCGACCCCTTCGAGCTCTCCATCGGCAGAAAGATCTGGATCAAGTTCCGCCAGCCCTTCCTGGAGAAGGAGCGCTTTTTCGAGATGGAGGCGGAGATCGCCATGGCGGTGGATCTCGACGACAAGAGCGGGGCCAGCAAGTACCGCCTGCGCTACACCAAGATCGACCCCACCGATCGCAAGACCCTCGAGCAGTTCGTCCGCGACCAGGACCAGTTCCGCTCCGAGGGGAACCCGACCCAGATCACCTAGCGTGGAGACCGGGACGGCCCTGGCTCTGGCGGCCGCGGGCGTCGCGACCGGGTTCATCAACGCGGTAGCCGGGGGCGGCTCCTCGATCAGCCTGCCGGTGCTGGAGTGGTCCACCGGCTCCCCCCTCCTCGCGAACGCGACCAACCGAGTCTCGGTCCTTTTCCAGAACGTCGCCGCCGCCGCCGCGTTCCAGACCGGGCGCCGTGTCCCCTGGCGCCTCTCCCTGGTCCTCGCCCTGCCGATGTTTCTCGGCTCGGCCGCGGGAGCCTGGGCGGCGGCGAGCCTCGGCGCGGGAGCGATGCGGGTGGCGCTGGTGGTCGGCGTCCTCTTCGCCGCGGCCACCGCGCTCCTTCCCCAACCCACCACAGCGCGGCTGATCCCCCCCTGGCGCGAAGTCGCCTTTTTTCTCTGCGGCGCCTACGCCGGCTTTCTCCAAGTAGGCGTCGGTTTCCTCCTCCTCGCCTGCCTCGTGGGCGGCCTTGGACTCGATCTCGTGCGCGCCAACGGCGCCAAGGTGACCATCGTCCTCTTCGCCATGCTGCCCGCGGTGGCGATCTTTTGGAACGTGGGGCTCATCGTCTGGGACTCGGCCCTGGTCTTGGGGGCGGGAAACATGGGCGGCGCCTGGATCGCGGCGCGCCTGGCGATCCGCAAGGGCGAGCGCTGGATCCGCTACGTCGTCGCGGGCGCGGCCATCGCGGCGGCGGTCAAGCTCCTGTTCTTCCCTTCAGCACCGCGCTGACGAGGGAGTCAGGGACGTCGTCGAACAGGCGCACGTCGCCCAGGGCCACCGGCAGCACGAAGCGAAGCGTATCCCCCGCGCGCTTCTTGTCGTGAGCCAGCGCGGCGCGGACCGCAGGGAGGGGGGCGGGGGCGCACGCCGGCAGTCCGCAGCGGTCGAGCGCCCCCTCCACCGCCGCCCGGTCCGGAAAGCCGCAGTGGCGCTCGGCGAGGTCGCAGGCGGCGCGGAGCCCCACCGCCACCGCCTCGCCGTGGGCCAGCGCGTAATCCGTCGCGCGCTCGAAGGCGTGGCCGAAGGTGTGGCCCAGATTGAGCAGCCGCCGTTCGCCCCGGTCGAACGGGTCTCGGGCGACGAGATCCAGCTTGATGCGCGCGGCCTCCTCCAAGAAACTCTCGGGATCGTCGCGGCCCGCGCGGGCGAGGAGCGCCGGCGCGCCGATCACCGCGTGCTTCACCACTTCCGCGAGGCCGCACCGCAGCTCGCGGGCGGGGAGGGTCGCGAGGTAGGCCGGGTCGACGAGGACCGCCTCCGGCGGATGGAACGCGCCCACGAGATTTTTTGCCGACGGATGGTCGACGCCGGTCTTGCCCCCGTGGGCGGCGTCCACCTGGGCCACGAGCGTGGTGGGAACGGCGATCCAGCGCACGCCGCGCAGATAGGCGGCCGCCAGAAATCCCGCCAAGTCGAGGGCGACGCCGCCCCCGAAGGCCACGACGACACCGTCGCGATCGAGGCGCAGGGCCAAGAGCCCGTCAAGGAGCGCCCGCCACGCGTCGAGACTCTTGTTGGACTCGCCCGGCGCGACGCGAAGGAGCGGCGCGTCGCAGGGGGGCGGATGCAGTTCCAAGACCCGCGCATCGGCCACGACGGCGGCCCCGCTCGCGCGGAGTTCGCGCAGGAGCGCCGGCGCCGCGGCCCCCGCCCCCCTCCGGAAAATCGCGGGACGGCTCATTCGCCCGCGTCGGGGCGAGGCTCGAGGACGCGCCTGCGGCGCGATGCGCGGTAGGCAGCCTTCGTCTTGTCCTCCCGCACCACCAGGAAAATGATCCCGCCGATCACCAGCACGAACGCCAAGGCGAAAATGAACTCGCCGCGCCGGTCGGGAACCGGCGGCGGCACCACTTCCAGCACGGTGAGGACCAGCCACGGCACCATCCGGTCCACGCCGCTCTTGCTGGGGTAGACCCAGGTCTTGTAGAAAAAGCCCTCGTACCGGATGCGGTCGCCGCTCTTGAGCCCCGCCACCAAGGAGGCCGGGGCGGCGTAGTGGAAGATCAGCTTGGCGTCGGTGTAGACCAGCCCCGTCGCGTAGGCTTCGATGCCGGCGTCGTTCGGCTCGACGGTGACGTCGGTCTCGTCGTCCTTGACGAAGGGCGCCATGAGGAGCGCCCCTTTCCCGGCGAAGTACTTGGCCCGATCGCGCCCCGGATGGTGGATCAGGTCGAAGTAGGCGGCGTGGGTGTCGAAGGTGCCGGGCTCGAGCCCTTCGGCACGGCGCCGCTCCTTGCCCGCCGCGCCGGCGAGCGGTTCGACGTACTTCACGAATCGGAGCAGGGTGAGCGGATAGGCCTTGCGCAGCAGGTCGCGCTGCGCGGTGTCCAGGAGCGCGGGATCGTCCTGGATCACCTCCAGCCCGACGTCGGCGAGCGTCTCGACGGGCCGCGCCTCGTAGTCGCGGTCGAGGCCGGTGACGACGAAGAGGAACGCGGGAACCTCCTTGCCGTCCGGGCCGGTGTCGAGATGGCGCTGGACGAACAAGCCCCGCCCACGCACCCAGCCGTCCTTCAGTTCAATCGTCGGCGGGATGACCGTAGGCGCCTGCAGATCGCGCGTCACGGGCGGGAAGGGCGAGAGGAAACTGAGCCGCACCGCCGCGTCGCCCCCCTCCACGAGGATGCGCCCGCGCCAGAAGTGCTCGAAGGGGCCGCCTTTGCCCTCCTCGCCGGACTCCTCGATCACCTCCTGCACGTACTCGAGTTGCCCGCGGAACCCGAAGATCTGGAGCCGGGGCAACACATCCGCCTTCTCGATCTCGCGCGCGAACCCGGGAACGAAGGGAAAGAGCCCCTTGTTGTAATAGCGCACCGCCGGAGTCTGCAGCGCCTCCAGCATGAGATAGGCGAGCGCCTCCCGGTCTGGGGCACGCCTCTCGGCGGGGAGGAAATCGCGCAGCCGCTCCCGCATGCGCAGGTCGAACGTGGGCAGGTGCTCGAGATCGAACGAGGTTTCGGGGCGGACGACCTGGGTGGGCTCGTAGGGCTGCGTCTGGGGCGTGGCGGTCTTGGCGTAGGTATTGAGCCCGAACCAGAGTGCGCCGAGAACCACGAAGAAGAGGCAGAGGAAGAGGATGCGCGCCTTGGGGCTGGCTGTGCTGAAGAGCGAGAGCGATCTCTGGATCCCGAGGGGGCCGCCCGATTTCGGTTGTTTGTGGAGTCTGGCCATGCGCGTAGGGCGGGCGGTCGCTTCAGGGACTGTCGGCCCCCATTATACGAGGCGATGATGGCGCGGATGAGCGCCGGCAGTGCCGGGGGGGCCCGGGCCCGTCTCCTCCTCCTCACCAACTACGAGCGCACGCGCCCGGACGGGCCCCGCGACTTCCACCTCGAACGCACGCGAGCGCTCCTGGAGAGGCTGGGGCGGCCCGACTTGCGGCTGGGAGGCGCGGTGGCGCAGGTGGCCGGCACCAAGGGAAAGGGCTCGGTGGCGCGGTTCCTCGATGCGATCTATCGCGCGGCGGGCCGCCGCACCGGGCGCTTCCTCTCCCCCCACCTCGAACGGATCGAGGAGCGCATCTGCCTCGACGGGGACCCGCTGCCCGCCGAAGCGTTCGATCGCCACGCGGCGACGGTGCTTCAGGCCGACCCGGGTGGGTTGACGTTCTTCGAGGCGACCCTCGGCATCGCCTGCCTCGCCTTCGCGGAGGCGCGCGTGGAGGCGACGGTGCTGGAGGTGGGGCTGGGGGGACGCCTCGATGCGACCACGGCGGTGCCGGTGACGCGGACGGTTGTCACGCAGATCTCGTTCGACCACATGGAGCTGCTGGGAGGGACGCTGCGCGCGATCGCGACCGAGAAGGCGGGGATCGCGCGGCAGGGGGTGCCGCTCGTTTCCGGAGTGGACCCCGCCTCCGAACCGGGCCGCGTGATCGCCGATCGCGCGGCCTCGCTCGGCGCGCCCTACCGGTACGTGCCGCCCCCCCCCACCGAGCCCGCGGGGCTCTCCGGCGTGCGCTGGAACCACCTCCTGCTCCCGGTGCTCGGCGTGCACCAGGGGCACAACGCCGCCCTCGCCGCGGCGGTCGCCGACGACGTCGAACCGGCTGCAGCGCGGCGGGGTCTTCTCTCCGCGCGCCATCCCGCCTGCTGCGAATACTTCCCCGGGCCGCCGCCCGCCCTCCTGGACGGCGCGCACAACGACGCGAGCATCGCTGCCACGCTGCGCGCGCTGGCGGATCATCTGCCCGGCGCGCGACCGGCGCTCCTGTTCGCGGTGGCCGGCGACAAGGACCGCGATGCGATCGTCCGCCTCCTCGCGCCCGCGGCAGGGCCCGTGGTCTGTACCCGCGCGGACATGCGCCGCGGCGTGGAGGCGGAGGAGCTTGCGCGCCACCCGGCGTGGTCCGACCGCGCCCTCGCGGTGGCGGATCCCGCCGCCGCGCTCGCCAGGGCGCGTGCCCTGGCGGGGTCGGGTGGGCTCGTCCTGGTGACCGGCTCGCTCTATCTGGCGGGCGCGATCCGGCCCCTGCTCCGGGCTGGCGCGTAGTCGCGCCCTTCGTCGTGACACCGCCCCCGTCGTAAGGATGGATGTTTCTCTGCGGTGAATGCGGTTCCCATTCGCCCCGCTGGGTGGGGCGTTGCCCCCGGTGCGGCGCCTGGGGCTCCCTCCAGGGGGCGGAGGAGCGCGCCCGGCCGCCGCCCCGCCCCGTGCCCCTCGAAGAGGTGGCGGCCCATCCGGTGGAGCGGCGCTCCACCGGCTGCGCAGAGTTGGATCGCGTCCTGGGCGGGGGCGCCGTGCCCGGCTCAGTGGCGCTCCTGGGAGGCGAACCGGGCATCGGCAAGTCGACGCTCCTGCTCGGGGTGGGGGCGCGCCTCGGCGCGGCCTGCCTCTACGCGGCAGGCGAGGAGTCGCCCGGCCAAGTTGCGCTGCGCGCCCGTCGCCTGCGGCTCCCGGGCGGCGGACTCTCGCTCCTCGACAGCACCGACCCGGAGCTGATCGCTGCGGAGCTGCGCTCTTCGCGCCCCGCGTTCGCCGTGGTGGACAGCATCCAGACCCTGCGCAGCGGGGAGGTGAAGGGGTCGGCGGGCGGTCCCTCCCAGGCGCGCGCGGCGACTGCGGTTCTCGTGCCCGCGGCGCGGGAGAGTGGCGCTTGCCTCTTTCTCGTCGGGCAGGTGACGAAACTCGGGGGGCTCGCGGGGCCGCGCCTTCTCGAGCATGCGGTGGACGCGGTGCTGCTCTTCGAGGGGGATCGCCACCACTCCCTGCGCGCGCTTCGGTCGGTGAAGAACCGGTTCGGGGCCACCGACGAGATCGGGCTCTTCGAGATGCGCGACGACGGCCTGCATGAGGTGTCCGCGGCTTCTTCGCTCCTCCTGGCCGACCGCGGCCCCCCCGGGCCAGGCTCCGTGGTCGGCGTGGCGATGGAGGGCGGGCGCGCGCTCTGCGTGGAGGTGCAGGCGCTCTTGGTGGGCGAGGACCGGATGGGCCCGCGCCGCCGCGCCCGCGGGATCGACGGACGGCGCGCCGAGATCCTGGTCGGTGTGGTGGAGTCGCTCTTCTGCAGCCGCGTGGCGACCCGCGATGTCTTCTTGAATGTGGTTGGCGGCCTCGAGGTGCGCGACCCCGGCCTCGATCTCGCCGCAGCCGCCGCCGTCCTCGGCGCCGCCCTGGGCCGGAGCACCGACCCGACCGCCGTGCTCATCGGCGAGGTGGGCCTGCGCGGGGAAGTGCGCCCGGTGCCCCGTCTCGCTCCGCGCCTCAAGGAGGCGCGCGCCTTGGGTTTTTTGCGCGCCTTCGTCCCGCGCGGCGGCGAGGGCATCGAAGGCCTTGCCACCACCGCGATCGAGCGGGTGGACGAAGTGTTCCCCTGGGAGGGGCCGGGAGCGCCGGACGGGCCGGCCCCCCCTCAAGGCAGCCGCAGCGTCGGCGCGGCTCCGGTGGTGCCGTAGGCGACGAGTTCCATCCGCTCATGGAAGGAGAAGGGTCCCTTCATCTCGATCCTTACAAGTTGGCTGAACGGCAGGGGCTGTTCGGCGTACCACGCTGTCGTCGTGCCCGAAACGAGCAGGAGCGACACGCGGAAGGAGTGCCGCGTGCAGCGGAAGCGGCCGGCGGGCGTCTCGATCTCTTCGACGGCGGTATCGCGGGCGGTCTTGGCCTCCTTGGTGGAGAGGCCGAGCGACCTGCCACGCCGGTCCGCTTCGGCAATGGCCTCGTCGAGGTCGACGCGCTCCTCGACGACCTCCACGCGGGTGCCGACCCCGCCCTTCGCGCCGCGCCAGACCCCGAGGAGGGTTGCGTCCTCCGCGAAACGCGCCGCGGTGACGGTCTCTACCCCGTCCGCGCGCTTCTGGCGCCACTCCAGCGTCCACGGCGCGACGCAAGCGACGGTCTCTTCGACGATGTCGTCCCCCTCGCTGCGGTCGCGCTCGGTGCGCCAGGTCAGAAACATTCCGGGACGCGCCCCCTCATGCCACGCGACCCGCGACGCGGCGATCCTGGGTTCGTCTTCAGCCGTTTCACGCGAAACGCACGCCGCGAGCAGAACGAGCGCCGGAACCGCCCTCATCGCAGCGGCGAGTGTAGCGCGGGGGGACTCGAGCGGCGCCCGTTTCGGGGAACGCGCAGGTGTTACCGGTCGGCGTCCAGACGCGCGAGCCAGGCGCGCCGCGCCGCTTCCATCTCCTCGTAGGGCAGCGGCGCCGGCTCCCCGTGCCAGCGACGCAGGGCGATGAGCAGCGGATGGGCCAAGGCGCGCGAAAGCTCCTTCTCCAAGAGTGCCCGGCAGACCGGATAGAGCTGTCGGCGGTCGCCGCGAAGCGTAGGCGCGTCGCAGAGGAGGCGCTGGATCGCGCGAAGTTCATCGGGACTGTGTTTTGCATCCCCGAGAAGCGCCAGGAGCCTGCCCAGCGCTTGTGCGTGTGTTGGGTCCAGGTGGCAGAGCGCCAGGGCCGGCGCGAGGCCCCCGCGCCCCCCCATTGCCCGAAGCGAACCGGCGATCCCTTTCGCCCGTTCGGCGCCGACCATGCGCCGCAGCCCCTCCGCCAGCGTGAGGCGCACGAACTCGTCCCGGTGGGCGAGGAGCGGCAGAAGCGCGTCGACGATGGGCGCAGCGGGTCCCTCGCCGTTCCAGGAATGCCAAGAGAGCTTGTCGACGGCGGTCTGGACGACGAGGTCGCGCTCGCTCTCGAGCAGCCGAAGCCAGGACTCCGGGTCGTTGGTGCGCCAGCCGTCGCGGAACTCTGCGACCGCCGCGGCCAGATCCGGTTCGTCGATGTCTCTCGAAACGGGCAAGGAAACGTCGCGTACCTTGCGTCCCTCGATGAGGATCTCGCCCTCGCAGGCGCCTCCAAGCCGTGCGAGCGCGCCGTCGAACCGGCGCAAGAGCGCGAGGATGCGCTGCCCCCTGCGGTATGGCGGCTCTCGGACGGCGCAGGTCCAGTCCTCGAAGCGCTTCACTTTGAGCCGCTCGCCGGCCGTTGCGCCGACGATGGCGCGTTCCACCTGGAGGTGATAGGAGCTGCCGTCCAGGCTCGCGATCACGCCCACCGCGATCACGTCGGCCCGCGCGATCGCGTCGCCGAACCAGAGCGGTTCGAAGGACGCGCCAGCCACCGCGGCCGACAGGAGGACCAGCCCGATCGTGCGCACTCACGATCATGATTCAGGGCGAACAGGAGGCGCGTCTCAGTACCCCGGCCTGCTTTCCCGGATCTCGCCGAGAAGCGTCCGGTAGGAGTCGTAGCGCCACCCGGCGAACTCCCCTCCGGCGCAGGCCGCCTTCACGGCGCAGTCGGGCTCCTTGTCGTGCAAGCAATCGTGGAAGCGGCAGGAGGGGGCGCGCGCGGCGATTTCCGGAAAGCAGGCTCCGAGGTCGCGCTCCTCCATCCCCCAGAGACCGAACTCGCGGATGCCGGGGGTGTCGACCAGATAGCCCCCCCACGGCAACCGCAACAGCGACGCGGTGGTGGTGGTGTGCACCCCCTTGCCGCTGCGCTCCTGCACTTCGGCGGTGCGGATGCGCAACGACGGGTCGAGGGCGTTGGCGAGGGAGGACTTCCCCACGCCGCTGTGGCCCGCCAGGGTCGTGGTGCGTCCCTTCAGGAGCGATTTCAACTCCTCCAGGCCGGTGCCGGCGGCGGCGGAGGTTTCCAGGACGCGAAGCCCCGCCTCTGCATAGCCATCCCGGATCTCCGCCCGCGTCTGGCCGGGGTCGAGATCCACCTTGTTGAACACGAGCGCCGTCTCGATCCCCAGGTGGGCGCCGGCCACGAGGAACCGGTCGATGAGACCGGTGACCGGAGCCGGATCCGCCGCCGAGGCGACGACCAGGAGCAGATCCACGTTGGCCGCGATCACCTGCTTGTGGCGTGGCCGGCTCGGGTCGGAGCGCGCCAACTCGGTGCGACGCTCCTCCACCCGCTCCACGGCGGCGCCCTCCCCCCCCCGTGCCACCACCACCCGGTCCCCCACCGCGACCGCCTTGCTGCCGCGCGCGCGCTGGAGCGTCTTGCGCAGGGTGCAGGCCACCTCCTCGCCGTCCAGGTCCACGACGACGCTGCTCCCTTCGTGGCGGAGGACGACGCCGGAGGCGTTCATGCGGGGGCGGGGCGAAGCGCGTGGAGGAGGATGCCGGCGGCCACGGCGACGTTGAGGCTCTCGACCCCGGCGTCGAGCGGCACCGCCACGGTCCCCGCGGCGAGCCGGCGCGTCGCCTCGTCCACGCCTTTGGGTTCGCTCCCCACCGCGAGCGCCAGCCGCGCCGGGCGCGTCCGCAGGTTCCCCACCGGCGTCCCGGTCGCATCCGCGACGAGGATCGCGAAGCCGGCGCGCTTGAGCCCGGCCGCGTCCCCGCGCAGCACGCGCAGGCGGAACAGCGCCCCCGCGCTCGCACGCACCGCCTTCGGGTTGGTCGGCTCCACCGTGCCGGGCGTCGCCACGAGCGCCGCCGCGCCGAGGGCGGCCGCGGTGCGCACCAGCGTGCCGAAGTTTCCCGGGTCCGCGACGCCGGCCGCGAGGAGCACGAGGGCCCGCTCGGGCCAGCGCGCCTCCTCGAGGGGACGCACGGGGTTGCGCGCCAGCGCGAAGACGCCTTGGGGGGATTCGGTCTCCGCCAGGGCGGCGGCATCCTCGGGGGTGAGTTCCACCACGGGAACGCGGGAGGCCAAGAGCGCGTCGATCCGCGGCCCCCGCCCCCCCTCCGCATCGAGCAGGATCTCTCGGGCGAATCCGCGGGCCACCGCCTCCTCCACCAGAGTGAGCCCCTCGACGAGGAACACCCCCTCCTCGTCCCGCGCCTTTTTCCGGCTGAGCGAACGGAGGAACTTGAATCGCGCCCGAGAGATCACTTGCCGATGTAGGCCAGGATGTCGAGCAGGAGTTCGTCGGGCAGGCGGTCGTTGGTGTAGTAGCTCATCGTCCCCTCCTGCGGTCGGAACTTGCGCTTCGCGTCGTAGCCGCGCACCTTGCGCACCACCGCGTCGCGCGGCTTGCTTGCGGGCCGCAACCTCGACGAGAGCGCCGTCTCGCCGTCGTGGTGGCAGGTCCCGCACCAGCGCTCGGTGAGCGCCTTGCCCTTTTCCGCGTCGCCCCCGTCCAGCTCCTCGAGCAGCTTCGGCGCCTTCTGCACCTTGCGCATCGGGAGCGCCTCCTTGGGCGCGTTCAGGCGGAGGAAGGCGACGAGGTCGGCCACTTCCCCGTCCCCCAACCCGTGCTTCCGCTTCTGCCACATCTTCGCGCAGTACTGCGATGCGTCCCCCACGTGGGCGTAGGTGCGGAGATTGCGCCATCCCTCCCGCACCGCCGCGCCGAAGAGGGTGCCGCCGGGGCCGAGGTGCTCGAGATCGGCCTCCTTCTCCTCCGGCACCAGAGCGTGGCAATCGGCGCAGGAGGGCGTGGTGGCGCCAAAGGTGTCGAAAAAAAGCTGGCGTCCGCGCGCGGCCGGATCGTCCCCTTCGGCCGCGAAGGCGAGGCCCAAGGCAAGAAAGAGGAGCGGCAGGAACGCGAGCAGACGCATGGCCCGCTCATTCTACGCGAGCCCGCAGCACCTCCGCGGCACGGAGAAACGCGGCGGGCAGCGGCGCCTCGATGGCCAGGGAGCGACCGGTGAAGGGGTGGAGGAACTCGACCGACCGCGCGTGAAGCAGGAATCGCTCCGCGACCGGCGGGTCGCCGAGGGGCAGCCCGTCCCCGTAGAGATGGTCGCAGAGGAGCGGATGGCCCAGGGCCGCGCAGTGCACGCGGATCTGGTGAGTGCGCCCGGTGTGGATGCGCAGGCTCACCTCGGTGGCGTGGGCGAACCGCTCGACCACCCGCAGCTCGGTGCGCGCGGCCTTGCCCCCTACGCGGTCCACCTGCATCAGGATGCGCGAATCGCCCACGCGCCCGATCGGCTCGTCGATCTCCAGCGCGTCCGCCTCCACCCGCCCCAGGACCAGCGCTTCGTAGCGCTTGTGCGCCTCGCCGCGTTCGAGCATGGCCGAGAACGCGCGCCTCGTCGCGTCGTTGCGCGCCACGAGGAGCACGCCGGAGGTCTGCTGGTCGAGGCGGTGGGCCAGCTTGGGGAGTTCGGGCCCGCGGTTGCGCCGGTGCAGCTCCTGGAGCAGGGTGTTTTCCTGGTACGCCCCCACCGGATGGACGACCACCCCCGCCTCCTTGTCCAGGGCGAAGAGGTACTCGTCCTCATGGAGGATCCGGAGGGAGGGGGGCGGGGGCGCGTCCGCCCGCGGGGCGCGCACCACCTCCACCGTGACGCGGTCCCCCGCGCGCACGCGCGTCGATGGCTTGCGCCGCTCGCCGTTGAGCAGCGCGCGCCCTTCGTCGATGAGCGCTTGCACGCCGGTGCGGGAGCGCCAGGGGATGTGGCGCGCCAGAAAGGCGTCGAACCGCCCCTCCTCCAGGGTCTCCACCACCAGGTCCACGCGCTCGAGCGGCGCACTGAGATCGCGGTTGCGCTTGTAGAGGCGGCTCATGACCGTGCGGTGGCCAACCCGGCGAGCCCGAGGGAGAGGAAGAAGGTGAGCGGCAGGTAGGCGGCGAGGAGCGGCGACAATTCGCCACGGTCGCCCAGGCTGGTGCAGAAGATGTCGCCGAAATAGAAGGTCGCCGCGCAGAAGAAGGCGATCGCGGGGCCGGCGAAGCGTGCGCGCCCGGTAGCCAGGATCGCCGGCACGCAGACCAGCACGAGGACCCAGCTCGCGAACGGAGCGGAGATCTGCCGATGCCGCGCCACCTGGAGTGCGCGCCGATCGGGGAACTTGCCCACCAGACGCGTGAGCTGGGCGAAGGAGAGTTCCTCCGTGCCCGCCTTGACGACGAGCGCCTCCACTTCCTCGGGAACAACTCCGAACTCGATCCGCGACCCCGCCGGGAGCGTGCTCCGCGCGTGCCCTGTGCCGGCCGGTTGCACCAGGACCGGCTCGGGAGCGATCCACGCCTCGCCGTCGGGCGTACCTTGCAGCTCCTTGGCCATCCAGGTCTCGAACCCCTCCGGGCCCCAGGGGCGGAGGATGTAGACGTCGTGCAGGGAACGGGCGGCGAAATCGTAGGAGCCGGCGCGGACGACCGTCCCCTGGCCGTCGCGCAGATGCGGAAGTTCGTGGATGCGGGAGACCCGGTCCCCGGAGAAGAGCCGCTTCAAGAGGACGAAGTCCCGGCTCATGGAGGGGATGAGCAGTTCCTGGATCGCCAGCTGCGCGGCCGTGATCAGGAGAGCGCAGAGAAACAGAGGCAGGAGGAGCCTGCGAACGCTGACGCCCACGGCGAGCACCGGAAAGATCTCGTTGGCGCGAAGGAGGGTGGAGAGCGTGAGGGTCGCCGCAGCCACGGCGATGAACGGGAGCATCTGCTTCCAGAGATAGGGCAGGAAGGCGAGGTAGAACCGCAGGACGAGGCCCAGGGCGCTGCTCCCCACGCCCACCTCCTGGGCCCGGGAGACGCCGCTGCCGAATTCGTTCACCCGGGTGAGGAAGTCGAGCGCGATGGCGGCGATCGTGAAGACGACGATGCCGCCGAGAAACGCCTTGGCGAAGGTCAGGGCGACATAGCGGTCGAGCACCCTCACCGGCGCAAGACCCTCCGCAAGAGAACCGCCCCCGTGACGAAAAGCACGCAATTTCCGCTCCAGAGCGCGGGATAGGCCGCCATCTTACCGGTGCGCGCGAGATTGGTCCCCGCCATCACCAGCGGGAAAAAGATGAGGAGGATGGGGGCGACGGCGATCAGGAAGGTGGACACGCGCCCCCCGCGCGCGCTGAAGATGCCCATCGGCACACCGATGAGGGCGAAGAAGAACGCGGAGCCCGCCAGCGCGTTGCGCCGCACGAGTTCCTCCATGGCCCGATGGCCGGAAATCGGACGGCGCTCCCGGGTTCCCTTGCCCCGGGCGTGGGCGTAGGCCAGCTCCCAGGCACGCAGGTCGGCGCGCTTCCGGGCCGCCCCCGCGCCCCCCAAGATCTCGCCCACCGGGATCTCGTGCGCGAGGCTGTCGAGAGCGATATGCAGTTCGCCCTGCTTGGTGGTGTAGGCCTTGACGATGCCCGCCCGATCGAGCCGCACGATCACCTGGTCGTCTTCGGTCACCGCGATCCCGCCCCGCTCGGCGCGCCACAAGACCATCTCGCCCTCCTGCCCGGTCAGCTCCACGCAGAAATCGGTGAGCACGCCCTGGTCGAACCCCTCGAACGAAAGATGCGCCTTGCCCAGGTCGAGATCGCGCTTGCCGGCGCGGAAGGAAGTCTGCATCTGGTGGATCAAGTCGCGCGCCGCTTCGCGGATGCGCCCCCCCGCGAAGGGGGCGATCACGTCCTGGAGGAGGAGCGCCGCCAGGGCGACCAGGGCGGCGGCGGCGAGCACCGGCCGAACGATTCGGAGAAGCGAAACCCCGGAGGCTCCCATTGCCGTGAGCTCCCCGTCCGACGCCATGCGCGAGAAGGTGAAGACGGTGGCGATGAGCACCGCCAGGGGCACCGTGAACTGGAGCGCCAGCGGGAAAAAGAGCGGGAACACCTCCAGGAGGAAATCCATCCCCACCCCCGGCGTGCGCTTGAGGAAGGTGATGGACAGCACGAAAAAGGCCATCCCCGTCGTGGCGCAGAGCGATCCCAGGAAGTTGCGCGCCGCCTCGGCGAGGACGCTGCGCTGCAGGAGCATGTCCGCCGCGAGTGTATAGTGCTTCCACCGCCGTGCAAACCGTCACCCGGATCACCTCCCCCGACTTCCGGGCCGACCCCAAAGAGCCCGGTTCCTGGATCGCGGCGGAGCGGGAGCTCCTGCGGTCGCTGCCGGGGCGGCGCGTGTTCCGCGCCGAAGCGGGCGGGATCGGGGTGGTGGTCAAGGAGTACCGGCCCGCGGGGCTCCTGGATCGCTGGCGCAGCCGGGCCGGGCGCGAGGCCGACCGGGCGCTCGCCGCGGCGCGGCGCGGCGTGCCCGTCGTGGAGCCGGTCGCGACGGCGCGGCTCGGGGACGGCCGCGAGTGGCTCGTCTTGCGGGAGGTGGATGGCGCCCGCACGCTCAAGGAACTGCTCCTGGAGGGCGGACTGGCCGGCGGGCCGCGCCACGACCTCGCGCGAGGCACGGGCGCGCTCTGGGCCCGGCTGCACGGCGCGGGCATCCGCCACACCGACCCCCACGCCGGCAACATCCTGGTCCGACCCGACGGCTCCCTGCTGTTCGCCGACGCGGGGGCGCTCCGCCCCGGGCACTATCTGCGCGAGGAGGAGCGGGTGAAAGACCTCGCCGCCTTCGCCCTCTTCTTCGTGACCCGCGCATCGCGTACCGACCTGCTTCTCTTCTGGGGGAGCTACGGACGCGGCGCCTCCCTCACCCCCGAAGCGCTGGAGCGGTTCCGCGGCATGGTGGAGCGCGGCCTCCCCGCCGCCTTCCAACGCCTCGCCCGCCGCCGCGCCCGTGCGGAGCTGCGCCGCGGCATCCCCTTCTCGATGGAAGGCTTCGCCGGCCGGGTCTTCCCGGGGATCGACGCGGCGCGCATGGGCGCCATCGCCGCGTTCGCGCACGCCCCCCGCGCAGACGCCTCCGTGCTCAAACGGAGCGCCAGCGGCTGGACGTTTTGCGCCGGCGACGCCCACGTCGCCAAGCTCTATCTCCCCAAACGCATCCACCGGCCCTGGTTCGACCTCTTCCGCGGGTCGCGGGCGGCCCGCGCCCACCGCGCCGCCCACGCGCTGCGCCATCGCGGCCTCGCGACGCCGCGCGTCGCGGCGGTCCTGGAGCATGGGCGGCCCCCGACGCGGTCGCTCCTCGTCATGGAGCGGGTGGACGGCGCCCGTCCGCTCGACGACGCGTTGGCCTCCCTGCCCGCGGGGGAAGGCAAGGCGCTGGCGGCACGCCTGGGGCGCCGGCTACGGCGCATGCACGACTGGGGCCTGCGTCAGCGGGATCTCAAGAAGGACAACCTCCTCGTCGCAACGGGGGGCGGCGAGATCGTTTTCGTCGACCTCGACGGAGTGAGCGAACGGCGCTCCGCCCTGCCCTGGGCCCTGCGGGCACGCGATCTCGGCAACCTCGCCGCCTCCTTGCGCGACCGGCGCGCGGTCCCCACGACGCTGCGCCTCCGCCTGCTCGACGCCTACCTGGGACGCAAGGGCCTCGAGAGCGTGAGCAACCGCGACTTCGCGCGCACCGTCGCGCGCGAGGCGGCGGCATTCCGCGCGCGGCGCGCGAGGGCGCAGTCGTGACCGCCCCGCGTGCCGCGGGAATTCTCGGCGTGCCCCTCGACCTGGGGTCGGGCCGGCGCGGCACCGACATGGGCCCGTCCGCGGTGCGTCTCGCCAATCTCGCGCCGCGGCTCGAAGGTCTCGGCTTCCTGACGCGCGATCTCGGCTACCTCGCGGTGGCCGCCCCCGAGACGCGCCAGCCCGGCGATGAACGGCTCCGCTTCGGCAGGGAGATCCAGCGCACCTGCCTGAGGCTGCGCGACCGGGTGAAGGCCGCCCTCGATGCGGGCATGTTCCCGATCATTCTGGGGGGCGACCACTCCGTGGCGATGGGCTCGGTGGCGGGCTCGGCGCACCACCTGCAGGAACGGGGCGGGGCGCTCGGCTGCCTCTGGATCGACGCGCACGCCGACGTCAACACCCCGGAGACCTCGCCGTCGGGGAACGTCCACGGCATGCCGTTGGCCGTCCTGCTGGGGCTCGGCGACCCGATGCTCCTCGAGATCGGACGCCACACGCCCGTCCTCTCGCCGCGCCACACCGCGCTCCTGGGTCTGCGCAGCGTGGACGAAGGGGAGCGCAAGCGCCTGCGGGATTTGGGCCTGCTCGTCTTCACGATGCGCGAACTCGACGAGCGCGGCGTGAGCGCCTGCGTGCGCGAGGCGATCGCCCGGGTCACCACGGGCACCGCGGGCTTCCACCTCTCCCTCGACATGGATGCTCTCGACCCGGAGGAGGCGCCCGGCGTGGCCACGCCGGTCCCCGGCGGCCTCACCTACCGCGAGGCGCACCTCGCCTGCGAGCTGGTCGCCGACAGCCGCAAGCTCGTCTCCATGGATGTCGTGGAGGTGAATCCGATCCTCGACGAGCACAACCGCACCGCCGAGATCGCGGTCCAGCTCATATTGAGCGCGATGGGGAAGCGGATCTATTAGGGGGGGCGGGGGGAGTTGTGCGCTGCAGCGGACCCGGCTTGGGCGTCGCAGTTGCAATCGAGGCGTCGCGGGGGCCGGGCCGCTGAGCTTGCGTCGCGGGGGCGGGCCGCTGAGCTCGGGTCGCGGGCGCGTGCGCGGGCGGCCTGCGGGGCGTGGCCGCGGGAGGAGGTGAAGCGATGAGCGAGGAACTGTCGGAGTATCGGGATCGCGGTGCACGGGCGTTGGTGCTGCTCCATGAGGTGCACCTGCGGGCGTTCGTCGCGCTCTGGAAGCGTGCGCGGGCGGCGGGGTTGGTGCTGCCCCCCTGCGCGGATCCCGACTATGCGTCCCTCGAGTCCCTCCTGCGCCACGTGCTGCGCGCCGCAAGGGGCTACATGACCTGGATCTGCGCTTCCCTCGAACTGGAGGATCCGGGCATCGCGGAGGCGCCCCCCGTCGCGGGAATCGGCGACGCGGCGGACCGCTACGTCACCGAGTTGCTCGCGCGCTGGCGGACGCCCCTGGCCGGCGTGGCGGAAGAGCGGTTCGGCGCTCCCGAACATCGATCCCGCTGGGGCGTCCTCTACTGCATCGACGCGATGCTGGAACACGCGGTGATGCATCCCATCCGCCATTCGTTCCAGCTGGAGAGCCTCCTCCAAGCGCAAGGCGTCGCGGGCTGAGGGAGGCCCGCCGGGGCTGGGACAGGGTTCTAGACTAAACGCGCGATGACCGCGCCCCGCTCCCCGGGTCATGACCTTTCCTCGCCCGGCCAAGCCGCCCGCCCGAGGGTCACCCTGCTGCGCCGGGAGTTCCTGGTGAAGTTGCCCATCGAGCGGGCGTGGAAGCACCTCGCCCGGGTCGAGCAGTGGCCGCGTTGGGCCAGACACATCCAGCGGGTGGAGGTCTAGCCGCCGGGGGAGCTCGGGCCGCGCTCGACGGGACGGATCCGGCTGCGCAACGGGATCCGGTCCGCATTCGCGATGACGGAGTTCCATCCGCCCCGCAACTGGAAGTGGGCCGGCGGCTTTCTCTGGCTGGCGATCCACTACGACCACCGCTTCGAGGAGGCGGGACCGAGGCGTACGAAGCTCACCTGGATCGTGGAAGCGAGCGGCTTTTCCGTCTCGCTGCTCGGGCGCCTCTTCGCGTGGATCTACGGCCGCAACCTGGCCCGGGCCATTCCGCTCCTGGTGGAGGAGATGAACGCGCTCGGGGAAAGCGGCGCGGCCTCGCAGCGCGACTCCCCATGAGCGATCCCGTCTTTCGAGCGGCTCTCCCCAGCGACCGCGAGTTCGCCTTTCAGGTGCGCAAAGCGGCCTTTCGGGAGTACGTGGAACTGTGCGAGGGGTGGGACGAGGTCGAGCAGCGGCGTCGGCACGAGGAGCGGTTCGACGGCCAGGAAGTCCGGGTCCTGCAGGTGGACGGGGAAGAGGTCGGGATCGTCGCCCTCCTGATCGAAGGGGACTGCCTCAAAGTCAACCAGTTCTTCCTCCTCCCGGAGCACCAGGGCAGGGGGATCGGTGGCGGGGTCATGGCGCTTCTGCTGGACGAGGCGCGCGACCTCGGCCTGCCCGTTCGCCTGGGGGTGAGAAAGGTCAACCCGCGCGCGCGGGCGTTCTACGCGAGGCTGGGCTTCGTGCGCACCGGGGAGTCCGACACCCACGACTGGATGGAACGGCGCTCCTGAGGGCAGGAAACGCGGCGCTCGCCTACTTCTTCCGCGACGCCTCGATCTTGCCGATCTCCTCCTGCGCGCGGCGGGCGTACTGGTCGATGCCGAACCGCTCGATGATCTTGCGCATCACCGCGATCGCGTCGTCGTGCTTGTTGAGCTTTTGCATCTCCCATGCGCGGCGCTCCTCCATGGCGAAGCGCCCGCTTGCCGAGAGGTCGAGCCGGGCGAGCTCCTCCTTCAGGAGCCGGCGGTACTTGTCCACCGTCGCATCGTCGGTCATGACCGCCTCGCGGGCGGAGAGGAACCGTTCCAAGGTCTCGCGCGCCTCGCGGAACCGCCACTCCTGCTCGAACTCCTTGCTGCGGCGGAGCGCGTCCTTCCATTCGGTCTCGAAGCGCCGCTGCTCCGGGCTGCCGCCGCCGCTCATCTCCGAGCCGCGCTCGGGCACGCGCCCCTCGAACCAGGCGGGATAGAGCTTGCGCGCCTGGCGCGACGCCTCGGTGTCGGCGTACTCCGTCTTGAGCCGCTGGACCATGGCCAGGATCCCCTCGGCGGTCTTGGTCTGGTAGCCCCAGTGGTATCCGTCTATGTCGCGGCCCAATTCGTAGAGGATCCGGTTCGCCTCGCGATCCGCGACCACCTTGTGCGCCGCGCCGCGATTCGCCTGGATCTCGCCGAGGACCTTCTGGATCATGTCGTAGCCCGCCGAGTCGGGGTCGCCGTGCTCGGTGAGATAGCGCTCCGCACCGTCGTAGTCGCCGCGATTCATGAGTTCGCGCGCGTTGGCGTAGAGTTGCCGGTTGCGCTCCGCCTCCGGGGTGCGGTTCTTGGCCGTGTTCAGCAGGATCACGACGCCCAGGATGATGCCGACCGAGACCAGGGAGAGCTTGAGCGCCTTGTCGCCGGAGGTGGGGGCAGGGCCTCGCTGGCGGGCGCGCCCGGGGCGCTCCTCCCCCGGCTCCCCTGCCTCCCCCGCGGCGGTCGCGGCCGCCCGACGCGCCCCCTCCACGCCGAACCGCAATTCCGCCTTGCCGATGCGGATCGTGTCCTCATGCGCGAGCCAGCCGCAGTTGCGGAAATGTCCGTTGAGCCGCGTGCCGTTCTTGCTCTCGAGGTCGATGAACCGCCAGCGCTCCCCGATCCGCTCCAGCCGGCAATGGTCCTTGCTCGAGAGCGCGTCGGCGATCACGAGGGTGTTGCTCGGCCCGCGCCCGATCGTGACGGGCCCCTGCCCGACGTCGTGGACGGTCTCGCGTCCCTCCTCGCGCAGCTTCAGGTTCGGCATCGCCTAGTCGTCGTCATCATAGCGAAACCCGCCGCCGCCCGGCTCCTCCCCGCCCGGGAGCGACGGGTCGGAGGAGGTGACGGTCCCGCCGCGGCGGAACGTTGGGGCTTGGCCGAAGTTCTGGGTCATGTAGATGCCGGACGCGCCGGTTCCCATCTCCGTCCACATGGGCATGAGCAGGTTGCGATGGTGGCCGCTGCTGTGGCACCAGCCCGCGTGCGCGCCCATGGCGTTGGTCTGGCCCATGATGCAGTTCTCCGACGCGCCGTACTCGTAGCCCTGAAGCTTCATCCGGTCATACGGGGTGCGGCGGCCGGGGGTGGGGCTGAAGTGGCCGAAGTAGCCGAGCCGGGCCATCTCCTCGCAGTGGCCCCGCGAGGAGAGCACGAGCTTCTCGACGATCCGCACCGCGCGGCGGCCGAAGAGCAGGCGGTAGCGGTTGGTGATCTCCACCTGCTCGCGCTCCACCGGCTTGATGTCGCCGGCCACCTTCCGGTTGTCCTCCATCACCTCGGCGCAATAGCCGAGCAGCTCCCGCTCCTCGGGGGTGCGGTAGAAGTTGCGGACGTCGAACTTCCGGCCGAGGTAGGATCGCAACCATCCCACCTCCTCCACGGGTTCCGTGACGTCCACCAGGCGCTTCTCCAGCTCCTGCACCGCCTCGTCGAACCGCTTCAACTCGCGCTCCAGCTCGGCGCCCGCCGCGATCGAGGTGACGGTCGCGTCGTCCCAGAGGGCGACCACCGGGGCGACCCGCTGGTCCACCTCCTGTTGCACCTTCTGGTACTCCCCTTCGCGCCCGGTGCCGCGGTAGGGATAGAAGTACTTCTTCTCGTCGAAGATCAACTCGAGGGCGAAGGCGCGCGCCTTGTCGAGGGCGTCCTTCTTCTCGCGGAGCTTGTCCAGGCGCGCGAAGCTCTTGTCGGCCCGGATCTTCGCGAGGGAGGTCTCGAGTTGCCCGCGGAACCGGGCGATCGTCGCCTCCTCGACCCGGCGCAGGTGCTCCTGCCGCGACAGGATCTCGTTCCCCGCCACCACGTAGCCACCCTGGGCCGGAGGCTCCTTCCGGACGCGCGCGGCCACGAACCGGTCGAGAAGCGGGCGCGCCTCGTCCGACGCGTAGCCCCGGGTGAGCGCCGCCAAGAGCAGGTCGGGAGCGCCGGTGGCCTGCGCCGCCACCGCCCACCCGAGCAGGCGCAGGGCTTCCGCCCCGGCCTGGCGATCGAAGAGCGCGCAGAGGAGTTCGCCCGGGGCGTCGGCCCACGCGAAGCGGCGCTCCTCCCCTTTGGCCACCACCACGAGCCCCTGGGCGTCCCCGGAGAGCACGCGCCAGCGATCCTTCCCCGTGCCGATCTGGCCCGGGGGCAGCCTCCCCGCCGCAAGCGCCTCCGCGACCGCGGCGAGCAGCAAGGCCGCCGCTTCGCACTCCTCCGCCCGCGCCTCCACCTCCACCCGCGCACGATCGTCGCCAAGCCCCGGCGCCAGCGCGCGCAGCGCCGCCGCCGCCCCGGCGTACTCCCGTCGCGGAAGGAGCAGGAGGATCTCCTCCACCTTGCGCGCGGTCTCCTTCCCCACGTGGGACGCGGGGCGCACCGCCGCCCCCGCCGCGCCGGTCGCGAGCGCCTTGACGAGGAAATCGAGGCGATCGTCGAGGCTGCGGACGACCGCGGTCTTTTCCAGGCGCGGTTTCGCCTGGGCCAGGAGCTCGTGCGCCCGGGCGAAGTCGTGCGCGGCCTCGAGGAGCGCCACCTCCTCGAAGAGGCGCGCGCGCTCCGCGGAAGCCGCATTCTCCAGGCGCTCCATGGCGGCGACGATGCGCGTCAGGAACGCGTCGGGAATCGCGCCCCAGTCGCCGCGCAGATAGAACCACATCTGGTAGGCGCGCAGGTACTCGCCCTGCGCCACGTCGGCATCGAAGAGCGCCTCCAGCTCGGTGAACTGCGCCTCCCGGCGCGCGCGCAACTCCGCCTCCAGATCGCGGAGCGCGGCGCGGATGGCGTCGCGGCGCACCTCCGGCTCGAGGGGAAGCATCTCGCGCAGCCGCGCGATGGCCGCCACGTGGTCGAGTCCCTGGAGTTCGGCGAACGTCTCGAAGGGCGAAGGGCGTGCGGGATCGCCGGTGCGGGCCAACGCCATCCGCGCCTGCGCCGCCTGCTCCCCGACCCGCTCCGACCGCGACGAGCCCGCGTGCCGCTTGAGGTAATACTCCGCGGCCACGAGCCGCTCCGCGTCCGTGGTCGCCCCCTGCACGGCGCGCCAAGCGGCATCCTCCAGCGGGTCGGGCCCCGCCGGGCCGGTCCCGCCCCCTCCCCCGAATTTGAACGCGAGCACCGCGACGAGCAGGGCGACCGCCGCCACGACGACGCCGATCGGGAGGCGCCGCGTGCGCCGCGGCGCAAGAGGCGCCGCCGCGGCCGGACGCGCGGGCGGCACCACCGAGGCGGCCTCTCCGGCGAAGAGGATCTTGGTGTCGCCCAGCTCGATGACGTCGTCGGGGCGAAGCCGCTGCTCCGCCACTGCCTCGCCGTTCACCCGCGTGCCGTTCCCGCTCTTCAGGTCGCGCACCTGCCAGCGCCCCTCACCGAGGGGCTCGAAGGAGCAGTGCTGCCGGCTGATCTTCAGGTCGAGGATGCGCACATCGGTCTCCTCGCCCCGCCCCACCACCATGGGGGCGTCGCCGAGAAAGACCGTGCGCTCTTCGCCCGAACCGAAGACCTTGAGGAATGCCATGGTACGTCTCCTCCCGCCCGGCCCTACGCCGGGTGGCGGGGGATTTTCAGCTCCTCCATCTTCGCATCCAGGGTGGGTCGGGAAACCCCCAGCCTCCGGGCCGCGGCGCTCTTGTTGCCCTGCTCCCGCCGCAGAGCGTCGGTGATGAGCGCCTTTTCCACATCACGGGCCGCTTCGCGCACCGCCTCCTTGAGCGACTTGCCCCCGGCCGCGAACCGGCGGGCACCCTCCGCCCTGCGCAGCGGCTCGGACAGGAGCTCCGGCAGGACGATCCGGTCCGCCAACGTGTCGACCCGGCGCATCTCGTTCTCCAGCTCCCGGACGTTGCCCGGCCAGTCGTGGAGCTGGAGCAGTTCGAGGGCGGCGCGACTCAGCTCCCGGGGGTCCCCCCCCCGCTCCCGGGCGACCCGCTGCAGGAAGTGGGAAGCGAGCAGCGGGATGTCTTCGCGCCGATCCCGCAGGGGCGGGACCCGCGCCTCGATGACGTGGATCCGATGGAACAGATCCTCGCGAAACCTCCCGCGACGGACCAGCTCGCGCAGGTTCTTGTTGCTCGCGGTGAGGATGCGCGCGTCCACCGCCACCGGCTTGAGGGCGCCCACCGGCCGCACCTCCTTTTCCTGGAGCACGCGGAGCAGCTTGGCCTGGAGCGCCATCGGCATTTCGGCCACCTCGTCCAGGAAGAGGGTGCCCTTGTCCGCCAGGACGAAGAGCCCCTTCTTGTCGGCATGCGCGCCGGTGAACGAGCCGCGCACGTGTCCGAAGAGCTCGCTCTCGAAGAGCGGCTCGGGGATCGCGGCGCAATTCTCCGAGATGAACGGGCCGGAGGCGCGGGGACCGTTGAAGTGGATCGCCCGGGCCGCCAGCTCCTTGCCGGAGCCGCTCTCCCCGTGGAGGAAGACGGGGACGTCGCTGTCGGTGACGCGATCGAGGAGATGGAACAGCTCCCGCATCGGGGGGCTGTCGCCGACGAAGGAGTCGTACCGGTACTTCGTGCGCGCCTCCGCGGAGGAGCGCTGGAAGAGGGTCCGCACCTCGTCCAACTCGGCGCTCTGCTGCTCCAATCGCCCCTTGAGGATGCGGTTCAGCTCTTCCGCCTCGGCGCGGGAACGTCGCGCCTCCTCGTGCAGCCGCGCGTTCTCGAGGGCGACGGCCGCCTGGTCGGAGAAGCTGGTCAGGAAGGGGAGATCCCTGGCGTGGAAGAGCCCCCGCTCGAACCGGCTGTCGAGGTAGACGGCGCCGAGGCTGCGCGCCCCGGCCTGCACCGGCACGCAGGCCACCGAGCGCAGGTTGAGCGCGCCGGTGTCGCCGAACGCCTGGATGCGCGGATCGCGCGCCGCATCCATGCTCAGCACCGGCGTTCCCTGGGCGGCGACCTTTTCGGCGATGGCCCGAGCCACCAGGAAGGTGGGCTTGCGCAGCTCCTCCGCCGGGAACCCGCGCTCGAGATGGATGCGCGGCTCCCCATCCACGAGGAGCAGGAACCCGCGCTCCGCGCCGGTCAGCTCGATGACGCTGTCGAGCATGAGGCGCAGGATCGCGTCCGGGTCCCGCTCGCTCGTGAGCCTGCGGATCCAGGAGACGAGTCGTCGCAGCCGGTCGGTCTCGGGATCCTCGAGGGCTGCGGCCAGATCCGTGGCGCGCTCGCGCAGCCGCGCCTTCGCCCAGGCCATGTCGTCGGGGCCCGCCGCCCGCAGGAACTTCTCCAGCTCCTGCTCGGCGGAGAGGAACGCCTTGGACGCCTCGGGGTCGAGCCGCCCCTCCCCGCTCCCCTCCCCATCCTCAACGTAGCGCAACTCCGTCGTCCCCACCAGGATGAGGTCGCCGCTGCGGAGCATGCGGCTCCGCACCCGCTTGCCGTTGATCCAGGTGCCGTTCTGGCTCTCGAGATCGCAGAGCCGGAAGCCTTCGCCGTTGCGCTCGAGGCGGCAGTGGATCGCGCTCGCCTTCCGGTCGTCGAGAGGCAGATCCGCGCGGTCGCTCCGCCCCAGCACCACGCGATCCTTCTCGAGGAGGAAACGGCGCGGGGGGGCGTCGCCGGCCAGCACAAGGTGGGCCATGCAAAAATGATCTTACAACCTGTAAACGCAGCGGCAAGAGGGGGGGCGGGGAGAGGTGCAGAGCGTCAACCGCGGGTCAAACGCGCGAACTCCAGCGCGAGTTCGCGCCGGCCTGCGCGGTCGAAGTCGATCGTGATGCGCACGGTGCCGCCGCGGGACGCCACCGCCGCGACGCGCCCGGAGCCGAAGTGGTCGTGGCGCACGCGTTCTCCCACGGTGAAGGAGGGCGCACCCTCGCCCACCTGGAACTCCGCCTCGCCGGTCTCGCCGACCTCGCCGCCGAGGAAGAGGTCGCGGCCGCGCTCCTCCACCTCGAGGAGCGCGTCGGGGATCTCGTCCAGGAAGCGGCTCGGGAGCGAAGGGGTGGGCACGCCGAAGCGGAGCCGGCTCGCGGCATGGAGCAGCGCCAACTCTTCCCGCGCCCGGGTCACCGCCACGTAGAAGAGCCGCCGCTCCTCCTCCACCTCCTCGGGTTCGGCGAGGGAGAGCGCGTGGGGAAAGATCTCCTCCATGAGACCGGTGACGAGGACGCAGGGGAACTCGAGCCCCTTGGCGCTGTGCGTCGTCATGAGGGTCACGGTCTCGGCGGCGGCGTCGTAGCCGTCCACGTCGCTGGTGAGCGCGTTCTCCTGGAGAAAGCCGTCCACGCCGCCGGAGGGCTCGCGCAGGGCGTACTCGGCGGCGGCGTTGATCAACTCCTCCACGTTGGCGAGCCGCTCGGGATCGTCGGCGAGGAAGGAGCGGTACCCGGTGAGGTCCGCCACCGTCTCCAGGAAGACGCCGGGATCCCCGGGAGGGAGCGCGGCGATCCGGTCGAGCAGTTCGGCGAGTTCCCCCAGCGCGCGGCGCGCGCGCCCGAGCCCCGCCAGCGCCGACCGGTCCGCGAGCAGGGCCCGTGCCGCGACACCGCGGGCGCGCCCGAGTTCGACCAGGCGCCCTTCGGTGCGCTCCCCGAGGCCGCGGGGCGGGACATTGAGGATGCGGCGGAACGCGATTTCGTCGCTCGGGTTGCGGGCGGCGCGCACATAGGAGAGCAGGTCTTTCACCTCCTTGCGGCGGAAGAACTCCACCGCCCCGACGATCCTGTAGGGGATGCCCGCGGAGGTGAGCACCCGCTCGATCGTCCGCGATTGCGCGTTGACCCGGTAAAAGATCGCGACGTCATTCGCGGGGCGCCCGGCCGCGAGCCACCGGCCCACGGTGGCGGCGGCGGCGATCGCTTCGTCGCTCTCGTCCAGGCAACGGATCTCCCGCACGCGGATTCCCTCGGCGTTGTCGGTGCGCAGATCCTTCTCGCGGCGCCCCCGGTTGTGACGGATGACCGCGTTCGCCACGGCGAGGATCGACTTCGTGCTGCGGTAGTTGCGGTCTAGGGTGACGACCCGCGCCCCCGGGAAGTCGCGCTCGAAGTCGAGGATGTTGCGGATCGTGGCGCCGCGCCACCGGTAGATGGACTGGTCGGGATCGCCGGTGGCGCAGAGGTTGCGCTCGGGTCCGCACAGAAGCGTGAGGATCGTGTACTGGACGCTGTTGGTGTCTTGGTACTCGTCCACCAGGAGGTGGCCGGCCCGCGCCTGGAGCCTCCGGCGTGCCTCCTCGTCCTCCTGCAGGAGACGCACGAGGTTGAGCAGGAGGTCGTCGAAGTCCATCGCGTTCTGCGCGCGCAGGCGCTCCTGGTAGAGCGTCATGACGCGGGTCACGCGCTCCGCGCGGTACCCCGGGGCGCCGGGGCGTTCGAGGCCGTTCTTCGTGCGGGTGAGGGCGGCGGCGACCTCCCCGACCCGGAGTTCGTCGAAGTGCAGTTCCTTCAGGATCTCCTTCAGGAGGCGGGTGCGGTCCTCGGTGTCGCAGATGGTGAATTCGCCGGCATACCCGATCCGTTCGCCGAAACGGCGCAACACCCGGGCCGCGAACCCGTGGAACGTGCAGACCCAGAGGTCGCGGGCGGGGACGAGCGCCTCCACCCGTTCCCGCATCTCGCGCGACGCCTTGTTGGTGAAGGTGAGCGCGCAGATGCTGGCGGGCGCGACGCCCAGGCCCGCGAGCCAGGCGATCCGGCGCGTGATCACCCGCGTCTTCCCCGACCCTGCGCCCGCGACGACGAGAAGCGGCCCCTCGCCGTGGGTGATGGCGGCCCGCTGCTCGTCGTTGACGTCTCTGAGGATCGCCTCCAAGGGCGGCGATTGTACGCCGCGCGGTAGGATGGCGCCGCGTTGCCCCGCCTCGCGCGCCGCTCCCTGTTTCGACGGACCGACATGGTGACGGTCCTCCTGACGCTGTTCTGCGTGCTCTGGAGCGCGCCGCTTCTCTTCGGATGGCTCGACCCGCGCGCCGCCGGCGCGCTCTCGCGCGTCGACTTGTGGGAGGGACGCCCCTGGCGGCTCTTCACGGCGATCTTTCTCCATGCCGGCGCCCTGCATCTGCTGCTCAACGGCATCTCCCTGGTCGCGGTCGGCTCCATCGTCGAGAACGAATGCGGCCGCAAGCCGCTCCTCCTCCTCCTCTTCGGGAGCGCGGTGACGGGCAGCCTCTGCAGCCTCCTCTTCTTCCTACCCGAAAACTTCGGGGCGGAACGGATGGGAATCTCCGGGGGCATCTCCGGGCTCGTCGGGGGGATCTTCGCCCTGGAGTGGGGCCTCAGTCGGAGCGCGGGGGAGTTCGTCCGCAGCCTCCGGGTGCAGATCCTCTTCGTGCTGGTCGTGCTCACGGTCCTCCTGGCCATCAAGCTGCCTCTCCTCGCGGGGGCCTACATCGACAACGCCGCCCATGCCGGCGGCTTCGGCGCGGGGCTCCTCGCGGGGCTGGGCTACTTCGGCCGGACGAGGCGACGCCCCTGGCTCGCCCTCCTCCTCACCCTGGCGCCCGCGCTCCCCCTCGCGGTGCTGGCTGCGACCCCCGCCGACCCGCTTCCCTACAAGCTCCATCGCGCCGCCGCCGCGGAGGCGCGCGGCGACCGCGCCGCGGCGGAGGGGCTTTACGGCGAGATCCTGGCCCTCGATCCGTGCCACCCCCTCGCCTCGGCGCGGTTGGCAGCGATGCGCCTGGACCCCGCCCCCCTCCTCTCCATGCGCCCCCTCGCCGCCCGCGACGACGGGGCCCGCGATGCGCTCATCGAGGCGCTCGAGGCGCTGGCCCGCCGCTTCGTGCCGGGGAGCGAACCCGATCCCGGCACGCTCGAAACACTGCGCGCCGCGTATGAGCGCGGGGCTCGGATGCTGCTCGCGATCGATGGAGGCCGCTGGGCGTGGCTCGCGGCGGCCGAGGCGCTCCGCTGGCGCCTCCTCCCCCTGCGGGACGCGTCGGCGGCCGCGCTCACGCCCCACGAGGCGCTCTCTCTCGTGGAGGACGCCGTGCTGGCGGGGCGCGGGTTCGGGGTGTCGCCGCCCCTGCCCGAGGAGTCGCTCGCCCGGCTCGAAGAGGCGCTCGTGGAGGCCGCGGCGGCGGCGTTGCCCGCCGCCGAGGGCGGGATCGGGGAGGCCGGGGCACTGGCGGAGGCGCTGGGGGAGCTCTTCAAGCTGCTCGCCGCCAACACCGCGAAGGAGGCGCTGACTCCTCGCTACCTCTACTTGCGCGGGGTCTGGGCCTGGCTCGGATCGGAAGCGAGGGGGGCGGGGGAGGCGGAGCGGGAGGAGCTGCTGGCGGTGCTGCGCGCGGCCCACGGCGAGGCGGTCAGGCTGAACGACCCCGTCACCGCGCGCCTGGTGGAGCGCTGGTTCGCGCAGAGGGGGCTGGCGCCGCCGGGCTGACGCAGATCTTGCCCGAGAGCGGAGTTTGCCTTACTCTGAGCCGCTTCCCGGAGAGCCCCATGCCCTACGTCTGCGCCATCAGCGGCAAGAAAACCACCCTCGGCAAGCAGTACACCCGGCGCGGTCTCGCGAAGAGCAAGGGCGGCGTGGGCAAGAAGATCACCGGGAAGACGCGCCGCACGTTCAAGCCCAATCTCCAGAGGGTGCGGGCCCTGGTGGGCGGCCGCGTGGTCCGGCTCAAGGTGGCCGCCAAGTACATCCGCCGCGGCATGGTGCAGAAGCGGGCGATCGCCCGTCAGAACGCTCCGGCCTAGCGGCGCCGCCGCTTCAGGGCGGGCGCCCCCGCCGCGACTTTGGTGCGCACCTTCCCCTCCCGCGTCTGGCGCAGTTCGTCGCGTGCCTGCTCCAGCGCCCCGACGAGCTCTTTCGGGCTCGGGAAGCGCTCCCGCCGCTCCTTGCGCAAGAGTCGGGCCACGATCCCCTCCGCGGTCCCCGAGATATCGGACTCGAGGGTGCGCAGGAGGGGAGGCTCCTCCTTCACGTGGAGCGCCATGACCACCTGCGCGCGGCCCTGGAAGGGGGGCCTCCCCGCCAGCATGTGGAAGAGCGTGGCGCCGAAGGAGTAGAGGTCGGACCGGATGTCGACGTCGTCGAGCGCCTGGGCCTGCTCGGGGGAGATGTAGTTGGGGGTGCCGAGGCTGACGCCCGACTCGGGGCGATCCTTGGCGAGGCCCAGGTCGCAGAGCTTGGCCGACCCCTCCCCGGTGATGAGGATGTTGTCGGGCTTCACGTCGCGATGGACGAGACCCGCCTCGTGGGCGTGCTGGAGCGCCCCGGCGATCTGGAGCGCGATGAGGAGCACGCGTGCCTCGTCCATCGGCCCGCCGCGGTCGAGCAGCTGCTGCACGGTGTGCCCGGAGGCGTACTCCATCACGAAGTAGCGGATCCCCTCCGCCTCCCCCACGTCGATGCCGGAGATGACGTGCGGATGGCTGAGCCGCGCCACGGCGCGCGCCTCGCGCAGGAACCGCTCCACATAGGAGGGGTTGCGCGCCAGATGCGGCGACAGGATCTTGATGGCCACGGTGCGCTGGAGCGAGAGCTGGATCGCCTTGTAGACCGTGCCCATCGAGCCGGAACCGATCTTCTCGATGAGCCGGTAGCCCGCCACCGTGCGCTCCGTCTCGAACTTGTCCTCCTCCTCGCGCAGCCGCTTGGCCTGCTCCGCGGTCAAGAGCCCCATCTCGACCGCCACCTCCTCCAGGCGCGGCCCGTCCACGCCGGGCCGCTTCTTGGCGTGGTGCTGCCGCGCCAGCCGCGTGGCCTGCTCCTTGGTCAGGAGCCCCAGCGCCAGCGCGCGCTCGAGAATCCTCTTGGTGGGAGACTTCATGGAGACGGGGCGGACATTCTACACAGCGGCCGACCGGCGCCCCCGCCCCCCTGCAAAGACATCCCCCAGGCCGAGGCGCTGGAGCGCGCGGCGTTCGGCGGCGCGCATCCGGTCGCGGTCCTTCGGGCGGGTGTCGTCGTGGCCCTGCAGGTGGAGCGCGCCGTGCACGACGTACAAGAGCAACTCGTGCAGAGCCGGATGGCCGCGGCGCCTCGCCTCCCGGGCGGCGGTTTCGGCCGAGACGACGATCTCGCCGTGGCGGAAGGTGATGACGTCGGTGGCCCCCGCCTGCCCGAGGAACTCCTCGTGGAGCTTGCGGATGACGGCGTCGTCCACCAACGCGACGACCACGTCGCGCCGGGGCGCCACCGCGCGGACGGCACGCGCGCAGGCCGCTTTCGCCCGCCGCACGAACCGCTGCTCGTCCACCACGGCGACCCTCACCCGTTGCGCAGTTCCTCCCGCTCGTAGGCGTCCACCACGCGCTGCACCACCGGGTGGCGGATGATGTCCTCCTTGCGGAAATGGGAGAAGGCGATGCCGGGTACCCCCTCGAGGACGCTGGCGGCGTGCACGAGTCCGGAGCGCGCCGTCCGCGGCAGGTCGATCTGGGTGACGTCGCCGGTGACGACCACGCGCGACTCGTGGCCCATGCGCGTCAGGAACATCTTCATCTGCTCGGGGGTGGTGTTTTGCGCCTCGTCCAGGATGACGAAGGCGTGGGAGAGCGTGCGCCCGCGCATGTAGGCGAGCGGCGCCACCTCGATGACGTCGCTCTCGGCGTACTTGCGCAATTGCGTGAGATCGAGGAAGTCGGAGAGGGAGTCGTAGAGCGGGCGCAGATAGGGGTTCACCTTCGCCTCGAAGCTCCCCGGAAGGAACCCGAGCTTCTCGCCCGCCTCGACGGCGGGACGCGTCAGGATGATTTTTTTCACCACCCCCTCGCGCATCATCCGCACCGCCATCGCGACCGCCAGGTAGGTCTTGCCGGTTCCGGCGGGGCCGATGGCGAAAACCATCTCGTGGGTCCGCATGGACTGCACATAGGCGTCCTGCGTCGGCGTGCGAGGCGCGACGGGGAACCCGTTCCCGCGCGTCTTGAGGATCGGCTCGGCTGCGGCGCCTTCCTGCGCCGCGGACCCGGTGGGCCCGCCGCCGGCGGAACGGATGAGCAATTCCACTTCCGCGTCCTCCACCTGGCCGGAGCGGCGGTAGCGGCGCATCACCTCCTCCGCCACCCGGCGCGCCGTCTCCACCTCGGTCGCTCCGCCCTCGATGTGGAGTTCGCCGCCGCGCACCGTGAGGGTGATGCCGTATTCCGTCCGGAAGAGCCGAGCGTGGCGGTCCTGGATGCCGAGGAGGGCGCGAACCTCTTCGGGGGAGCGGATCGGCAACGTCGCTCGCATCAGCTCCCGTGGATGCAGAGGACCGCGACCGGCGCGGCGAGCAGCAACCCGTCCAACAGATCCAGGATACCCCCGAAGCCCGGGAGGAGGGAGGCGGAGTCCTTCACCCCGGCCCACCGCTTGATCCCGGAGGCGATCAGGTCACCGAGGAAGGAGGCCGCTCCGAGGACGGCGCCGATCACCGCGGCGTAGGTCGGGGGCATGTCCTGGCCGGTGAGCGGACGGGCGAGGAGCGCCGCCACGCCTGCCGCCCCCAGCACCCCGGCGATCGTCCCCTCCCAAGTTTTTTTGGGGCTGATGGAGGGGACGATGCGCACCCGCCCGACCAGCGTCCCGACGAAATAGGCGCAGATGTCGTTGGTCTTGGAGATCGCCACGACCGCGAACGCGGACGCGACGCTCTCCACCGCGAGCCGGTCGAGGAAGGAGAGGCAGCCCCCTGCCAAGGCGAGGGCACCCGCCAGCACCACCGCCTCGGGAAACGCCGCGGGCGCGCCACGCAAGGGGGCCGTGCCGAGGAGTCGCGCGCCCCCGGCGATCAGGATCCCCGCCACGAGCATCGCCCCCGGCACCGGCTCCCCCTCGAGCATCGGGAAGAGCGCCACCACGACGAGCGCCACGGCCCCCATGAGAAACAGACCGGGAGCGCCGTCGACCCTCGGGCGTGCGAGGACGAGGATCTCGTGGAGCATGCCGAGCGCCAGGAGCCAGATGAGGCCGCGCGTGAGCCAGGCGCCGTGGAGAACGGCGGTGTCGAGCAGGTAGACGCCCGCCAACGCCGCCAGGAGCAGCGCCCCGAAGAGGACGCGTTTTCCCATCAGCCGGTCTGCTCCGGCACCAGGCCCCCGAACTTGCGCTCCCGCTGGCCGTAGCTCGCGAACGCGCGGTCCAGCTCCTCCTCGCGGAACTCGGGCCAGCAGAGCGGCGTCACGTGCAGCTCGGCGTAGGAGAGCTGCCAGAGCAGGAAATTGGAGACGCGGTACTCGCCGGCGGTCCGGATGAGGAGGTCGAGGGGCGGCATGTCGCGCTGGTAGAGGTGCGCCGCGACCATCTCCTCGGAGATCGCCTCGGGGTCGATCTCCCCCGCGCGCACCCGCGCCGCGATGGAACGCACCGCGTCGGTGATCTCCTGCTGGCCGCCGTAGCTGAGGGCGAGGTTCAAGACCATGCCGGTGTTGTCGCGCGACAGCTCCCGCGACTTCTCCAGGTCGCGGCGCACCTCGTCGGGGAGCTGGTCGAGCCGGCCGATGGCGGTGAGACGGATCCCGTTGTCCATGATCTCGCCCCGTTCGCGCACCAGGAACCGGCGCAGGAGGCGCATGAGCAGGCTCACCTCGCGCCTCGGCCTCTTCCAGTTCTCCGCCGAGAAGGCGTAGAGCGTGAGCTGTTGGAGCTTGCGACGCGCGCAGGCGCGGGTCACGGTGCGCACCGATTCGACCCCTTCGGCGTGGCCGCGGGCGCGGGGCAGCCCCCGGGCGGCCGCCCAGCGGCCGTTCCCGTCCATGATGATCGCGACGTGGCGCGGCAGCGATTCGCTCATGTCGCCTTCAGCGCCACGGTCTCGGTCCGTTCCGGCCCGACGGAGAGCAGCTCGACCCGGGCGCCGATGCGCCGCTCCAGGAAGGTCACGTACTCCCGCGCGCGGGCCGGCAGGTCGGAGGGCCGGCGCGCCGCTCCGAGGGGCTCGGTGAATCCGGGCAGCTCCTCGTACACAGGTCGGCAGCGCTGGAGGAGATCGATGTCGGCGGGGAACGATTCGACCTTGCGCCCATCGGCCTCGTAGGCCACGCAGACGCGCAAGGGGTCGATTCCGACGAGCACATCGATCTTGGTGATCGCCACCGCGTCGACGCCGTTGAACCTGCAGACGTGGCGCGCCGCCACCGCGTCGAACCAGCCGCAGCGGCGCGGCCGGCCGGTGACCGTCCCGAACTCGCGCCCGCGCTCGCGGAGCGTCGCCCCCACCGCACCCTCGTCCTCGGTGGGGAACGGGCCGCGGCCCACACGCGTGCAGTAGGCCTTCGCCACGGCGAGGACCCGATCGAGGGCGCGGGGGGGCAGCCCCGTCCCCGCGCAGGCCCCCGCGACCCCGGTGTTGCTCGTCGTGCAGAACGGGTAGGTCCCGAAATCCACGTCGAGAAGCGCGGCTTGCGCCCCCTCGAGGAGGATGGTGCGGCCCGCCTCGGCCGCCTCCTGGAGGAGCCACGCCGTGTCGCGGACCATCGGCGCGAGCCGCGTCGCCCAGACCTCCGCCTCCGCGAGCGCGGCGGCCGTGTCGAAGGAAGGGGCACCCATCGCCTCGAGCCGCTGCCGCCCGCGCTCCAGGAGATAGGGCAGGCGCGTTCGCCGCACCGTGGGGGAGAGCAGGTCCGCGACACGGAATCCCTCGTAGAGGTGCTTGTCGCCGATCGTGGTCGAGACGCCGCGGCCGGTGGTGCCGATCTTCCACGTCTCATCGCGGGAGGCGTCCAGCGCCTGGTCGAGCAGCGGGTGGAACGGCAGCACGAGGTGTGCGCGATCCGAGACGACGATGCGCCGGGAAGCCGGGATGCCTTTGCTCTCCAGGAATTCGATCTCCGAAAGCAGCACCCCCACGTCCACCGCGACGCCGTTGGCGATCACGCCGGTCGCGTTCTGGAGGACTCCCGACGGCGTCATCCGCAGCGCGAACTTCTCCTCGCCCCGCCGGATCGTGTGGCCCGCGTTGGCGCCACCCTGGTAGCGCACCACGTACGCGGCGCGCGCCGCGAGGAAGTCGACGACCTTGCCCTTTCCCTCGTCGCCCCACTGGGCCCCGAATACGCAGGTGACCGGCATCGCGCGTCACCTCGTGGAGGCGATCAGCTCCCGGAACCGCCCGAAAAGATGGCGGGAGTCGTGCGGGCCGGGACTCGCCTCGGGATGGTACTGGACGGCGAAGGCAGGGAGCTCGGTGTGCCGAAACCCCTCCACCGTCCCGTCATTGAGGTTGACGTGGGTCAACTCGAGGCCGTGTTTCTCGAGCCCCCGGATGCTCACGGCGAACCCGTGGTTCTGGCTGGTGATCTCCACCTTGCCTGTGGTGAGGTCCTTGACCGGCTGGTTCACGCCGCGATGACCGAACTTGAGCTTGATGGTCTCGGCTCCGGACGCGAGCCCGAGGATCTGGTGGCCGAGGCAGATCCCGAAGATGGGCAGGCCCGTAGGCAGGAGTTCTCTCACCGTCGATGCCGCGTAGGTGACGGCGGCCGGATCGCCGGGCCCGTTGCTCAGAAAGAGGCCGTCGGGGGAGAAGGCGGTGATCTCCGATGCAGGCGCGGTGGCGGGAAAGACGCGCACCCTGAAGCCTGCGTCCACCAGGAGCCGCAGGATGTTGCGCTTGATGCCGCAATCGAGGGCGGCCACGCGGTATTCCGGCGCCGCCCTCCCGACGGTGGTCGCGAACCCCTCGGGCTCCCCCTCCGTCCAGTCGTAGGCCTCGGTGCCGCAGACCTCCCGCACCCGATCCTGGCCGGCCATGCCGGGGGCGGCCGCCGCCTTGGCACGGAGCGACTCGTCGTCCATGTCGGTGGTGCTCAGGACGGCGGGCATCGCCCCCTGGATCCGCACCTTGCGCACGAGCGCGCGGGTGTCGATGCCCTCGATGCCGGGGATGCCGTGCTCGGCGAGGTAGCTGTCGAGGTCCTGCTCGGAGCGGTAGTTGGAGGACCGGCGCGCCAGCTCGCGCACGACGAACCCCGACACCCAGGGTCGCCCCGACTCCACGTCCACCGAATTGACCCCGTAGTTGCCGATGTGGGGGTAGGTCATCGTGACGATCTGGCCGGCGTAGGAGGGATCGGTCAAGACCTCCTGGTAGCCGCTCAGGGCGGTGTTGAACACCATCTCCCCCACCGTCTCGGTCTTGGCCCCGAAGGCCGTGCCGGTGTAGATCGTGCCGTCGGCGAGGGCGAGCTTGGCCGGGTCTCTCAAGCCGGCGGATTCTACCCGTTTGGCCCCCCCCCGTCAGGCTTCCGCGCCCTCCCGCGGCCCCGGCGGGCGCGTTCCTTACAATCCCGCGATGCGCCTCGTCCTGCTGGTTCCCCTGGCTCTTGTCTGCTCCGTTCTCCTCGGCGCGGAGGATGCGCCGCCCGCGGATCGGGCGTGGCCCGGCGGTGGGCGCGCGGAGCTCTCCGTGCCGGAAGACTTGTGGGAACGCGCGCGCGCGGCGACCGTCGGGGGTTCCCGCGCGCTCGGATACAGCGGCGACGAGATGCGCGGGTACGGCGGCCGCGCGCAGCTGCTGCGCAGCGTGGAAAACCTCTTCCGGGATGTGCGGAGCATCCCGCGGGAGTCGGGACGGATCACGGACGAACTGCTCCTCCTCGGCGCGGAAGGACGCATCGACGAACTGCTGCAGCGCTGCGGGTCGCTGATCGACATGCCGGCAGGCCGCAACTTCCCGCCGGTCCCGGGGGAGGGTTGGGGCGTGGCGTGGCTGGATCCCGCGCTTGCGCCCGCCGAGGCGTTCCGTTTGCTTGGGCGGGGATGGCGCGGGACGGCGCCTCCCCCCGCGCCGGACGAGGCGGAAGGGGCGCGCTTCGCGACGCTGCCCGGCCCGGTGCAGCGGCTCGTGATCCGCTGCTGCGTCGGGGCCATGGAAGCGGCCGGCTGGATGCTGGAGGGCGATCCCCCGCCCGCTCCGCTCCTCGCGCAGGCGGGGCCGGAGCTCTGGCGGCGGATGCGCCGCCCCTGGCTGGACGAGGAGTTCGGCCAGGCCGCGACGCGCGCCCACGACCTCTTCGATCTCCTCGACCGCCGCGACGCATCGCGCCCTGCCTACGCCAGCGTGCTCTTCGCCGCGCATCTCAAGAGGGCGGTCGAGGAGTGGCGCGCGGCGGCGGCAGCGGGGATGCCGGAAGGGCTTTGGGTGTTCGCGAGCCCCATCGGCCCGGTGGTCGTATCGGGGAGCGGGGACGACCGCATCGAGGCGGCGGCGTTGCCGGGCGGATCCTGGCTCGTCCTCGATCTCGGCGGGAAGGATCACTGGCAGGGCGGCTTCGGCGCTTCCTTCCAGGGCACCGGCGCGGTGGCGCTCGCGGTCGATCTCGCCGGCGACGATGTCTGGGAGGGGGGCGACGCCCCGTTCGGACTCGGTTGCGGATTCATGGGCATCGGAGCGCTCCTCGACCTGGGGGGAAACGACCGCTACGCGATCGCGGAGTCGGGGCTGGGGTGCGGCTGGTTCGGGACCGGGCTCCTCTGGGACTTCGGCGGCGACGACACCTACGTGGTCAAGACGCGGTGGGGGCAGGGTGCCGCGCACGTCGGCGTCGGCGTGCTGCTCGATCTCTCGGGGAACGACCGCTACGAATGCGCGGAGCAGTCGCAGGGGATGGGCGCGACCCTGGGGTGCGGCCTGCTCCTCGATCTGTCGGGCCACGACGTCTACTGGTGCCGGGACGACGGCAACGTGAGCGCGCTCTATCTGGGGCAGTCGGTCGCCATGGCGCAGGGGTGCGGCTACGGCCGGCGCGCCGATCTGGGCGACGGGCGGAGCCTCGCGGGGGGCTGGGGGCTCTTGGTAGACGGCGCGGGCAACGACCGGTATCACGCGCAGTGCTGGGCGCAGGGGTGCGGTTACTGGTGGGGGATCGGCGTGCTCGAGGACCGCGCCGGGGACGACATCTACGAGAACGGCAAGTACTCCCTCGGCGCCGCGGCGCACTTCGCGATCGGCCTGCAGGTCGATCTGGCCGGCGACGACCGCTACAACGTGGGCGTCGCCACGACGAAGAACCAGTTCCAGGGGCACGCGCGGGACGGAGCGATCGGCATCTCGATCGACGGCGACGGAAACGACCGGTACGCGCTCAAGAACCTCTGCGCCGGCTGCGCGGATCTGGGGAGCCTGGCGCTCCTCTGGGATCGGCGCGGCGACGACGTCTACGAAGCGGCGATGGAGGAAGGGCTCGGGGACACCGGCCCGTTCGGGACCTCGACGGTCTATCCGCCCTTCCGGTCCTATCGCGACGATCTGCCCGCGGTGGGTCTCTTTTTCGATACCGGCGGGACGGATTCCTACCGCGGCGATCCGCGAGGGGGCGCCGGGGCCAGGGACGGCGCTCGTTGGGGCGAACGCCGCGCGCCGCACGCGCACGGCTACGGGGAGGATGTCGCGCTCTACCGGTGAGTTCAGCGCCTCCGCCGCCGGGAGCCCCCAGACCCCGCGCGGCTCGCCTCCCCTGCGTCGGCCTGCCGCACCCCGCAGCCCGAACCAAACGCCGGACAACCCGTCAGGAACGCCTCTCGACCGACCCGGAGCAGATCAGGCTGGCGAGGGTGCCGGCGCCGAAGCCGTCGTCGATGTTGACGCAGCAGACGTTGGCGGCGCAGGCGTTGAGCATGGCGAGGAGCGCCGCGAACCCGCCTGCGCCGGTGCCGTAGCCCACCGAAGTGGGCACGGCGATCACCGGGGCCGCCACCAGGCCCCCCACCACGCTGGGGAGCGCCCCCTCCATGCCGGCCGCGACGACGAGCACCTGCGCGGCGCGCAGCGTCTCGAGGTGGGCGAAGAGCCGATGGATGCCGGCGACGCCGACATCGGCCACGAGCTCCGGCTCGCATCCCATCATGCGGCAGGTGAGCCGCGCCTCTTCGGCCACCGGCAGGTCCGAGGTCCCGGCGGTGACGAGGGCGATCCCCTTGCGCTTCTCGCGCCGCTTCGGCAGGAGCGCCACCGATGTGAAGCTGCGCACGCTTCCCTTCACCGCCCGCCGCACCGCCCGCGCCTGCGCGTCGTCGACCCGGGTCACCAGCACGCGCCCCGAGCGTCGCGCGATCGCTTTCGCGATGGCCGCCACCTGGGTGGGCGTCTTGCCCGGGGCGTAGACGACCTCCGGATGGCCCTGCCGCAAGGCGCGGTGGTGGTCGACGCGGGCGAAGCCGAGATCGCCCGTCGGGGGAAGCGCCGCGAGCCGGGCCAGCGCGCGCTCCACCGGGAGGCGGCCCGCGCGCACCGCGGTCAGGAGCCGGCGCAGCGCCTCGGAGTCCACGCCCTACTCCGCATAAGGGTCGGCGTCCAGGTCGAACCCGTCCCGCACCCCCGCCTCGAGGAGTTCCGAGCCGCGCATGGCGATCATCGCGGCGTTGTCGGTGCAGAGCGCGCGGGGAGGGATGAACGCCTGCACTCCGGCGGCCGCGCACCGTTCCAGCAAGAGCTCGCGCAACCGCCCATTGGCGGCCACCCCGCCCCCGACCACGAGCTTCCCGCTGCCGCTCCGCGCCGCCGCACGCACCGCCTTGTGCGCCAGCACGTCCACGATCGCCTCCTGGGCGCTCGCCGCCAGATCGGCCAGGGGGGGGCGCGCGACATCGGCGTCGCGCCGCCGCCCATCCTGCCCCTTGACGAGATAGAGCACCGCGGTCTTGATGCCCGAGAAGCTGAATCCGTCCCCCGGGTCGTCGCGCAGCGGCCGCGGGAAGCGGTAGGCGTCGCGCCGCCCGCCCTGCGCCGCCCGCTCGAGGGAGGGGCCGCCGGGATAGGGGAGGCCGAGGATGGTGGCGACCTTGTCGAAGCACTCGCCGGCGGCGTCGTCGGCGGTCTGGCCGAGGCAGAGATACCGGCCCGCCTCGGGGAGGTGGTAGAGCACGGTGTGGCCGCCCGACGCGATGAGCGCGACGAAGGGCGGTTCGGGGGCGGGGTCGAGGAGATAGGCGGCGGCGACATGCGCCTCCAGATGGTGCACGCCCACCAGGGGAAGCCCCTTCGCCAGCGCGAACGCCTTCGCCGCGCTCAGTCCCACGAGGAGCGGCCCGATGAGTCCGGGCCGCGTCGTCACCGCCACGGCGTCGGCGCCCCCGGCCTCCTCGAGCGCCTCGTGCAGCGCCGGGAGGAGCCGCTCCACGTGGGCACGCGCGGCGACTTCGGGGACGACGCCGCCGAAGGGCTGGTGGAGGGCGTTCTGTCCGTAGACGCGGTTCGCCAGGATCCGGCGCTGCTCCACCACCGCGACGGAGGTTTCGTCGCAGGAGGTGTCGATCCCCAGGACCCTCACGGATCACGCACCAGTTCGGGGGTGACGGTTTCCCCCCGCAGGAGGGCCACGGCGGCCAGGAGCTGGCGGTCGATGAACTCCGGGTGCACCGGAGGCCGCTCCAGATTCCAGTCGGCCAGCGGTTCGTTGTCGAAGACCTCCGCCAAGACGTCACGCTCCGCCTTCGTGAGGGGCACGAAGAGGTCGGGGCGGAGGCCTGCCAGCGGATCCACGCTTTCCCGCGAGGCACGCTCCTCGGACTCCCGGGGATAGAAGTGGCCGGAGGGGGTCTCGTAGACCGCGGTCGTGATCTTGACGAGCGCCTCCCCCGCCGCGGTGGTCACGCGCTGGATGGTCTGCACGGAGAACTTTCCGAACGTCGGCTCGCCGACGAGGACGGCCCGGCGGTGATCCTGGAGCGCCCCGGCCAGCACCTCCGACGAACTCGCCGAATCGCGGTCTACGAGGAGGGCCAGCGGCAGGTCGCGCCCGTCGGTGTCGTCCGGACGCGCGGAGAGCACCTCCGTCATGCCGCGCTTGCGGACCCGCACGATGACTCCCGAGTCGAGGAAGGCCCCCGCGACGGAGAGCGCCTGGTCGAGATAGCCGCCGCGGTTCCCACGCAGGTCGAGGACGAGGGCGGTCATCCCCTGACCCCGGAGCATCTTCATCTTTTCGCGCAGGTCGCGGCCGGTGTCGGCATGGAAGTCGGAGAGGTGGAGATAGCCGATGCCCTTGTCCGGGTCGACGATGCGCGCACCGAAGACCGAGCCCTGCGGGATCCGCACCCGGAGGAGGGAGACCTCCCGCTCGACGCCGGTCGGACCGGAGACGCGCAGGCGCACCGAGCTCTTCTCCTCCCCCTGGATCACCTCCACGGCCCCCCGGATCGTCCCGTCCGTGCAGAGATCGGCGATGGGAGTCCCCTCCACCGCCAGGATCGACTCGCCGATCTTCAGCCCCGCCGTGTCCGCGGGCCCCTTCGGCTTGATGCCGTTCAGCCGGAGCCTCACGATCCGCCCCGCCTCCTCCACCGCTTCCGTCCGAACGCCGATCCCGACGTAGCGGCCGCTGTTCTTCTGCTCGGTTTCCTTCACTTCCCAGGGCGGCGTGAGGGAGTGGACGCGGTCGAAGCGCCGGAGGTATTCGTTCATGGCGTGGAAGAACGCGGCCTGCGCCTCCCGTTCGTCCCCCGCCCCCCTCACGAAATCCTCCGCCAGGGACTGGCGCAGGTAGCGTTCCAGCCGCTCGTCCCAAAAGATCCCGTCCCCGGCGCCGCGGTCCTCGAGGAGCCCCACCGCCACGAATCCCAGGAGCACGGCCAGGAGCGGCACGATGAGGAGGAGGAACTGCCGCCGCGTCACGCGGCGGGATCCTACCATTGACCTCGACTCCCCGCCGTCTACCATGGAGAAGGAAATGAAGCTCTCGAGCAGCGATTCCGACGGGATCCCGGTCCTCCACCTGCACGGGGAATTCGACATCTTCGAGACCCCGACCCTGGAGGAGGATCTGGCGGGACGCGTGGCCCGGGGCACGGCGCGCGTCGTCATCGACCTGACCCAGGTGAGCTTCGTGAATTCGAGCACGCTGGCCTTCTTCATCCGGGCCCAGAGGACCCTGCGCGAGAAAGGGGGCGAGGTGGTCCTGGCCAACCCGCGCCGCCATCTCCACCGCACCCTCACGACCCTCGGCCTCGCCCAGGTGTTCCGGATCGTGGGGAGCGTTTCGGAAGCCGTCGCGGCGCTCCGTCCCTCCTGAACGCGATTTCAGGCCGGGCCCCCCGCGGGCCGATGGGGAAGCGGGGAAAACGCAGCGTGGCCAAGATCCTTTTCGTCGACGACGAGCCCAATCTCCTGCGCGCGGTGGAACGCACGCTCGAAGAGGAGTTCCCCGCCGGGGTGGAGAGCACCACCGATCCGCGGGAAGCGATCCTGCGCCTGCAGTGCCACCGCTACAAGGTCCTGGTCACCGACTACCAGATGCCCCACATGGATGGCGTCGCGCTCCTGGGCGAGGCGCGCCGCCTCGCCCCCGACACCGTGCGCGTGATGCTCACCGCCCGCACCGAGGTGCGGGAAGTGGCCGCGGCCATCAACACCGGCCAGATCTTCCGCTTCGTGAGCAAGCCCTGGAGCGAGGGCGAGCTCTCCGCCGCCGTCCGCGACGCCATCGCCTTCCACGACGAGCGCCAGAGCCGGCGCGAAGAGCGCGCCCGCGCGGAGTCGGAGCGAAAGGCGCTGGGCGCCGCGGTATTCGCCGCGGGCGAGATCCAGCGCGCACTCCTTCCGGCGGGTCGCATCGAGGTGGAGGGGGGCACGGCCTGTTGCGCCATCCTCCCCTGCGAACACGCCACCGGCGACTATCTGGATGCCGTCGCGCTGGAGGGCGGCCGCACCGGGCTGCTCCTGGGCGACGTGAGCGGCCATGGCCTCGGCGCCGCCCTCTTCGTCCTCACGGCCCGTGCCCTCCTCCGGTCGGGGCTCCTGGCCGGCGTGGCCTTGGCCCCGCTTCTCGAGCGCACCAATGCGTTCCTCTGCCGCGACATGGGGAACGAGCGATTCCTGACCCTGTTCGCCGCGATCTATGACGGCACCACGGGAATGCTCACCTATCTCAACGCGGGCCACGTGCCGCCCCTCGTACTCGGATCTAGCGGCCTCCGCGAACTGCCGCGCACCTCCCTCCCGCTCGGCGTGCTCGAAGAGGCGCGGTACAACGCGGTGCGGCAGGAACGCCTCGCCCCCGGAGAGTGCCTCCTGGCCTACACGGACGGCGTGCTCGAGGCGCGCAATCCCCAGGGCGACTTCTTCGGCGCCCAGCGGCTCAGGGAGCTCTTCGCGGGGCCACGCGACGCCGCCCCGGAGGCAATCCTCGCGCTGCTGCGCGACGCCGTCGCCTCCTTCGCGCTCCCGCGAGGACTCGACGACGACGTGGCGCTCCTGGCCCTGCGCTATACCGGCCCCGCCGCAGCCGACGACGCCTAGTCGAAGTCCCCCCGACCGAATTCGTAGCTCGGGCGCGCCGCGACGTTGCAGACCAGCCCGATGGCGGCGAGGGAGGTGACGAGGCTCGAGCGGCCGAAACTGAGGAAGGGGAGCGTGACCCCGGTGATCGGGACCAGCCCCACGGTCATCGCGACGTTGACGAACGCCTGCGCGCCGAGGAGCGCGAACACGCCCACGCAGAGGAGGCGCCCCGCCGGGTCGCGGTGGCGCCAGGCGACGGCGAGGATGGCGGTGAGGAGGACGCCGAAGAGGAAGAGCACGAAGGCGGCGCCGAGAAAACCGCTCTCGTTGCCCACCACCGCGAAGATGAAGTCGGTGTGCCGCTCCGGCACCCAGGCCGCCGCGTGCGCCTTCCCCTCCCCGACCCCCACCCCCATCACCCCTCCCGAGCCGATCGCGACCAGGGATTGGTGCAGTTGATACCCCTTCCCTTCGCGCTCGTGCCGCCTCGCCCGCTCCTCCCCCCCGCCCGAGACGAAGGTGGCGAAGTAGGAGGTGATGCGCGCCTTCTGGTAATCGTGCAGCATGCCGTAGACCGGGAGCATCGAGGCGGCCCCCAGGAGCGCGATGGCGAGGAGGTGACGCGTTCGTGCCCCGGCGCAAAAGAGCATGGTGAAGAGCACCGGGATGCAGAGCAGCGCGGTGCCCAGATCGGGCTGCGGGAGTACGAGGGCCATGGGAAGGAAGGTGAGCAGGAACGGCGCCGTGAGCCCCTTAAAGGTCTTGTAGCTCGACTTGAACCGGATGAACCGCGCGAGGGTCAGCACGAGGGTCAACTTCATGAACTCGCTCGGCTGGAACTGCCCCAGGAGCGGGATCTCCAGCCATCGACGCGAGTTGTTGGCTACCCGGCCCGCGACAAGCACGAGCACAAGGAGAAGGATATTGCCCGCGTAGAGGAGATACGCCTTCGCGACCCACTCCTTGTAGGGGACGAGCACGAGGGCGATCGCCAGCGCGCACCCCGCCGCGGCGCCCACCGCCTGGGTCGCCGCCAGATCGAAGCTCTTCAGGAAGGCGAGGCCCAACAGCACCAGCCCCGCGGCGGGGAGGAGGACCGGCCAGTGCAGCGCCGCGCGCAGGAGGTGCGGCGTTCCCCCCCTCATTCGGAGGACCCGCCGTAGAACGCGCGGAAGAAGTTCGCGAGGCGGGGCCCGCACTCCTGCGCGCCATGCAACGGGGTGCGCAGCACGACCATGGCGAAAGCGACCGCGGGCCGCCCGCCGTGGGGAGGGACGAATCCCGCCATCCACGCATTGTTGAGGCCACCGCCGATCTGTGCGGTGCCGGTCTTGGCGTGGATGGGCCACGCCATGAGGCCGTAGCCCTGGGCGGTGCCGCCCGGCCGCACCACCTCCGCCAGGGCGGCGCGGATGCGATCGAGCAGCGCGGGCGGCACATCGAGGCGATCGCGTCGCACCGGGACGGCGCGGTCGCCCACGTGGGAGACGACGTGGAGGCGCGGGAGGCTGCCCGTCGCCAGGCCGGCGTAGGCGCGCGCGATCTGCGCCGGGCTCAAGAGCAGAGTGCCCTGCCCGATGCCGTCGGGGACGCGTTCGTCGCGGGGCCACGACCGCGCCCCGGGGCCGGTGACGGGGAAGCGCCCGTGCCAGGTTTGCCATTCGATCTCGAGCCCGGTGGACTCGCCGAACCCGAAACGGCGCCCGGCGGATGCGAATGCGCGGAAATCCATGCGGAGCATGAGCTCTTGGAAGTAGATGTTGCAGGAGTGGGTCAACGCGCCGTGCAGGTCGAGGGCCCCGTGCGCCGCCGTGCAGCGGTGCGACGCCTGGCGCCGCCCGTCGATGGTGAAGTAGCCGTCGCACTCGGTGCGCGCGTCGGGCTGGAGGATGCCCGCTTCCGCCGCAGCGAGCGCGGTGAAGGGCTTCAGGATCGACCCGGGTGTGTGGAAGTTGCGGCAGGCGCGGTCGATGAACGGAGTCCCGCGCTCGTCCTCGCGCGCCGCCCAGTGCTGCAGGAGGCGCGCGTACTCGCCGGGGTCGTAGCTGGGCGCCGAGGCGAGGGCGAGCAGCGCTCCGCTCTCGGCGGCGATCAGGACGAAGGCGCCCTCGACGCCTTCGAGGGCGCGCATGGCGATGGCCTGGTCGGTGCCGTCGATGGTGAGGTGCAGATTCTTGCCGCGCACGGCGAGCCGCTCTTCCACGACGCGCGGCTGGGCCCTCAGCCGGCGCGGCGGGCGCGTCAGCACCACCTCGCCGTCCGCCCCAGTGAGCGCGTCCCCGAAGACGCCCTCCAGGAGGAAGGGCGGCCGCGTGTCGCCGCGGCCGACCACGTGGACGAAGTCCGAGCCCCCGGGGTAGTCGCGCCGCGACGCGACCGCGATGCGCAGCCCGCCGGTGCGTTCCGCGTTCAGATCGATCTCGCGCGCCACCTCGTAGGAGACGTCGGCGGCGAGAACCCAGGGCCGCCCCTCGTGGTCCCGACGCACCTCCCGCTCGCGCCGGCGACTCTTCGTCGACGCCAACTCCCGCGCGATGGCCCTCTCGGTCACCTCCTCGATACGGGCGAGGCGCGCGGCCAGCTCCTCGATCCCGATCCCGAGCATCCCCGCGAGCGTCGCGAGAGACCCCGGTGCACGCGGAGAGGCGCGCATCCCGCCGACGGTCATGACGAGATCGAAGGCGGGTGCGTCCTCGGCCAGGACCTCGCCGCGCGCGTCGAGGATCGCCCCACGGCGCGCGGCCACAGGCCGCGTCTGGCGCACCAGCGCGTCCGCCCGCGCCTGCCACTCCTCCTGCTCGAGCACCTGGAGCGAAAGGAGTTGGACGGTGATCGCCAACAGCCCCGCGGCGGCGAGGATCGCCAGGAGTCCGAGCCGACCCTCGTACGCGAGCGTCATCCCCCGAACCTGTAGGCGCCGCGGTCGAGCAGCGCACGGAAGACCCGCGTCCGATCGAGCAGCGCGAAGAACGGGGCCGCCACCAGCGCGCTCGTGACGGCGCCGAAGAGCGCGGAGGGGAGCGCCGCACCCGCACCGCGCCGGCCCGCCACCACCGCGAGGAGCAGGCCCCCCACCGCGAGCAGAAATCCGCAGAGCAAGCTCCCAGCGGCCTGGGCGAACCCGGCCTGCCGCGCGAAGTAGGGGCTCATGCGATGTGCGGCGAGGGCGCAGAAACCGAACAGGAAGGCGAAATGGCCCACCGGCCAGTCGGAGAAGCAGTCCTTCATCGCACCCAGGAGCGGGGCGTAGACGAGCGCGCCCACCTCGCGGGCGCGGAACCCGAGGTAGAGGGCGGCGAGGAACGGGAGGTCGGGAGGGGCGCCGCGCAGGCCGAACGCCTCGGGCAGGAACGGCCGCAGCGCCAGGTCCAGGAACACGACGAGCACGCAGCCGGCGAACGCCATCTCAGCCCCGGAAGAGGACCTGCACCCGGGCGAGGGGCTCCAGGGCGGCGGACGCCTCGACGGTCACCTCCAGCACTTCGTCGTGGTCCACGTCGGTGACCCCTTCCACCCGCCCCACCAGGAGCCCCCGCGGGATCTCGCGACGGTAGGCGCTGGTGAAGGCCGGGGCTCCGGCCTCGATCCCCGCCGCGCCGCGCAGGTAGCGCACCTCAAGCCCGCCCCGGCCGTCGCCCACCGCGACCCCGGGCACCGGTCCGCCCGCGGTTTCGATCTCGACCTCGAGCGCGAACTCCCGGTCGTCGACCCGTCTCACCCGCGCCTGCTTCGCCTCGACATGGATCACCACGCCATACAGCGTCGGTCCGTCCACCACCGCCATGCCTTCGCGGATTCCGTCGCTCGATCCCGCCGTGATGAGGAAGGTGCCGGCGTTGTCCTTCCGCGGCTCGACGCAGATGACCGAGGCGGGATGCGCCCGCACCCTCCCTGCCCAATCGGGAAGCTCCGCCAACTGCCCGAAGAGAGCACGCTCCCGCGCGAGCTGCGCCTTGAGCTCGCGATTCTCCCGGAGCGCGACCTCCAATTCGTCGCGCAGGCGAGCCGTCGCATCGGGGGCCAAACCGAGGGGGGCGAGCAGCGGCTTGTGCACCACCGCCGTGTAGACCGCCGGCAGGATCCCCTCCCCCGGGAGGTCGCGGCGGGCGAGCACGCCTAGGACAAAGAGGCCTGCGAGCAGGAGGGCGAAGGCTTGGGACCGCCGGATCCGCATGGACACCCCGGGAGTGCGAATTGTAGAGGGTCAATCCCCCTTCCTCAACTACCGGTGGTGGAAATCGGCATTTCGCAGAGGCCGGGGACGCCGCGATCTCCGCCCCCCCCGGCGCTCGCCCGATGCCCCGCGGCGCCTCCCGCCCGGCCCGCGCCGGGGTCAATGCTCCTCGGCCCGGTCGAGAATCGCCTTCACCTCGGAGAGGTTGTCGAGAAAGACTCCGGTGCCGCGCGCAACCGCGGTGAGGGGGTTGTCGGCGACGTGCACCGGCAGTCCGACCCTCTCGGTGATGGCGGTGGCGATCCCGCGCAGGAGCGCGCCGCCTCCGGCCAGGGTGATCCCCTGCTCGATGAGGTCGCCCGCCAGTTCGGGGGGGCACTGCTCGAGGGTCGCGCGCACGGCGTTGATGATTCCGCTCACGGGCTCGGTGATCGCCTCGCGGATCTCCTCGGAGGTGACGACCACCTTCTTGGGGAGGCCCTTCTTCGAGTCGAGGCCCCGCACCTCCATCGTCATCTCTTTCTTCTGCGGGTAGGCGGAGCCGATGGTGATCTTCACCATCTCCGCCGTCTGCTCCCCGATGAGGAGATCGTAGGCGACGCGCATGTGGTGCACGACCGCCTGGTCCAGCTCGTCCCCCGCGATGCGCAGCGACGTGGAATGGACGATGCCCCCGAGGGAGAGGATCGCGACCTCCGTCGTGCCGCCCCCGATGTCCACGATCATCGAGCCGCGGGGCTCGGAGAAGGGCAGGCCGCAGCCAATCGCCGCGGCCATCGGCTCCTCCATGAGGTAGACCTTGCGCGCGCCGGCGCGCTCCGCCGAATTGATCACCGCGCGCTTCTCCACCGGCGTGATGCCCGAAGGGATCGCGATCACCACGCGCGGGCTCACTGCCCAGCTGCGTCCGTGCACCTTGTGGATGAAATAGCGGAGCATCGCCTCGGTGATCTCGAAGTCGGCGATGACGCCGTCCTTCATCGGGCGGATCGCCACGATGTTGGCCGGCGTCTTGCCGAGCATCTCCTTCGCCGTCGTCCCCACCGCGCGGCCGTCCAGGAGCACCTGCGTGGTCCCCTTGCGCACCGCCACGACGGACGGCTCGTTCAGGAGGATGCCCTTGCCGCGGACGCAGACCAGCGTGTTGGCGGTCCCGAGGTCGATCCCCATGTCGAGGGAGAACTTGCCGAGGACCCAGTCGAGAACCTTGATCACCGCGGGGATTATAGGGTCGCCCGGCCCTAAAACGCGCGCTCCGCGCGGGCCCCCGGAGCCCCCTCACCAAAAAAAGCGGGGGCCGGCGCGCCGCGCCAGCCCCCGAAGAATCGCAGGAATGCGTCGCTCTACTTCATGAGCCCGAGGCCGTACTGGGCCAGCTTCATCTGGATCACGATGAAGGCGCCCACGACGACGAGGGTGGTGATGTAGATCAGGGCCATGGAAACCTTGTCGGCCTCCGGGGTGGCGTCCAGATCCTGGATCTCGAGATATTCGTCCTTGGCCATGGATGCCTACCTCGCCCAGCTGCTGTCGCCGACCTGCGGCGGGGCGCCGCTGCCGGCGTTGTCGAACCGCCCGACCGCTAGATCCTTGCTCACCTGGATGATCGTGATGCGGCCGACGTAGCTGCCGCCGCGAGAGAGGTGGTACTGGTCACCCATGCGGACGCCGTCGTTGGTTCCGACGGAGATCCCGACCAGGTCGCCCTTCACGTCGCGCACCACGCCCTTGGCACCCTTGGAGCCGCCGGTGATGTCCCCGACGCGCGAGCGGTACTCGTCGAGCCAGTTCCGGGCATCGGCCAGGCTCTTGCGGGTCGTCTCGAGATCGGCGGCCAGCGCGGCGCGCTCCTCGACGGTGCGGTCCAGCTCGCCCTGGAGGCGGACGCGGTTCTGGACCTCCGACTCGAGCTTGCTCTTGTAGTCCTCCATCCGCTGGGTCGCCTCTGCGGTCCCCTTGGTGGTGGACTCGACGAGAGCCTTGTAGTTGTCGTTGATCGTGCGGAGCTCCTTCAGCTCGGCCGCGAAGCTCTGGTTCGTGCTCGTGGCCTTGTCCAGGAGGAGCTTGGTGTCCTGCACGACGGTGCGCATCGACTGGGCCTCGGCCTCTGCGGACGTCTTCGCACCGAGGTGCTGCGCCGCGAGGTTCTGCTGGGCCGTCGCCTCCTTCTCGAGGCGGCTCTTTTCCTTCTCAGCCGCGGCGTGATACGTGTCGTGATCCGCCTTCGCCTGCTCCAACGCCTTCTTGTAGTTGTCCTGGGCCCCCAGCATCGTGGCCGCGCCGCCGAAAACGACGAGCGTGAGCACCAGGTTCACCACGACGAAGACCTTCGCCATAGTCGACATCGACCGCACTCCCTTCCGAGTCTGTTTCGATCAGGTTGCCGAACGAACACCCGCGGACGCCCAACCACCCTAGTTCCGGAGCAGGCCCGCCAGGTTCGAGGCGTAGTGAAACAAAAGGGGCACCCCTCGTCAAGGCGGGTTTAGCGCCCTTCGCGGAACGAGTCCGGGGCGGAGCGGCGGCGGGCGAAAAGTGTCACGGCGAGGAGTACAAGGAGGAGCGGAAGGGCGAATCGGGCTAGGCCCAGGTAGGGGGGCGGGGGCCAGCGCGACGGGAGGCGGAGGTGCAGGGCCCCCCCCGCTCCCCCGTTCCGGAGTGCGCCCAGCAGGCGGCCGGAGGGGGCCACGGCGCAGGTGGTTCCGGTGTTGGCACAGCTAAGGAAAGGCGTCCGCGTCTCGATGGCCCGCAGCACCCAGATGGCCGCCGCCTGCTCTTGGGCGAACGACCCGGTGAACCAGCCGTGGTTGGCGAGGTGGAGGAGCAGGTCCGGGGAGCCCTGGTCCAGGGCTTTCCGCGCCATGCCTGGCTCGAGCCCCTCGAAGCAGATGAGGGTGGCGCAGGCCAGCCCCTTGCCCGCGTCCAGCGTCACGTACCCCTCCCCCTTCTCGAGATCGCACTGCTCCGGATAGCCGATGGGCCCCACCATGAGCCAGCGCACCCACGCATCGCACCAGGGCTCGGGAAAGAGGGCGCGCGGCAGGAAGAATTCGCCCATCGGCACGAGCGCCTGCTTCCGATAGATCCCCCGAATCTCCCCCTGGGCATCGACCAGTACGGCGGAGTTGTGCCCGCGGCGCCCGTCCAGCCTGTCGATCCCGGTGTAGGTGTTGGCTCCGTAGATGATCGGACGCCGGTAGCGACTCGCGAGGAGCCGGCAGGACGCGAGGAAGCGGAAGCGGTCGGCGGCGTCGTTTTCGACAAGGACAAGCGGGTGGATCGTCTCGGGCCAGACCACGAGGGAGGTGTCGGGATGCGCCTCCAGGCCGCGATCCGTCAGCTCCACCAGCACGCGCAGGATGTCGTCGGCGCTCTCCTCCCGCTTCTGTTTCACCTCGATGGGAAAGCTCGACTGCACGAGGAGCACGCCCGGCCCCTCCGCCGCATCCCGCGCGCCGTCGAGTCGGATCGCGCCGTAGGCCAGATCGGCCAACAGGAGCAGCGCCGCGACCTGGAGCGCCCGCCAGCGACGACGCCGCCACGCCTCGAACGCCGCGGCTTGCAGGAACGCGAGAAGGAACGAGATCCCCCAGGCTCCTACGATGTCGGCGGCTTGGATCAGCAGCAGGAAACGGTGCTGGGTGTGCGCCAGGTAGAGCCACGGCAGTCCGCCCAGGAGCCAGGAGTGGACCCACTCGAAAAGCAGCCAGCCGCAGGCCGCGCGCAACGCGAACGGCAGGAACCGCGCGCGCCGCAGCGACCCCTCGAAGACGAGGGCGAAGAGCGCGCCGGAGCCGAGGGAGACGCCGACCCAGGCGAAGAAATGCACATGCCCCATCCAGGCGAACCCGAGGTGCGCGCGCAGGAAGCCGTAAAGGAACGCGGATCGGAGGGGAGCCGCGCCGTCCGGCCTTTCGCGCGCGAGCAGATAGGGGAACAGGAGGACGAACCCCAGGAAGCCGAAGTCGGGGTCGGGGAAGGCGAGGGTCTGCAGGGCGAGGCCCGCCCCGTAGAGGAGCAGGCGCGGGCCCAGGCTTCGCTCGCTCAGCCAAGAGAGAACCGGCAGGGCAAAGAGGAGATGCCCGTACCCGTGGGGCGGCAGCCCCGGCCACCAGGCGAGGACGGCAGGGACCACGAACAGCGCGGCCACGAGCCAGCGATGCGCGCGGGTCATGACGAAAGAGCGCTCGACGCGTGGCGCTCCGGGACGAGGCAGGGAACCCGGGCGCCCGCCGCGAGATCCTGGCCCGGCTCGAGCACGAGATAGGCGTTGGCCCGCCCGGCGGTATAGAGATCGGCCGAGCCGCGCCAGGGGAGCGGTTCGATGCGACCGGAGCGCAGGACCCCGGGAAAGACGCGCCGCCTTTTCGGCGAGGCCCGCGCGGCGGAGGCGAGGGTGGCCTCCAGTTCGCGAAGGGCCTGCGCGAACGAGCGGCCCGCGCGGGCTGCGAGAAAGGGCAGGACGAACAGATCGGCGCAGACCAGCGCCGAGACGGGGTTGCCGGGCAGGGCGAAGAGGGCACAGTCGCCGCGTTCGCCGAACAGCATCGGCTTGCCCGGCTGGAGCGCCACGCCGTGGAACTGCACCTTCACCTCCAGGCGCTGCAGCACCGGGAGGATGAGATCCATCTCGCCCTTGGAGACGCCCCCGGTGCTCACCACGGCGTCGGTCTCGAGCCCCCGCTCGAAGGCGCGCTCGAGCGCCTCCATCTCGTCGGGCACCGCGCCGCAATCGAGGATCTCGCAGCCGTCGAGGAGCGCCCGCAGCAGGGGGCCATTGGAGTTGCGGATCTCCTGCTCCCCCGGCTCGTCGGCCAACTCGCTTCCCGTGGCCAGAAGCGTCACCCGGGGACGCCGCACGACCTCCACGAAATCGTTGCCCGTCGCCGCGCAGACCGCCACGAGTTCCGGAGTGAGCCGGCCCTCCGCGACGGCAACGCCCGGGCGGACGAGCGCCCCGCGGGCGAGGATGTTTTTCCCGGGGCCCGCGGCGACGAGGATCTCCACTTCGCCGCGGGTCTCCTCCACGGCGACCACCGCGTCCGCCCCCGGCGGGATCGGTGCGCCGGTATTGATGAAGGCGGCCTCCCCCGAGCCGATCCTGGGCAGCGCCCCGGCGCCTGCGGCGATCCGCCCCACCACCCGGAGCGAGCAGGGCGCCCCGCGGGTGTCCGCCGCGCGCACGGCGAAGCCGTCCATCGTGGCCCGGTCGCACGGCGGATCGTCGCGACGCGCACGGACCGGCTCCGCCAGGACGCGCCCGCACGCGACGGCGAGGGCCACGCGCTCCGTCGTCCGCAACGGCTCCGCACGCGCGGCGAGCAGCGCGCGCGCCGCGTCGACCCCGATCATTTGAGGCAGTAGAACACGTTGCCCGCCCCGGCGTAGAGGAAACCGTCCGCCACGATGGGCGGGAGGAACGGCTCCTCGCCACGGAAGTTCCACGCCAGCGCGCCGGAGCCGCAATCGAACGCGAAGAGGACAGGCCCGG
>Ga0187893_10001589_pt1 | contig 54009 bp, 59 predicted proteins | sample MA1701074metaG_FD_139574 | JGI IMG/M metagenome (GOLD analysis project Ga0187893, IMG submission 139574) | White microbial mat communities from a basaltic lava cave in the Kipuka Kanohina Cave System on the Island of Hawaii, USA - MA170107-4 metaG ... | reverse complement strand
GGCCCGTTCGAGGCCCCAGGGGCGAGCGTGTGATCGAGGGGCGCACCGGGTTGCCCGGGGCGCCCCGAGCGGTGGGGGGGCATGGGGGGCCCGTTCGAGGCCCCCCATATCTATATGAAACCGCCACTCACGTACCGGGACACGGGTGTCGACATCGACCGCGGGGAGGAGGTTGTCCGTCGCATCGCTCCGCTAGCGCAGGGAACGAGCCGACGAGAGGTCCTGGGCGGGATCGGCGCCTTCGCCGGCCTCGTGACCATACCGCCCGGTTTCCGGGAGCCGGTGCTGGTGTCTTCCACCGACGGTGTGGGAAGCAAGCTCAAGGTGGCTTTCCTGGCCGATCGTCATCACACTGTCGGCATCGACCTCGTGGCGATGAGTGTCAACGACGTCCTCGTCCTCGGGGCGGAGCCGCTGTACGTTCTCGACTACGTCGCCGTTGCTCGGATCGACCCCCTTCGTGTCGAGAGCATCGTGCGCGGGGTGGCGGAAGGGTGCCGGCAAGCGGGCTGTGCCCTCATCGGGGGCGAAACGGCGGAGCTGCCGGACCTCTACCGCGCCGGCGAATACGATCTGGCCGGTTTCGCGGTGGGAATCGTCGAGCGGGCCCGGATTGTCGATGGAAAACGCGTCCGTCCCGGTGACGTCGTGCTGGGGCTCGCGTCGTCAGGCCTTCACTCGAACGGCTATAGCCTCGCTCGCCGCATCGTCTTCGGCGTCATGGGCTTGGACATCGGCACCATGCTTCCCGGCGTGGGGCGTTCGGTTGCCGACGAGCTTCTCGAGCCGACGCGGATCTACGTCGGGGCCGTCCGTGAGCTTCTTTCCAAGGTCGACGTGCACGCCATGGCCCACATCACGGGTGGAGGCCTCCCCGGCAACGTGCCGCGCGTCCTCCCAGAGGGCTGTCGCGCCGTTGTCCGACGCCAGGCATGGCGTGTCCCGCCTATCTTTCGATGCCTGGCCGAGGCGGGCGAGGTCGACGAGGGGGAGATGTTCCGCACGTTCAACATGGGTATCGGCTACGTGGTGATCATCCCCCGCGCGGCGGCGGCCACGGCGCAGGCCGTCCTCTCCGCGGCCGGCGAAACGGTGTATGAGCTGGGTGAAATCACGTCCGGTGAGCGGGGAGTCGAGCTGGCGTGACGGGAGGGCTGACATGAAGGTCCAGCGCGCGCTGCTCAGCGTTCATGACAAGGCGGGCGTGGTCGAGCTCGCCCGCGCCCTGGCCGGGCTTGGCGTCGAGATCCTCTCCACAGGAGGAACGGCCCGGCTCCTGCGCGAGTCCGGCGTGGCGGTGCGGGAGGTGGCCGACGTCACCGGGTTCCCCGAAATGCTGGATGGACGGGTCAAGACGCTCCATCCCAGGATTCACGGAGGTATCCTTGCGCGCCGCGACCGTCCCGAGCACGTGACGGCTCTTCGGCAGCACGGTATCGACCCCATCGATCTTGTCGTGAGCAACCTCTACCCGTTCGAAGCCACGGTGGCCCGGCCGGGGGTCAGCCGTGAGGAGGCCATCGAGCAGATCGACATCGGCGGGCCGGCTCTGATCCGAGCAGCCGCCAAGAACCACGCCGGTGTCGCCGTGGTCACGCATCCGTCCCAGTACGACCTTGTCCTGACCGAGCTCTCGGCGACGGGCGGTCGCCTGGGCGAGGACACCCGGGCGCGCCTCGCCCAGGAGGCCTTTCGCCGTACAGCCGAATACGACGCCGCCATCGCCGCCTTTCTCACCACCGAGGGGGAGACGTCGACGTTGACCGATTCCCTCCGGGTGGAGGCCACACGGGTGGCCGAGTTGCGATACGGTGAGAACCCTCACCAGAAGGCGGCTCTCTATCGGGTGGCCGGTGAAGGGCGGTGGGGCTTGGCCGCCCTCGAGCAGCTGCATGGGCCCGAGCTGTCCTATAACAACCTCCTCGATTTTTCGGCAGCCCTGGCGCTCCTCGTCGAGCTGGAGACGCCGGCGGCCGTGGTCATCAAGCACACGAATCCCTGTGGCGTGGCCATCGGAGCGACCGTCGGCGAGGCGATGGTCAAGGCCAAAGCCTCGGACCCGGTGTCGATCTACGGGGGTATCGTCGGGGTGAATCGTCCCCTCGACATGCCGGTCGTGCAGGCGCTGGCCGGCATCTTCGTGGAGATTCTGTTTGCCCCTGCCTACACCGACGAGGCGCTCCGAGAACTGCGGCGCACCAAGAAGAAGGCGCGGCTCTTTCGGCTCCCATGCCGCGCGACGCACTGGCCCACACGCCCCGTGGAGTTGAGAAGCATCCTCGGGGGGCTGCTGGCGCAGACGGCCGACCCGCCCCAGGCGGACGAGCCCCCACTCAAGACGGTGACGCGTCGGGAACCCACCGCGGACGAGCTGGCGGCCCTCGCCCTCGGCTGGCGGGTGGTCAAGCACGCCAAATCCAACGCCATCGTGCTCGCCCGACGCGACCAGATCATCGGCGTGGGGGCGGGGCAGATGAACCGCGTGGACTCGGCCCGTCTGGCCGTGCTGCGGGCTCGGGAGGTGGGCCTGCCCACGCAGGACGTCGTGTGTGCGTCTGACGCGTTCTTTCCGTTTCGGGATGCCCTCGATGTCGTGGCCCAGGCGGGGGCCACCGCGGTGATCCATCCGGGTGGGTCGCTCCGTGACGACGAGGTCGTCGCGGCCGCCGACGAGCACGGGATGGCCATGGTGCTCACCGGTGTTCGTCACTTCCGCCACTGAGGTCGTCGTCGGGTGGCGTCCGCGGAGCGTGTGTACGGACTGCGTGAGCTGACGCGCGTGCTGGCGCTCACTCCCAAGCGCGTGGCCCAGCTCAAACGACTCGACCTCCTCCGGGACACGAGCTATTCCTTCCGAGATCTGGCGGCCCTGCGGGTGGCGGCAGCCCTCCTCGATGCCGGCGCCTCCGTCCGACAGATTCGGGAAGCACTGACGGCCTTGCGACGGCAGGACCCGGCCCTGGAGCATCCGCTCACCGAGGTGCGCTTCGTGGTGGAGGGCCACCGGCTGCTGGCCCAGTCCGAGCGAGTCCGCTTCGATCCCCGCAGTGGACAGATGGTGCTCGACCTCGACGTCCACGGACTCCAAGACGAAGCCGACGCCACCTTGCGCAGCGGACTCGTCCGCCCGCTGGCTCCGCCCCTCGAGCAGGCGGAGACGTGGTTCGAGCGTGCCTCGGAGTGTGAGGACGATCCGGTCCGCTGGGATGAGGCCATTGATGCCTACCGGCGCGTGGTGGCCATCGATCCTACCTACGCCGCCGCCTGGAACAACCTCGGCTTGCTTCTGCACCGAATCGGCAAATACGCCGAGGCCCGGTCGGCCTACGAAGCCGCGCTCGAGCATGAGCCCCAGTGCTGCGAGGCTGCTTACAACCTCGGCTCCCTCGACGAGGACGAGGGACACGTCGAGGAGGCGATACGGCATTATCGACGCGCGCTGAGGCTCTCGGCCGATTATGCCGACGCGCACTTCAATCTGGCCGCCGCCTTGGCGCGCTCGGGGCGCCCAGCGGAGGCGGTCGGGCACTGGCAACGCTATCTGGAACTCGACGGCGGGAGCCCGTGGGCACGCATCGCGCGCGCCCATCTCGAGATCGTGGACTCGCCCGAACCATGAAGGTGCTCCTCGTCGGCGGCGGTGGGCGTGAGGATGCGCTGGCTTGGAAGATTGCCCAGAGTCCGTGCGTGGACACGCTCTATGCGGCACCGGGCAACCCCGGCATCGCCCGCTACGCGCGCTGCGTGCAGATCGGGGCGGACGCCGTCCAGGATCTTCTGCATTTCGCGGAGAGGGAGCGGGTCGACCTGACCGTGGTCGGCCCCGAGGCGCCACTCGTGGCCGGTCTGGTCGACCGGTTCGCGACCGAGGCCTTGACCGTTTTCGGGCCGGCCGGCCGGGCGGCGCGGCTCGAGGGTTCCAAGGCCTACGCGAAGCGGCTCATGGCCGCTCACGGAATTCCCACCGCGCGCTTCGAGACGTTCGAGGATCCGGCGCAGGCGCGCCGCTTCTGTCGTGAGCTGGGAGCGCCTTTGGTGGTCAAGGCTGACGGCTTGGCGGGGGGAAAGGGAGCCTTGGTGTGCGCCACCCTCGACGATGCGAACCGGGCGGTGGCCGCCTGTATGGAGCAGCGTGTCTTCGGCGGCGCCGGCGCGACAGTCGTGGTCGAGGAATTCCTGCGAGGGGAAGAGGTTTCGTTTCACGTGATCACGAACGGACGCGACGTTGTCCCTCTGGCCAGCGCCCAGGATCACAAGACGATCTTCGATGGCGACCGAGGACCCAACACGGGCGGTATGGGGAGCTACTCCCCCTTTGCGCCCATGGACAGCGCCCTCGAGGGCCAGATCATCACCGGTATCGTCCAGCCGATTCTGGCCGCCCTCGCCGAGGAGGGAGCGGTCTATCGCGGAGCCCTCTACGTCGGACTCATGCTCACCGCGGAGGGGCCCAGGGTCGTCGAATTCAACTGCCGCCTCGGCGATCCCGAGTGTCAGGCGATTCTGGTCCGTGCCGAGGGCGATCTCCTCCCCCTTCTTCTGGCGGCGGCCCGCGGTGAACCACTTCCCACGGATATCAAGTGGGCGGGCAACGCGGCCGCGTGCGTTACCCTCGTGTCCGCCGGCTATCCGGGCCCCTGTGCCACCGGCCTGCCGATCACCGGGGTGGACACGGCAGCGTGTCGGCCCGGTGTTCAGATCTTCCATGCGGGAAGCGCGGAGCGGGACGGTCGGTTGGTCACGGCCGGAGGGAGAGTGTTGAATGTCACCGCGGTAGCGACTGGGCTCGAGGAAGCTCTGTCCAGGGCATACGCCGCGGTGGGGGACATTCGCTTCGACGGGATGCACTATCGCACGGACATCGGACGCCGTTCAGGCCAGGGCGCTCGGTGACGACGCGAGTCCTGACCGTGGACACTGCCCGGCCGTCTCTTGCGAGCATCGACGAAGTCGCCGCGATACTCGAGAGAGGCGGCCTCGTGGGTTTTCCAACGGAGACGTTCTACGGACTCGGAGCCGCCATCTCACGTGAGGACGCGGTGGCGAGGATCTTCCGACTCAAGGGTCGCCCTGACTCGAAGCCGCTGCTCATCCTGGTCGAATCCGTGGCCATGGCCGAGACCGTGGCCGAAGTCTCGGCCGACGCCCGGGCTCTGATGGCCCGCCATTGGCCGGGCGCCCTCACGCTTGTCCTGCGAGCGAGGTCGGCCGTTCCCGTGCTCGTCACCGCTGGCACCGGGACCGTTGGTGTCCGGCATTCGGCCCACCCTTTGGCGTCGGCGCTCGTCCGACGGCTGGACGCTCCCGTCACCGCGCCGAGCGCTAACCTGACCGGGGAGGCGCCACCCACCAGCGCCGCCGAGGTCCTCCAGGTCTTCGACGGCCAGATCGAGGCCGTCATCGACGGCGGGCGAACCGCAGGTGGTCTGCCTTCTACTGTGCTCGACCTGACCGTGTCTCCACCCTGCGTGCGGCGGCAGGGGGCGGTGGTCCTGTGAGGGTCACGGGTGTCATCCAGGCCGGCGGCCGCAGTACGCGCATGGGGGGCGAACCGAAAGCCCTCATCACCGTGGGCGGTCGGCGCATCATCGAGCGCGTCATCAGTGTGGTGGCTCCCGCCGTGGACGACTTGCTGGTCGTGACCAACACTCCAGATCTCTACGCGTTTCTCCGGATACCGATGGTACCCGATGCGTTCCCCGATCACGGCTCCCTGGGCGGCATCTACTCGGGCCTGCAAGCGGCTTCGGGAGAGGCCGCCTTCACGGTCGCCTGCGATATGCCTTTCGTTTCCCCCGCCGTGGTACGGGCGGTCGTGGCGTGCGCTGGCCAGGCCGATGTGGTGATCCCCCGTGCGGGCGGCCAGCTCCAAGCGCTGCACGCCCTCTACGCCAAGGCCTGTCTTCCCCGCATCGAGGAGCGCCTTCGGGCGGGACGGCTCAAAATCACCGGCTTCTTCGAGTACGTGAGCGTCTTTGAGATCCCCGAGGAAGAGCTGGGGCGTCTGGATGATCCGATACGCAGCTTCATGAACGTCAACACGCCCGAGGAGCTGGGGCACGCCCGCGCCCTGGCGGAAATTCGGGGGGACCAGGGTGAATTGCGGCCGACCCTGCCGCGGGCAGGTGCCCCACGACTCGGACCGGAGATCGGGCCCTCGTCGCGATGAGCGGCCGCCTGGAAAGCATGCGCCTTGGTAGCATCGCCGAGATCAACATGCTCCCTGCCCGCGTTCGCGACGAGATCTATCTGCGGCTCATTCCCGACCCCCTCCTGGCCGTCGTTTCCCTGGATCGGCAGACGCTCCGGGGCAACGGATGGCACGTCCCGGTACGGATCACGGCACCCGATGGCTCGTCGTGGGCGCGGGTCGAGCTATGGGCGAGGCCGGACGATCGCGACCCGACATTGCTCCTCGACGTTGGCATGTCGGGGTTTGCCGTCCCCGAGCTGTCGCTCGTGCAGATCAACGATCCCTCTGCCCCGCGCTTTGCCATCGACCGCGACGAGGATGGGCGCGACACCTTGCTTGGCACCGCCTGCCGCAACGAGGTCGAAGAGGGGCGTGCCTTGGCGGCAGGGCTGGCGCCGGGACAGGTGCGACGGGGGCTGCGCATGCTCGGGGCGGTGCTGGAGTCGATGGATGAGTTCTGCCGGCTTCTCGGCTCCGAGTTCTACCTCCTGGAGCCACTGTTCTATCACTCCGCCATCCTGTACGAGCGACGTCACTGCGGATACTTCATCGGCCGGGAGCGGATGGAGGAGATCGACGCGGGTTTCCAGCCCGGAGAGGAGCTGCAGCGTCGTCTGGACGGCTCCTCGCCGTTCCGGGGGCAGGGGCTCGAGCGCACAGCTCGTGGGCGCAGCTGGGCCATCCACGACGGCATCCTGGCAGACTCGTGGGAAGGCGTGAAAATGTTCCGGGCGCCGCAGGCGCTCTCGCGCATCTCCACCTTTCCCGGTGGGGCCTACTAGGCTCGGACGAGACGGGGACAGCCTTGGCGCGTCTAGGTCGCGTTGCCATCGTCCACTACGGCGAGATCAGCCTGAAAGGTGGGAATCGTCCCCTGTTTCTGCGCCAGCTTCGGCAAAACGTCGAGCGGGCCCTGGCCGACCTCGGACCTGTCTCCGTTCGCCGACTTCCGGGACGTTTGGTCGTCGACCTTGACGGTCACCCCGACCCGGGGGCGGTGCGGGACCGCATCGTCCGCGTGTGCGGGGTGGCCAGCGTCTGCCTGGGGCTGTGTGCCGATGCGTCCCCGGAAGCCATGAAGGAGGCCGTGGCCAGCCTGGTCGATGGTCATGAATTTGGATCATTCCGAATTACCGCCCGCCGCGCCTTCAAGACGTATCCGCGGACGAGCGTGGAACTCAACCGCGAGCTGGGAGCTTTCGTCCTCACCCGCGTGCGCACGCGGGTGGATCTGCGCGACCCTGCGCTGAACATCCATGTGGAGGTTCTGCCAGGCGAGGCTTTCGTCTACGCCGATCGGCTTCCGGGTCCGGGTGGGCTCCCCGTGGGCGTGAGTGGGCTGGTGACCGCGCTGCTCTCGGGAGGCATCGATTCCCCGGTGGCGGCGTGGCGGATGATCAAGCGGGGTTGTCGCGTGATTTTCGTGCACTTTCATAGCGTGCCGTATCTGCCGACAACCTCCCAGGACAAGGCTCGCGCCCTCGTCGAACGGTTGACCGAGTGGCAGTACGAGTCGTGTCTCTGCCTGGTCCCGTTCGGCGAGATCCAGCGCGAAGTGGTGCTGAGCGTGCCACCTCCCGTGCGGGTAGTGGTCTACCGCCGGCTGATGGTTCGCATCGCCGAGGCCCTCGGGCGTGAGGCGGGTGCGCAGGCCATGGTGAGCGGGGAGAGCCTAGGCCAGGTGGCCTCCCAAACCCTCACCAACATCGCCCGGATCAACGAGGCCGCCGCCATGCCCATCTTGCGTCCACTGGTCGGCACCGACAAGCTCGAGATCGTGGCTGAGGCCAAGCGGCTGGGCACCTACGAGATTTCGATCGAGCCCGACCTCGATTGCTGCACATTGTTCACGCCGAAGCACCCCGCCACGGCGGTCGGGGCCACCGAGCTGGCGCGGGCCGAAGAGCGCCTCGACCTTGCACGCCTGGTCGGCCTCGGCTGCGCGGGGGTGGTCCATGAGCGCTTCACCTTCCCCCCCCGACGGGCGACGCTCCCCCTGGGCTGAGCGGCTCCACCATCCCACCATCTTGTTGGCTTGACACTGAAGACCCCTACCAGTATGGTCGGCCCATGGCTCGCCTCAGCGATATCGATCCCGAGATCGCCAAGGCCATCGGGGACGAGACGCACCGCCAGAATCGCAACCTGGAGTTGATCGCGTCGGAAAACTTTGTGTCGGGGGCGATCCTGGAGGCGGTCGGTTCCGTCCTCACCAATAAATACGCCGAAGGGTATCCGGGGCGACGCTACTACGGCGGCTGTGAGGTGGTCGACGTGGTGGAGGAGCTGGCCGTTGCCCGCGCCAAGGAGCTGTTCGGCGCTGAGCACGTGAACGTGCAGCCTCACTCCGGGGCCCAGGCGAACATGGCGGTCTACTTCGCCGTGCTGAAGCCGGGCGAGGTGGTTCTCGGACCCAACCTGGCCCATGGCGGGCATCTCACGGCGGGAAGCCCCGTGAATTATTCGGGAAAACTCTACTCGATCGTGGCCTACGGGGTCCGCCGCGACACCGAGCGCATCGACCTCGACGAGGTGCGGGACCTCGCCCGGCAGCACCGTCCCCGCCTCATCATCGCAGGTGGTTCAGCCTTTCCCCGGGCCATCGACTTTGCCCCCTTCGCCGAGATCGCACGCGAGGTGGGGGCCATCCTCATGGCCGATATCGCCCATCCGGCTGGGCTGGTGGCGGCTGGCCTGCACCCCTCGCCCGTGGGGCTCGCCGACTTTGTCACGACCACCACGCACAAGACCTTGCGCGGTCCGCGGGGTGGCATGGTCATGTGCGCGGCTCGGAATGCGGCGGCTCTCGACCGCACGGTGATGCCCGGAGTTCAAGGCGGTCCCCTCATGCACGTGATTGCCGGCAAGGCGGTCGCCCTGCGCGAGGCGCTCACGCCAGAGTGGAGGGCCTATCAGCGGCAGGTGGTGACCAATGCCCGTGCCATGGCCGAGGCTCTCCTCGAGCGAGGCTATCGCCTCGTCACCGGCGGCACCGACACGCACCTGCTCTTGGTGGATCTGACCGAGCGCGGGGTCACCGGCAAGGACGCTCAGGAAGCGCTCGACCGGGCCTGGATCACCGTCAACAAGAACACGGTTCCCTTCGACACGCGCGGCGCCATGGTGACGAGCGGGATCCGCTTGGGTACTCCGGCCGTGACTACACGCGGCATGGGCGCGGAGGAAATGAAACTGATCGCGGCCCTCATCGACCGCGTGCTGAGCCAGCTCGGCTCCACGAGCGTGGAAGCAGCCGTGCGCGGCGAGGTTCAAGCTCTCACCGGCCGTTTTCCCCTCTATCGTGACCGCTGAGGTACAGGGAATGGGGGCGCCATGAAGTGTCCCTTCTGCGGCCATACCGAGGATCGGGTCGTGGACTCGCGCGTGGGTCGGGACGGTGAGTTCATCCGACGGCGTCGGGCCTGCCTCAAGTGCCACCGTCGATATACGACGTACGAGTATATCGAGGACGTCCTCCCCCATGTGGTGAAGCGGGATGGGCGGCGAGAACCCTTTGATCACCAGAAGCTCCGGGGTTCCATTCTGAAGGCATGCCAGAAGCAGTCGGTGGCTCTGCAGGCGGTTGACGACATCGTGGCGGACATCGAGGCCAAGCTCCACGATCGGGCGGACAAGGAGATTCCCAGCCGAGATCTCGGCGACCTGGTCATGGAACGGTTGCAGAGGCTCGACCAGGTCGCCTACGTGCGCTTCGCGTCCGTCTACCGGCAGTTTAAGGACCCGTCGCAGTTCATGGAGGAACTAAAGGATCTTCTCAAGGAGGACAAGGGCAAGCCGCCGCCCCGGCCGCGGACGCTCGCCAAGGCCCGCTAGCACTCCGGGTGGGGTTCCTCCACGGAAGCGGGCCGACGATGACGCCGGCGCCGCACGAACTCCTCGTTGAGCGGCACGCCCTTCTTGCACAGCGCGCACGTCTCCGGGGGGTAGGTCGGGAAATCGCGGCTGACCAGGCTGAAGACTGGCGTGTCGCCGACCTCGACCGAGGTCCGGCGCCATAGGCAACCGATCCCGGCCACCTGACCCCCGTGGCGTTCGACCAGATGCACGAGGAGCTTCAGGGTGGAGCCCGAGGACACCAGATCCTCCACGAGCAGCACTTTCGTCCCCTCGCGAATGAGCCTTCGGAATTCCGCGGGCAAGCTGACGCGTCGCTTGCCGCCCACGACTCGCTTGAGTCCGTACACCACAATCGGACGGGACGGATGCGCCCGCGCCACGCAGTGCGAGAGGATCAGCGCTCCCGGACCGGTGGAGAGCACGAGGTCGATGGGCCAGGGAGCGAAGTGCTTGGCGATCACGGCGCCGAGGCCCTCCGTGAAGGAGGGCTCGGTCGTCACCAGCGTCTTCTCGATGAACTCACTGGTGTGATGACCGGAGGGGAGCAATACGTGGTCATTCGCGTGGTACGCCCCCGTCCGCTTGAGGATTTCCAGGTGAATCTTCTCGCGGACCTCGGCCTCCACCGCCATGGGATCTTGTCTGGGAGCGGTCGGCATCCAAAGTCTCCTTGGTCAGGCATTATCGCATGGCGGGGGGTGGGACGTGCCGGGCTGCGTGCTACACTGGCCGGACATGCGCGTGCTCGCCCTGGATACCTCGACGTTGGCGGGAGGCGTCGCGCTCGTCGAAGGCGATCGTACCGTAGCGGAATCCCTGCTCGATATCCGATTGACCCACTCGGAGCGGCTGATGCCGGCCGTTGACCAGCTCTTGCGCGAAGCCGGCTGGTGTCCGCGTGACCTCGAGGGCGTCGCGGTGGCGACGGGACCGGGGTCCTTCACGGGGCTCCGCATCGGGGTGAGCGCGGCCAAGGGCTTGGCTCTCGCGTTGTCGATTCCCTTGGCGGTCGTGCCAACCCTCGACGCGATGGCCGCCGCGCTGCCCTTCGCGGAATGGCCGGTGTGCCCCGTCCTGGTGGCGCGCCGCGACGAGGTGTACGTGAGCCTCTATCGGTGGGATGGGACGGCCATGCGGCGTGAGTGGGACTACCTGGCCCTGTCTCCCCGCGCGGTAGGCGAGCGGCTCCACGAGCGCGTGATCCTCACCGGGGAAGGGGCGCCGGGTATCATCTCACCGTTTGCCGTGTTGGCGCCGCGCTGGCGGTGGAGCCCGTCGGCGGCCATCGTGGGATACCTGGGCGCCCAGCGCTTGCGCGCGGGGGTGAGTGTGGGAGCGGCCGAGCTGGTACCACTCTACGTTCGCCCATCGCAGGCCGAGCTGACCCGCCGTGCCGTCGCGATCTCTTGAACCGATGCGCGTGGGGGATCTCGACGAGGTCCTCGAGATCGAGCGTGCATCCTTCGGCATGCCGTGGTCGCGGGGGGCCTTTGTGTACGAGATCGAGCGCAATCGGGTCGCACGCTGCTGGGTCATGCGAGAGGACGATCAGGTGGTGGGCTACGTGTGTCTGTGGGAGATCGCGGACGAGTTGCACATCACCAATATCGCCGTGCACCCCGTGCACCGACGGCGGGGTATTGCCCGGACCCTGCTGGCCAGCATTCTGGAGGGGGCCCGCCAGCGATCGCCGTCCGTCGTTGCCCTGGAGGTGCGTCCGACCAACGTGGAGGCGCGTGCCCTCTACGAGTCGTTCGGGTTTCGCGTGATCGGCCGCCGTCGAGGCTACTACTATGACACGGGCGAGGATGCGCTCATCATGGAAGCCCGCCTCCCCGAGGGGGTCTCGTCGCGAGGGGAGGGGGAACATTAGGGCCCGTTTCGCCGTTCGTGCGGAATACGTGTTCACCCCACGGCCGCCGATAGGACGTCTGGGTCGCGTGGCGGCTCTCGTCTCGGCGCTCGTGGTCGGGCTCACGGCAGGGAGTCACGCGGCCACCCCCGAGGAGGTGAACCGCGGCAAGTACGTCTTCGGTGCCGCCGGGGGATGCGGATGCCATACGGAGAAGGACCGAGCGCTCAACAGCGGCGGCCGGCGCTATGACGGTCCGTTCGGCACCGTGTTCTCCACCAACATCACGCCCGATCCGAAGACGGGTATCGGCGGCTGGACTGACACCCAGATCATCGAGGCAATCAGATCGGGCCGCCGGCCGAACGGTGAGCGCCTCATTCCTGTCCACCCCTATACCGTCTTCAACGGCATGGCGGAGGCAGATCTCAAGGCCATGGTGGCGTACCTGCGCTCGCTGCCGGCGGTGAACCGTCCTAACCAACCCAGGAAGATCACGGTGCCCCTCTTCGAGGCGGTGTTCCTCCCGGCCTGGCTCGCCGCCTTCTCGCCCCGCGAGACACCGCCGCCCACGGCACCGACCACCGGCCTTGCCCGGGGCGAGTATCTCGTGCGGGCGGTCAGTCACTGCGGTGAGTGCCACACGCCGCGCGGCTTGACTCAGGCCGTCGATAACTCCCGCTTCCTCGCCGGCAACGCGCGCGGGCCGGAGAACTCCGTGGTTCCCAACATCACCCCGGACAAGTCGACCGGTATTGGTGGTTGGTCTGAAGAAGACCTCGTCGAGTACCTGGCCACCGGCATCAAGCCGGACGGGGACGTGTCGAGCGGTCTGATGGAGGAGGTGATCCACGGCACCACGGCCGGGTACAAGGACATGACCAAAGCCGACCGGCTCGCCATTGCCCGCTACCTGAAGTCGATTCCGCCGATTCAGAACAAGATCCAGAAGCCGTCGTCATAACCCACTCCAGGGAGGAAACCATGAGCGAGAGCAGGCACGGACGCGGGCGCGTTGTACTCGGGAGTCTGGCCATCGTGGCGCTGGCGGGGTGCGCGAGCATGGAAGAGCCGAAGAAGATGACGACGGCTCAGGCCATCGCCGAACGGCAAGAGCTGATGAAGTCCCAAGGGGCATCGCTGCGAGCGATCCAGGAGAAGGTGAAGACCGGACAGATCCAGGCGATCGCCACCGACGCCGAGGCCATCGCCAAGAGCGCAACCAAGATCGACGCGCTCTTCCCACCGGGCTCGCTCGACCCGAACACCTCCCGCGCCAAGCCGGAGATCTGGCAGAAGTGGCCGGAATTCCAGGAGCTCTCCAAGGGCCTGGCGGCGAAGGCGAACGCGCTGGCCGCCACCGCCCGCACCGGTAACGCGCAGGCCACAAGCGCCGCCGTCACCGAATTCGGCAAGACGGCGTGTGGGGCCTGCCACACCCCGTTCCGCGGCCCCGAGATCAAGAAGTAGGAGAGGGTCGGCGGCGCGCAACACATGGAGGATCAGAGGATGACTCGTGCCGTGCGTGGATTGGCCTGGGCCTTGGCCGTCTGTCTGGTGGCGCCGGTGGCGGCCGGGGCCGACACCATGAACTTCAAGCTGCTGAAGAACTATTCCCGGGCGACCTTCAAGAGTGATGCACCCCTCGAGACGTTCGTCGGCAACACTGCGGCCGAAGGAGTCGACGGGACCCTCACCGTTGACCCCGCCCGCCCGCAGGAAGCGAAGGGTAGCATCAAGGTCGACATGAACACGGTCAAGACGGGCATCGACAAACGCGATGCCGACATGCGGGGGAAGCCTTACCTGGAGACCGAGAACGACGCGAACCGCTGGGTGACGTTCGAGATCAAGAGCGTCGAGATCGCGGGCCCACTGGAGCCCGGGAAGACCATTCCGGCCAAGGTGCGCGGGATTCTCACCGTCAAGCGGAAGCCGGTCGAGCGCGTGGCCGACGCCACCGTGACCTACATCAAGCTGCCCCCCGAGCAGGTCGAGGCCCAGAAGCGCTTCGGCTTCACCGCCGACAACATCAAGGTGCGGGCCAAGTTTCACTCCACGTTCACCGACCATGGCATGCAGGTGCCGCAACTCTTGTTTCTGAAGGTCAACAACGAGTTGCAGCTCGAGACGGACCTGGTTTTCGTCCGCGCCCAGTAGTCGCCCCCGGACGGCGGGGTCGGTCGCGGCCGGCCCCGCCGGAAGTCTCGGTTTGCAGGTAAGATGGGGGCCCCGATGGTCCCCGCCCAGCCCCTGAGCCGCGATCCTCTCCGCCTTGTCGAGCGCCTGCTGAGCGGCGACCGCCTGGCTCTCGCGCGCCTCATCACCCTGGTCGAGAATCGAGCGCCGGTCGTGCCGGCCATCATGGCCGCGGTGTATCCGCGAAGCCACGGCGCCTATGTCGTGGGGATCACCGGTCCCCCCGGCGCCGGGAAATCCACCGTGGTCGACCGTCTCATCGCTCTCCTCCGCGCGGAAGACGCCGCGGTGGGCGTGATCGCCGTAGACCCCTCGAGCCCCTTCACAGGAGGGGCGGTTCTGGGCGACCGCATCCGCATGCAAGCGCACACGCTTGACCCCGGTGTCTTCATCCGCAGCATGGCCACCCGTGGATCGCACGGGGGCCTCGCCCGGGCGACCCGCGACGCCATTCGCCTGATGGCGGCCGGCGGGTACTCATGGATCCTCCTGGAGACGGTGGGCGTCGGGCAGACGGAGCTCGAGGTGATGAAGCTGGCGGACACCACGGTCGTGGTGCTGGTGCCGGAATCCGGGGACGCCGTGCAGACCATGAAGGCCGGCCTCATGGAGGCCGCCGATATCTTCGTGGTCAACAAGGCCGATCGGGCGGGCGCCCATGGCCTCGTGGCGGAGCTGAAGTTTGCCGTGCATCTGCAGAGAACGAGCCCGAGCGCCCTCCTCGACGTGGAGTGGGAGATCCCCGTCCTGTCGGCGGAAGCGCAGAACTCGGTGGGAATGACGGAGCTCCTCGCCGAAATCCGGCGACACCGCGAGGCCCTGGCGGCGAGCGGCGCGCTGCAAGCACGGCGGGCGGCCCGCCGCCGTCTGGAACTGCAAGCGTTGCTGGTAGAGGCGCTGACGGAGGCGATCGGACGCCGAGTTCGGGCCGCCGACCTCGCGACGATCCTGGAGGAGGTGGCTTCGGGTGCCACCGACCCGTATTCGGCAGCGCGAACCATCCTCTCCCGTCCCGACCTCCTGACGCCGTCGTGAAGCCATGCTATCGTGGGTGACCGCATGACCTCGGGCGTCCCCTTCCGCGACACGTTCTGGAACGTCCCCGTGTGGGCGCAGGTGGCGCTGTACGTGGGCGGGCTGGTGGCCATCGCCGTCTGTGCCTACGGGACGTGGCGGCGCATCGTGCACGTCCGCCAAGGGGGGCCGGAGTCGCGGTTCGATCGGATTCCTGAGCGGCTCGCGCTTGTGGGCAAGCACGTGCTCGGACAGGCACGTACGCTCTCCCAGGCCTACCCGGGCGTCATGCACGCCGTGATGTTCTGGGGCTTTCTCGCCCTCTTCACGGGCACCGTGCTGGCGACCATCGACTGGGACATCACGCTGCCCCTCTTTGGCTACAAGCTGCTCAAGGGCGACTTCTACCTCGCCTACGAGCTGATCCTCGACATGTTTGGGCTCTTCTTCGTGATCGGGCTCGGCATGGCCGTGTACCGACGGTTTGTGCTCCGACCGGCTCGGATCGATCCCACCGCCCACTTCGCCCGAATCCTGGCCCTGCTCTTCCTGATCAACCTGACGGGCTTTGTCATGGAGGCTTGCCGGCTCGCGGTGACCAAGCCGTGGTGGGCATCGTGGTCGCCGGTGGGCTACGCGCTCGGGAAAGGCTTCCTGGCTCTCGGCCTCACCGAGGCCACCCTGCGCGTCACCCATCTCAGCGTGTGGCTCTTCCACGCGGTGATCTCGCTGCTGTTCGTCGCCGTGCTTCCGTACTCGTACTTCGTCCACCTGGTGCTCACGCCGCTCAATATCTTCTTCGCGAAGCTGGGTCCGCGAGGCGCCATCGCCCCCATCCCGAACATCGAGGAGGCGGCCGAGCAGGGCGCTCTCGGCATTTCGAAGCCGGAAGAGTTCTCATGGAAGCGCCGGCTCGATTTCGAGGCGTGTCTGGAGTGCGGGCGCTGCCAGGACGCCTGTCCTGCCTATCTGTCGGGTACGGCCCTCTCGCCCAAGCAGATCATCGTCAAGCTGAAGCGTTACCTGCGGGGGGAGTTGTCGGGCCCCATCCACGGCGAGCTGATCAAGCCCGAGGAGCTCTGGGCCTGCACGACGTGCATGGCGTGTGTGCAGGAGTGCCCGGCCTTCATCGACATCGTGGATACCATCATCGATCTGCGCCGATTCCTCGCGCTGTCAGAAGGCGCGCTCCCGTCCACGGCGCCTCAGTCTCTCCAGAACATCGAGCGCGCCGGCAACCCCTGGGGACTCCCGGCCGCAGAGCGGCTGGCGTGGGCGGAGGGTCTGGACGTGCCACTCCTGGAATCGGGCAAGGAGGTCGAGTACCTGTACTGGGTGGGGTGCTCAGCATCCTACGACAAGCGGAACCAGGCCATCGCCCGCTCGGTGGTTCGCATCCTGACCCGGGCTGGCGTGAGCTTCGCGGTCATGGCGGAGGAGCGCTGCCACGCCGAGGTCGGGCGGCGGCTGGGGGAGGAATACCTCTATCAGACGCTGGCGCCGGTCAACGTGGAGGCCATGAAGCAGTACCGCTTCCGGAAGGTCATCACCCACTGCCCGCACTGCTTCAACACCATTCGCAACGAGTACCCGCAGTTCGGCGGAGACTTCGAGGTCGTTCACCATTCCCAGGTTATCCAGGAGCTCATCGCCAGCGGTCGGATCCGGCCGGCCAAGTCACTCGCGGGCACGGTGGCCTTCCACGACTCGTGTTACCTCGGCCGATACAACGGCATCTTCGAGGCGCCACGTGCCGTGGCCAAAGCGGTGCCCGGACTTCGGCTGGTGGAGTTGCCTCGTCACCGCGAGCGAGGGCTGTGCTGCGGCGGCGGTGGCGGCCACATGTGGATGGAAGTTCAGGCCAAGAAGCGCGTCAACATCATCCGCGTCGAGGAGGCGCTGGAAGCGAAGGTCGACACGGTGGCCGTGGGCTGTCCCTTCTGCTTGGCGATGCTCGACCTCGGTCGCAAGGTGAAGGAAGCCGAGGGGCGGCTCAGCGTCAAGGACGTGAGCGAGCTGGTCGCCGAGAGTCTCGACGAGACGTGAAGGAGCTTTGGCGGACGCTGCCGCTGGTCGGCCGGACGGTGGTGCGCCTGGCCGCGGATCCGAGCCTGCCCCGGGCGGCCAAGATCGCTCTCGGGGCCGCCGCCTTGTATCTGGCCAGCCCTTTGGACCTCTTGCCCGATGTCATCCCCGTCCTGGGTTACTTGGACGATGTGCTGCTGGTGGCCATCGTGCTGGATGGCGTCCTCAACTACGTCGACCGATCTCTCGTGCTTCGCTACTGGCCGGGCCGCGCCGAGTCGCTCGACAAGGTGGCGCGGGTCGCGCACGCGCTGGCCATCTGGGTCCCGGCCCGCGTGAAGGCGCGTATCTTCTCGCCACGGGGGCGGTGACGACGTCGATGTCCGCGGAGGCCGCCGCCTGAACGCGAACGCCCAGGGGGCGCCCGGGGGTGAGGGCACTCGGGGAAGTCCCGGCGATACGCGCGTGTGGCCGATCTTCGCGGCCTGGGTCATGGCCTTCGTCACCATCATCGTGATGTCTGTCCTGGCGGCCGCGGTGGTTGCCTCGATGTATCCCGACGTCCCGCCGGCCGAACTGCTTCGTAAGCTTCCCGGTCTCCTGGCCGGCGCCAGCGCGTCCTCGGTTGGGCTCATCCTCACCATGCTTCTGGTCAGCCGCACGTTCGACCCGACCCGCCTACGGCTGCGGCCGGGACGGGAGAAGGGCCGCGATCTGATCCTCATGATCCTGGGGATGCTCGGGCTCGGGCAAGCGCTCGACTCCCTCACGACCCTGATCGGTCTCGGGCGGCGGGGAGCCTTCTGGGACGCGCGCCAGACGCTGATGGGCGTGCGAGGGGAAGATCTCTTCGTGGCGGTACTGGTGATCGGGTTGCTGGCGGGATCGGCGGAGGAGCTCTTCTTTCGTGGCTTCATGCAGACGCGCTTGCGCGCGCGGTGGCCACCAGTGGCGGCAGTGGTGGCGACGAGTGCCTGCTTCGGGCTCATGCATATCGAGTGGCTGCACGCCCTGCTCGCGTTCCTGCTGGCGCTGTATCTCGGTTTCATTACCGAGCTGTCCGGAAGCGTGCTGCCCGCGGTGGCAGCCCACGTCGTCAACAACACGCTTTTCACCCTGCTCACCGCGCTCGGTGGGACCGTGTCCGCCGTCGGACCGAACCTCGCCCTGCTGGGGGTCGGCGTGGCGGTCGTCGTGGGTTGCGTGGTGCTCCTACGGCGCACACTACCGCCATTGGCGCGGGTTGGATCGATTGATTCCCTTTGATGGCGGCCTTGCCACGCGTACGGCGACCGGCGTAGGCTTGGGCTCCGGAGGTTGGCCATGGCCGAACTGACACGACGGTACGTGGTGATGGCGATGGCGGCAGCGGCTCCCTTCGACCCTGCCGATCACGATGCCCCGTTCGTGCTGAAGCCGTGGAAGGATCCGGCGGCCGTCATTGCCCTCAAAAGCTATCGTGACCACTGCTATCCCGAACTGGCCCGGGATCTGGACGAGTGGATTCGTCGGGTCGAGGCAGGGCCGCTCGCCTTGGGCAGCGTGGGCCGGCGGAATGATGAGCACCTCGCGTCCGTGCGGCGCGCCCCCGGCCCGCGAGGAAAGCCGAGCGGCCGTGGCCCGGCGAAGGCCACCGCCTCCGCGCGCGCGAAGGGGAAGGGCAAGACTGCGCGCTCGGCGAGACCTTCGGTGAAGCCCAGGAAGCGCCGCCGGTGACGGAGCGACACCTGCGGGCGATCCTGCAGGCTCGCTCCAGCCGTGAGCGCTGCGCACCGCCCAGCGAGCAACAGCTCCTCTCCCTGGCGGAGGCGTACGCCGTGCAGGACCGGCTACGCGACGCCTTGGTCGGGCAGGGTGAACAGGTGATTGGCTGGAAGGCAGGATTCACCGGCAAGGCGGCCCAGGAGCTCTTCCAGTGCCCAGAGCCCGTCAGTGGTTTCCTCCTCGGGTCGGGAGTGTACCCGAATCGGGCCGAGGTGCCCGTCGCGCGCTTCGTGCAGCTCGTGGTCGAGGCAGAGATTGCCTTGCTCCTGAAGGGAGACCTCGCAGGTCCGGGTATCACGCCCTTGACGGCGCTCGGGGCGGTGGAGGGGGCCGTGCCGGCCCTGGAGCTGGTGGACTTTCGTTACTCGGGTAAACCCACCGGCACCGACCTGGTGGCCGATGGCGTCTACGCGAACGCCATCGTGCTGGGAGCCTCGCTGACCGATGTCCGCTATCTCGATCTCGCCCTGGAAGGTCTCGTGTACGAGCACAATGGTGGGCTGGTGGCGACCAACACCGCCGCCGAGGTATTGGGCAGCCCCCTGAATTCGCTGGCCTGGCTGGCCAACGATCTCGGCAAGCGTGGACTTGGGCTCAGGGCCGGCCAGGTCGTCATGACGGGCTCGGTCTCTGCGCTGATCCGTCCCAAGGTGGGTGACAGCGTGCGCGCCACCTACACACGGCTCGGGTCCGTATCCGCGCGTTTCGTCTGACCGGGTCCCCGGTACATTGAGCCGCGATGACACTCGATGACCTGGTGGCGGCCACCCGCCGTCACCTGGCCACCCGAATTCGGCGCGTGGTTCCCCCCGGCCCCCTCATCCAGGCGGCCGTGCTGGTTCCCCTCGTGGATCGCGGTGAACCTCACCTCGTCTTTGCCAAGCGATCCGAGCGGGTGGGGCACCATAAGGGCCAGATTTCCTTCCCGGGGGGAACGCTCGATCCCGACGACGAGTCCCTACTGAGCGCTGCGCTCCGAGAGTGCGAGGAGGAAATCGCGCTCCCGCGAGGAGCGGTGGAGCCGCTCGGTGCCCTTGATGACACCGAGACCGTCGCCACCCAGTTTGTCATCACGCCTTTCGTGGGAGTGGTCCGTGGGTCAGTGGCCTGGCAACCCGACGGCTACGAGATCGAAAAGGTGATCGAGGTCCCCTTCGCCACCCTGGCCGATCCCCGTACCCTCCGCGTGGAATACTGGGAGCGCGGCGGCGTCACTCGGCCTGTGTACTTCTTCGACTGGGGTGGGGATCCGATCTGGGGGGCCACCGCCCGGATCGTGAAGCACTATCTCGACATCCTGGGCTTGTGAGCGCGTCAGGGCCACCAGAGGTAGAGGAATCTCGGCCCCGCCACGACCAGCTTGGCCACCTGGGCCAGGGAGATCTCGAGATCACCCTCGCCCCTGGCCCCGGCGAAGTACGTGGCCCGGTACTCGCGGGGACGCTGGTAGACGATGATCCGGGCTTCCCCGAGCCCGGCGGCTTGCCGGGCAACGGCCAGCGCGTCCGGAATGTACCCGATGCGATCGACGAGTTTGTCGGCTAGCGCCTGCTGCGCCGTGTAGACGCGGCCGTCGGCCAGGGTCTTGGCGGTCTCCAGCGGAATCCGCCGCCGTTCGGCCACCTTGGCCACGAACTGGCTGTGGAGATCGTCGATGACCGACTGGAAGATCGCTCGTTCCTCTGGTGTCAAGCTGCGCAGGGGGCTGCCCATGTCCTTCAGGGGGCCCGACTTGATGGCCGTGGTGGTCACGCCGATCTTCTGCAGAAGACCATCGGCATTGAGGGTAAGCAAGATCACGCCGATGGAGCCGGTCACCGTGGTGGGGTGGGCCACGATGGTATCGGCGGCCAGGGCCAGATAGTAGCCGCCAGAGGCGGCCACATCCATCATCACGGCCACGATCGGCGTCTTGTTACGTCGGCGGAAGGTGTCGATCTCGTGGAACAGGATATCGGAGGCCGTCACCGTGCCGCCGGGGCTGTTGATCTTGATGACGAGGGCCCGGACTTTGGGGTCCCGCGAGGCCTTCTCCAGCTCCTCCCGAACGCGGACGAGGAGGGGAACGCGCGGGGCGGGCGTACCCAAGGTGAGGCCGCCCGATCCGACCTCGTCGGTGATCAGTCCCGAGAAATCCATCAGGAGGATCTTGTTATCCCCTCGGCCCTCTACCGTCTGTTCCTCGAGCGGCCGGATGCGGGGAGTGAGGTCGACAGACACGACCGAGCATCCGCCGGCGAGGACGAGCAGGATCACGACGAGCAACGGGCGCGGCATGGTCATGCCCCAGTATACTCGGACGACGAGGAGCCTTCGCGCCATGACGGACGATAACGTGACTCTCGACCTGGTACGGGCAGCCGCTCGCCGCCTGGCTGGTCGCATCGTACGAACGCCGTTGATCGTCTCCCACTCGTTCAATACCGCCAGCGGCTATTCCGTCTTCTTCAAGTGCGAGAATCTGCAACGCGCGGGATCGTTCAAGATCCGCGGAGCGCTGAACAAGATCGCGAGCCTCGACGACCGCGAGCGCGCCTGCGGTGTGGTCGCCTTCTCGTCGGGTAACCACGCCCAGGGCGTGGCGCTCGCCTCCCGCATGCTCGGAACCAGCGCGCTCATCTGCATGCCCAAGGATGCCCCGCCCCTCAAGGTGGAGGCGACTCGGAACTACGGGGCCGAAGTCGTCTTTTACGACCGCCTGACGGACGATCGGGAGGCCATGGGCCGTCGCCTGGCTCAGGAACGCGGCGCTGTCCTGGTGCCGCCCTATGACGACTACGCGGTGATGGCCGGGCAGGGTACGGTGGCCCTCGAGCTGCTCGAGGAGGTGGGGACGCTCGACGGGATGGTGACACCGGTGGGGGGAGGCGGCCTCATGGCCGGATGCAGCACGGTGGCCCGGGCCCTCGCGCCCGCGGCCCTTCTCCTGGGGGTGGAGGCGGAGTCCGCCAATGACACGTTTCTGTCGTTCGCGGCGGGAGAACGGGTGACGATCCCTCCCCCGTCCACCATGGCCGATGGCATCCGCTCGACCACGCCGGGGGCGCTGACCTTCCCGGTGCTGCGCAGGAACGTGACCGAGATCGCCCTCGTGTCCGAGGAGGAGATCGCGGCGGCCGTGCGCTTCTTGGCCCTGCGTGCCAAGCTCGTGGTCGAGCCGACGGGGGCGGTGGGGGCGGCCGCCGTCCTGTCCGGCAAGCTCCACCTTCCCCGCGGGGCTCGGGTGGGAGTCGTGCTCTCCGGAGGGAACATCGACCCGCCCCTCCTGGCCACGCTGCTGGCCGGATCCTAACTCTCCGGCCTGCTCTCGCGACTCTCCGGCACGCTATCGCGCGTGAAAGTCGGGGACGACCTCGGCCGCCAGGCGCTCGAGTTGCTCGAGCACGCGCTCGGGCGGGCACATCGGACGGAGGATGAACTTCGAGCCACCGCCCTTGACGTATTGCTCCAGCCGCTCCCTCACGATGTCGGGGGGTCCGAAGGCCGTGCACTGGGCAAGGGTTGCGTCGTCGACCCGGTTGCGCGGCACAAAGGGGGCCGCGGTCGCGGCGGCCGTCTGAGGGTCGTCGTCCAGGCAGTAGTAGAAAAGCGTGCCGAAGTGGTCCAGGGGGACCTCGCGCCCGGCCTCGGCCGCGAAGGCGAGGGTCTTCTCCACGCCGATACGAAATGCTTCGGGCGTGATGAACGACGGAATCCATCCGTCGCCCAGGCGGCCGGTGCGACGCATGGCCGCTTCGCTGTTGCCGCCGATCCAGATCGGCATGGGCTCTTGGACGGGACGCGGGAGCACGGTGATGCGATCGAGGTCCCAGAATTCGCCGGCGAAGCTGATCTCCTCTCCCGTCCAGCACGCACGCATGATGCGGATGGCCTCATCGGTCCGGCGGGCGCGCTCCCGGAAGGGCACCCCCGCTGCCCGGAACTCTCGGTCCTGCTCGACCCCGACGCCGACCGCGGGAAGCATGCGCCCCCCCGACAGGTAGTCGATCATGGCGATCTCGCGGGCGAGGATCACCGGCGAGCGAAAGGGCGCGATCAGCACGCTCGGGCCAAACTTCAGGCGCTGGGTCCGGGCGGCCACGGCGGCCATGGTCGTCATCGGCTCGGGGACCGCGATCGGCGAGGAGAGCCGCTCGGAGAACCACACCGAGTCGATGCCGCGACGCTCGCACAGGTCGATGAAGCGCCAGAGGAAATCGCGTCCCGAGGGACCCCCGGGCCACGGGCCCGGCATCACGCCGATACGGTACTTGATGATGTCCATGCCCGGACTGTAGCACGAAGGATTTCGGCCAGGTATCCTGGGGCGTGCGGCTCGACACACTCAACGACCATTTTGGCCGTCCCGGGGTCCTGTGGTTCGAGCAGGGGAACGGCGGGCTCCCGCGGGCGGTGATCACTACTCCCTCTGCGTCCGGCCATGTGTATCTCCAAGGCGCGCACGTGACCCACTACCAGCCGCGCGAATCCCGTCCCGTGCTGTTCACCAGTTCGCGAAGCCGCTTCACCTCCGGGCACGCCATACGTGGGGGTGTGCCCATTGTCTTTCCCTGGTTTGGGCCTCATCCGAGCGATCCCCGGGCGCCTGACCATGGGTTCGCCCGGATTCTCGAGTGGTCGGTGGAGGCCGTCGAGCTTTCCGGCGAGACGGTCACCTTGGTGTTGACCCTCTCGTCCAGTCCAACGACGCACGCGACCTGGCCCCATCCCTTCGGGCTTCGCTATCGGGTGGCCGTCGGGAGCATCCTCGATCTCATCTTGGAGGTCGAGAACCGTGGGGGCGAGGCCGTCACCTTCCAGGAGGCGCTGCACGCCTACTACCAGGTCGGCGACGTCGAGCGGGTGACCGTGTATGGACTCGACGCCGTGACCTACATCGATAAGGCGGATGCCATGCGGCGCAAGGTCGAGGGTTCAGCGGGCACCCGCATCCGCGATCTCACCGACCGGGTGTACCTCGACACGCGGGCGCGCTGCGTCGTCGCCGATCCTACCTTGGAGCGACGGCTGCTCGTCGACAAGGAGGGCTCCGACTCCACGGTCCTGTGGAATCCGGGTCGGCAGACCGCCCGGACCATGGCCGATCTGGGCGAGGACGAGTGGCGTTGGATGCTCTGCGTGGAGACCGCCAATGCCGCCGACAACGCCGTGCGCCTGGCCCCGGGCCAGCGTCACTTCATGCGGGCGCGTATCTCGATCGAGGACGGGGCGGACCCGGGTTCCTCGCGTGCGTCGTGACCAAGCGATCCTGCCGGGGCGGGCCTTATCGCCCGAGGACGCGTTGGGTGAGGGCCTGGGTAGCGGTGGCGAGCATTCGAGTCCGGTCACGCGGCTGTGAGCGACGCGGGTTCGCGCAATCGGCCTCGAGCTCGGTCACGTCGAGATCCCCGCCGGGAGCCACCGCGACACGGGAGGCTCCGTCGCTCACGCGAAGAACCTGTACCCCCTGACTCCATACGGTGGTGATGGCGCGAAACGGGCGAGGGCCGTCGGTGCAGAAGATGGCGTCGCGCCGCGAGACTTTCAGGTCGATGACGATCACATGGTCGGCGTGCACCTGGCGGGCGCGGGCAAGGGCGAGTCTTGTGTCGAAGCGCTCACCGGGCGTGACGCGCTGGAAATCGGTCGGCGGAAGGCCGTGCTCATCGAACGCCTCCCCCAGCGCCCCCTCGTAGGTGTCGGCGAGAGCCTCGCGTTCCCGGTCGTTCAGGTCTGGCCAGCCCGCCACGCGTACGAAGACGGCAGCCTGACGAATCTGGCCGGCGGTGAAGTCGGGAGCCCGCGGCCACGAGCCAGGGGACGAGCCAGGGGGGGCACAGGCGGTGCCCAGGAGTGCGATGCCGACGAGGACCCTGCGCATTGGACGAGGCCCCAGGATACGGCTACAATGCATGTATGAGAAGCCGGATGAGCTGGGTCGTGGGTCTTCTGGCAGGCGGTTGTGTTATCGCGGGCAGCCTCCCGGGCTTCGCCCAGGACGTGAGGATGGACCGCACGCCATTCGAGCGGGAGCTCGGCATCATCCCGCCGACCACCGAGCCGGCCCGCAGTCGGCCCGAGGATGCGGACTACCATTCGAGCAGCGGCTCGGTCATCCTTGATCCGGGCTTCTTCGAGAACCTCTCGGTGAAGACGGAGACCGGTCGCTTCGGGCTGGCCGGCTGGACGTCACCGAACTCGCCGGCAGGCCCGGACTATAACGAGGTCAACGGGTGGTTCACCCTCGGTCTCGCCTTCACGTGGTCCTCGCCTCCCGTGCCCGGGAAGCGCCCGACCAACCGCTGACCCTGCGCGCCGCAAGCGATCATTCCTGATGGCCCTCCTGCGCGGGAACCTTCACGCGCATACGACCTTCTCCGACGGGGTGCGAAGTCCGAGCGCACTGCTGCGTGAGTACGAAGTCCGCGGTTACGATTTCCTGGCCATCACCGACCACGAGGACCACGAGAACCTCAGCTATCCGGCGTACGCGCGGGCCTTCGATAGACTGACCTCGCGCCTGCTCGTCTTCCGCGGACTCGAGCTCGACTTCACCCCGCTCTCGCAGCACGTGGGCCGGATCGTCGGGGAACGTGAGATCCTCCACGTCCTGAATCACCCCGCCCGCTACAAGCTCAGCGTGCAGGAGACCGTGGAGCGAATCCGGATCATCACCGCGGCCGGGCTTTCCCTGGACGCGGTGGAGGTGACGGACACGGGGTTCTACCGTCCCCTCTATGACACCGACGAGATCCCCCTCGTGAAGATCGCGACCGACGACGCGCACCGCCCCCCCCACTTCGGTCGCGCCTGGATCGAGGTCGAAGCCCGACCCGATCGCGACGCCATCTTGCGCGCCATTCGCGCCGGCGACTTCCGGAAGGTTATCGCCGCTTCGGAATGAGACTCGTGTAACCGACGTCCTTTCCTTCAGAGGAGACATCGATGCGGGTGGTACGGATCGGCCACAGCCCTGATCCTGACGACGCCTTCATGTTCTACGCGCTCACGGCGGGCAAGGTGATCGTCGACGGGATCCGCATTGAGCACATCCTCGAGGACATCGAGTCGCTCAACCGGCGCGCTCGGACGGGGGAGCTGGAGGTCACGGCCGTCTCCGCGGCCACCTACATCATGGTGGCCGATCGCTACCGCATGATGGACCCCGGGGCTTCCATGGGGAAGGGCTATGGTCCCATCCTGGTCGCCCGCGCGCCGATCGCGCCGGCCGCCCTGCCGGAGAAGGTCATCGCCATTCCGGGGAGCCACACGACGGCCGCGCTGCTGCTCCGCCTCTACGTGGGCGATCCTCCCCTCATCGAGGTAGCCTTCGACAAGATTCCCCAGGCCGTCCTGGAGGGACAGGCCGACGCCGGCCTCCTGATCCACGAAGGCCAGATCACCCATCGCGCGATGGGGCTGACCAAGATCCTGGATCTCGGCGAGAGCTGGGCGAAGGACACCGGGCTTCCGTTGCCGCTGGGCATCAACGTCATGCGACGCGATCTGGGGGACGACGTGCATCGCGCGCTGTCGCAGGGGCTGCGCGACTCCATCGCCTGGGCCCATGCCCATGTGGACGAAGCCCTCGAGTACGCCATGCGCTATGGGCGCGGCATCGACAAGGAGACATGCCGCCGCTTCGTCCTGATGTACGTGAATGACTACACCGTGAGGCTGGGGCCGGAGGGCAAGGCGGCCCTCGAGCGGCTCTTCACCCTGGCCCGGGAGCGGCGCCTCATCCCTGCCGTCCCGCCCATCGATCCGATCTGACCGGCGACCGCTAGTACGTCTTCAGCAGCTCGTATTCCGTGGTGCGCTGGGCGGGAGTGAAGCCAGTGTCCCGGATGAGGGCGATCATCTCCTCGACCCCGATGGTGTTCACGTAAGCGGCCGCCTTGTGGACGTTCTCCTCGAACAAGGTTCCGCCCCAGTCGTCGGCGCCAAAGTGCAGGGCGATCTGCCCCACCCGCTTGCCCTCCGAGAACCACGAGGCCTGGATGTGGTCGACGTTGTCGAGGTAGAGGCGGGCGGCGGCCAGCATGCGCAGGTACGCATTGGGCCCCTGGTAGTGCTTGATCCACTTCTCGAGCAGGGTGTGCCCGGGCTTGAACGACCACGGCACGAAGGCGGTGAATCCTCGGTGTTCGTCCTGCAGGGTCCGCACGGCCTCCCAGTGATCGAGCACGTCATCTACCTGCTCGACGTGGCCGTACATCATGGTGGCTGTGCTCTTGAAGCCGCGGCGATGTGCTTCCCGGTGGACGTCGAGCCAGGCGGCTGGGCCCCCCTTCTTCGGCGCGATGCGGGTGCGGACCCGCGTCGAGAGGATCTCGGCGCCGCCGCCGGGCAGCGTTCGCTGGCCCGCCTGGTACAGCCGATCCAGGACCTGGCCCACGTGGAGCCGGCTCACGGTGGCCATGGTCTGGATCTCGGAAGCGGTGAAGAAGTGCGGGGTCACTTCAGGAAAGCGTCGCCGCGTCTCCCGGACGAGGCTGAGGTAGTACTCGAGCGGAAGTGCGGGGTTGTGGCCCCCCTGCAGGAGGACGGTGGTCGCCCCTCGGCTGGCCGCCGACTCGATCTTGGCCAGCACCTCGTCGACGGTCAGCGTGTACGCCTCGGGGTCGCCGGGTCGCCGGTAAAAGGCGCAGAACTGGCAGTCGGTGATGCACACGTTCGTGTAGTTCGGGTTGGAGTCGATGACGAACGTTACCCGTCGCTCGGGAATGCGCGCGAAGCGGGCGGCCTGGGCCAGCGACCCGAGCTCGAGCAGCGGCGCCTCGGCCAGGAGCCAGTGACCGTCGGCGCGGTCGAGACGCGCGCCCCCGTCGACCTTGGCGCGCACGTCCTCGGCCCGCGCCGTCAGTTCCATACGCGCACCACGTTGTAGAGCGCATCCCGCTCCACCGGGATCTTGCCGGCATCGCGGATCATCCTGAAGAGCTGCTCCCGAGCGACACCGGCCGGCGTATCCGCCCCCGCCATGTGCTGGATACGCTCGTCCTCCAGGGTGCCGTTGACGTCGTCGGCGCCGAAGTGCAGGGCGATCGAGGTGGTCTCCTCACCGAGCACGACCCAGTACGCCTCGATGTGCGGAAAGTTGTCGAGAAGCAACCGGGCCGCCGCGATGGTGCGCAGGCTGTCGGTGGGCGGCGTCAGGCGTGGGACCAGCTTGGTGGTTCCCACCTGGTACGCGAGCGGAATGAAGGTGAGAAAGCCGCCGGACCGGTCCTGCTGCTCGCGCACGCGGACGAGATGGTCCACCCGCTCCGCCATGGTCTCCACGTGCCCGTACAGCATGGTCGCGTTGGTCTTGATTCCGAGGGCGTGGGCGATGCCGTGGATCTCGCACCAGCGGTCGGGATCGGCCTTGCCCGTGTAGTGGAGAAGCCGGGCGAGGCGCGCGGAGAAGATCTCGGCGCCGCCGCCCGGCATCGACTGCAAGCCCGCGGCCTGCAAGCGTGCCAGCGACTCCTTGGGCTCGATCTTCCAGCGCCGCCAGAAGTAGTCGATCTCGGCGGCCGTGAACGCCTTGATCTGTACCTGGGGATGCGCGGCATGGATGGCGCCGATGATGCGCTCGTAGTACTCGAAGGGCCAATCGGGGTGGTGGCCGCCCACGATGTGCACCTCCCGGCAATCGGGCTTGACCATGGCCACCATGTCCTCGATGGTGTGCTCGTAGGCGCCGGTTTGCCCCTTCTTGCGCGCGAAGTCGCAGAAGCGGCACGACAGCACGCACAGGTTGGTCGGGGTGATGTGGCGGTTCATGACAAAGTAGACACGATCGCCCTCGCGCCGGGCCTTGAGGGCATTCGCCATGCGCCCGACCCCCAGCAGATCTTGTGTCTCGAACAGCAGCAGCCCGTCCTCGCGGCTCAGCCGTTCGCCCGCTTCGGCCCGATCCCAGACACGCTTGAGGCGAGGATCGCTGACGTGCACCCCTTCGCCCTCCTTCCGGCAGAGGCGGGAGAGATTCGGCCTCGCCCGACCGACCCGTCAGTCTGACTCTAGCCAGGGCTCTCGCAGCCTGTCAAGAAAGGAGGCTGAGCGTCAACAGCGACGCCCGACCGACACTCGGGGCGGTGTCCGTCCCCTTCCCGGACCCGTGGTATCCTTTGCCGGCATGGCCGCGAACTCACGCCGTTTTTTTGATGAGATAGCGGTTGGCGAGGAGTACGAGTCGCCAGGCCGGACCGTCACCGAGACGGACATCGTGATCTTCGCGGGCCTGTCCGGTGACTACAACGTTCTCCACACCGACGCCGAGTTCATGAAGGGATCCATCTTCGGCGAACGGATCGCCCATGGCCTGCTCGGCATGGCCATGCAGTCCGGCTTGCTCAGCCGTGCCATGCACCCCTATGCGATTCTGGCTTCGGCCGGTATCCGGTGGAAATTCAAGGGACCGATCAAGATCGGCGACACCATCCGGGTGCGGGCAAGAGTGGCGGCGAAGCGCGAGACCTCCAAGCCGGACCGGGGACTGATCACCCTCGAACGGAAGGTGCTCAACCAACGCGACGAGGTGGTCCAGGAAGGTGAGACGGACTTGCTGGTAGAGTGCCGTCCGTGACCGGTTCCCCGACGTCGCACCGGGCCTATTTCGAGGATGTCAAGATCGGCGAGTCCGTCGAGACGCCGGCCCTGACCGTCACCGAGGCCCACATCAGCCTCTATCACGGGCTCACCGACGACCGAGGGAACCCGTCGTCCGGCGTGCCCGACCTGCTGCCGCTCTGCTTGTCGACGGGCTTGGGTTGGCGGTTGAATCGCGCGCCCCTGGCCGTTCTCGCCTTCATGAGTGTCGACTGGCACATCGAGCGACCTCTGCAGGCAGGGGACACCATTCGCAGCCGGGCCCGGGCGGTGGCCAAGCGCTCGCTCCGTGAGGGAGGCGTCCTCATCGAAGAGCACGAGATCGTGAACCAGCACGGTGAGGCCGTGCAGCATGGGCGATTCACGTTTCTGATCGCCAAGCGACCGCCGTCATCATCCTGACCCAAGGAGAGCGTCATGGCCTTTGACCCCCGCCACGCCAGCCGTACCCTCCTCGATGGCGCCGACCGGGCCGCCGCCCGCAGCTACTTCAAGGCCGTCGGGTTCACGGACGAGGACCTCAAGCGCCCGCTGGTCGGCGTGGCCCACTGCTGGATCGAGATCACGCCCTGCAACTGGAACCATCAGAAGCTGGCCGAGAAGGTGAAGGAGGGAATACGCGCCGCCGGCGGGACTCCCATCGAGTTCAACACGATCTCCGTGACCGACGGGATCGCCATGGGCACGGAAGGGATGAAGGCCTCGCTCATCAGCCGAGACTGGATCGCCGATTCGGTCGAGCTGGTCGTACGCGGGCATCTTCTGGACGGGCTGGTCACCCTCACCGGATGTGACAAGACCATCCCCGCGATGGTCATGGCCATGGCGCGTCTGAACATCCCGAGCGTGATGCTGTACGGCGGTTCCATCATGTACGGCGAGCACCGCGGGCGGCGACTCACCGTGCAGGATGTGTTCGAGGCCATCGGGGCCTTCAACGCGGGCCGGATCGACGCCGCCGAGCTCGACGCCATCGAGAGCCGGGCCTGCCCGGGGGCGGGCGCGTGCGGAGGCCAGTTCACGGCCAACACGATGGCCACGGCCTTCGAGATGCTCGGGGTCTCGCCGATGGGCTGGAACGGTGTTCCCGCCGTCGACCCGCGCAAGGAGGAGGTGGCCTTCCAGACCGGACGCCTGGTGATGGACGTGCTCACCAAGGGCCTCCGGCCGCGCGACATCATCTCGAAGAAGTCCCTGCAGAATGCCATCGCGGGCGTGATGGCCACCGGCGGCTCGACCAACGCCGTTCTGCATCTGATGGCGGTGGCGAAAGAGGCGGGCATCAAGCTGACCATCGACGAGTTCGACCGCATCTCGCGCAAGACTCCGCTTCTCGCCGATCTGAAGCCTTGGGGTACCTACACCGCGCCTGAGATGTACGAGGCGGGTGGTATGGCCGTCGTCGCCCAGCGCCTGCTGGCTGCCGGCCTCCTGAGCGAGGACGAGATGACCGTGACCGGGCGAACGATCGCCCAGGAGGCCCGCGCGGCTCGTGAGCAGCCCGGGCAGAAGGTCATCCGATTGCTCAACGAGCCGATCAAGCCGGAGGGTGGGATCGTGATCCTGCGTGGGAGTCTTGCCCCGGAGGGTTGCGTGGCCAAGGTCTCGGGCCAGAAGCGGGACTTCCATCGCGGTCCCGCCCGGGTCTTCGACCGCGAAGAGGATGCGTTTCAAGCCGTGAAGGCGGGCAAGATCAAGGCGAATGACGTGATGGTCATCCGGTGGGAAGGTCCCAAGGGTGGCCCCGGGATGCGGGAGATGCTGCACGTCACGGGGGCCATCCAGGGAGCCGGTCTCGGAGAGAGCGTGGCCTTGATGACGGACGGGCGGTTCTCCGGGGCTACTCACGGCTTCATGGTGGGCCACATCGCGCCCGAGGCGGCCGAGGGAGGCCCCATCGCGGCCCTCAAGAGCGGCGATATCATTGTTGTGGATATTAAGAAACGGAAGCTTGAAGTGGAACTTACACCGGCAGAGCTCAAGAAGCGCTTGAAGCTCGTGAAGCCACCGAAGACACGCTACACGTCGGGCGTGATGGCCAAGTATGCGCGCCTCGTCTCGTCGGCCTCGGAAGGTGCCGTCACCGGCTAATCCGAGCCTTCTCGCCTGGCTCGCGGGCGAGCCGCTCGGCGCGGCGACCGTCCTGGACATTGGGACGGGACGGGGGGCACTCGCGCTCGCGCTGGCGCCGCGATGTCGGCGGGTGATCGGCCTCGACCGCGACGCGCCGGCCATACGTGAGGCCACTCGCCGAGCGGCGGTGAGCGGGATCGATAACGTCGAATTCGTGGTGGGCGACGCCGAGGATCTCGAGTATGCGCCCTTCGCGCCCGATCTCGTCGTGGCGCACCTGTGCATGTCCGACCCGATCGTGGAGCGGGCAAGCCGGGGGCTCTCACCCGACGGTGTTCTCGCCTTCGTGTGCTTTCACGCCGACCAGTGGTGCGAGACGGGACGGCGTTCTCGGTTTGCCTACGACGAAAGTCAAATGGCCTCGCTCCTGGCGCGGACCGGTTTCGCGGTGGAGGCTCTGGAGATCGACCGCGAGGTGCGGAAATTTCACACTGTAGAGGAGGGACTAGCGGCCGCCGTCGGGCTCGAGGAACGCTGGCGAGCCGACGGGAGATGGTTTCGCTTCATCAAGTTCCTCGAGGAAGGCGGCCGTACCCTCACGCGCAGCCACCTCGTGGTGAAGGCTCGCCGCCGGTGAGCCTGATTCCGCTGGCGCTAGCGGCCGCCGTGAAGGCACGTGCCGACGAGCTCGGCTTTTCGCGGGTCGCGGTTGGACCGGCCCGTCCCCCCGAGCACGGTGCCGCCTTCGAGCGCTGGTTGGACGCGGGATATGCGGGGACGATGGACTATCTGGCTCGCGGACGCGACGATCGGCTCGATCCGCGACGTCTACTGCCCGGGGCGCGCTCCACCATAGCGTTGGCGCTGAGCCACGGCGCCGGTCGAGACGACGACGCCACCTGGACGCCGGTGGCCCGGTATGCGCGCGGACGCGACTATCACGAAGTGATGCGCCCGAGGCTCCAGGAACTGGCCCGGTTCATCGTACAGGCGGCAGGGACAGGTACCACGGCTCGCGTGGCCGTCGACAGCAGCGCGGTGCTCGAGCGCGACCTCGCGGCTCAGGCCGGGCTCGGGTGGGTTGGCAAGAACACGAACTTGCTGGCACCCTCCCTCGGCTCGTATTTCCTCATCGGGGTCATCCTCACCACGGCAGACATCACGCCGGACGAGCGACTCGCCGACCGATGCGGGACGTGCACGGCTTGCCTGGACGCCTGTCCGACCCGGGCATTCGTCGCCCCCTACGTCCTCGACGCGCGCCGCTGCATCTCGTACCTGACCATCGAGCACCGGGGAGACATCGACGAGGAGCTCCGCCCCGCTCTCCGCGGCTGGCTGTTCGGTTGCGACGTGTGCCAGGAGGTGTGCCCCTGGAACCGAAAGGCCACGACACCCCCCGATCCCGAGCTGGTTCCGTCCCAGTCCTTCGGCGAGGTGGAGGCTCTCCTGGACCTCGACGAGGAAGGCTTCCGGGAGCGTTTCCGGGATACCGCGCTCCGGCGTAGCAAGCGAAGGGGGCTCTTGCGCAACGCCGCCCTCCTCCTCACGGGTCGGAGGCGGGCAGAGAGCCGGCTGCGGCAGGCCGCTCGGGACACCGACGAGGTCGTGCAGCGCGCGGCGCGGTGGGCGCTGACGCGTCCGCTTTGAGGGGGCGTGCTACACTTTTCGATGTCATGGCTATCCTAAAGGTCGCCAGGCTCGGCCACCCGATACTGCGCCAGGTGGCGCGGCCGGTCCCCCCCGAGCACATCCGCTCCCCCGAAATCCAGCGTTTCATCGACGACATGGTCGAAACGATGCGGGAGTACGACGGCGCGGGGCTGGCCGCCAACCAGGTGCACACGCTGTTCCAGATCGCCGTGATCGAGGTAGAGGGGAATCCCCGCTACCCCGAGGCGGCCGATATCCCGCTCACCGTCCTCATCAATCCAGTGGTGACCCCTCTCGGCGAGGAGATGGTGGATGGGTGGGAGGGCTGTCTCTCCGTGCCCGACATGCGGGGAATGGTGCCGCGCTACACCGAGGTGAGGCTGCAGGCCTACGATCGCGCCGGCGAACGGATCGACCTCATGGCCAAGGACTTCTTCGCGCGGGTGATCCAGCACGAGACCGACCATCTCAGCGGGATCGTTTACCCGGACCGCATGCGAGACCTCTCGACGCTGTCCTTCATCGCCGAATGGAACAAGTACTGGCTCGGGCTCAAGGAGCAGGCCGATTAAGGCGAGCGGACCAGGATCCGAGGCGGGACCAGCCACCACGACCCGGGATCTCACCTCCGCTGGCGACGACGGTGTCGTCGCCGTGGTGAAGGATCTGTTCTTTGTCGCGCGCATCCGGGAGACGGCACGCCTGGTCGGGGTTCCGCTCGTGTTCGCGCGGAGCCCGGAGGAACTGGAACAGGCGATGGGGCGCGCGCCACGCTTCGCCCTCGTCGATCTCACCGCCGACCTCGACTACGAGCGTATCTTCACCCTCACCGAGCGAATGTGCCTCCCCGTGCTGGCGTTCACCACGCATGTCCTGGCCCGGCAAACCCAGCCGTGGCACGGGCGCTGTCAGCGAGTGGTCACCAAGGAAAAACTCACCCAGGACCTGGGATTCCTGTTGCTTCAGGGGCTCGGCGCATGACCTCTCACGAGTTCGTCGCGCAGCTGGCGACGTCCAACGAGGCGCTGCTGGGCCGCCTTGCTCCCGCTGCCACCCTGAAGCCCGAGGTCGAAGGCCAGCTGACCGTGGTCAATTTGCTGAAGGTGGCCCTCAAGAACGAGATCGAGGCCACCGAGATCGCGGCGCGGTGGCTGGTGGCCACCGACGATCTGCGGGTCAAGCTGGCCCTCGCCCGCCAAGTGGGCGACGAGGCCAAGCACTACCGTCTCATCGCGGACCGCCTGCAAGCCCTCGGGCTCGTGGTGACCTCCTTCGACCCCTTGGCCAAGGGGTACGGGCCGCTCTTTCACTACCTCGACGGCTTGCGCACCACGGTGGAGCGCGTGGCGGCCGGGCAGTTCACGCGCGAGGCCATCGCCATCGTCAAGAACCGGCAGTTCATCGACTTCTGCGAGGCGGCCGGGGACCGCGAGACGGCGACGCTCTATCGCGACGTGATCGAGCCGGACGAGCGTCACCACCACGAGCTGGGGCGCCACTTGCTCATTCTGCTCGCCACCAGCCCCGAGACCCAGGCGGCGGCCGCCCAGGCGGCGCGCCGCACCTTGGAGCTGGCCGAGGAGCTCCAGCAGCAGGCTTTGGTCACGGCGGGCGTGCACCACGCGCCGGGGTGCTGAGGGAAGCGGTCGTGGAGGCCGACCTGCGCGTTTTCGGCGAGATCCTCCGCGCACCGGCTCCGGAAGTCGATCTTGCCCGCGGCGCACTCTGCATTGCTCGCATCGAGCATCCCCGCCTGATTCCCGAGCACTGCCTCAAGCAGCTGGATGAGCTGGCGGCTCGTTCAGGGGCGGCCCGGCTTGGCGATGAGCTGCGCACGCTGCATCGCCTTCGTGAGTTTCTCTTCGCGGAGGAAGGGTTTCGGGGAAATGGCGAGGACTACTACGACCCCTGCAACAGCTGCCTCAACGATGTGCTCGAGCGCAAACACGGCATCCCCATCACGCTCGCTCTCGTGATGATGGAGGTGGGCGCCCGGGTGGGACTGCGCCTGGTGGGGGTCGGACTGCCCGGACACTTCGTGGTACGCGCGCAGGTGGGCGGGGATTCCGTCCTCCTCGATCCCTTCCGCGGCGGCGCGTTGCTCACCCGGGAGGGAGCCCACGAGGTGGTGGCGCGGGCAGTGGGGCGTTCGATCAGGCTGACCGAGGCGAGCTTTGCCCCCTGCTCCCGCCCGCAGATGCTCGCCCGGATGTTGGGTAACCTGAAAGCCATCTATGTGAGCCGGCACCAGTGGGGCAAGGCTCTCGAAACCATCGATCACCTGCTCATCGTCGATCCGGACTCGTCGAGCCACCTGCGTGACCGGGGCAGCGTGCTGGTCAAGCTCGGTCACTTCCACCGTGGCCTGGCCGACTGGGAGCGCTATCTCGGGCAGCATCCGGAGGCGTCGGACGTCGAGGTCATTCGCCAGCAACTGAGACGGGTCCGCGAGGGTTTGGCCGCACTCAACTAGGTTGGGGGTCGCACATGTCGCTGCGTCGCGCCCTAGCATGGTTACTGATCGTCGCTGTCGTCACCCCGGCCTGCGCCTCGCGCAAGGTGGCCCCCATCGGGCATGCCGGGAAGCCCTTTCAGCCGGAAGCGGACGAGGTTCGCCTCTGGGAGCAAGCCGAAAAGGAAGAGGCAGCCCTGCTCAAGAAGAACAAGCCCTATGACGATCCGCTGCTGGAAGACTACCTGGCCAAGATCGGCGACCGGCTGCTTCCTGACACCGTCCGGGCCGCTGGTGGTCCCGGGTATCGCTTCGGCGTGATCCGTGACCCCACGCTGAACGCCTTCGCCATGCCCAACGGCCGGATCTACATCCATACCGGCATGTTGGCCCAAGTTCAGAACGAGGCGCAGCTGGCCACCATCCTGGGGCACGAGATGACCCACGTCAGCAACCGTCACGCGCTCAGCTTCACGCGTGACGCGCAGACGAAGCAGATCATCTACACGGTGGCTGCCATCGCGGCCAGCATCGGGGTGGCGGCGGCGGCCGGCTCCGTCGGCAAGAACAGTCCCGTGGGGGGGGCCGTCATCGGTCAGACGGCCAACGCCATCCTCGGCCTCGGCCTGCAGCTCGCCACGGTCGCCGCCATCAACGGCTACGGACGCGACCTCGAGCGCGAGGCCGACGCCGAGGGCCTCGACCGAATGGTGCGTGCTGGCTACGACCCGAAAGAAGCGCCCAAGGTGTTCGCGCTCCTGAAGGACAGTGGTGGCGACCGCGGCTCGCTGGAGACCTTCTTCTTCGGTAGTCATCCGCGTTTGCAAGATCGGATCGAGACGACCCAAGAGTTGGTACGGACGAAGTACGCGGACGCCGCGGGCTCGCCGTCGGGAACGACGAACAGCGACGAGTTCGAGCTCCGGATGCGGACGGTGGTGCGCGACAACGCCCGTCTCGACATTGCGGCCGGTCGCTTCACCCTGGCTCAGCGCCAGCTCGAGCGGGTGCTCACCATCACTCCCAAGGACCCGGTCGCGCACCTCTACTACGGTGACCTCTATCGCCTCCAGGCCCAGCGCGCGAAGTCTCCCATCGAGAAGGCGGAGCTCGCCCACATGGCCTTGGTACGCTATCGGCGCTCGGCCGAGCTCGATCCGCAGGCACCGGAGCCTCACCGGCAGCTCGGGCTGCTCTACTATCAGCAGCGGCTGCCCGACCGGGCGCGCGAGGCCTTCCACCAGTACCTCGCCCTCAAGCCCGACGCGCCCGACGCCAAGCGCATCAAAGAGTACCTGGTGGAGTTGGATCGATAGTGATCATGGGGGGCCGCGAAAGGCCCCCCATGCCCCCCGGGATGTTCGGAGCGCCCCGGGTCCCAAGGGGCGCTCCTCTATTTGTCGCGTCACAAGTCGGCGAGGCGGGACTTGAGAATCTTGCCGGTGGCGCTCCGGGGCAGGGCGTCTACCACTCGCACGAGGCGCGGGCACTTGAAGGCGGCCAGGCTTCTGGCGCAGTGGGCGAGCAGCTCGTCTGGTCCCGCATGCGCGTGGGAATGCAGCGTGACGAAAGCCGCGATGTCCTCCCCGAGTTCCGGATGGGGTCGTCCCACGACAGCGGCCTCGGCCACCGCGGGGTGGGTGAGCAGGGCTGCTTCCACCTCCGGTGGTGATACGGAGTAACCGCCCCGGAGGATCAAGTCCTTCTTGCGCCCGACGATGGTCACGAAGCCATCGCGATCCATGCGTGCCAGATCACCCGTCCGGAACCAGCCGTCGTCCAGGGCGCTGCGTGTCTCCTCGGGGGCCCCCAGGTAGCCGTTCATGACCGCAGGGCTCTTGATGAGGAGCTCGCCCGCCTGGCCCGAAGTCTGCGCGCGCTCCGCCTCGTCCACGATTCGAAGAGCGACGCCCGGGACGGCTCGCCCGATCGCTTCCGGGATTTCGGTGGGATCCTCGGCCCGATACGAGACGGGCCGGAAGATTTCCGTGCTGCCGTAGCCGCGGAGGATCCGCATTCCCGTCTGCTCTCGCCATTCCTGGGCGAGTTCCCAGGGGCATGGGGCTGCCCCCGAGACGGCCAGGCGCAGGCTGGCCACGCGTTGCCGACCGAACCCGGGCGCGTCGAGGAGGCGGCGGAACATTGTGGCCACCCCGGGAAGCACCGTCACCTGGTGCTGCTCGATGGCCTCGAGAACGGCATCGGGCACGAAGCGTTCGAGGAGGGCGACGGTGGCGCCAGCCAAGAGGGGAGCGAAGAGAGCCCCGTTGAGGCCGAAGGAATGGGCAAAGGGAAGGACGCCCAGAACCACGTCGTGAGAGGAGAGCTGCATCACGGGTCCTGCCCAGGACCGGATGGCGAAGGCGAGCGCGTCGTGGGACAGAACGGCGCCCTTTGGCCGTCCGGTGCTTCCCGAGGTGTAGAGGATCAGGGCAGGAGCGGCGACCGGTGTTCGCGCCTGGGTGGGAGATCCCGCGCAATCGGGCTCGGTAACGACCAGGGCGGGCGCGAGATCAGCGAGGATGATCGCGCGTTCCTCGGCCGTCAGCAGAGGGTTCAGAGGGGCCACCGTGGCGCCGAGCTTGAGGGCCCCGAGCAGCGCAACGACGAAGGGCCAACCATTGGCCAGCGAGATCACGACCCGATGTCCAGTGCGAATCCCGCGGGCGGCCAGGCCCCCTGCCGCGCATGAAGCCCGCCAGTCCAATTCCTCGTACGTCAAGCTTCCGCCCGACCAGGCGAGGCCGGACTTGGCGGGCGCAGCACGGGCGCTGATCTCGAGGAGGATGGCGAAGTTATCTGCCACAGTACGGCGTATTACGTGAGAAAGTCCTTGAGGTTTATTCGCTCCCAGACCTCGGACGGTATCCGGTGGCGCGGCGTGTAGCCGGCCAGTGAGGGTTTGGCTGTCGCGTCAACCCCCCACTTGGCGGTGTAGCCATCGTCCTTGGTGGAGGGATCGAGGTCGGATCCGCGCGCGTGAGTCACGATCAGGATGTCGCGATCGGGCTGACAGCGGGTGGCCAGAGCCCACGTCATCTGGCGGTCGTCGAAGATATCGACATCGTGGTCGACCACGACCACCCGCTTCATGTAGAGGTCCGCCCCGAGGACCGCCAGTAACGCATTCTTCGCCTGGCCGGGCGCCCGCTGCTCGATCGACACGTAGCAGGTGAAGGGGCCCGGAACCCGGACTGCCTTCACCGACGGGACCATCGCGCGGACGGCCCGGAAGAGATTGGCTTCCATCGGGATCGTCGACAGGAGCAGGTGGTCCAGATGGGCGACCGAGATGTCGTGAAAGAAAGCACCGGCCCGATGGGTGATCGCGTTCACCTTGACGACTTCGCGCGCCCGCTGTCCGAGGCTGTAGCCGGTGAACTCGCCGAACGGCCCTTCCGGCACGCGTTCGCCGGGCAGGATTTCGGCCTCGATGACCATCTCGGCGTGGGCCGGGACCAGGATCTCCGAGGTCTCACAGCGCACCAGCTCGAGCGGTTCACCGAGAAGGGCACCCATGATGGCCCGCTCGTCCTCGTCGATGGAGCCAATGGCGAGGGCCCCCAGGGCGACGGCGGGATGCACGCCGAGCGCAAAGGCCACCGGCAGCGCCTCCCGACGAGCCTCGGCCGTCCGGTGGAATTCCCACAGGTGCTTGCCCGTGGTGAGGTGAATTGACGTGCGCGCTGGCCCCTGAATCATGAGCCGGTTGTACGCGCAGTTCCACAGATCGCAGGTAGGGTCCTTGGCGAAGGAGATGGCCGCGGTCAGATAGGCGCCGGCGTCCCCCTCGTGATGGACAATCTGGGGCAGCTCATAGAGATTGACCCGGTCGCCCTTGATGATCACGTCCTTGACGGGGCCCGACGACACCACCTTCGGGGGGAGGGGGTGCTCCATGGCGGCCAGATACGTGCCGAGCATGTCTTCCGGTCTGGCGTTCATGGCGGCAGCCAGACGGGAGCGGCTCGCGTGCAAGTTGGTGAGGACGGGGAAGGGCGAGCCCTTGACCTTCTCGAAGACGAGCACGGGCCGTCGTCTCGCCTCCCGTTCGAGCTTGACGACGATGGCGGTGATCTCGTACGCCGGATCGACCTCGCGGGAAACGACCTGAACTTCATGCGGCCGGCTTCGGCGGACGGCGTCGAGGAAGCTCCTGAGATCCTGCGCCATGACGCGCTCTCCTCCTGGCAACGATCGGCGAGTCTATCGAGGTCCGTTCCGCTCCTGGGTGCGCTGCAGCATCGCCCGCACCAATGAGGCCGCCGCCTCCCCCTGCACGCGGTTGACCACCCAGGACGGGATCGTTCCTCCCGGCTCGCTGAGCACCTCGTAGCTGATTCTCGCTCCCCTTCCGTCCCGACCCGGCTCGATCAGCCAGCGTCCTCGGATCTGCGCCACGCGTATGTGGCTCCCGTCCGGGGGCGGCCCCGCGTCGTTGGCGATGCCGAATACGACCTCGAAACGCTGGGCGTCTTGATCCACACGCTTGCGCAGCCGGACGGTGTAGTCGCGGTCTCTCGCGAGCGGTACCGCCACTTGCTCGTAGGACACGCGCTCGTCACCGGTGTCCGAGAGAAGGTCGAGTCGTTTGAGGTAGGGAACGAACTGAGGGTGCTCTCGCTGCCGCCAGATCGTGTCGAAAATGGCGGCCGGGGGCAGCGGGCTGTGCGTCGTCGCTCGGACCTCGTAAAAGCCCGAGCCCGCGTGGGCACGGCGCTCCACCAGCATGCCCTCCCTGTCCGAGAGCATCTGCCACTCGGTGGCGTGGACGATCCCGACCGGCAGCCACAGACCCACCACGAGCAGGCCGAGGGCCAGGAGGGAAGAGACGCGCTCCCGGGACACGCGTCCCCTCACTGGGGCCGCGACGGGTGAACGGTGCGGCGGTCGTCGGCGGTGCCGAACACATGATCCCACAGGGGAGAACTGACACCCCAGCGGGCCTCCGATGTCGCGTAGTGATGAAGCATGTGCTGACGTCTCAGGTACCGTCCCCACCGGGTGGGCAGTGTCCCCCGATGCAGGGCGAGATGGAGGTAGTCATAACCAAGATAGCCTACCAGAAAGAACGCAAAGAACGGCTCGATCCAGGGATCTCCCAGGACTACCCGGAAGAGCCAAAAGCACGCGGCGTGAGCGATGAGGGCGGGGACGGGGGGGAACAGCAGGCGCGTCGGGTCGTTCGGATTCGCGTGATGGACCCCATGCAGGATGAACTGCAGGCGCCGACGACCTGGCGTGCTCGGCCGCAGGTGGAAGACAAAGCGGTGCACCAGGTACTCAGTGAGACTCCACCCGACCACGCCCGCGACCGCCAAGAGGGCGACCCTGGTACCGTCCAGGCGGTGCAGGGCGAGCGAACGCCACAGGAGATAGGCAATGATTGGCGCCCAGAACAGGACCGGTGTCAGGGGATGCACCCGCGACAGCCGTTCGAGCAGGCTGTTGTCGAAGAGGCGGATGCTCTCCTGGCGCGTGCTCATCGCCGGAACCCAGGCCCACGATACATCGAGGCCAGGCCCGCCAGCAATGCCCGTGAACTAAGAGTCCGCTCTTTCGTCGATTTTTTTGTATTATCGTCGGGGTGCGCACGCTCTTCCTCAGCGGCGGCACGGGGTTCGTCGGCAGCCACGTCGCGCAGGAGTTCCTTGCCCAGGGCTGGCGTGTGCGAGCGCTGGTACGGCGCCCAGAGCGCGCTGGGCTGCTGCCCGGCGGAGTGGAGACAGTGCAGGGCGACCTCATCGACACCGACGGCTATCGCCGGCGTCTGACCGATTGCGCGGCTGTCGTCCATTGCGCGGGCGCCACGCGCGCCCGGAGCCTCGCGGAGTTTCGGCGCGTGAACGTGGCCGGCACCGAAGCCCTTGTCAAGGCGGCCAGCGAGGCGTGTCCAGATGCGATGTTCATCCACGTCTCGTCGCAGGCGGCCGCCGGACCCTCGCGGGCGGGGGTACCGGTCCGAGAGAGCGATCCTCCCGATCCAGTGTCGTGGTACGGGCGCTCCAAGCTGGAGGGCGAACTGGCGGTGGCGCGTCACTGCCGAGGCCGGTGGTGCGTGGTACGGCCGTCGGTCGTCTATGGTGCCGGTGATCCCGGCCTGCTCCCCGTGTTTCTCGCGATCGCGCGGGGCGTGGCGCCCCTCCTGGCCGGGGGCCATCGCCGTCTGCAGCTCCTCGACGTGGGGGATCTGGCTCGCATGCTTTCCGCCGCCGCGCAACGGCCCGACCTGCACGGTCGACGAGCCTTTGCCGCCGGCGATACGGTGACCATGGGGGAATTGGTCCGCGAGATGGCGGCCCTGCGCACGCCTCGCGCCCGCACCATCGCCGTTCCTGCCGCCGCCTTGCGCTTTCTGGGACTGGTCGCCTGGCTGGGGGAGGGAGTCACCCGCAGGGTGGCGCCGTTGAATCGCGACAAAGTCAGAGAGATGCTCCAGACCGACTGGCTCTGCGAGCCCGAGCCGTTCCTGCGTGACCTCCAGATCCGGCCAACCACCCGCTGGCAGGACGGAATCCGACGCGCGTGTCGCTGGTACGTCGAAGCGCGGTGGTTGCCGCCGCGCGCCTTCGCCAGCGTATGACCTCGCACGCTTCTTCCCCCCCCGCCGGAGCTCACTCGATGCCAGACTCGGAAGTCCCGCCGCTCGCCGCCGCCGCCCGACCACCCCTGTTCGACAAATGCCACATCGTCACCGACCGCATGAAGGCCGCCTTGGCCGCCGACACCTACTGTTATTTCCGGACCATCGAGTCGGCCCAGGAGCCAGAGGTGGTGGTGGACGGGCGTACCTTGGTGATGCTGGGTTCCAACAACTACCTCGGGTTGACCAGCCACCCGAAGGTGAAGGAAGCGGCCATCGCCGCCGTGCGCCGTTTCGGCACCGGCTGCGCGGGCAGTCGCCTCCTGAACGGTACCCTGAGCCTGCACGAGGCCCTCGAGGCGAAGCTGGCCCAGTTCATCGGTAAGCCGGCGGCGGTTACCTTCTCCACCGGGTTCCAGGTCAATCTGGGTGTGATCTCGTGCCTGCTCGACCGTGGGGACACCGTGTATCTGGACAAGCAAGACCACGCGTGCATTATCGACGGGGCGCGGCTGTCGTTCGCCAAGATGCGGAAGTTCGCCCACAATGATCCGGCGGAGCTGCGCCGCCTCATGATGGCCGAACGGGGCACGCCCGGGCGATTGGTGGTGGTGGATGGCGTGTTCTCGATGGAGGGGGACATCGTGTCCCTGCCGGAGATCGTGAAGATCGCGCGCGACTTCCAGGCGGCGATCATGGTCGACGACGCCCATAGCCTGGGCGTGCTCGGGCGCCAGGGACGGGGTACCGCCGAGCATTTCGACCTCGAGAGCGAGGTCCACCTGATCATGGGAACGTTCTCGAAATCGTTGGCCTCCATCGGAGGATTCATCGCCGCCGAGCAAGAGGTCATCGACCACATCCGACATACTGCCCGCAGCCTGATCTTTTCCGCGGCCCTCGCCCCCGCCGCCGCCGCCGCCGCCGGGGCTGCCCTCGACATCCTCGAGAGCGAGCCGGAACGCCGCCATCAGTTGTGGCGGAATACACGCTTCCTGATGGACGGGTTCCGTAACCTCGGATTCTCCACGGGTGACTCACGCACACCGGTCATTCCGATCATCGTCGGCGACGACGAGCGCGCCTTCGCCATGACCCGGCGGCTCCACGAGGCGGGCGTGTTCGTCAATCCCGTGGTGTCGCCGGCCACTCCGCCGGGCCGGGCGCTCCTGCGCACGAGCTGCATGGCCACCCACACCGAGGCGCAGCTGGCGCGAGCCCTCGAGGCTTGCGCCAAGGTCGGGCGGGAGTTCGGCATCATCCCGTAGAAGCCTCCGTGGCCGCCACCCTGCGCCTCGCCGAGCTGGCGCCTGACCGGACAGGCCTGCGACGGTTCCTGCGCGTCCCCTACCGCATCTATCGAAGGGACCGGCACTGGGTGGCTCCGTTGCTGAGCGACCGCCGTCGGGTGCTCGGGCCGGAGAACCCTTTCTTCGCCCACGCCCGCCTGGCCCTGTGGGTGGTGAGCCAGGACGGGCGTGACGTGGGCAGCATCGCCGGGATTGTGGACGACCACCACAACGCGCGGCACCGCGAGGCCACCGCCTTCTTCGGATTTTTCGAGTCGGTCAACGATGCGGCGGTGAGCGGGCTCCTGTTCGGGGCCCTGCGGGCCTGGGCGCGCCGGCTCGGGATGACCCACGTGCTCGGCCCCATGAACCCGTCCATCAACGAGGAATGCGGCTTGCTCGTGGAGGGCTTCGACGCGCCGCCCGTCATCATGATGACGTACAACCCGCCCTACTATGCCGACCTGCTCGCGCAGGCCGCGCTCAAGCGGCGCAAGGATCTGCTGGCCTACCGGATTGTCATCGACACTTCGCGGCTGGCCCGGCTCGAACGCCTGGGCGCACGCGGGTTGGCCCGGTCGGGAACGGTCACCATCCGCCCCATCGACCGGCGGTCGTTGGGGCGGGACCTCAGGAAGATCAAGGACGTGTTCAATGCTGCCTGGGAGGACAACTGGGGTCACGTTCCCATGACCGATCCCGAGATCGACTTCATGGCCAAGCGGCTCCTGCCACTGCTGGACGCGGAGATCGTCCTCCTGGCCGAAGACCGGGGGGAAGCCGTGGCCTTTCTCCTTGCTCTGCCCGACTTCAATGAGGCGCTCGGGCGTTTGCATGGACGGCTGCTCAGCCCCCGGCTTCCCCTCGTCCTGCCCTATGTGCTGGGGCTCAAGCGCCCCCGCTTCATGCGCGTCGTCGCCCTCGGTATCAAGCGGGAGTACCGTCAGCGCGGCATCGACGCCGCCCTCATCGGCCGCTGCCTGCGTGTGGTACTGGACCGGGGGTTCGAGCTGTGTGAGATCTCCTGGATCCTCGAGGACAACCTCCTGATGCGACGCATCGGAGAGATGTTCGGCGCCTCCGTCTACAAGACGTACGCGCTCTACGAGGGCCCCGCCTGAATCCGGTCCTCCCGGGCCGGGGGTACTCGATCAATCACCCCACAGGAGACGGGCCCGGGGTACTCGATCAACCACCCCACACGAGACGGGCCGTCTCCGCCACCCGGGCGAGCTTCGCCCGCTGCACCTCCGGCGAGATGCGGTTGCCGGCCATGGTGGACGCGAAGCCGCACTGCGGGCTCAGGGCCAGACGGTGCAGGGGAATGAAGGTCGCGGCCTCGGTCAGCCGACGCCGAAGCTCGTCGACGGATTCGCGATGCGGCTTCTTGGTGGTGACGAGTCCCAGCACGGCCACGCGATCTTCGGGCATGGCGCGCAGGGGCTCGAAGCCGCCCGACCGCTCGTCGTCGTACTCGAGGAGGAAACGCTGGAAGCGGCTCTTGCTGAACACCCGCGCGATCGGCTCGTAGCCGCCCCTGGCGTAGAACATGGACTGGTTGTTGCCGCGGCAGATATGCAGGCCGAACGTGACGGCGGGATGACCGGCAATCACCGCGTTGTCCATCTCGATGCAGGCGTCGATGAGCTGGTCGGGATCGCTGCCGCGCTGACGATATCCCTCGCGCAAGGTGGGGTCCAGGAGGGCGGCGTACTGGGGTGCATCGATCTGGATATACGTGCAGCCCAGGCGGACCAGCTCGTCTACCTCGCGGCGGGTGAAGTCGACGATGTCGGCGAGATAGGCATCGCGATTGATGTAGGCGGCCTTCGACTTTTCGGGGTCGTAGTAGGCGGCTGCCTGCTGGGTGCTGACGAGCGTGATCTTGGCGGTTCGACTGGTGCGCGCGCGCAGATAGCTCCATTCCTCGGCGCACATGCTGCGGCGCCAGCGGAGCTTCTCGACCACCACCGGCCGCTTGAACACCAGTTCCTCGCCCCCCTCGCCGCGGAAGGGAATGGCCCAGCCTCCGAACTTGTCGAAGCCATCCAAGGCCTCGATGAGGTGCCCAAAGAAGGCGTAGCGCCGCATCTCGCCATCGGTGACTACCTCGAGGCCCGCACTCTCCTGGAGGGCGACCGCCTCGTCGACCGCCCGGTCTTCCAGGCGCTTGAACTCGGGCGGCGTGAGGCGCCCCTGCGCCAACGCTTCCCGGGCTTCCACCAGATAGGCAGGGCGTAGAAGGCTTCCGACGACGTCGCTGCGGAAGGTCATCGTCCCTCCGTTAGGGAAGCCGGAGCCTGAGCATCCGGCGGGCATTGCCTTCGTAGATCTTCACCTTGTCCTCCGCGGACGCCCGCATCCGGTCCATGGCGCCGATGGTATCGCGGATGAAACCCGGCCCGCCCTCGGGATCGAAGGGGAAATCGGTTCCAAACAGGATGCGTTCGGCGCCGAAGAAGGCCAATCCGCATTCCATCGCGTGATGCGCTCCGAAGAGGGCAGTGTCACCATAGAACATGCGGAAGTATTCGATCGGTCGCCGACGCAGGCGCCCGAGCGCGGCCACGTCGTCGGCATCGTCACTGCGGCGGCCGAGTTGATCGAGCCCGCCTCCCACCCGGCCCTCGAAGTAGGGGATCATCGCCCCCATGTGATGCGTGATGATGGCGAGCCCGGGCAGCCGATCGAAGAGCCCCGAGAAGACGAGCCGGCCCATGGCCAGGGTGGTCTCGTAGGGCCACCCGAAGGCCCACCAGAGGTCGTACTTCGAGCGCGTCTCCCCCGCATAGTCCGCGATCGTGGCTGGTCGGGCCGGGTGCAACCAGATCGGGAGGCCACGCGCGGCCATCTCGCTGAAGAGTGGCTGGTAGTCCGGTGCGTCGAGCGGACGTCCGCTCACATTGGTGAACATCTGGACGCCGGTGGCGCCCAGCGTGTCGATGGCGCGCGCTATCTCGCGCAGAGCCGCCTCCGGGTTGTTCATCGGCAGTGACGCCACGAAGCCGGGGAAGCGATCTGGGTAGGCCGCCACGATCTCGGCCATTCCGTCGTTGGCGAGCTGGGCCAGGTCGGGACTGAGCGAGGGAGGCGCCACGATCTCGATGGGGGGATTGGCCAGGGTCAGTACCTGGACGTAGCCCTCGTGGCGATCCATCATGCGAAGCCGGTGCTCGAGGTCGACCAGAACAGGAATCCCCGACATGCGCTTCTGCAGCGCGAGTCCGGGCGGCGCCACCGCCAGCATCCGATCGAAGTACTTCCGGGGGAGGATGTGCGGAAAGACGTCAATCTTCATGCCTGAATAGCGTATACCTCCTGGTGCTCGTCCGTCCTCGGACGGGGCGAAGCAGGTCAGCCTAACGCCGGGAGGAGAGCCGATTCAAGGACTCGTCCCCGGTGTCCAATGGGCACGGACCGATTCGCCCATCCCGATTCGTCCATGTAGATTAGTGAGACGGGGCAGCCGGGACGTCGGCGGAGGAGTCGCCATGTACGAGGTGACGGCGGGTCGTGTTCGCGGAGGATTCAATCAGTATGGCTTCACGGTGGGCATTCTCATGCTCGATACGCGCTTTCCCCGCATCCCGGGTGACATGGGACACGCGGGCACCTTTCCGTTCCCGGTTCGCTACCATCGCGTGGCGGGCGCCGCGCCCGACCTCGTGGTGCGCAAGGGGGCGGCCGCGCTACTCCCGGGCTTCATCGAAGGCGCCCGCGCCCTCGAGGGGGAGGGGGTGGGCGCCATCACCACCAACTGCGGCTTCCTCGCCAAGTTCCAGCGCGAGCTGAGCCAGGCGGTGGCGGTGCCCGTCTTCACGTCGAGCCTGCTCGTGGTGCCTCTCGTGCACCAGATGCTCGCGCCCGACCGCCGGGTGGGCATCATGACCGTCGACGCTTCCAGCTTGACCGCCGAGCATCTGGCCGCCGCCCACATCACGCGCGACATTCCCATCGCGGTGGTGGGCCTCGAGACCGAAAAGGAGTTCACCCGGGTTCTGCTCGACAACGAGCTGGAGCTCGATGTGGAGCGGGCCCGCGCCGAGCACCGCGCGGTGGCCCGTCGCCTCCTCGCCGCCCACCCCGATGTCGGGGCCATCGTCCTCGAATGCACCAATATGCCGCCCTATACGGCCGAGATCCAGCGGGAGACAGGGTTGCCCGTCTTCGACATCGTCTCGCTCGTCACCATGGTGCACGGAGCCCTGGCCGCCAGCCTCGGACCTCGCCCCGCCTGAGCGGGCCGGCCGGGACCGGACGTGAGCGTGCTCGAGACTCCTCGCCTTCAACTCCGCCCCTTCACCGCGGCAGACGCCGAGGACCACGCGCGGATCTACGCCAAGCCCGAGGTCACTCGGTTTCTTGCCGGGGGACCGTTTCTCGGTGCGGCGGCGGCGCAGCGCTCGCGCGCGGCCCTCGACCTCTTCATCGCGCACTGGGTGGAACATGGCTTCGGGGTGTGGGCCGTCGTCGACAAACGGACGCGCCTTCTCATCGGGCAGTGTGGTCTCAAGTTCCTGCCCGACCGCCCGGAGGTCGAAATTCTCTACGCCCTCGACACTCCGTACTGGGGTCAGGGCCTGGCCAGCGAGGCGGGGACGGCGGCCCTGCGCTACGGGTTCGAGGTGGCGCGCCTCGAGCGCATCGTGGCGGTGGCGCTGCCCGAGCACGGCGCGTCCCAGCGGGTGATGGCGAAGCTCGGGATGACGTACCACGGTCTGGTCGAGGTCTACGGCGGGATCCGTGCGGTGCTCTATGCCGTCTCCCGGGACGAGTTCACCAGACGGGCTACCACCGCCTCGTCGGCCGGCGGAAACGCGTAGCCGCCCAACGCCTCGGCGTCGACCCACGCCAGCTCCTGGCCTTCGCGCGGCGCGATCGTGCCCACCGCGAGGCGGCAGCGAAAGAAGTGCAGGATGACGCTACGCTCGCCGTAGTCCCAGGGGATCGTTGCCACCTTCTCCTCGACGGCGAACGCGGCCCCCAGTTCCTCGGCCAGCTCGCGCCGCAGGCAGTCGTTGATGCTCTCACCGGCCTCGCGCTTGCCTCCGGGGAATTCCCAGAGTCCTGCCAGATGCGTTCCCGGGCGACGGCGCACGATGAGATAGCGGCCGCGCTCGTCACGAATGATCGCCGCCGCCACCTCCACGATCGAGGTCGGTCTAGGCAAGAGGATAACTGGCACAGAGGCGTCGCAGCGGGCACGGGCGGCAGCGGGGACGACGCGGACTGCACCAGGTGGCCCCGAAATCCATCAGGGCCTGGTTGAAGTCGTAGCCGCGTCCCCGCGGCACCAGGCGGGCAGCCAGATCCCACAAGGCGCGGTCGCCGTGCAGCCTTTGCGCCGGCGCGCCGACAAAGACGCGGGTGAGCACGCGTCGTACGTTGGTGTCGAGCAGGGGCGTGTCCTGTCCGTAGGCGAACGCGAGCATGGCTCCCGCCGTGTAGCGACCGACGCCCGGAAGCCGACGCAGGCCCTGCGCGTCGTCGGGCAGGCGGCCGCCGTAGTGAGCGACCGCCTCGCGGGCGATCATGTGGAGCCGGAGGGGGCGGATGTTGTAGCCGAGCGGATACCAAAGACGCCGCACCTCGCGCGCGTCCGCGGCGGCCAGGCTCTTGAGGGTCGGGAAGCGGCGAAGAAACTGCCGGTACTTCGGCAGCACGCGCTCGACCTGCGTTTGCTGCAGCATGATCTCGGAGACGAGAATTCGATACGGCTCGCGCGTACGACGCCATGGGAGATCGCGGCCATGCACGGCGTACCAGGCAAGCAGCCGTCGCTGGAAGGCGCGAATCTTCCGCGGGTCCGGACGCACCGCGCGCAGTCTATCACGCGTGCTCGTGTAGAATGACCTCATGCTGAGCCGTCTGCCCCTGCACGAGTGCCATCTGGCAGCGGGAGCGGTCCTTGCGACACGTGACGGCTGGGAGTTGCCCGAATCTTACGGCAATCCCGCGGCCGAGTACGCGGCCGTGCGCCAGGGGGCAGGGCTGATCGACCGTGGCGACCTGGGCGCGTTCGTGGTCACCGGGCGTGACCGCGCGGCCTTTCTGCACGCCATGCTCAGCAACGACGTGAAGTCGCTGGCTCCCGGACGGGGCGGGCAGGCTGCGCTTCTTGACATCCACGGCAAGGTGCAGGCGCTCCTCTTGCTCTTGGTCGACGCCGAAGAGATCCTCGCCCTGACGCCGCCCGGCATGGCGGCCCCGACCCTGGAGGCCCTCGACAAGTACCTCTTCTCCGAGAAGGCGTACTTCAAGGACATCAGCGCGGAGTGGGCGCCGCTCGTGCTGGCCGGCCCCGGAGCCCCCGCCCTGGCCCTAAGGCTCGCCGGTACCCTGCCTGGCGATGCCCTCTGGTCACACGAGGTGGCCGCCATTGAGGGGTTGACGGTGAGGCTTGTGCGCGGCGGTGTCGAGAGCGGCGAGCCGGAGATCTGGCTGCTCGGTCGCGCCGCGGACGGGCCAGCCCTCTGGCGGATGGCGCTGGCGGCGGGCGCGCAGCCGGTCGGTCGAGCAGCCGAGACGGCGCTGCGCATCGAGGCGGGAGCGGTGCGCTACGGTCTCGATGTGGACGGCACGGTGCTCCTGCCCGAGATTCCGACCGCAGATCTCGTGTCCTACGCCAAGGGCTGCTACATCGGCCAGGAGGTCGTCGTTCGCATTCGTGATCGCGGGCACGTCAACCGTTACCTGCGCGGTCTCCTCGTGGAGGATTCCGAGGTGCCCCCGGCGGGGACGGCGGTCACGGTGGGCGATGCGGAGGTCGGCAAGGTCACGAGCGCCGCGTGGTCATACGGGCGGGCCCGGCCGGTCGCGCTCGCCTTCGTCCGGCGCCAGCAGGCGGAGCCGGGGACGGCCGTTACCCTGCGCGCGGGAACCCGCCGCTGGGCGGCCACCGTGGGCGACCTGCCCTTCCCCCGGTAACCTCGCCACCATCGAAACTCCCATGGGGATGAACCGCCTTTCGCGCGAGACCAGCCCCTATCTCTTGCAGCACGCGCACAACCCGGTGGACTGGTATCCATGGGGCCAGGAAGCGTTCGCGCGGGCGCGAGCCGAGGATCGGCCCATCTTGCTCTCGGTTGGCTACTCGGCCTGCCACTGGTGCCACGTGATGGAGCGTGAGTCCTTCGAGGATCCCACCGTGGCGGGCCTCATGAACCAGCATTTCGTCAACGTCAAGGTCGACCGCGAGGAGCGCCCCGACGTCGACCACATCTACATGGAGGCCGTGCAATCGTTGACGGGACGCGGGGGATGGCCGATGACGGTCTTCCTCACCCCCGACGGGACGCCATTTTACGGCGGAACCTACTTTCCGCCCGTTGATCGCCACGGCCTGCCGGGGTTTCCGCGGCTCCTGGAGGCTATCGCCGAGGCCTGGAAGGGCCGGCGGGGTGAGGTCGTGGAGGCGGGTCGCCGGATCTCGGAGCACCTCGGTCAGGCCTCGCGACTGCGAGGAACGGCCGCCCTGCTCACCGAGGATGTTCTCTCGTCGGCGTTCCAGTCGCTTTCCGCGCAGTTCGACGACGCCGAGGGTGGCCTGCGAGGCGCTCCCAAGTTTCCGCAGCCGATGATCTGGGAGTTCGTCCTGCGCATGTGGAAGCGAACGGGGAACCCCCGCGCCCGTCAGATGGTGATGACCACGCTCACCCGGATGGCCCGCAGCGGGATGTACGACCAGCTTGGGGGCGGGTTCGCCCGCTACTCGGTGGACGATCGCTGGCTGGTTCCGCACTTCGAGAAGATGCTCTACGACAACGCTCAGCTGGCCTCGCTCTACCTCGGGGGCTGGCTCGCCTTCGGCGATCCCGAGTACCGTCGCGTCTCGGAGGAAACGCTCGACTACGTGCTCCGCGAGATGACGGACCCGGCCGGCGGCTTCTATTCGGCGCAGGACGCAGACTCCGAGGGACACGAGGGCAAGTTCTTCGTGTGGTCGGCCGACGAGATCCGCGCTCTTCTCGAGCCCGCCGATGCGGCCGCTGCCCTGCGTTATTGGGGCCTGGAGCAAGGGCCAAACTTCGAGGGCAAGAACATCCTGTTCGTGGCCGGCGAGCCGGATCCGGATGGCATGGCCAACACGAGGCGGCGGCTCTTCGAGGCGCGCGCGCGGCGGGTGCCTCCGGGACGGGACGACAAGGTCCTGGCCTCGTGGAACGGTCTCGCTTGTCGTGCCTTCGCGGAGGCCGGTCGCGCATTCGACCGTCCCGACTTGGTGAAGGCCGCCAGCCGTAATGCTGACTTCGTGCTGTCCTTCATGCGCCGCGAAGACGGTCGTCTCTTGCGTACCTGGAAGGACGGACAGGCGCGGCTGAACGCGTACCTGGAGGACCATGCCATGGTGGCCCTGGCGCTGCTGGCCCTCTACGAGACGACGTTCGAGCGTCGGTGGCTCGACGAGGCGCGGGGGCTGGCGGACGTCATGCTCGCGCTCTTCTGGGATTCGACCCTCGAGGGGTTCTACGATACCGGGCTCGATCACGAGCCGCTCATCCTGCGCCCGCGCAACCTTTACGACAACGCGGTGCCCTGCGGCAGCTCGGTGGCCATCGAGGCTCTTCTGCGTCTAGCCGTCCTCACCGGAGAGTCGCGGTACGAGAGCATCGCGCTCGCGGCTTTGCGTCCCATGGCCGACCTGATGGTACGGCACGGCGCGGGCTTCGGCCGCTTCCTCGCCGCGCTCGACTTTCACCTCGGGCCGGTCGTCGAGGTGGCGCTGATCTCGCCCCCCGGAGGGGACTGGCCACCCCTGGCCGCGGAGGTGTTTGGTCGATATCTACCCAACCGCGTGGTGGCGGGGATGGCGGTCGGTGAGGCCGGAGCGGCCGCCGGTATTCCGCTGCTCGAAGGGCGGAGCGGCATTGACGGAAAGGCCACGGCGTATGTGTGCCGCCACTATGCCTGCCAGATGCCCGTGACCGAGCGCGACGCCCTCGGGAGATTGCTCGATGGGCGATGATCGGATCGGCTACCGATAGGCGCAAGGCGGGACGACCGTGCGATGAGGGGCCTGGGTCAGGTGTCCGCCGGGCGCAAAGAGGCGAAGCTGTTCGGGGGCGGGGCCCGCAGCCAAACGCCGGCCTCGCAGCGCGAGAAACCAGGCGGCGCGAACGGTATCGACGCCGAGCCGCCGCAGATCCAGGACGTCTCGCAGCACGACCGCGCGCCGTACCGTCACCAGCGCGCGCGCTGCCCGCGGACCGATGCCCGGCACCCGTAGCAGCACTTCATAGGCGGCCGAGGTGATCTCGACGGGGAAGGTCTCCGGGTGCCGAGACGCCCACGTCGTTTTCGGATCGCGTTCGAGAGCGAGGTTACCGTCCGGCTCGAAGACGAGATCGTTGTAACGGAAGCCATACTGACGAAGCAGGTGCTCGGCCTGGTAGAGCCGAAGCTCGCGGACGGGGACCGTGGCCGGCGCCCCTTCCATTGGTGTCCCCACCACCGGCTGAAACGAGCTGAAATGCGCATGATGGAGCAGACGCCGCCCTCGCAAGCGCGCCACCAGGCCGAGAATCTCCTGATCGCGCTCCCCGGCCGCCCCCACCACGAACTGCGTGGTGGTGCCGGCCGTTCGAAGGCCGTCCGCTCGCGGCTCGAGGCGCGCCGCGAGCGAGAGACGCCCCGCTAGTTCCAGGGTGGGCAACAGATCGCCGCTGAGGTCCTTCTCTCGAGCGAGTGTCCTGACGTAGGCGTCCGTCGGGGCTTCGAGATTGATGGACACACGATTGGCGAGGGCGGCGGCCGCTTCGACCTGAGCGCGTTCGATGCCTGGCAAGAGCTTGACGTGGATGTAACCGCGGAATCCCTGGCGGCGTCGCAGGATCTCCAGGGTGGTGAGCATGCGGTCCATCGCTCGATACGGACGCCCGGGGACTCCGGAGGTGAGGAAGAGGCCCTGCGCCAGTCCCCTTCCGTGTGCCTCGACGAAGGTCGTGGCGATCTCTTCGGGAGCGAGCGACGTGCGGCGTACCTTGCCACCACAATAGGTTGGGCAATAGCCGCAGGAGAGCGAGCAGGCGTTGGTCTGCATCACGCGCATCAGGGTGGTGGATCCGCCTCCGGGAAGTCGCACCCGAGTGACCCCAATCGGACTCGCCGGTCCATTCATGCCACTCGGCGCTCCATGCTCCCGGTCGAGCGAGCTTGCCTCCGTCAGCACAGCTACCCGCTGCCTCCGATCCATACCGAATAACTAAACATAAGACGAGTATCCAGTCAAGCACAGGGCCCAGGCGATGCGCTGGCATTTCAGCCACCGCCGATCTGCGCGTAAGATCAAGCCCTCGGAGATCGTCAAGGCATGCACGCCCCCTCGAGGCCCGAGGGCACACATAAGATCGAGGCCCCCCAGAGGCACACGTAAGACCGAGGGGCCCCGCGGGTTGCCCGCGGGGTCCCGAGCGCGGGGGGCATGGGGGGCCCTCTCGAGGCCCCCAGAGGCACACGTAAGACCGAGGGGCCCCGCGG
>Ga0187893_10001588_pt1 | contig 54034 bp, 43 predicted proteins | sample MA1701074metaG_FD_139574 | JGI IMG/M metagenome (GOLD analysis project Ga0187893, IMG submission 139574) | White microbial mat communities from a basaltic lava cave in the Kipuka Kanohina Cave System on the Island of Hawaii, USA - MA170107-4 metaG ... | reverse complement strand
TCGTCGAGGCGGGTGTCGAGGCGGGTGTCGAGACGGTCGGCGACTGCGTGCAGTCCCAGGTCGGCGCGGATGTCGGCGATGTCGCGCAGGTGGTCGATCACGGTGTCTCGATCGCGGCGGCTCGACCGGGTGCGGAACGCCTCCCGGTAGGACGATTCGAGCGCCCCGAGATCGCCCTCACCGTCGAGCACCGCTCGGGTCAACGCCAGGTCGGCCAGGGTGACCCTGGTCCAGAAGTCCTCCGCCATCTCCGGGTCGGTGCCCGGTGTCACGACGGGCTCGCCCACCATCGGACGGGCCGGACCGGCCGCGATGGCGGCGAGGAACCGACCGGCGTCGGGGTCGGGCACCACCCCGCCGCCGAGACCGGCCATCTGCAGCCAGTTGAGGGTGTAGTAGGGCCGCAGCTCGCCTCGCGCGCCACCCCCGGCTCGAACGATCGAGGCGTCCAGGTGCCATTGGTGAGCAGCTCGGTAACGCTCGCACGCCGCCCGGAGATGCGTCGTTCGATCATCGCCGACGGCCAACGTCGCCGCCTTCTTGTGGAAGCTGGCCAGCAGGGCATGGCGCTCGCCCGTCGCGCCCAGCGCGAGCGCGAGCGCGAGATGCTGCTCGGCATCGGCTCGCAACTCGGCGACACCGGCGGCACCGGCACCACCGGGGTCACCGGCCGCGCCGCCGGCGCGGCCGACACGCTGAGCCAGCCTGATCTCCAGGTTGCCGAGCTGTTCGAGCAGCTTCACTGGTGCGGTGTTGCTCGTCGGGTCGTCCCAGGCCTGGCGGTAACAGGCGACCGCCTCGGCGTAGCGCCCGAGCTCGGCGTACGCCGTCCCCAGCTCGTAGAGGACGCTCGGTCGGTCCCAACGCCACTCCATGACGGCGCGCCGGTAGGTGTCGAGCTCGGCGACGAGATCGGTCTCCGAACGGGAGATGGCGCCGAAGTCCGGCAGGCCGATCTTGCCCGCCAGCACCGCGATGGTCTGCAACCGCCGTACCAGCTCGTCGACGCTGACGAAGGTGCGCTCGACGTTCGGCGGCGCATGCCAGCTCCGTAGGGCGTAACCCGGGTCGCCGTAGCACTGGAAGGCGGCCCACGTCATCGACTGCGGATAGGCCGTGCGGACCTCCTTGCGGGCCTCTCGTACGGCACAGCCGAACAGCTCACCGGCGCCCATCCGCTCGTAGAACCGGGCGGCGAAGAGCACCGCGGCATCGTCGTCGACCGCCCAGCCCGCCGCCACCACCGCCCGGACGCCGATGCGCATCAGCTCACGGGCCACGCTGGCCGCGAGACGGTTGGCACCGGTGGTCGCCAGGCGCGGGCCGGCCATGCGCCCGAGGTGGCAGCAGTTGAGGAACACCAGCTCCGGTACCACCGGGAGCTGGCGCACGACGTTGGGCGTGATGGCGATCCCCGGGCCGATGACGACACCGGACCGCGAGGAGTCGGCGGGATCGAACAGGCCGTGGGCCGCCACGTGGACGATCCGCCATTCCTGGCTGAACAACGCGTCGAGCACGCGCCGGCTCGCCGCGCCGCTCAAGTGGGGGAAGTCGTCGCGGACCGGACCGTCCTCTCCGTCCCAGATGAGCGCGCCCACGGCGAACCCCTGCCGGGCGAGCAGGTCGGCCATGGCGACGGCCTCCGTGACGGCGCCGTCGAGGGGCGCGAGATCGTCGCCCGCGGGCGGGTTGCCGATGACCAGCGCGTTCTCCCCCGCCGGAAGGCGGATGTCGCGCCGAGCGCCCTCGGTCTCTCGGAACTGGCGGAGCAGCCCCCCTCGCAGCGCCAGCTCGCGGGCCCGGCCGGCCCCCAGCGCGGCGGTGAGGGCCTCCCACGGGAAGTCGGCGGTGTGCTCGTCCACGATGAGCTGGATGTTCTCGGCACTCAGGAGATCGCTCTTCAGCTCGGTGGGGAGCAACAGCTCGTAGAGGGTGTTGCCCACCTGATCACCCGGCGCCGCGGTCTGGACCGCGCCCGCGACGAGGGCCTCGATGGCGCCGTCGTCGATCGTCACCACCAGGCGGTCGGCGCGGGCGCGGCGCCCGACGGCGGTGAACTCGAGCGTCGTGGCCCCACCGGAGCCACGACGTCCCTCCGGGATCGACTCGCGCGCCAGGTCGCGCACGATCACCCGCTGCCATTCGCCGGCGTGCTCCGTCGGGCGCGGGCCGGGTGGGAGCCGGCCTTCGCCCAGCACCAGCCGATCGGCCGGCCGCACCACGCTGTGGCTGCCGGTCTCGGCCTGCAGCAGCGCCGGTAGCCGGCCCACGGCGTGGGCCACGGCCTCGGCCCGGTCAGCCTGCAGCTCCAGGATCTCGAGCCCGGCCACCCGCACGTGGTCCCACGCCCGCGCGCCGCTGTTGGGGTCGACGTGGCGGTGGAGCTGGTCGTTGGCCGCGACCACGGCGTCCACCAGCGCGGCGACGGCTCCGTCCACCGACACGGCGCCGAGGCCTCCGGTCCCGATGGGCACGGCCGAGAACTGCAGGAGCTGGGGCGGTTGCGCCGTCCCGGAGCCCGCCTCGTCCCCCGTGGCTTCCCCGGCGGCGGTACCGCGGCCGATGAGGCGCCGCTCCAGGCAGCGCACGGCCCGCTGCAGGATGGCGGCCAATACCGTGGCCGAGAGCTTCTCGCGCGTCAGCTCACCGGGACGATCGAGGCCCACCACGATCGCCCCCGGCGGGTAGCCCGACCGCATCCCGCGCTGGGGCCTCGGGGTGTCGATGGCCACCGATTCCCCGATGGCCTCCGGGTACTGGCCGAGCAGGGCCCGAGCGGTCAGCCGGCGATCGAGGCGCTCGTCGAGAAAGCCCTCCGATCCCTGGATGGGGGTGCCCAGGAAGTGGCCGACGAGCACGTGGTGCTGGGCACATTCGAGGCTGCCGTGGACGGCACGAACATCGATCACCTGCGCCGCCCCGCCCGGCTCCCCCGCCGGGGGGGCCACAACCGTCGGGACCGGGGAGGAACCGGGGTCGGACCGCGCCGGTACGGCCCGGAGCGCGCTCGGCGCCCGCAGCGCGAGCCAGCCCCCGATGAGGTCGTCGAAGCCCGGGTGGCCCCAGTAGCTGCCGTGGTCGACGCCGGACGGACCGCTGAACACGTGGCGATCGCCCGGGGCCACCAGGGCGCGACCCGCGGCGGTATGGGTGGAGGCCACCGCCACGATCAGGTCATTGGGCTCGCCGTCGAACACCCGGTCGGCGGCGAGGTCGCGCAATCGGGCGCTCAGCCCCGAACCGGGCGCGGGCGCGAAGTCCGACGCAACCGAGCGGTACCTCACGCCCGGCCGTGGCTCGCACGCGTTCAACCCAGCGAGGTAGTCGCCCTTCGGGTCGAGAGCGGTGAGCCCCACCAAACCGACCGCGGCGCGCCCGGCGACCGATGCGACGACCACGGCCACCGCGTCGATGACGTCGGTCACCGGGTTGTCGGGGATGAAGGCCAACGCGTTCGTCACCCGGTCGACGAGCTTGGCGATGTGCTCGATGTCGCCGAGGGGCGTGCCCGCGTTCGGGGTGGCCACGAAGGTGACCGACCGAACGGACAAGGGGGAACCGGTCGGTGGCCGCTCGACCAGCTCGCGAGCCACCAGCCCGCCCCGGCCATGGGCGATCACATCGACGGTGAGCTCGGGGGCACCGCGCGCGGCGAGGCGCCGGACCAGTTCGACGGCGTTGTGCGCCGGGGTCCGGCTCAGCGTGTGATGGTCGAAGGCCCAGACCCGGTCGCCGTAGGCCGCGCCCAGGCGACCGAGCAACTCCGCCGGCAGGCGGGCGAAACCGCTATGCGCCTGGCCCAGGGCGTCATGCAGGAACAGCAGCGACGGCCCCGCACCCAGCGAGGCCAGGTCGGACGCGGCCAGCTGGTCCTCGGGACGCGGGCGGGGGCTGCGGTAGTCCTCGGGCCGGAACCAGCGCAGGCCGCCCTGGCGGTACCGCGCCTCGAACGCCTCGGCCAACGTCGCCGCGCCACGCTCGAGCAGCTTGTCGCCGAGGCGCACGACCACGAAGGACAGGACACGCCCGGCGATCTTGCCGGTCAGGCCCCGCGAGGCCGGCGCGGCCTGGTCGACGGGGACGCGCACGGCCGCCGGCCCCGCGGCCGCGTCGGTCAGGGTCGGGGGCGCGTGCCAGTGCCACAAGCCGGTGACGTCGTCGCAGGCCAGCACGAGCGGGGTACCCGGCCCCGGCACCGCCAGGTCGACGGCGCCCGGCGCCCGGTTGCCGCCCTCGGCGCCACGGGCGGCGGGCCCTAGCCGCACGTCGAACGTGTCGACGAGCTCGAGCTGCTCCCCCACCGCGGACAGGCGCTCGACCAGCGGATGTGGTCCCTGGTCGCGGGCGCCCCGGGTGCGAACCGGGGTCGAGACGACCTCGAGCGAGGCCGCCGCGGTGACGACCACCCCCGAGGGCCGAGTGGTGTTGCGTCGCTCGCCGCTCGGGACCACGCGCCGCCCTCCCATCTGTCGGACCGTCATTGTAGGAAACGACCGACGAGGGCGTAGGCAGGAGAGGAAATCCTGTATCACCGAGACGTGGCCGGCATCAATACAAGGCCGCTGAATCTCACCGGGCCTAGGCTGTGCCCAGCGTGAAAGGGGGGCGGATGCGGGTCTTCGTGAGCTACGCCCGGCAGGACCGGGCCGTCGTGGACTCGCTCGTCGCGGACCTCGAACGCCTCGGGCACCAGGCCTGGTACGACGACGACCTCTCGGGCGGGCAGGCGTGGTGGAACGAGATCGTCCGTCAGATCCAAGCCTGCGACGCGTTGGTCTTCGTGCTCTCGGCGCGCTCCGCGCAGTCCGAGGCGTGCAAGATCGAGGCGCGCTACGCCTCGGACCTGGCCCGGTCGATCGTACCTCTGCGGATCGACCAGGGCGTCTCGTCGCGCCTGCTGCCGACGTTCCTCGCCGAGCGCCAGCTTGTCAACTACGCCAACCGCGATGTCGACTCGACCATCGCCCTCACGCGAGCGCTGTCGAGCGTCCCGTCCGGGGCCGTTTTGCCGGATCCGCTGCCTGACCCGCCCCCGGTGCCCTTCTCGTACCTGACTGATCTGGCGGCGCGTGTTGCCAGCGCGGAGCCGATCACGGCCGAAGACCAGTGGGCGGCGCTTATGGAGCTGCGGGGACGCATCACCGACGAATACCAGCGCGACGACGTCGTGGGCCTGATGCGCGTGCTCCGCCGACGCTCCGACCTGCTCGCCGTCGTCGCCCAGGACATCGACCAGCTCCTCAAGCTTGCTCACGAGCCGGGTGCAGCAACCGGTGGTCCGGAGCCGACGACGCGCGGGCCGGAGACGTCGGCGCTGACACCGCCGGCACTGACACCGCCGGCCCGCGCCCCGACCGGACAATCACCACCACCGTCGCCGCCGCGCGGCCCGACGATCCCGCCTGCGCCGGCTCGAACACGACGCCGACGATCGGTGCTCCTCGTCGTGACCGTCATCGGCGTGCTCATCGTGGGAGGCGCCATGGCACTCATCGCCCTGACCGGCGACGACGACGCCCAGGTGACGACCACCACAGCGGGCACCTCCTCGACCGTGGTCGAGAACATCGAGATCGAGGGGTTGATCGACGCTTGCGCCGCGGGCGACATGACCGCGTGCGACGAGCTGTTCTTCGTCACGGAGGTCGGCAGCGACGCCGAGCTCTTCGGTCAAACCTGCGGCGGCCGCATCTTCGACTCGAGCGGCGGAGACTGCGCCGAACTCTTCCCGTAGACCGTGCGCGCCATGGGTTCCATCGCCACCCGCGCCTGGCCGAGCGACGCCAACCGGGGGCCCGCCTTTTCTCTTGCGGCCACGATCGTACGGCTAGCCTTCGAAGCGCCCAGGTGAGGAGGCGGCGGCATGCGGCTGTTCGTCAGCTATGCCCGAAAAGACGAGGGTGTGGTAAAGACGCTCGTCAAGGACCTGAGGGTGGCCCATGAGGTCTACTTCGACCAAGACAACCACAAGGGCACGCGCTGGTGGGACAGGATCCTCGACGAGTTGCGGGCCTGTGACGCCATGGTCTTCGTGCTATCTGGAGCGTCGTGGCAGTCCAAGCCGTGCCTAGCCGAGCTGGCGTACGCGCGGGCCCTCCATCGTCCGGTGCTGCCAGTGAGAATCGACGTCCGCATCTACTTCTCGGCGGTGGTTGGATTCGCCGAGATCGACACGCTCGAATACGCCACCCGCGACGCGGATTCGGCCTTCGCGCTGAGTGGTGCCCTCTCGAAGATGGAACCGAGAATCCCGCTCCCGGACCCGCTCCCCGACCCACCGGCGATCCCGCTCTCGCCGATTACGCCGTTTGCGGAACAGCTCGGCGCGGCGACGCTCAGCCTTCAAGAGCAAAAGGCCATTGTCGACGGCCTGAAGGAATATCTCGAGGACGAGCACTACGCGGAGGAGGCGGCGTTCCATCTTCGGGAGCGGCTTCTCACCCGGGAGGACGTCTACTACTCAATCAGGACGAACACCGAGAAGCTGTTGGAGGCTCCGGCGAACCCTCCGGTGCTCGACGTTCACCCCACGGTGATCGCTCTAGGTGAGATCTCGGCCGGCGAAACGATCTCCCCCAGGCGGGTCGAGGTCAGGAACCGGGGCGGGGGGCGGCTCGACTGGGTTCTGGCCACGGCAAGCGACTGGCTCACGCTGACCCCCGAAGATGAGTCGTTCACCATCGCTGCACAGCCGAAAGCCGGTCGCAACGACGCGACCGTCGTCGTGACGGACCGCGCCAGCGAGGACCAGGCGATCGTAACGGTGAGCGCCACCGTGCACCCGCCGAACCCTCCGGTCCTCGACGTTCGCCCCACGGTGATCGATCTCGGTGAGATCTCGGCCGGCGACACCATCTCCCCCAGGCGGGTCGAGGTCAGGAACCGGGGCGGGGGGCGGCTCGACTGGGTTCTGGCCACGGCAAGCGACTGGCTCACGCTGACCCCCGAAGCCGAGTCGTTCACCATCGCCGCACAGCCGAAAGCCGGTCGCAACGACGCGACCGTCGTCGTGACGGACCGCGCCAGCGAGGACCAGGCGATCGTAACGGTGAGCGCCACCGTGCACCCCAAGTGGCGATGGATGCTCTGGCTGCGAGAACGGCGCGCGTTGACCGCCGCCATCGGCGCGGTCGTGGTCCTCGTGGTCACGGTGGTGCTGTTCGCCGGGCGCGACGACGATGACGCCTCGGCTGACGGTGACACCGGGGGCCAGGACAACACGGAGCAACCCGGTGGCGACGACGATACGGGCGTACAGGTTTTCGACGGGATCGAGGTGCCCGCCACGTCGGACTGGACGGACACCGGCATCGAGCTGGCCGGGGGCGAGCTCGTCGAGATCAGCGCCTACGGCGAGATCGGCGACAATCCCGAGATCCCGGACCAGCGTTTCGAGCCGGGCGGGACCTTTCGCGAGGATCCCGACCAGCACTCCGGTGACCCGTACCTCGACTTCCCCCACGCCGCGCTGATCGGTTTCATCGGCGACGGTGCTGCCTTCGAGGTCGGCTACGGGACCACGATCGAGGACTCGCCGCCGGGCCGGCTGTACCTGGGGATCAACGACGGGTTCTTCGACGACAACAGCGACAAGTTCTTCGCCGACATCACGGTGAAGGGTCAGTAGGGCCGGGGATGCGGATCTTCGTGAGCTACGCCCGCCAGGACCGGGTCGTCGTCGACGCACTGGTCGAGGACCTGGAGCGCCTCGGGCACACCGCCTGGCACGACGACGACCTGACCGGCGGCCAGGCTTGGTGGAACGAGATCATCCGCCAGCTCCAGGGGTGCGACGCCATGGTCTTCGTCGTGTCGCCGAACTCGTCGAGATCCGAGGCCTGCCGCCTCGAAGCGGGCTACGCAACCGATCTCCTGCGCCCGATCGTGCCCGTCCAGGTCGTCCCGGACGTGTCGGGGCGGCTGCTGCCGCCGGGCGTGGCCGAGCGTCAGTTCGTCGACTACACCGAACGCGACGCCGACGCCATCATCGCCCTGACCCGGGCACTGGCGGTGGTGGCACCGGGCACACCGCTGCCCCAGCCGCTGCCCGAGCCGCCCCCGGTCCCCATCTCCTACCTGACCAGCCTGGCCCAGCGCATCGACTCGAGTGCCGAGCTCGGTGCCGACGCCCAGCGGGCCGCCCTGGCCGAGCTGCGGGCCCGGTTGGCCGACGACGACCAGCGGGCCGACGTCGTGGGGCTCCTCGAGGCGCTGCAACGGCGAGCCGACGTCCTGGCCGGCGTGGCCCGCGACATCGACGACCTGTTCGCCCACCTGAGGGCCGAGGAGCGGACGGCGCCACAAGCCGCGGACGCGGGCTCCGCCGTCGTCTCGACGGGCACCGTCGCGTCGGTGGGTCCCGCCGACCCGGCCGACGCGACGAGCGCTGACCAGCCGGGCCGGGACCGATCGCCGCGCCGACGGCTCGCCGTCGGGCTCGGCGCGCTGGCCGCAGTCGGCCTGGCCGGCGTGGCATACGCGGCGTCGCGCGGCGGCGACGGCTCGTCGGGCACCGGTACCTTCGAAGGCGAGGTGGACACCGAGGACGTGTGGGTACTCGACGTCACGGCGCCCGAGGATTCGGTCATCGTGGTGCGGGGCGCGCCGATCGATGACTTCGACATCATGGTCGGCGTCGCCAGCGCCGACGACGAGCTCGTCGAGCGGTACCACGCCCTGTTCGACGAAACGCCGTTCGACTTCCGCTCGATCGAGGACCCGTTCTCCCATCCTGGCGCCGAGCACGGGACCCTGTTCACCTACCGCGACGACGCCGGATCGGGCGAGCAGGAGGTGGACCTGTTGCCGGCGCCGTTGGGTGGGGATTTCCAGGTCGTGGTGGGTGGCTACGCGGGCGCCGGCGGGCGGGCCGAGGTCAACATCGACGTCGAGCCCTTCGACGGGCCCGCCGACCCGGAGACCTACGCGGAGGAGCTCGCCGAGCAGCCCTTCGCCCGCTCTGCCGGTGAGGGCAGCAACGGCAGCGACGACGACGACGACGACGACGACGACGAGCCCGAGTACGTCGAGGTCTTCGACAACACGTCGAGGCTCAGGGCCGAGGTTCCCGAGTCGTGGGCCGAAGAGGTCGACGGGGACCCCACCGACGCAGGCCCGATGGTGCAGGCCTCCCCCGACCTCGCGGATTTCCAGGCCTCGTTCTCGGTACCGGGACTTTCGCTTTCCCTGCGCGAGGAACCGACGCCCGAGATCGACGCCCGGCTCGACGAGCTGGTGGCGGCGACGAGCCGCGGCCTGTGCCAGAGCGCCAACCGGCAGGACGCCGTCGACCGTCTCCATACGGGACGCTACGAGGAGCTCGTCGATTGCGGGGGCACCGGCACGACGATGGTCGTGGTCGTGGGCATGCCGGACGACCAGTCCTACACCATCGAGGTGGTCATCCAGCTCACGGCCGACGACGACCCGGAGATCGGGAACCACATCGGAGAGAGCATCCGGGTGGCCGAGGAGTAGCGCGCTGACGACCGTTTCGGGGCCCGCCGGCCCGCGGGTGGTGCATGCCTCCCCCGACGCGTCGGGGGACGACGTGCTCGAGGCGCTGGCGGTGGCCCGGCCCCGCGCCACGCTGGTGCTCAACGGCGGCACCGCGCCCGTGGAGGCCCCGCTGGCCGAGCATCTGGCCGCGGTCCTAGCCGGCGGTGTCGCCTCGCTGGCCTGTCGGGACCGGCTCACGGTCGTGACCGGCGGCACCGACGCCGGCATCTTCGCGCTCTACGGCGCTGGCGTGACCACGCTCAGCGCGCCGCTGGTGGGCGTGGCCCCGGCCGGCCTGGTGCGGCTCCCCGACGGTGCCGCGCGGCGGCCCCCGAGCGACGGTGGCGGGCGGGACCGGGTGCCGCTCGAACCCGCCCATTCCCATCACGTGCTCGTCGACGGTCTGCGTTGGGGGGACGAGACCCCGGTGATGCTGCGCCTCGTGGCCGCGCTCGACCGCTACGGGCCGACCGTGGCGTTGCTGGCCGGCGGCGGTGCCGTCTCGGCCCGCGAGGTACTCGGGCATGTGCAGGCCGGCCGCCCCGTCGTGGTCCTGGCCGGTTCGGGCCGCCTGGCCGACGACATCGTCGCGGCCAGGCGCGGAGCCGTCGACAACGGTGTCGTCGCCGCGTTGGCCGCCAGTCCCCTGGTCACGGTGATCGAGCTGGCCGACGGCCCTGCCGCCGTCGTCTCCGCGTTGCGGCTCCTTCTCCGCCTCGCGCCCGCGCCCTGACGCCGAAACGGCGGGCGTGGGGTGGCCTGCGGCGACGACCCAACGACGTCGTACGCCGTACCGTGTGCACCGAGCCGTACCGTGTGCACCGAGCCGTACCGTGTGCGCTCAGCGTCACATATTCACGCCAGGTGCACACGGTACCGGTGGGTGCACGGACTACCGGTGGGTGCACGGACTACCGGTGGGTGCACGGACTACCGACGGGTGCACGGATTACCGGTGGAGGTGGGTCAGCGCGGGGGGTCAGCGCGGGAGGTCAGCGCGGGAGGTCAGCGCCGGGGGTCAGCGTGCGCCGGGTCGGGGCGGTCGGTAGAGGAGGCCCTTGTACCCGTCTACGAACCCGCCGGCTCGCAGGGCGGCGACGGCATGGGGCACCTCCGACACGGGCGCGCCGTCGACCGTACGGACCTCGACCGCCCGGTAGCGGCCCCGATCGGCCAACATGCGCAGCCCGGCAGGCCAGCGCGGGTCGCCGTCGACCGACGACGCGAACAGCGAGACGCGGTGGCCTCCGCGCTCGAGGTAGGCCAGCGGTTCCCCGCCCGCCAGCACGACGTGCGCGCCCGCGACCCTGGCCGGCCGGCCGGCCGTCGCCGGCCAGGCCAGGGCGGCACCGTAGGGCTGCGCCGGGTCGGTGGCAGCCAGGACGAGCAGCTCGCCCTCGTCGCCGGCGCCGGCGCCGGCGCCGGCGGCATCGGGCCCCGAGGCCAGGTGCTGGCGGAGCGAGCGCAGCCGGTCCACCGCGCCGGGCAAGGCGAACTGGGCCGCCCCGAGCCCGGCCACGAAGTACCCCCGTCGGGCCAGGCCGCGCTCCTCGAGCGCCTTGAGCACCGGGTACACGCCCGCGAACCCGCCCTCGGCTCCCTCGCCCAGCGCCGCCTCGCGGGTGAGCACGCCGTAGCGCTCGAGCAGTTGCGATGCCCGCGCATGGGCGGTCTCGGTGGGCGTGGGCCACGGTTCCACCAGCGGGGCCACCAGCGACCAGCGACCGGCGCCCGTGGGCGGACCGAGCCGAGACAGCCGGCCCGGTCGAGGCCGGGCGTGGCGGCTCCCCCGGCGCGCCGCCGATCTCGGATCTCGACGTCCACCGCGCCCCGACAGGGCCCGCACGGGTCCGAGTGAGTCGTTCGTGACCAGCCCGGCCCACACCAGTTCCCACAGGGCGCCCAGAAGGTTGCTCGGGTCGTAGAGCGCGCCCGCCCCGGCGGCGGCCGTCACCAGCTCGGGCCAGAACGAAGCACCCCGCGCCCCCAGATGGTCGAGCACGGCCTGCCCCACGGGGCCGGGCTCGAGGTCGGCTCCGGCCCCCGCCGGTACCAGCAACCGCGCCTGGTCGCGGAAAACGAGCCGGATGCGTCCGTCGGTCGCACCGATCGTCCCGGCCCCGACCCACACCACCTCGCCCGACGCGCACAGCTCGTCGAGATCGGCCGGTCGGTAGCCGGCCACCCGGGCGGCCAGCACGTCGGCTTCGAGTACCGACGCCGCGATGGCCGCGCCCTGCAGCGACGCCAACGCTTCGAGCACGCCCTCGGTCCCGCGGCGCCGCGAGCCGACGCCCTGCCAGGCCGGCAGGAAGCGGGCCAGGGCGGCGCCGTCGACCGGTTCGACCTCACGGCGCAACGCAGCCAACGAGCGGCGCCGGAGCTGACGCAACACGTCGTCGTCGCACCACTCCCGGCTCGCCCCCTCGGGCCGGAACTCTCCGCGCACCACCCGCCCGTCGCGCTCGAGCCGGGCGAGCACGGGCCGCACCCGCTCGACGCTGACGCCGAGCGCGGCCGCCACCTGGGCGGTGACGAACGGGCCGTGGGTCCGGGCGTAGCGGGCCACCAGGTCCACGAGGGGAGCCTCGACGGGATCCGTGAACGCGCCGGGCAGCCCGAGAGGCAGCGCGACGCCGAGGGCGTCGCGAAGTCGGGAGGCGTCCTCGGCGGCGGCGATCCGCGCCTCGCCGGCGACCGAGGCGCGGATGGCGCGGCGCTCGGCCACAAGGCGCCGCACCCACGGGGCCGCGTCGCTCTCGCTGCGGGCCGTGATGTCCCCGACGGAAAGCGGCCCGAGCAGGCGCAACAGGTCGTGGAGCTCGTCCGCGTCGCGGGCGCGGCGGCCGGGGACGAGGCGCTGCAACTCGAGCTCGAGCTCGGCCAGGACCGCGGCGTCGAGCAGGTCGCGCAGCTCCTCCGCACCGAGCAGGTCGCGCAGCAGGTCGCGGTCGAGAGAGAGGGCCGCGGCGCGGCGCTCGGCCAGGGGCGCATCGCCCTCGTACATGTAGGCCGCGATCCAGCCGAACAGCAGCGACTGGGCGAACGGTGACGCCCGGGGCGTGTCGACGGGCACGATGCGGATCGACCGCGCCCGTAGCTCGGTCAGGACCGAGCGCAGGGCGGGCAGGTCGAACACGTCGTTGACGCACTCGCGCGTCGTCTCCAACAGGATCGGGAACGACGGGTACCTCGCCGCCACTGCCAGCAGGTCGGCGGCCTTCTGGCGTTGCTGCCACAGCGGCGTGCGCCGGTCGGGCCGGCGCCGGGGCAGCAGCAGGGCCCGCGCCGCGCACTCCCGGAACCGTGAGGCATAGAGCGCCGTGGACGGGAGCCGGGCGATGACGAGGTCGTCGATGTCGTCCGGGTCGATGGCCAGCTCGTCCATCGGCAGCTCGTCCACCGCCTCGGGCAGGCGCATGACGATGCCGTCGTCGCTCCACAACAGCTCGACGTCGAGCCCCCAGCGCTCGGCCAGACGGGCCTGCAGCGCCATGGCCCAGGGGGCGTGCACCTGGGCGCCGAACGGGGTGAGCACGCACACCCGCCAGTCGCCGATCTCGTCCCGGAAGCGCTCCACCACGATGGTGCGGTCGTCGGGTACCGCACCGGTGGCCTCCGCCTGGTCGTCGAGGTAGGCGACGAGGTTGGCCGCGGCCCGCTCGTCGAGCCCGAGCGCACCGTGGAGGTGGGCGGCCGCCGCCGGCCCCCGAGCGCGGGTCTCGCGCACGAACGCGCCCACCGCCCGGCCCAGCTCGAGAGGACGGCCTGGGCCATCGCCGTGCCAGAACGGCATCTTGCCGGGCTGGCCGGGCGCAGGCGTGACCACCACGCGCTCGAAGGTGATGTCCTCGATCCGCCACGTCGACGCGCCGAGCAGGAACGTCTCGCCGGGCCGGCTCTCGTAGACCATCTCCTCGTCGAGCTCGCCCACCCGGGTGCCGTCGGGCAGGAACACCCCGAAGAGGCCCCGGTCGGGGATGGTGCCACCGCTGGTGACGGCCAGGCGCTGCGTGCCGGCCCGTCCCCGCACGATGCCGTTGACGCGGTCCCACACGACGCGGGGCGCCAGCTCGGAGAACTCGTCGGAGGGGTAGCGGCCCGACAGCAGGTCGAGCACGGAGTGGAACACCTCGTCGGTGAGCTCGGTGAAGTTGGCGGCCCGGCGCACCAGCGCGCCGAGCTCGTCGATCTTCCACTCGTCGAGCGCGCACATGGCGACGATCTGCTGGGCCAGCACGTCGAGGGGGTTGCGGGGGTAGCGGGTGTGCTCGATCAGGCCCCGGCGCATCCGGTCGACCACGACCGTGGCCTCGACCAGGTCGGCCCGGTGCTTGGGGAAGAGCTTCCCTCGGCTCGGCTCCCCCACCTGGTGGCCGGCCCGGCCGATCCGCTGCAGCCCGGTGGCCACCGAGCGCGGCGATTCCACCTGGACGACCAGGTCGACCGCGCCCATGTCGATGCCCAGCTCGAGTGAGCCCGTGGCCACCAGGGCGCGCAGCCGGCCCGACTTGAGCTCGTCCTCGATCTGGCGCCGTCGCTCCCGCGACAGCGACCCGTGATGGGCCTTGACCAGCTCGGCGACGGGCGGCGCCCCCATCGCCTCGCCACCGGTGTACCCGGGAGCGCCGCCGTGGCCCGACGAGACGCCCCGCGCCCGGCCGGCGCCGTCGTCGGCGCCTCTTTCGGCGACGCGTTCGCCGTCTCTTTCGGCGACGCTTTCGGCGACTCTTTCGGCGGCGAGCTCGTTGAGCCGGGTGGCGAGGCGCTCGGCCAGCCGGCGAGAGTTCACGAACACGAGCGTGGAGCGGTGCGCTTCGATCAGCTCGAGCAGGCGAGGGTGCATCGCGGGCCAGATGCTGCGCCGCACCGGCCCGGCCGCCACCAGGCCGCTCACCGGCTCGTCGAGCACCTCGCCCAGTGCCCCCATGTCGTCGACGGGGACGACCACCTCGACCTCCAGCGGCTTGCGCGAGCCGGCGTCGACGATGGTGACCGGGCGGGGCCGCGACGCGGTCCCACCACCGGTGTCACCCACGGTGTCGCGCCCGCCGAGGAAGCGGGCGATCTCCTCCAGCGGGCATTGGGTGGCCGACAAGCCGATCCGCTGGGGTGGTCGGTCGCAGCCGGCGGCCAGGCGCTCCAGCGTGATGGCCAGGTGCGCTCCCCGCTTGGTGGCGGCGAGGGCGTGGATCTCGTCGACGATCACCGCCTCGACGTTGCGCAGCGTGTCGCGGGCCGCCGAGGTGAGCAGCAGGTAGAGCGACTCGGGGGTGGTGATGAGCAGGTCGGGCGGGTGACGGACGAGGTGGCGGCGTTCGTCGGCGCCGGTGTCTCCGGTGCGGGTGCCGACCGCGGGTTCGTGGAGCACGATCCCCATCCGTTCGGCGGCCAGGCCGATGCCGGCCAGGGGCGCGCGGAGGTTCTTGTCGACGTCGACCGCCAGGGCTCGCAGCGGCGACACGTAGAGAAGCCGGGTGCGTCGCTCGCGCTCGGGGACCGCCTCGGTCATGAGGCGGTCGATCCCCCACAGGAACGCCGCGAGCGTCTTGCCCGATCCGGTGGGGGCGAGGACCAGCGTGTGCTCACCGGAGGCGATGGCCGGCCAGCCCTGGGACTGCGCGGGCGTCGGGGCGCGGAACGTGGTCTCGAACCACGCCCGGACCGGCTCGGAGAACCGGGACAGCGCAGCCTCGCTCATGGACCGCGACCACCCATCACCGGCCATCGTAGGGAGCCGGTGTGACGGCCAGCTTCCCGGCCCGCAAACCCCCCGCACCGTCCCGGCCGGCCGGCGCGGTCGATGTCGGACGCACTTACGCACCAACGTCAGATCTGCTTACCCTACGTTGCCGCGCCTGGCGCGGCATTGGGCGACCGCGCCGACAAGGCGCCTCACACAGGAGGGCATATGACTTCACCCCGGCGATCAGGCTCGAACCGGCACGACCGTCGTTCTGCGACCGCCACGGGATGGCGGGCGCCGAGACGGGCCCTCGCCGTCGTGGGGGCCCTGACGGCGGTGACCTCGTTCGCAGCCGCGACCAATCCCTCCGGCGCCGTGGTTCCGGGACGGAACGGCAAGATCGCCTTCGAGACCAACCGTGACGGGAACAACGAGATCTACGTGATGAGCCCGGACGGCTCGCTCCAGACCAACCTCACCAACCTGAGGAAGTCCTCCGACGTCGATCCCTCGTGGGCCCCCAACGGCCGGAAACTGGCCTTCAGCAGCGACCGGATCGAACGGGGCAACGCAGAGGTCTACGTCATGAACGCCGACGGCACCGGCGTCACCCAGTTGACCAATGCCCCGGGCGAGGACCGCGGCACCAGCTTCACCAGCGACGGCAGCATCGTGTTCCACAGCACCCGCAACGCCCCGCCCGACCTCTCCCACTCCTTCGACGTGTTCATCATGGACGACGACGGCGACAACCAGACCCAGCTCACCACCGAGGGCGGGTCGGCCGCCTACGCCTGCGGCGACAGCACGAACGGGCTCATCGTCTTCAACAGCAACCGGCCCCAGCCCGACGACGTGGACGCCGACGGCGACGGCGATCTCGACACCGACTTCGACATCTACACCATGAACATGGACGGCACCGACCAGACCAACATCACCAACACCCCGGGCTTCGAGAGCGGGCCGGTGTTCTCGCCGGACTGCCAGTCGATCTCCTTCAACTCCACCGATACCGGTGGGAGCCTGGACATCTTCACGATGGACGTCGACGGGAACAACCGGGTGAACCTGACCAACGCTCCGGCCCTCTTCGACGCCTTCTCGGCGTGGTCCCCCGACGGGCAGCGCATCGTGTTCACCACCAGCAACACCGCCGACGGCAACCTGGAGATCTTCACCATGAGCTCCGCCGACGGCTCCGCCCAGGAACAGCTCACGTTCACGGCCTTCGGCCAGGCCGACCTCCGGGCCGACTGGGGAACGGCGAACCCCCAGCGATAGGGCGTCGCCGCTCGACGCGACCGTCACAACAGGCCTGGCGGGAACTCGGCATCACCGGGGGCGTAGGCTCCCGGTGATGGCCGAGTACCAAGCACCCGAGTGGCACCCGGCGTTCGAGGAGTACTGCGAGGCCGTCTTCGAGCTGGCCGAGGACGACGTGAGCGTCATCCAGGCGCGCATCGCCGAGCGCCTGGGCGTCTCGCGGCCGGCGGTGTCGGAGATGATCCGGCGCATGGAGCACGAAGGGTTCCTCACCATCGCCAGCGGGACCATCTCGCTCACGGTCGAGGGTCGAAGGCTGGCCGAGCAGGTGGTACGCCGCCACCGGCTGGCGGAGCGCTTCCTCACCGACATCCTCGGGCTGTCCTGGGCCGAGGCCCACAAGGAAGCGGGCAAGTGGGAGCACGTGATCTCCGATTCGGTGGAGCGCGCCATCAACCGGGTCCTGGGCAATCCCACCACCTGCCCCCACGGCAACCCGATCCCCGGCACCGCCTACCTGGCGCCCGATGCCGTCCCGTTGGCGGGGCTCTCGGTGGGCGCCGGGTTCATGGTGTCGCGTATTCCCGAGGAGCTCGAGTTCGCGCCCGGCCTCCTCGAGTTCCTCGAGGAGGCCGAGATGCTGCCGGGACGGGCGGGCACCGTCACCGCCTCGTCGCCCGACGGCACCACCACCGTGGAGATCGACGGGCGCCACGTGGGCATCGGCGCCTTCGCCTGCGCCCGCATCCTCGTCACGACCCCCTGACCCCGCCCGCGCCGGCGACCGCGCTCTGCGCTCCAACCGGGGGCGGTCGCTCACCCGTGGAGTACCTGCAGCCCCCAGGACGACGGTCGGGTGGGGTGGGTGCGCTGGGGAGGGAGCGGGGGTTGCTACTCGACGGTGACCGCCTTGGCCATGCCCTCGGCGAAGTGGACGTGGCCCTCGCCCTCGTGCTCCTCCTCGACCAGGCACACCAGGGCGTAGTCGCCGGGCTCGAGGTCGAAGACGCCGGTGCACGTCTCACCGGCAGGGAACGCCTCGATCTCACCGACGAACGCACCGTCAGGAAGCTGGGTCTCGTCGAGGTTGCCGTTGTCCACGGTGGGTAGATCGGCGATCTCGGCGATGTCACCCCCTAGGCGGAAGATGGCCAGCTCATGGGCAACGCTGCCGGCGTTGGTGGCCTCGAAGGCCACGGCCCCCGCATCGAGCGTGTCGGGGCCCTCGAAGCTGAACTCGCTCAGCTGGTAACCAACGGTGCTGTCGGCGCGGTCGGGGTCGCCGACGGGCGCGCACGCCGCCTCCGAACCCGAACCCGAGCCCGACGCTGACGCGCCGGTCGAGCCCGAAGCAGCGCCCGGGCCCGACGCGGGGCCCGAACCGCTGGCCGAGCCCGAGCCCGAGCTTTCGCCGACGCTGCGAACGTCGGCGCCGTCGTCGTCGCTACAGGCCGCCGCCCCCAGCAGGACCAGGATGGACAGAGCGGCGACTCGCCGCCGAAGTTGGATGTGCATTGCTGTTGCGCTCCTTGTCGGGTGGGTTCGTACGCGGGTCATGAACAGTCGGTCGGGCCATGGTGGACCTGTCGCCCTTGGAAGGGGACGGCGTGAAGGCGCTGCGCGGACGGGCTGAACGCCAGCCGGCGGCGCCCAGCAGCGCCAGCACGACGATCCAGAGGCCATGGCGGGCCCAGTCGGCCGCCGCCCGCTGGCCGTAGTCGGGCAGCATCAGCCGCCACGCCCGCAGCATCGGGTTCGTGGTGGCGTCGAAGTCGATGACCAGGCGCAGCCGCAAGGTGAGCGCCTCGAACACCACCCAGGCCCACGCCGCCAGGCCGAACGCGCTGGCCCCGGCGAGCCACGGCCGAGCGGACCGAGCCCGGGCCACCCACCAGGTCGTGGCCAGCACCGCGGCCGGCAGCACGACCACCGTTTGCCGACCCGGCCACCAGTACCCGTGCATGGTGAGGGCGACGAACGTCGCGGTGAGCCAACCCGCGACCAGAGGCACGGCCAGCGCCGTCCATCCCGGCGGGCGCCGGCGTACGAGCGCGCCGAGCGCAGGGACGGCGACAAGGATGGCGGGCGACCATGCGGCCAGGCCGAAGTTGCGGTCGACCAGTAGGCCGACCAGGCGAGCCGAGCGGCCGATGACGTCGGGGCTGGTGCCGGCCACGGTGAGCTCGCCGCCCACGAAGTGGTCGCCGGCGGCGTAGGCGGTCCACCCACCGTAAAGCAGTTGATGCGCGCCCAGGAACAGCACCGCGGCCGCGCCCAGGACGCCAGCCAGCACCAGCGCCGGGCGGCGGCGACCGGTGCGCACCAGGTGGACCAGGGCGACGAGGGCCAGCACGGCGGCGACCGGGGCGTACTTCACCGCCAGCCAGGGCAAGGCCACTACGGCGGCCCCCAGCACCCAACGACCCCGCCGATCGAGGGCGCCGGTGAGCGCGCCCACGGCCACGGTGAGGACCAGCGCGGCGGGCAACTCGGGGTACACCTGCGTGCCATAGGCCGACAGGGGCGACGTGAGGGAGAAGGCAAGGGTTACCAAGGCGGCCACCGCGGCCGGGACGGCGAACCGTCGAACCGCCACCCACACCAGCGCGGCGGCCAGGGCGCCGGCGAGAGCCGCGAGGGCGAGCTTGGCGCCCAGCCATCCACCGACGGCCATCGGCACGGCCAACACCACCGGCAGCAGGGGGTCATGCGGGCTGAACCGCCGGCCGTCGTCCACGGGCTTGGTCTGCTCGGGGAGCTGGCCCTCGTGGAACTCGCGCCAGCGTTGGTCGCTCAGCTCGTCGCTGATGTCGAGGTCGAGATCTTCGGCCAGGCTCATGGCGCTGAGCAGGTACTGGGGCTCATCCGCGATGGTCCGCGCCCCGTAGGACGCCCGGGCCGGCGCCGCCACCGCACACCAGGCAGCGGTCAGCAAGGCCACCCCCAACATCACCCGCGCCAACCTTGGGCGGCCAGCATCCCGGCGGGAGGCCCGGGGGGCAGAGGCTTCGCCGGAGCCCCCCGGCTGCCGATCGATCCGGCCGTCCGGGGGGGCGGGGGGGCGGGGGGCCCGGGGGGCGGAGGCTTTCCGGCGGCGGGCCCGGGGGCCGGAGACTTCCCGGCGGGGGGCCCGGGGGGCGGAGGCTTCGCCGGAGCCCCCCGGCTGCCGATCGATCCGGCTCCGCCGGTCGATCGGCGACAAGCTCGCAGCGCCGGCCAAAGGCCGGCTCCGTACAGCTCGTCCGAACGCAGCGAGCGAAGCGAGCGCAGTGAGGACGAAACGCACTAGAACCGTTCCACGCGGCGAACGACCAGGGCCCAGGTGAGCACGGCCGACACACCGACCAGGACGATGGAGGCCATCCCGGTGTCGGCCCAGCGGGCCGCCTCGCGGGCCCCCCAGATCCGCACGGCGAGGGTGTCGACGTCGAGGGGTCGCAGCAGGAGGGTGGCCGGTAGCTCCTTCATGGTGGACAGCAGCACCAGGCCCCCGCCGGCCACCAGGCCGGGCAGCATGAGCGGCAGCTCGATCGTGCGCAGGCGGCGCCAGCGCCGCGCCCCCAGCATCCGTGCCGCCTCGTCGAGACGGCGCGGCACCGAGCTGACCGCCACCTGGGCCGAGCGCATGGCCTGGGCCCCGAAATGCAGGGCGTAGGCCGCCAGCAGCACGGGCAGGGTCTGGTAGAGCCGGGCGAGCACCGGCGTCTCGAGCACCCAGAACACCAGGGCAAGGGCGATCACCAGCCCGGGGAGGGCGAAGCCACCCACGACGAAGGCATTGGCGGCGCCGCCCACGCGGCTGGCGTACCGGGTGGTCAGGTATGCCACCGGCAGTACCAGCGCCACCGTGAGAACCGCGGCGAGCATCCCGATGGCCGCGGTGGTGATGGCCGGGCCGACCAGCTCGCCGGGCGGCATCGCCTCCCCCGTGCGGGTGAGGCCCCGCCAGGCCCAGAAGCCCAGCACGGACAGGGGCCCCGCCAAGGCATTGGCGAACAGCACGACGACGAAGCCCAGCGCGGGCCCGCGCCATCGCCCGAGCGGCACCTGCAGCGCCCGGCGGGAACCAACACCGGCAACGACGGTCCGGCGACGGCCGACCATCCGCTCGGCGACGACGACCGCCACCGCCACCACGGCCAGCAGCAACCCGAGCCCGGCCGAACGGGCCTGGTTGTTGATGCCCGCACCGAAGATCTCGACGGTGAGGGTGTTGTAGCGCAGGGCCGCCACCGCGCCGTACTCGCTCACCGCGTAGAGGAAGACCAACAGGGCCCCGGCCCAGACGGCGGCGCCGGACTGCGGGAGCACCACCGTGCGGAACACCGACCAAGGGCGCCGGCCGAGCAGGCGCGCGCTCTCTTCCAGCGACGGGGGCAACGAAGCGAAGCGAGCGGCCACCGGCAGGTAGACGTAGGGGTAGGTGAACAGGGTCAGCACCACCCAGGCGCCGCCGAACCCCCGAACCTCGGGCAGGTGCGGGGCCAGCGCCGGCACCAGTTCGTCGATCATGCCGCCGGGAGCGACCGCGGCGAGCAACGCGCTGGCCGCCACGAAGGAGGGGAACACGAGCGGCAGCGGTGCGCACACCGCCCAGAGCCGCCGGCCGGGGACATCGCTGCGAACGGTGAGCCAGGCCAGCGCGGTACCGACGACGGCCGCGCTGGCCGACACGGCCGTGGCCAGGACCAGCGTGCGCCCGAGGGGTCGCCAGGTCGACTCGGACCGCCACAGCGCGCCGACGTCGGTGGCCAGGCTCAGGTTCTTGCCGATCAGGTAGACGAAGGGCCCCGCGAACACCAGGCCAACCACGGCGACGGCGGCCAGGAGCATTCTCGGCGAGCCGGGAGCGTGGGGCGAGCCGGGAGCGCCGGTCGCGTGGGGTAAGCCGGGCTCACCGGCGACGGCCGGTGCCGCGCCGTGACCGCTCCGTGAATGGCTGATCTCAGCCGGTGATGCCACTGCGTTCGATCAGCTCCTCGGTCCGGGCCAGGCCGCCGAGCTCGTCGAAGTCGATCCGGGTGACGTTGAGGGAGTCCAGCGGTGGTAGGTCACCGTCGGGCTCCACCCCCGCGGCCAGCGGGTACTCCTGGGTCTCGGTGGCGAAGTAGCGCTGCGCGTCCTGCCCCAGGAGGTACTCGACGAGGCGCTCGCCGTCAGAGCCCTGGGCGGCGCCGTCCACGATGCTCGCCGCGGTCACGAGCAGCAGCCCGCCGAGGTCGCCGGCCGCGAAGAAGTGGTTCTCGCTGGCTACGCCGGGGTCCTCGGCCTTGGCCCGCTCGTTGTAGTAGTGGTTCACCAGCCCGAGCTCTATCTCGCCCCGGCCCACGGCCTCGACGATCGAGACGTTGTTCGGGTACACCTGGGCGTCGTTGGCGGCCATCCCCTCGAGCCAGGCCCGCGTCTCGTCCTCACCCTCGGTCTGGCGCATGGCGGTGACGAAGTCCTGGAACGAGCCGTTGCCGGGCGCGACGCCCACCCGGCCCTCGTACTGGGGCGCCGTCAGGTCGAACACCGACGCGGGCAGGTCGGCCACGTCGACGGTGTCGACGTTGTAGACGAGCACCCGGACGCGCCCGGTGATCCCCACCCAGTTGCCGTCGCCGTCCTCGTCCTCGTCGGGCACCGACGCCAGCACGTCGTCACCGAGCGGGGCGAGCCGGTCCGCCTCGTCGAGAAAGGCCACGGCGCCGGGGCTCTGCGAGATGAAGACGTCCGCGGGCGACCGACCGCCCTCGGTGTCGATGAGCTGGGCCAGGTCGGCCGAGTCGCCGTAGCGCACGTCGATGGCGATGCCCGTGTCGTCGCTGAACCGCTCGAGCAGCGGCCCGATGAGGTCTTCGGTGCGCCCCGAGTACACGGTGAGGCGGTCGCCGTCGGACGAACAGGCGGGCAGGGCGAGCAAGCCGCCCGCGACCAGGGACCCGATCCCGAGCGCCCGTATGACTCGGGGGCCTCGGCGCGATGGCATCCCCGCAAGGTAGCCAACCTCCCACTCGTGTGTAAAGCTGCCCTAACGATCATGGACAACCAACAGCGACCACCGGTGCTCCTGTTCCTTCCCGCCCACGACGAAGAGGCGACGGTGGCGTCGGTCGTGGCGCGGGTACCGGCGGAGGTGCACGGCCACCCCGTGCGCTGCCTGGTCGTCGATGACGGCTCGGTCGACGGCACGGCCCGGCGCGCGGCCCGAGCCGGCGCGCGGGTCGTATCCTTCGCCACCAACCGGGGCCTCGGCGCCGCGGTCCGCGCCGGCCTGGCCGAGGCGGCCACTCTCGGCGCGGCCGCAGTGGCGTTCTGTGACGCCGACGGCGAGTACGCCCCCGAAGAGCTCGGGGCGCTGGTCGGGCCGATCCTCGACGGTCGGGTCGACTACGTGGTCGGCTCGCGCTTCGCCGGTGGGCGGCGACGCATGCGGCCCCAGCGGTGGGTGGGCAACCGGCTGCTCACGATCATCCTGTCCGCGCTGGCCGGCCGCCCGCTCTCCGACGGCCAGAGCGGCTACCGCGCCCTGTCCCCGCAGGCGGCCGCCGCCGCCGTGATCATCCACGATTTCAACTACGCCCAGGTGCTCACCCTCGACCTGCTGGCCAAGGGCTTTCGCTACGGCGAGGTACCGATCTCGTACCGTTTCCGCACCGAAGGACGCTCCTTCGTCCGCCTCGGCCCCTACCTCCGCCAGGTCGTGCCGGCGGTGTGGCGCCAGCTCCGCTCGGTACCAGCGGGGGTGGGTCAGGCCCCCGTGACCGCCACCGGGAGCGGGTAGGACACCGCCGGCGGCCCGGCATAGCGCACCACCACCCGGTCCCCCCGCCCGAACAGCGGGACGGAGCCCGACCGGACGCGAACCGTCGGCCCGCGGTCCACGGCCACGACATAGACGGTGTCGTGGCCGTAGTACTCGAGCAACGTGACGGTGCCGGCCGCGCCCGACGGCCCGTTGCCCGCGCCACCAGCCCCCGAGCTCGCCTCCAGTCGCAGCTCCTCGGGTCGCAGCAGCACCTGGGAACGTCCGTCGCCGGGACCAGCCAGCGTCACGAGACCGAGCGCGGTCCGGGCCTGGCCCCCTTGGCTGTCCCCTTCCACGAGGTTGGCCTCGCCCACGAAGGTGGCCACCCACGGGGTAGCGGGCGCGGCATAGAGCTCGGCCGGGGTCGCCTGCTGGACGATTCGACCCCCGTGCATGACCGCCACCTCGTCGCCGAGCACGAACGCTTCCTCCTGGTCGTGGGTCACGAAGACGCATGTGATGGCGAGCTCGGCCAAGAGGCGGTGCACCTCGCCGCGAACCTGCACCCGCAACGAGGTGTCGAGGTTGGAGAACGGCTCGTCGAGCAGGATCGCCGAGGGTTCGGGGGCAATGGCCCGGGCCAGGGCGACGCGTTGCTGTTGACCGCCCGACAGGGTGCCCGGCTGGCGGTCGCCGAGGCCGTCGAGACCCACCATGGCCAGGGCGGCGGCGACTCGGTCGGCGCGACCAGGGCCGCGCTTGAGCCCGTAGGCCACGTTGCGAGCCACGCTGAGATGGGGGAACAGGGCCCAGTCCTGGAACACCATGCCCACCCGCCGTTGCTCGGGGGCGACGAAGTCCTTCGGGCCGCTGACCGTGCGGGTGTCGATCCGCACCTCGCCGGCATCGGGAGTCTCCAAACCGGCGATGATGCGCAGCAGCGTCGTCTTTCCGCAGCCACTGGGGCCGAGCAAGGCCACCACCGATCCGGGAGCGGCGGCGACCGAGACGTCGCGCAGCACGGCCACGGCACCGAAGCTTTTCGAGACGGAGGCGACGGCGATGGCGCCAGCAGACATGCGCGCTCAGGCTACCGACCGCCGCCGCCGGGCATCCCGCGACAAAGTGCGGGGCCATCACCCCACGTCCTGTCGCGGAATCGGCGGGGTGGGGCATTCCGCGACAAGGTGCGGGGTCATCACCCCACGTCCTGTCGCGGAATCGGCGGGGTGGGGGACGCGGCGGCCCTTGCGGGTCAGCCCGCTAGCGGGTCGGGCAGGGGCCGGGCATGGACAATGGCCAGGCGCCTGGTGGCTCGGGTGAGCGCCACGTAGAGCGCCCGCAGGCCCTGGGCCTCCTCGTCGACGATGGCCGCCGGCTCGACCACCACGCTGGCGTCGAGCTCGAGGCCCTTCACCAGCGCCACCGGCACCACCGTCACCTGTTGCTCCAGGCCGCGCCGGTTGGCCCGACCGTGGTCGATACCGGCCCGACCGAGCTCAGCCGAGACCTGGTCGACCAGCGAGGCGGGGCAGATGACCGCCACGTTGCCGGCACCCACCGCGGCCCGCTCCTCGGCCGTGACCTCGGCCACCATGGCCACCAGCGCGTCGCTCGACCACGCTAGCGACACCCGCGGCGGAGACTCCGCATCGCGGATCGACCGGGGCGGGGAGAGCCCCGGGGCCGCCACCGCCAGGACGCGTGCGGCGAGGGCCATGTTCGGCGCCGGGATCCGGTACCCGATCGTGAGCTCGGCCCGTCGGGAGGGCCGCTTGCCCCGGAGCTGGGCCAGGATCTCCTCCCAGTCGGCGTGCGCCCAGGCGCCGGTGGCCTGGGCGATGTCGCCCACCACGGTCATCGACCCGTTCAGCGACCGGCGGCGAAGCATGCGTAGCTGCATCGGTGAGAGGTCCTGCGCCTCGTCGACGACGATGTGCCCGTAGGTGCGAACGTCCTCGACCCCCCGCTGTCCGGGACGGGGCCCGAGCAGGGCCCTGGCCTCGTCGAGCAGCGGCACGTCGTCCGCGGTGAACACCGCGTCCTCGAGCCGGTCGGACCGGAGCCGCGACAGCGCGGCCAGGTCGTCGTCGCCGAACCGGCCCCGGCCCGCGAGACGCAGCAGCGCCCGGGAGCCGAGGAGGTCATGGAGCAGCTGTGCCGGCGTGAGCACCGGCCACATCCAATCGAGCGCCTCGCGCACCTCGATCGTTCGGTGGAGCCGGTCGCGCAGGGCCCGCGAATCGATCTCGTCGCGACCGCTGGCCGCCAGCGCCTCGAAGAACGACGCTTCGACGAAACGACGACCGCCGTTGTGGGTCCGGGCTCGACGACGGCCCTCGCCCACGATCTGGGCGCTGGTCTCGACGGCCAGACGCAGCGTCTGGCGGCCGTAGCCGATGGCGAACTCGCGGCGTAGCGGCCGGCGCCGGTCGCGCACGGACTTGGCCAGCAGGTCAGCCATGCGCAGGTCACCCTTGGCCCGAGCGGCGACCGGGGCGTCGGTACCCCGCACGTGCACCCGGTCGGGGAGCAGGTCAGCGAGCACGGCGAGCTCTACCCCGGCCTCGCCCAGGGAAGGCAACACCTGTTCGATGTAGCCCAGGAACAGCCGGTTGGGCCCCACGACCAGCACCCCTTGGCCCTCGAGCGGGAAGCGATGGGTGTACAGCAGGTAGGCGGCGCGGTGCAGGGCGACGACCGTCTTGCCGGTGCCCGGCCCCCCCTGCACCACCAAGACCCCGGCTAGCTCGGACCGGATGACCTCGTCCTGCTCGGCCTGGATGGTGGCCACGATGTCGGTCAGGCGACCCGTTCGCGACGTTTCCAACGCGGCGATCAGCGCCCCTCGTCCCGCCAGGCGTGCTTCGCCGTTCGCCGCCGCGCCGCTGGTGGTGCTGGTGGTGCTGGTGGTGTTCGCGCCGCTCGTGGTGCTGGTGGCACCGTCCACCCCGGCCGCGACGTCGCCGAACAGCTCGTCCTCGAAACCGAGCAACGTGGCGCCCCGGGTGGCGAAGTGGCGCCGCCGGGCCAGGCCCATCGGGGCGCGCCCGGTGGCCCGGTAGAACGGCTCCGCCACGGGAGCCCGCCAGTCGACGACCACCGGCTCCTGGTGCTCGTCGGCGACGGCCAGGCGCCCGATGTAGAACGTCTCACCGCCGTCGCCCACGGGCTCGCGATCGATCCGACCGAAGACGAGCGAGGCATCGCCGAGGTTCAGCTCGCGCAGCCGGTTGAGGATCGTGTCCCAGATCACGTCACGCTCGTACCGAGCCTGCTCGGTACCGCCACGGCCGACCTCCACCATCGAGCCGAGCCGGGTGGCGGCGAGGCGGGCCGCTTCGAGATAGCCGTAGGCCCGATGGATGTAGGCCTGCTCGGCGGTTAGCTCGTCGGTCGGCCCGTCGGTCGGCTCGTCGGTCGGCCCGTCGGCGTAATCGCCCGCGTGGTCCGAGGCAGCATCGCGGGAGGCCTTGCTGACGTGCTCGGCGACGCGGTGAGGATGGTCAGGCAACCAACGTTCCTCCGTCGGGGGGACTGGCCATGCTATCGACCTCGATCCCTCCCGGACGCCCGGCGCCCGGATTGGGGGCCGCCGCGGCCCGGGTGCGAGCATGGCCGGCGCATGGCTTGCATAGGGCTCGTCCTGGGCGCGGGTGGGGTGGTCGGCGGCGCCTACCACGCCGGCACGCTCGCGGCCCTCGCCGAGGTGGCCGGATGGGATGGGCGCGATGCCGACGTCATCGTCGGCACGTCCGCCGGGTCGATCGCCGCCGCGGCCCTGCGGGCCGGCCTCGCGCCCGCCGATCACCTCGCTCGGGTCACGGGCGCCGCCCTCTCGCTCCAGGGTCACGGTCTGATCGGCCGCGGGCGGGCGGGCGGGCGGGCGACGGACGGCGAGGTCACGGAGCTTCGCCCTCGGGCCACCGTGCGCCGCGACCCCCGCCCGGTCGCTCCCCGGCTACTGGCCAGCGCGCTGCTGCCACCCTGGTCCACCCGCCCCGGAACAGCCGTGGCCGGGTTGCGGCCGGCGGGGACGGTCCCCACCTCGGCAGTGGGCGACCGGGTCCGCGAGCTCTACGACCAGCCGTGGCCCGACGAAACCTTGTGGGTGTGCTCGTTGCGTCTGCGCGACGGCGTTCGAGTGGTGTTCGGGCGCGACCCGGTGACCGTGCCCGATGTCGGCACCGCGGTCGAAGCGTCGGCTGCCATCCCCGGGTACTTCACCCCCGTACGAATCGGCCCCGACCGCTTCGTCGACGGTGGCGCCCACTCGCCCACCAACGCCGATCTGCTCGCCGGGATGCGCCTGGACCTGGTCGTGGTCATCTCCGCCATGTCGGCGCAGTGGACCGCGTTGCGTCCCGCCCCCAACCTCGGCAGCCGGGTCCTGGCCGGTTGGGCGCTCGACCGGGAGGTGCGGGCCATCCGGGCCGGCGGCACCCCGGCGCTGGTGATCCAACCCACTACGGCCGACATCCGGGCGATGGGCTCCAACACCATGGCCGGCCGGCGCGGTCCCCAGGTCGCCGAACAGGCGAGGATCTCGGCCCGGCGTCGGCTCGAGCACCCCAGTGCGTCCGAGCTGGTCGCCCTGCTCTCGTGACCGAGCCGCACGTGAGCGAGCCGCAGGTCGCCGAGCCGCACGTCGACGAGCAGCACGCGACCGAGCGCCCCAGCCCTTCGGCCTTCCTGCAGGCGTGCCGGGGCGAGAAGCACGAGACGGTCCCGGTGTGGTTCATGCGCCAGGCCGGGCGATCGCTCCCGGAGTACCGGGCGGTGCGCGGGGAGGGCAGCATCCTCGACGCCATCCGCCACCCGGAACTGGCGGCCGAGATCACGCTGCAGCCCGTACGGCGCTACGGCGTCGATGCCGCCATCCTGTACAGCGACATCGTGGTCCCGGTGGCGGCCGTCGGCTTCGGCGTCGACGTGGAGCCGGGCACGGGGCCGGTGGTCGAGCACCCGTTTCGGTCGAGGCGCGACCTGCTGCGGCTGCGGGCCCTCGACCCGGACGCCGACACGCCCTACGTGCTCGAGACGGTGGACATCGTGGTCCGAGAGCTCTCGGTGCCGCTGATCGGGTTCGCCGGGGCGCCGTTCACGGTGGCCAGCTATCTCATCGAGGGCCGGCCGTCGCGCACCTACGCCACCACCAAGGCGCTGCTGCACACCGAGCCGGCGCTGTTCGCCGAACTCCTCGACACGTTGGCCGACCTGGCCATAGCCTCGCTGCGGTCCCAGGTCGAGCACGGCGCCTCGGCCGTCCAGGTCTTCGACAGTTGGGCCGGTGCGTTGCACCCGCGGGATTACGCCCGGGCGGTGCTGCCCTCCACCCGCAAGGTCTTCGCCGCCCTGGCCGACCTGGCCGTACCCACCATCCACTTCGGCGTCAACAGCGGCGAGCTCCTCGGGCTCATGGCCGATGCCGGCGCCGACGTGGTGGGGGTCGACTGGCGCACGCCGCTCACCGCGGCTCGCGCCCGGGTGGGCCCCGGCATCGCCTTGCAGGGCAATCTCGACCCGGCCGTGTGCCTCGCGCCGTGGCCGGCCGTGGACAGGGCCGTGCGCGACGTCCTGGCCGACAACGGCGACCATCGGGGGTACGTGTTCAACCTGGGCCACGGGGTGCTGCCCGAGACGGACCCGTCCGTTCTGGAGCGGGTGGTGGCGCTGGTCCACACCGCCGGTCAAGCCTCTTGAGCGAGCCGCCGATCGGGGTGGTGGTGATGGCCTACGGGACCCCTGCCTCGCCGGCCGACGTCGAGGCCTACTACACCCACATCCGGGGGGGACGGGCGCCGGCCGTCGAGCTGGTCGAGGACCTGCGCAGCCGCTACGACGCCATCGGCGGCATCTCTCCCCTGCGCCGCATCACCGAAGCGCAGTGCCACCGGCTGGCCGATGCCCTCGATGGAGGGTGGCGAGTGGCTCTGGGCCAGAAACACGCCGCCCCGTTCATCGAAGACGCGGTGGCCGAGCTCGCCGACGCGGGCGTCGCCCGGATAATGGGCCTGGTCCTGGCGCCGCACTACAGCCGTGGCAGCGTCGGGGAGTACCTGGCCCGTCTGGCGGCCGCGGCCGTGCAGCACGAACTGGCCGTCACCGCCCTCGAGCGCTGGCACGACCTCGAGGCGTGGCGGGGTTTCCAAGCCGAGACGGTGGTCGCCTCGCTGGCCCGGCTACCGGCGCGCACCAAGGTGCTGTTCAGCGCCCACAGTCTCCCGGAGGCGGTGCTCCTCGACGATCCCTACCCCGACGAGCTGCACGCCAGCGCGACCGCCATCGCCGCGGCCGCGGGCCTGGCCCCGCAATCGGGATCGGGGCGATTGGGATGGGGACTCGCCTGGCAGAGCGCGGGGCGTACCGGCGCACGCTGGCGCGGGCCCGACATCGGGGCCGTCATCGACGACCTCGCCGCTACCGGGCAGGTCGACGGCGTCCTGGTCTGCCCCCAGGGCTTCACCGCCGATCATCTCGAGGTGCTGTACGACCTCGACGTGGTGGCGCAGGCGCGCGCCGTCGGCCACGGGCTCGTCTTCGCCCGCACCGCTTCGCTGAACGACGACCCGGCCGTGCTCGCCGCGCTGGCCGACCGCCTCCGCGCCTCGGCCATCAAGGCGCCGTGACCCCCGCGCCCCCGCCCGTGACCCGCGCCTCCGCCCCCGCCTCCGCCTCCGCCCCCGCCCCGCGCCCGCTCTCGCCCCCCCACCCGGCATTCCGCGACAAGAAGTGGGGCAGGAACCCCACGTTTTGTCGCGGAATGCGAGGGGGGGGAATGCGAGGGGGGGGAATGCGAGGGGGGGAGGTGGGGTGACCCGGATCGTGGTGGTGGGCGGCGGGATCACGGGGCTGGCGGCCGCCTACGAGCTGCGCCGCGCTGCTCCCGACGCCGAGCTGGTCCTGCTCGAAGCCACGGACCGCCTCGGCGGCAAGATCCTGACGACCACCTTCGCCGGCCGACCCCTCGACGCCGGAGCCGACGCCTTCCTGGCCCGGGTGCCCGCCGCGATCGAGCTGTGCGCCGAGCTGGGCCTGGTCGACGAGCTGGTCTCCCCGGTCGAGCGCACCGCGTACGTCTTCTCCCGCGGTGCCCTGCACCGTCTGCCCGACGGGCTGGTCGTTGGCGTCCCCACCGATCTCGAGGCGGTTGCCCGGGCCGGGATCCTCACCGGCCCGGTGCCGTCGGTGCCGTGTCGCCCGCTGGCGCCGGGCGCCGACGTCGCCGTCGGCGCGCTGGTCCGGCACTGCTTCGGCGACGAGGTGGCCACCCGTCTCGTCGACCCCCTGCTCGGCGGCATCAACGCCGGCGACAGCGACCGCCTCAGCGTGCGGGCGGTAGCGCCGATGCTGGCGGACGCCGCCGAGCATGTCGCCGACCACGGAGGGGATCTGGCCATGGCTCTGGGCGCGGCGCGGGCGGCAGCGCCGGGGGGGGCCGACGACCCGGTCTTTCTCACCCATCCTGGCGGCCTGGGGCGCGTCATCGACACTCTTGCCGCGGCATTGGGCGGCGCCCGGGTCCATGTCGGCACTCCGGCGCTGGACCTGACGCCGGCCCCGGCGGGCGGCTGGGAGGTGGGCACAGGACGGGGAGCGATCGGGGCCGACGGCGTGGTGCTCACGGCGCCGGCCTTCGCGACCGCGGCGCTGGTGCGAGACATCGCGCCGGGCGCCGCCCGCCTGCTCGCGGGCATCGCGTACGCCTCGGTGGTCATGGTCACCTTCGCCTTCGACGCCGGGGCGTTGGCCACACCGCTCGACGCCAGCGGCTTCCTGGTGCCGAGACCAGAGAACCTCCATCTCAGCGCCTGCTCGTGGTCCTCGAGCAAGTGGGCGCACCTGCGCGACGGGTCCGCCATCGTACGGGCGTCGGCGGGCAGGATCGACGATCACCGAGCCCTGGACCTCGACGACTCCGACCTCGTCGAGCAGCTTCTCGCCGACCTCGATACCACCATGGGCGTCCGGAGCGGCCCGACGCTCACGCGGGTCAGCCGGTGGGAGCGGTCGTTCCCCCAGTACGAGCCGGGCCACCTGGAGCGGGTGGCGGCCATGGAGGCCGACGTCGCCGCCCGGGCGCCCGGCGTGGTCGTGGCCGGGGCCGCTCAACGTGGCCTCGGGCTCCCGGCCTGCGTCGCTCAGGGGCGGAGTGCGGCTCGCGCGTTGGTCGCTGTTCTGTACGCGCCGTGACGGTCTGGTACAACTCCTGCGTGATGCTGGCCAGCCGTCGTGACCGTCGCCGCGCGCGCGGCGCGCTGGTGGCGGCGCTGTGCATGCTGGCGGCCGGCTTCGGCGTGCTCCAGGTGCAGTCCACGGCCGACGCCGAGGCCCAGCCGCCGCCGGGCCCACGGACCGAGGTCGTCGCCGCTCCGTTCCTCGACAAGGCGGCGCTCGCCGCACCGTTCATCCCCAAGTCGCTGCCGCCCGTCCCCACCGCCCGGCCGGAGCCCGCCCTGCCGGCCGACGTCCGTTATGCCGGCGAGACGACGGCGATCATCGGCACGATCGAGATCCCCGCCATCGGGCTGGCCGACACGCTCTACCAGGGGATCAGCCTCACCTCGATCGACAACGGGCCCAGCCACTGGCCGGGCACGGCCATGCCCGGGCACGCCGGCAATACCGTCGTCGCCGGCCACCGGGTCACCAGGACACGACCGTTCCGCGACCTCGACCAGCTCGGCCCGGGCGACGTGGCCATCTTGACCACCGCCGAGGGTGCGTTCACCTACGAGTTCGTCAGCCAAGAGATCGTCACGCCCGATCGCGTCGACATCGTCAACCAGCACCAGGGCTATAACGCCACGTTCTTCGCCTGTCACCCCCCCGGTTCGGCCCGGTACCGGATCGTCGTCAGCTGGCGGCTCGTGACCCCACCAGTCCCCGGCTGACGCAGTTGAGGCGAGCGCGGGCTGCGGTTGCCTGCGGGGGCTCGGGCCTACTGGTCGCCGCGTCGCTGCCGCCGCTCGGGTGGTGGCCCCTGGCCTTCGTCGGCCTCGCCCTCTTCGACACGGTCGTCGCGGACCAGCCCGCCTGGTCCCGCTTTCGGCGCGGCACGCTGGCCGGCGCCGGGTTGTTCGTTCCGACTCTGGCCTGGATGACAGATCTCTCCGTGCCCGGCTACGGCATCGCCGCGGGCCTGTTCGCGGCCATGACGGGAACCATGGCCGCGGCCTGCCCGCCCACTGCGCCGGGGCGTTGGCTGGCCCTGCCCGGTGGTTTCGTCTGGGTCGAGGCGGTACGGGGACGGTGGCCCTTCGGGGGCGTCCCGCTGTCGTCGCTGGCGCACGGCCAGGTCGGCGGCCCGCTGGCGCCCACGGTGCGCCTGGCCGGGGCGCTGCTGCTCGTCGGGCTCACGGTCGTGGTGGCCGTCGGTCTGGCCGCCGCCGTGCGCCGCGCCCTGCGGCCGGCCTTGGTCGCCGCGGCCGTCGTCGCCGCCGCCCTGGCCGCCGCCACCGTGGCACCGAGCGGTGGCGACGTCGGGCGCCTCGCCGTGGGCATCGTGCAAGGCGGTGGCCCCCAGGGCACGCGGGCGCGAGACACCGACGCCCGCGAGGTGTTCGATCGCCACCTGGCGGCCAGCACTCTGCTCCCACCCGGGCTCGACCTGGTGCTGTGGCCCGAGGACGTCGTAGACGTCGACCGTGAGGTGACCACGACGGCGGAGGGGGCCGAGCTGGCGGCGCTGGCCCGCGACCTCGGTACGACGCTGGTGGTAGGCGTCGTCGAAGGCGACGACGAGGCGGACGGCTTCCGCAACGTTGCCGTGGCCTTCGACCCCGACGGCGAGGTCGCCGACCGCTACGAGAAGGTCCGCCGCGTCCCGTTCGGGGAGTTCGTCCCGTTGCGCGGCCTACTCGAGCCCATAGCCGGAGACGCGCTGGCGGCCCGTGACGCCATCGTGGGCACCGGGCCGGCCACGCTCGACACGCCGGCGGGGCGCCTCGGTGTGGTCATCTCCTGGGAGGTCTTCTTTGCCGACCGCGCCCGCGACGCCATCGGCAACGGCGGCGCGCTGCTGCTCAACCCGACCAACGGCGCCTCGTTCCGCGGCATCCAGGTCCAGGCCCAGCAGGTCGCGTCCTCACGGCTGCGCGCCCTGGAGACGGGTCGTTGGGTCCTGCAGGCCGCGCCCACGGGGTTCTCGGCCATCGTCACCCCCTCCGGGCAGGTGGTGCAGCGGACGGGGGTGAGCGAGCGGGCGGTGCTGACCGCCACGGTGGCCCGCCGCGACGGTCGGACCATTGCCACGGCCGTGGGCGACTGGCCCGCCACCCTGGGGGGATCCGCCGCCATCGGCGGTGGCTGGCTCCTTCAGCGCCGGCGGACGAGGAACGTGAACGAGGGCCGAGCCACGACCCAGTCGCTTTCGCCGACCGGGCCAGAGCCGAACTCGGCGGTGGGCACGGCCTCGACCTCGAGCTGACCAATCGAGACAGTGACCTCGTCGGTGCCCGCCCTGGCCGCACCGGCCTCGGTGGCCACCGCGGCCCGTCCGCCCCGAGCGCCCGATGCGCGCCGCGCCCCCAGACGTCCGAACGCGGCGCGGCCGTCGTCCTGGCCGCTCCACCCGGGGTCGGCATGCGAGCCCCGCAGGCGCATGAAGCCGCACGGGTTGAGATGCAGTGAACGCAGCCGAACCCCGTCGCGGACGAAGGCGACCGCCGCTTCGACGCCGGCCGCCAGCGACAGCGGGACGACCAGGCGCCCCCCCGGCGCGAGCTGCGCAACCCAGGCCGGCGACAGGTCGGGCACGCCGACGGTGACGATGATCCGGTCGAACGGGGCGCGATCGGCGGCGCCCAGCCACCCGTCACCTGCCCTCACGACGACGCCGGCGAACCCGTTGGCAACCAGGTTGGCGGCCGCGCCCGCGGCCACATCGGGGGCCAGGTCGATGCTGGTCACTGCGCCGGTCGGACCGGCCAGCGTGGCCAACAACGCGGCGTTGTAGCCGGTTCCGGCCCCGATCTCGAGGACGCGGTGCGACGGCTCGACGGCGAGGTCGCCGAGCATCAGGCCCATGATGGCCGGCGCGCTGGACGAGCTCGTGATCTCGCCGTCAGGCTCGCGCTTGGTCGGGATGGCCGCTTCGGCGTCGTACACCCGGTCGAGATCCAGGCCGGGAAGGAACCGATGACGGGCCACGACCCGGAACGCGCCCTCCACCGGGCCGGCTGGCACCAGGCCACGCCTCACCAACCTCGAAACCATCGCCTCGTTACGGGCGTGGCCGTTGCGATCGTCCACCAGCCAAGGGTAGGAGGCTGATGACGACGAACCGCCCGGCAACGTGCGGCGCTTATCAGGCCGATGGCACTGATGAGCGCCGCACGTTCGGAGAACTACCGCAGGTCGGCGGTGTGGACCGCTCCACCGGTCGCGTGCACGACCGCGAACGGCCGATCGTGCTCATCGAGCAGCTCGTAGCGCCCGGTGCGGACCTCGGGGAACACGGCCACCCGGGTCACGACGCCGTCCACGTCGCGGTCGTGCACGCCGGTGTGGAAACGGCGCGCCGGTTCACCGACCGGAGCGATGTCGAGCTCCGCGCCCACCGGCTGGTCACCGAGGTACACGATGACGGCTCCGACGTCACCGCCGATGTCGAGCACCACCCCGGCGCCTGGCGCGCCGTGGTGGTGCCCGGGACCGTGGTTGTGGGCGCGCACGTGCGTGTGCTCTCGGGTCACGCCGGGACGGAGTAGCCGTCGTGTGGCAGCCCGATGTACGGGAACGTCGAGGAGAACTCCCGGTTGGCCACGTTGTAGGAGCCGTCCTCGATCAGACCGGCGGCGCCGTCGGGCGTGAACGTCGGGTCGACGAGGGGGATGGTGACGCCGGCCACGGCGCGCAGCTCGATCGTCGTGACGTCGTCCACCAGCCGGCGCCCGTTGGGGAAGCCGGCCGCGTCACCGGCCACGAGCCCCAGGGGGTTCGGGTCGGTCGCGGGCGGCACGGCGACGTTGAGCCGCAGCATGTCGGCGGGCGTGGGGCCGGTGAAGTTCTGGAAGCCGGGAACGACACCGGTGGGGATGCCGGTGAGCAGGATGGCGTGCAGGTCGGCCCGGGGATTCGAGTACGCGGCCAGGTTCGGGAAGACGCCCGGGTACAGCACCGGCAGCAGGCCGGCCAGCTCGGGCTCGAAGACCAGCCGCTCGTACTTGGCGTCGGTGCTGGGTTGGTCGGCGTTCCACTCGTCTTTGCGCGACATCGGGACGATGACCTCGTTGAACAACGGGTTCCCGAGGCGCGAGACCTGCGTCCACGGACCGGCGCTGGTCGGGCGGCCCGGCCGATCGCGGACCATGCCCTTCTGGCGGCTGGCCGACGCCCAGACGCCGATCACCGAGGTCGGCGACATGACGTCGGTCGGGGTGGAGCCGTCGCTGGTGAGGTCGTCGATGTCGACCTCGATGACGATGGACTGCACGTTGGAGTCCTTGAGGGTGTCGACGCCGGGCTGCGCCGCGGTCGGGATCAGATGGAGGTTCTGGAACGGGCGCAGCGTGCCGAGGTCGAAGACCGACCCGATGTCGACGAAGAAGCTGTCCTCGCGCTGGCCGGCGAAGACCGTCTCGCCGCCGGCCAGCGTGCGCACCGCCGCCTGGGCGAGAGCGGCGTAGCCCGGGGTGGACCGGGGGCCGATGTTGGCCGGCGGGCACGGTAGGGCCGCGCCCAGCTCCGCTCGGTTGCCCAGGCCGGGGCCGGAGAGCTTGGAGACGCTGTAGGTCTGGCGGCGGTTCCAGTTGGCGCTGGTCAGCGACTCGATCGGCCCCGTGTTGTAGAGGAACGTGTCCGGGTTGCCGATCGTCGTCGTGAAGCGGAACTGGTAGGCCACGTTGGCCACGCCGTCGCCGTCGTTGTCGATGTAGAGCTGGTAGAGGACGTCCTCGCCGAACTCGTAGAAGTTCGGGCCGCTCGCCGGGAGCTGGAACGGCGAGAGGCTGGCGATGATGCACACCTTGCCCGGCGCGCTGACGAAGGCGTAGGTGTCGGTGTTGTCGGCCGCGGGGTCAAAGGCGATGGACGGGGCTTCGCGATGGGAGGACACGTGGGCTCCTTAGCGGGACGCCCGCAGCACGTTGGCCACGAGTGAGCGGTCGATGAACACGATCTCGCGGTCGCCCACGAGGAGCTCTACCTCGCCGGTGGAGGCGTCGCGCACCTGGACGAGGACCGGCCGGTCGAGAACCGCCAACTCCTCTTGGCTGAGCGGCGCGGCACCGGCGGAGCCAGCCGACAGGACGGCCAGTCCTCCACCGGCGGCCACGGCGGCCGCGGCGGCGCCGACACCTCCGTGCACGAGAAACGAACGACGGTTGACAGGGCCCATGGAGAACGCGTCCTCACTGCCTCGCCGGGTGGCGGGGCTCGTGGGACTACGACACCAACCTGACCTCCGGATGAGCCCGGCCGCCACCGCCGCCCACCGTGCGCATGCTGGGGCCGCGAATCGTGCGACCGCGGGCCTAGCCCAGAACGGGCAGGAGCGGGTGACCAGGCTTGACCCTGGGACCGATCGCGAGGAACTCTGGCCCGCCATGCCAGCCCCGGATGTGCCAGCCCCGGATGTGCCAGCCCCGGATGTGCCAGCCCCGGATGTGCCAGCCCCGGGTGCGCCAGCCCCGGGTGCGCCGCTTCGCATCGCGCTGCTCGCCTACCGGGGCAATCCCCACGTCGGGGGTCAAGGCGTCTACGTCAGGCACCTGAGCCGGGCCCTGACCGATCTCGGCCACCGCGTGGTGGTGCTGAGCGGCCAGCCCTACCCCGTTCTCGACGAGGCCGTGCCGCTGGTCGAGCTGCCCAGCCTGGACATCTACAACGACCACTTCCCCCTGCGCATGCCCGGCCCGTGGGAGCTCAAGCACTGGCCCGATCTCGTCGAGCTGGCCTCGTTCTCGGCCGGTACCTTCCCCGAGCCCCTGGCCTTCTCCCTGCGGGCCTGGGACCATCTCCGGCACAACCACCACGCGTTCGATCTGGTCCACGACAACCAGTCCCTCGGCTACGGCCTGCTCGGCATCCAGCGGCTGGTCCCGGTCCTGGCCACGGTTCACCACCCCATCACCGTCGACCGCCGCGTGGAGATGGACCACGCCTCCAGCGCCTACCGGCGCCTCACGCTGCGGCGCTGGTACGCCTTCACCCGCATGCAGACCCGGGTGGCCCGACGCCTGGACCGGGTTATCACCGTGTCGAGCTCCTCCAAGATCGACATCGCACGCGAGCACCGCGTGCCGGCCGAGCGGATCCACGTCGTGCCGGTCGGGGTCGACACCGAGGCCTTCCGACCGCTCCCCGGCGTCCAGCGCGTCCCGGGCCGGCTCGTCACCACGGCCAGCGCGGACGTGGCCATGAAGGGGCTGCGGTTCCTGCTCGAGGCGCTGGCCAAGCTGCGCACCGAGCGCGAGGCCACCCTGGTGGTGATCGGCCGCGCGCGGCCGGGCGGACGGTCGGCGGACACGATCCGGCGCCTTGGCCTCGCCGACGCCGTCGAGTTCGTCTCGTCCGTACCCGATCGAGCGGTACTGGAGCTGTACGCGCAGGCCGAGGTGGCCGTCGTCCCGTCGTTGTACGAGGGCTTCTCCCTGCCCGCCATCGAGGCCATGGCGTGCGCCGTGCCGCTGGTGTGCACGACCGGCGGCGCGCTTCCCGAGGTGGTCGGTGCCGACGGGGACGCCGCGCTGCTGGTGCCACCGGGCGACAGCGACGAACTGGCGCGACGTCTTCGTGGTGTCCTCGCCGATCCGATGCTCCGGGCCCGGATGGGCGCGGCCGGTCGACAGCGGGTGATCGAGCGCTGGAGCTGGGCCCGCACCGCCGAGCTCACCGTCGGTCAGTACAGGGCATTGTTGAGGCAATGACCGAAACCGCGCCCGGCGCGCCGCCCCTCCGCTAGGAAGTGCTCACCGTCCGCTACCACCGGCTCGGCCTGCGCGCCGACGACCGCGTCCTCGACCTCGGGTGCGGTGCCGGACGCCACGCCTTCGAGGCGGCCCGACGCCGGGCACGGGTGGTGGCCTTGGACCGCGATGCGGGCGAGCTCATCGACGTTCGGGGCCTCCTGCGAGCGATGAAGGAGACCGGCGAGCTGGGGACGCCCGCGCCGGTGTCGACGGTGGTGAGCGGTGACGCCTGTCGGCTGCCCTTTCCCGACGCGACCTTCGACCGGGTGATCGCGGCCGAGGTGCTCGAGCACATCGACGACGACGTCGGCGCCATGGCCGAGCTGGCCCGGGTGCTGCGACCCGGCGGGACCATGGCCGTGACCGTGCCGGCCTGGTTGCCCGAGTCGGTGTGCTGGGCGCTGTCGCAGGACTACCACGCCCCGCGCGTCGCCGGGGGCCACGTGCGCATCTACCGGGCCGGAGGTCTGCGGGCCCGGTTGCGGGCCGCGGGCCTCGAGCCCCGGGGCGCGCACCACGCCCACGCCCTGCACACGCCGTACTGGTGGCTGCGTTGTGCGGTGGGGCCGGCCGACGACGAGCACCGGCTCGTGCGGGCGTACCACCGGCTCCTGGTGGCGAGCATCGTCGGCGCGGGGGTGCTGGGCCACCTCACCCGGCTCGTCGACCGTATGGCCAACCCGCTGCTGGGGAAGAGCATCGTGATCTACGCCACGCGGCCCGATGTTCCTGCGTGACGTCCCCGGCGCGGTCACCGCCGCCGAGCTGGCCCTCACGGTCGACGCCATCGCGGACTGGCAGGCCCCCTCCGGCATGGTCCCGTGGAGCCCCGGCGGCCATGCCGACCCCTGGAACCACGTCGAGGCGGTGATGGCGCTCGACCTGGGAGGCCTCAGGGCCGAGGCGGAGCGGGGTTACGACTGGCTGGCCAGCCGCCAACGAAGCGACGGGGCCTGGCATCAGTACTACCTGGGCGACGGCATCGAGCAGGACCGCCTCGATGCCAACGTGTGCGCCTACGTCGCCGCCGGGGTCTGGCACCACGTCCTGCTCAGCGGTGACGGCGGTTTCGCGGTCACGATGTGGCCGGTGGTCGAGGCGGCCATCGACTTCGTCCTCGACCTCCAGACGCCGCGGGGCGAGATCCTCTGGGCCCGGCACCCCGACGGGACGCCATGGACGTTCGCGCTGCTCACCGGCTCGTCGAGCATCTGCCATTCGCTGCGGTGTGCCATCGCGCTGGCCGACCACGTGGGCCGACCCCGGCCGGACTGGGAGCTGTCGGCGGCGGCCCTGGCCCACGTCGTGGCCAACGCCCCACACGCGTTCGCCCCCAAGGACCGCTGGGCCATGGACTGGTACTACCCGGTGCTGGCCGGGGTGGTCGGCGGCGACGAGGGCCGGGACCGCCTGACGGCCCGCCACCACACCTTCGTCCTGCCCGGACGAGGGGTGCGCTGCGTGAAGGACCGGCCCTGGGTGACCGTGGCCGAGACGTGCGAGTGCGCCATGGCCAACCTCGCCGTCGGCCGCGTCGAGATCGCCAGAGAGCTGTTCGGCTGGGCCCAGCAGTTCCGTCATGGCGACCACCGCTACTGGACGGGCACGGTCTTTCCGCAGGAGACCCGCTTCCCCGTGGGCGAGCGGTCCACGTACACGGCAGCCGCGGTGGTGCTGGCCGCGGACGCGCTGGCCGGCGGCTCCCCGGCGTCGGGCCTGTTCACCGACCACGCCGCCGTGCTGCCGCCGGTCATCGACCTCGCCGAGACGGCGGCGGAACGCGACTGAACGCGGCCGCCGGCAACGACGGGCTCGTACCGGCGAGCCCCTCGGCGTAGCCGTCGGTGTAGCCGTCGGTGTAGCCGTCAACGCGACGCAGGACCCGCAGTGAGCCGACCGCCCGCAGCTCCTCGAAGCCGTCGTCGACGGCCCGGCAGTACACCTCGTACGGCGGGCGGCCGCCGTCGGCCGGGTCGGGGAACACGTCGTGGATGGCCAGGACGCCGCGCGGGGCCAGGCGCGGGGCCCACGCCTCGTAGTCCCGGTGGGCCGGTTCGTGGCCGTGGCCGCCGTCGATGAACACCAGCGCCAGCGGGGTGCCCCAGTGCTCGGCCACCACGGTGGAGTCGCCCACGATCGCCACCACCGCGTCCTCGAGCCCCGCGTCGCGGACCGTGCGCCGGAACCACGGCAGCGTGTCGATGACCCCCGCGGCCGCGTCGACCAGCTCGGGATCGTGCCAACCCCAGCCGGGCTGGTTCTCCTCCGAGCCCCGGTGATGATCGACCGAGAACACCACCGTGGCCCGCTCGCGGGCGGCGGCGCCGAGGTAGACCGCCGACTTGGCGCAGTACCCGCCGATCTCGAGCAGGGGCCCGGCGGGGGCAAGGTCCCGGCCGGCCTCGAACAGCGCAAGGCCTTCGTCGGGCGGCATGAACCCCCTGGCCGCCTCGGCTGCGGCCCGCAGCTCGGCGTCCATCAGGTCGTGCCGGACATGTGCACCGAGCCTATCGACGGCCGCCGTCCGCCAGCCACCTCCCAAGAATCGGCGTGCGTTGACGCCAGCCACCCCCAATCGGCGTGCGTTGAACGCCGGCCACCCCCCAAAATCGGCGTGCGTTTGATGCCAGCCAGCAGCAGTAACGCACGCCGGAACCACAGGGGTGCCCCGGATCGGGGGCGTTCGTGGGCGAAGATGGAGCGGTGCCGCAGGAGACCGTCGACGCGCTGCTGCGCCTGCTCGACCTCGAGCCCATCGAGGTCAACATGTTCCGGGGCAGGAGCCCCGACGTGAAGCGCCAGCGCGTCTTCGGCGGTCAGGTGGCCGGCCAGGCCCTGGTGGCCGCGGCCCGCACCGTCGACCTCGAACTGGCGATGGTGCACTCCTTGCACGCCTACTTCCTTCGGCCGGGCGACTCGTCCGTTCCCATCCTCTACGACGTCGACCGCATCCGCGACGGGCGCTCGTTCACCACCCGCCGGGTCGTGGCCATCCAGCACGGCCGGCCGATCTTCAACCTCTCGGCCTCGTTCCACCGCCCCGAGACGGGCCTCGACCACCAGGTCCCGATGCCCGCGGGCACACCGCCGCCCGAGTCGCTCCCCGACTTCAAAGCGCACTTCGCGCCATGGGCTGAGCTGCTCGGCGAGTGGTACCACCGGCCCCGGCCCATCGACACGCGCTACGTCGACTGGACGGTCCCCGAACGAAGCCATCCCCTGCCGCCCAACCAGCGGGTCTGGCTGCGGGCCGACGGGCGCCTCCCCGACGACCCTATCCTGCACGCCTGCGTGCTCACCTACGCGTCGGACATGACGTTGCTCGACACGACCCTGCTGCCCCACCGACGGCGCCACGACGAGGACCGGTTGATGATGGCCAGCCTCGACCACGCCATGTGGTTCCACCGACCTTTTCGGGCCGACGAATGGTTGCTGCACGTGCAGGACAGCCCTTCGGCGTCGGGGGCGCGGGGGCTGGCCCGCGGCCTCTTCTACGCCGCCAACGGCGACCTCGTGGTGTCGGTGGTACAGGAGGGCCTCATCCGCCCGCTCTCATGACCCGGCACTGGCGGTGGCAACGGTACGGACGGGGAGCACCGGCCGGCAGTGGTGCCCGCGGGCCACGGGCGCTCACGGCGTTGGTCGCGCTGGTGGGGCTGCTCACCGCCTGCACGACCGAACGCGATGGCGGCGCGGGACCGACATCGACCCAGCCGGCCGGGACGACGTCGAGCACCATGGTGGCCCCCCCGGCGACGGGCCCGGACGGCGTCCCGACCAGTGCACCCCCGCCGTCGCTCGACGCCGCGATGATCGCCCTCACCGAGATCGCCGTGCTCGAGGAGCCGACGTCCATGGCGGTGCGCCCCGGCGACGACTCGCTCTACGTGACCGAGCAGGTCGGGCGCCTGCGCCGGCTCACCCCCGACGACGACGACTTCGACGTGGCTCGCAGCCCGGTCGTCGACCTCAGCGACGACGTCGTCGCGGGAGGTGAGCAGGGGCTGCTGGGGGTGGCCTTCTCGATCGACGGTCGCAGCCTCTATCTCGCCTACACCGGTCTCGACGGCCGCCAGTACGTCGACGAGTGGCAGGTGACGGAGTCGGGCTCGTCCTTGCGGGTCGACGACGCTTCGCGGCGCCGGGTGTTCACGGTGGACGACTTCGCGCCCAACCACAACGGTGGTCAGCTCGCCCTGGGCCCGGACGGGTTCCTGTGGTACAGCATGGGCGACGGCGGCGGGGGCGGCGATCCGCAGGGCACCGGCCAGGACCCTTCCGACCTGCTCGGCTCGCTGCTGCGGGTCGATCCCGACGGCGGCGACCCGTACGCGGTGCCGGCCGGCAACCCCTTCGCCGGTGGCGGCGGCGCCCCGGAGGTGTGGGCCTACGGCCTGCGCAACCCGTGGCGGTTCTCCTTCGATGCCGAGACCGGTGACCTCTGGATCGCCGATGTCGGCCAGGGCGAGATCGAAGAGATCGACTTTCTGCCGGCCGCCGGTGGCCTGCGGGCCGGCGCCAACTTCGGCTGGAGCGAGCTCGAGGGCGACCAGCCTTTCGAAGGGGGCGAGGCGCCCGCCGAGGCGGTGGCCCCCCTGTTCACCTACGAGCTCGGCAACGGCCGGTGCGCCGTCGTCGGGGGGTTCGTCTACCGGGGCGAGGCCATCCCCGCCCTGGTGGGGGCCTACCTGTACGGCGACTTCTGCGACGGGGCGATCCGGGGCCTGGTGCAACAGGGTGGCGAGGTGGTGACCGAGGCGGCGCTCGGTGTGAGCGTCCCCAGCCTGTCCTCGTTCGGCCAGGGACAGGACGGCGAGCTCTACGCCCTGTCCCTGGCCGGTCCGATCTACCGCATCGATCCGGCCGGGTAGCGGCGGGCCGGGCGCGCCCGGCGTCACCGCGCGCTGTCCTATCCTCGCCTTCCGTGCACCCGCGAAGGGCCCGGAACAGGCCCGCCGAGCCAGAGGCGCCCGGGCAACGCCCGCGGGACCGACCCCGGGCGCGACGTCGTGCCGGGGGTCACCTTTCGCCGAGGGCGCTCGGGCCGATGATCCTCGCCGTCGCGGTCGCCGGGCTGATCGGGCTGGCGTGGTCGGACGGCCGCACGTCGAAGCTGGCCCCGTCCGGCAGCCCCTCGAGCATGGCTGACGCCGGTACCGACGCCGGTACCGACGCCATTTCGAACGCCGCCGGCGGTGCCGCCGACCAGCCCGGCCCGGCGCCCACGGCCTCTCCCGAAGTGGTCACGCCAGCCCCCTCGCCCGCCCCCGCCGTCGACGTCGTGGCGGGGCCGCGTCCGGTCGCGGCCGACGACCCCGTCGGGCTGGCGGCCCAGATCGTGGCGTCCGAACGCGCCGTCGGGGACCCGGCCACCACGCCCGACACCCTGGTCGCCGCCGCCCACGTCCAGCAGGTGGCGTACCGGGCGCTGGGCCTGCGCCCGGACTGGGACGCCGCCGTCCTGGCCGAGATGCCGGCCGACCTGGTCGAGCGGGTGCAGCTCAACGCCGCCGCTCGACGCGAGTTCATGGGCATGCACACCCGGCCCTCCGACACGCTGCCGACCTGGCGCATCGTCGAGCCGGCGCCCGCGCCGGAGCTGTTGGCCTACTACCGGGAGGCCGAGGCCTCCTTCGGCGTGGGATGGGAGTACCTGGCCGCCATCAACCTGGTCGAGACGGGCATGGGCCGGATCCGGGGGACGAGCACCGCAGGGGCACGGGGCCCGATGCAGTTCATCCCGTCCACGTGGGCCGCGTTCGGCGAGGGCGACATCGACTCGCCTCGCGATTCGATCCTCGCCGCCGCTCGCTACCTGGCCTACAACGGCTTTGCCGAGGGCAACGTGGACGGGGCGCTGTTCAACTACAACCGCCACCCGAACTATGTGCGGGGAGTGTCGAACTACGCCCGGGTGATGGAGCTCGACCCGCAGGCGTTCGTGGGCTACTACCACTGGCAGATCTACTACGCCAGCGCGGCCGGCGACGTCTGGCTGCCCGTCGGCTACGAGGCCACCGAGCCGGTACCAGCCGCCGACTACCTCGCCGCCAACCCCTGACCTCCCGCTCCCCCGTTCCCCCGACTCGTTCCCCCGACTCGTTCCCCCGACTCGTTCCCCCAACTCGTTCCGGCGTGCGTTCGTGCTGTTGGGGAGCGTCGACGCACGCCGGAATGCGGGCGGCCTCTGACGGCATGTAGAACGAGGGCCTCCCACGGCTCCGGCCAGCGCACCAGCGCGTCGGGGTGCGCCGTCAGGCACGCGGCTGCGCCTCTGCCCTCCCAGCTTCTCGGTGCGCCGTTCATCCGGTACACCCCACGATGTTCCCGGAGGAGACGGCCTGACTCGATCCCGTAGCGGACCTCCGCCGCCGTGACCCGCATCGAAGCAACTCGTCGAGAACGACGATGCCGAAGCGACGGGACGCCATCGCGCCGGCCCGCCGCCATGCGGGTGCACTCATATACTTCCCCAGTTCGGCCGGTTGAAGAGAGTGGCGGGGGAAGTGTTGGGAGGAGTAGGGAGAGAGGTGGCGATAGGGAAGGCTCCTGACGTTACGACTTGGGTGGCGCTGTTGCGCGGCGTCAACGTCGGACGTAACCAGCGGGTTGCCATGGCCGAACTGCGGGCCCTGCTCGGGTCGCTCGGGCACGACGATGTGCGGACCTACGCCCAGAGCGGCAATGCCGTGTTCTCCACCGGGGACGGCGGCACGGGCCAGAGGCGCGCTGACCCGGGGCCGCAGCTCGAGCGCGACATCGGCGCCGCCATCCACTCCGAGCTCGGCCTCGAGGTCGGCGTCGTGGTACGCCGCGCCGCGGACGTGTCGGCGATCGTCGAGGCCAACCCGTTCGCGGTCGAGGGCGCCGATCCCAAGGAGCTCCACGTCGCGTTCACGTCGACCGCACCCCCGCCGGCCACGATCGACGCCCTCGATCCCGCCGATGTCGAACCCGACCGGGTCACCCTCGGCGACCGCGTGCTCTCTTCGCCGCCAAATGGCGTCACGGGTTCGCGCTTGCCGGACTGGACCAAGCTGTTGGGCTCGACCGTGACCCCGCGCAACTGGAACACGGTGCTGCGCCTCCGCGCCCTCGCGGAGAGCGGAGGCGGCCGACCCGGAACGTAGAGTTCACGCCGGCTCCGGCACGACGGACAGGCCTATCGCCGACGCGGCTGAGCCCAGACTGCCATCCCGGGTGACAACGAGCGGGTCAGTTCCGGCAAGCGAAAGCAGGGATGAGAGGTGGACTGCCTCGGCGCGCTCGGGTTGTGCTCATCGAGATGATCGACAGCCGCACCTTCGACGGCCGCATCCAGCTGGTCGAGTACCGACCCAGCGTGCTCGAGCACCCACCGCTCGACCGCTGAGGAGCGCCGCTCACCCGGCGTTTGGCGATACCCAGGACCCCGTCGGATTGGCGCGCGTCTCTGGTCGCGACCGTTCTACGATCATCGCGATCGAACTCGGGGAAGAGCTGATGCCGGGGCTCACGCAACCATGAGCAGCTCTGTTGCTGATGCGGCTCGGGCCGATTTTGACAATGGAGTCTGGAGCTCGGCCTACCAACACTTCTCGGCCGCCGACCGGGACGACCCGCTGGGCCCAGACGACCTGGAGCGCCTCGCGGTCGCGGCGCAGCTCGTCGGCGAGGACGAGGTTTCGGCCAGCGGCTGGGAGCGAGCTCATCTACGGCTCCTCGAACGCGGCGAGGTCGCGCGGGCGGTGCGGTGCGGTTCTGGTTGGCCTCCGGCCTGTTCAGTCGCGGCGAGACCGCGCGCGGGGGCGGATGGGTTCGCCGCGCCCAGCGACTGCTGGAGGATCACGACCTCGACTGCGTGGAACGAGGCTTCATGATCATTCCTCTGTCATTGGCCAACCTCGAGCGAGGCAATCCCAGCGAGGCGCACCGCCTGTCGCAGGAAGCGATCGCGGTCGGCAAGCGCTTTGGTGAGATCGACCTGCTCACGCTGGGTCGGCTCGTCCAGGGCCGGGCTCTCGTGGAGATGGGTCACCCTGACGAGGGGCTTCCGCTGCTTGACGAGGCGATGGTTGCTGTGACCACCGGGGAGGTCTCGCCCATCGTGGCTGGCCGCGCCTACTGCGCAATGGTGCTGGTGTGTCAGAAGGCCTTCGACCTACGTCGGGCTCATGAGTGGACGGCTGCACTGAGCGCCTGGTGCGACCGCCAACCTGACATGGTGCCGTTCCGTGGCCAGTGTCTGGTGCATCGCTCCGAGGTCATGCAGTGGCATGGCGAGTGGCTTGACGCGATGGCCGAGGCCGAGAGGGCTCGCGATCGGCTGTCCGACCCGCCCGGGCAGCCCGCCATCGGAATGGCGCTGTACCAGCTCGGTGAGCTGTACCGGCTCCGAGGGGACTACGTCGACGCCGAGGCGGCCTACCGGGAAGCCAGCCGCCACGGCCACGAGCCCCAGCCGGGCCTGGCCAATCTCCGAATGAGGCAAGGCCGGCCCGAAGCAGCCGAGGCCTCGATCCGCCGCGTGCTCGACGAGCATGGCGACTTCGTCACACGCACCAAGGTCCTCAGCAGCGCGGTGGAGATCATGCTCGCCGCCGGCGACACCACCACCGCATCGGCTGCGGCCGACGAGCTCAACAGGATCGCCGCCGAGGTCGACGCCCCGTTCCTGGTGGCGACCGCGATGCGAGCGACCGGAGCTGTCTGCCTCGAGCGTGGCGACGCCCGCGGTGCCCTGGATGCCCTGCGGCCGGCGTGTGTCGAGTGGGCGAAGCTCGCAGCACCCTACGAACACGCTCGCTCCCGAGCGCTAGCAGCGCTCGCCTACCGGGCGCTCGGCGATGTCGAAGCCGCCGAACTCGAAGCCGACGCCGCCCGCCGAACCTTCGAGCACCTAGGGCTGTTCCGGACGCGGCACAGCTCGACGCACTGTTTCCGGCTCCGCCGAGATCTGCCGCCGGCGGTCTGACCAGCCGTCAGGTTGAGGTGCTCGCCCTGGTCGCCGCGGGGCGAACCAACCGCGAGATCGCCGAAGAACTGGTCGTCAGCGAACACACGGTTCGTCGGCACTTGCAGAACATCTTTGCCAAGGTGGGCGTCACGTCCCGTGCCGGGGCCACAGCCTTCGCGTACAAGCACGGGCTCGTGTGACTCGCGGTCGCGTGGTACGGATGGACCACGCGCGGGCGACACAAGTTGGTAGCTCCGGGCGATGACGGCGCGCCAGGACGATACGTACCGTCGTTGTCAGACCCGAAGTCAGCCAACGAACAGGAGAACGGTCATGGCTGTAGCGATGATGCTCGACAACCCCGACGGATCCCGAGAGCTCTACGAGAAGTTGCGAGCACGGCTGCAGCTCGACGAACCTGCCGGCGGAACCGTCCATCTCGCCGGGCCGAGCCCGCGGGGCGGCTGGCGGGTCGTAGAGGTGTTCGACTCGGTCGAGGACGCCAGCCGGTTCCTCAAGGACCAGCTGGTGCCCGCGCTGGCCGAGGCCGGAGTGAGCGGTCGACCCCCGGAGCCCGAGTTCTGGCCAAGGCGTCGTGCTCCGGCTCTCGACGCCCGAGTGTCGTCCCGATCGAGGCACGCCCCGCGCGCGGTTCACCAGGCAGGACTCGCGTCGATCTCGCCAACGTCGCTCTCGCGAGGCTTACAGAGCTTGCGGCGCGAGCTATGTCCCGAGCTCAAACCGGTACACGTTCGTCTCGCGGCGAGTTACCGGGGGCGTCCGTCGGCCGGCAGCACCTCCATCAGCGGTGATGGCGGACGTCGAGGTCGGGCAGGTTGGCGAACGCCGTCGCGTCCGCGGTGACGACTGTTCGGCGAGCTGCCGCTGCTGTTGCTGCGATCAACAGATCGTGCGCTCCGCGCGGCGTGCCTTGGCGGCGCACCTCGACGAGCAGCCGCGCATGAACCTCAGCGACCGCGACGTCATAGGCGATCACTGGGATCACGGCGAGTACGTCCTCCAGGAACGCAGTCCTCGCGGCAACCGCCTTCCGCGTTCCGAGGAGTGCACCGACCCGGAGCTCGGCGATCGTGACCGCCGCGATGGCGACATCGTCCTCATCGGCGATCACACCATCAAGGGCGTCGCCGGACCGGTCGGCGTCGATGAGGAACGTCGTGTCGAACAGGAGCCGAGTCAGGATCGATCCTCGACCTCGAGCAACCGACGGATGGAGGACAGCTCTGCGGACCAGCTCGCGTCGCGCCGGTGCCGCCGGAGCAGAGCCTTCGCATCGGCTCCCCGCCCGGGTCTGGCCGGCTCGAGGTGAGCGATGAGCTTTCCGCGCCGGACGACCGTGAAATGCTCGCCTCGGTGCTCGACCGCGTCGAGGATGTCAGCGAAGTTTCGGGCTGCTTCGGTCGCACTTATCTCGGGCACAAGATCAGATTATCAGATGTTCTAGCGGGTGTCGCAGGGATCACCGTCTACGGGCTTGCGAGCGCTTCCGCGGCTGCTGGAGACCGGCTGAACCCGGGGCTCCGCTGCATTGGAGTAGCACGAGGACCGGGTGTCGCGCTGACTTCGGGGGACGGCCGGCAGCAACCGAGGTCGTGGTGCGGCAAGCCGCGCGACCCGCGCGCTTGGCTCGCCGGGCCAGCTCGACCAGCGCCGGGTTGCGCTCCGGTGGCGTGAACCGCGCTGGTGCACGAGGGCCGCCAACTCGGCCCACTCGAGGACGAGCTGGACCTCGGCCTGCTCGACCGATGCTTCGAGCTCGTCGCCGTCTTCAGCGTGAGGTACCAGCTTCAGCTACGCCCACGTCGTGCACCGCGGCCGGTTCCAGCTCGCCGTCGGCGTTCAGCGAGCGGCCCGTGCCGACCCAATCGACGAACGCCGACAGCCTGAGCATGGTCGGAGCCACTAGACAACGACCTCGGTGACGAAGTGGAAGTTGTCGCGGCCCACCGCGTCGTGGAGCTTCCGCATGATCCGGTTGGGGTCGTCGTAGGGCCCCTGCACATAGAGCGGCTTCCCCTCGTGCCCGAACCGCACGCCGCTCGGACGGGTCAGCGGGCCGAGATGGTCGGCCGTCGGCGCGAAGTCACGGGCCGGTTCGAAGCCGAGCCCACGCGCGTACTCGATGGCGCCCCACACCAGGCTGCGGGCCAGCTCGATGGGCGCGTCCACCGGCTCGCCGTCGAAGGGCGCGAAGTAGCACCGGACGAACCTGCGCAGCTCTAGTTGGTCCATGACACGCGGGCCCAACGCGTTCTTGACGCCGAGGCAATAGGTGTCGACGAGCCACCCGCACACCGACACCGCGTCACTCCGGCGGCGTCGCTCTCGTGCCACCAGCACCGCGACCAGACCCGATCCCTCGGTGCCGCAACCCTCGCGTTCGGGCCAATCCCGATCCTCCTCCACGGCCAGCCCGACGCTCCACCCTGGGCTCACCCAGCAGCCCACGGCCGCGGGCTCGGGCGCGTCGACCGCCTCCTGCCCGGCGATGGCCCGGACAAGCGGAGCCACCACCGCCGGCCGCACACCCAGGATCCGGGCGATCTGTTTGGGCGAACACCCGTCGGAACGGAGGGCCCGGACTCGCGGCATCAGCTCCTCGTCACCCATCCCGACGGTGTAACACCTCGATCCTCATCCAGCGCGGATACCACACCACGGCCCGCGCCCGATTCGGCTCAACGACGATGATCCGAGGTGCCAATGGTCCGCGAACCGCTGGCGAGCGACAGCAGGCGCAGCTTCAACGATCCCGAGGTTGCTGTTGCGATCAGCGACGATCCCCGGGCCCCGACCGCCGCGCGAAGTCGACTTCCCCCGCGAGCTCGAGTCGCCGAAGTCGCCGCGGACATGCCTGACATGCCTGACATGCCTGACATGCCTGACATGCCTGACATGCCTGACATGCCTGACATGCCTGAGGAGGACTATGACCTGAGGTCGTACCTGTAGACGTTGGTCTACGTCGCAGGGCTAGAAGCAACGATGGACGTCACCGTCTTGCGATCGAGCCCGGACACCTCAGCGATCTGGCGCAACGAGGCGCCCGCACGGTGGGCCACGCGGATCATGTCATCGCGGATCGTCGACTCCTTGGCAACCCGCTCGGCGCTCAACCCGACGACAGCGAGTGCCGCACCCACCTCACCGCTCTCGCCGCTGCGGTACTTGTCCATGGCGGCGAGAGCAGACGTGACTTGGGCATCGGTGTAGCTCATGGGTCCTCCCGGAGAGCTCCGGCGAGCTTGTCGCGGATGGCCATCAGCAACGGAACACGAACCGAGACTTCTGCAGCTGATTCGGCGTCGTTGAGATGCGCCAGTGTCATGCCGAGCAGCTCGAGCGCTTCGACCCTCTCGAGCTCCACGTGCGGCATGGTCCAAGCCTAACCACTCATGGTGCGGAATGGGCCAGAGCGAGTGCCGGGCTCGAACGCTCGAGGTCACAGCTCGGTTGACGCCTCCGCAACGCCGGAGGCGTCAACACGGCGGCGGACTAGGGGAGTCCCACCTTCTCGACGGACGTCCCCACCGATGGCCTGTCCAGCGGTTTGATCGCGCCCGCATCGAACGACAGCACGTCCGTCGACACCTCGGCGATCTCTCGCTCGCGGCCAATGAGCGGCCGGTGTCGCAAGCGCCCGGCAGCCGAACCTCCGGCCGACGACCCGCGCTCCACCTCGTCGGTGGACGTCGTGCTCGAAGTGTCTCACCGAGTGCATCCAGCCGCGGCTGGCTCTTGGCTTTGAGCAGGCGATGTCGCCGAAGTTGCCGCGGCCATGCCTGACCTGCCTGAGGAGGACTATGACCTGAGGTCGTACCTGTAGACGTTCGTCTACCTTCGGAAACTAGAAGCCGTCGGCGGTCAGAAAGGTCGACTCGCATCGACGTGCTCGTCAGCTTCCGCGGTCGACTGTCGAGTAGCGGATGCCGAGCTGCTCACAGGATTGGCGGACGCCTGGGCTGTCGTCGCGGCTCGACGCGAGGACACGCGCGCCGAGCGCCTCCGCGGCGGCGACGGCTTCGGACCCGAGCGTCGAGAGCCCGGTGGACTCCGAGACCAGGACGCCCATGCGCCACGCTAGGTCCCGCATCGGCACGACCGTGATGTCGTCGGGCAACCTCACCAGCGCGGCGACGAGCGCTTCGCGTTCGGCCGGCGGAAGGTCGCCGGCAAGCGCGCCGCCCGCCGAACGGGCCGCGCTCTTGCACAGCCGGGCGTACCACAGGTTGGTCGTGGCCAGTGGTTCACGACGGACGGCTCGGCGGAGGTCCCGATCGGGACCGACCATCCAGTCACGCAGCAGGTGATCGTCGAGCAGGATGGTCAACGGCTGATGAGGTCGGGGTCCTCCTCGGCGGCCACGGCGTTGTAGTGGTCCTCCGCGGGCAGCACCTCGTCGAGCAGCCGTCCGGCCTGCCCGGCCGGGACGGTCAGCACCCCTGAGCCGAGATCCACCACGTCGACCTTCCCGCCCCGGTCGAGGCGCCACCGATGGCGGACCGCAGCGGGTAGCGACATCTGCCCCGATGACGAGACCTTGAACGTTTCCACGCGCGCCATGGAACCTCATTTGGTGAGTCGGGAGCCTTACCAAGTATAGCGCCGTTCCTCCGATGGCATCCATGCCGATCGAGGGTCGATCTGCGTCGCATCGCGCGTTCTGGGGCCACCGTTGGGACAGCGGCCCAAAAAAGGCTGAGCGCCCCCAAGCCGTCGCCGCCGTCAACGAGCTGCTTGCCAACGCGCGTCACACAGAAAACGCGAGACACGACGGGGACCATCTGATTCGGGTGTGGCTCCCTGAGAGGGACGTTCTTGGGGGGTTGAGGCGGGCCGAGGTCGAAGGCCTGTTTTCGCGTCGGGAGCTGCTGCGGGAGGTGGCTTGAGGTAGACAGCGACAACCCGCGAGGGCCCTGTCAGCGGGACTGGTGGGCCGTGCGGCTGGCGGGGCTCTTCGAGGTGGCGGGGCTCTTGGGCCGGCGTTCGGCCTCGAGCGCGTGCACCGAGGCGATCTCGAGTTTGGCGACGAGTTCTCTCAGTCGCCGGGCGTTGTCGAACCACTGCTGGTAGCGGGCCAGTTCGTCGTTGCTCAAGAACCGGGTGACCGTCTTGCCGGCGACCGTGCGGGTCCACTGGATGTAGGGGCCGTGGAGCGCTGGCGGGTCGCCCTTGCAGGCGCAGCTCGCCTTGCCACAGCGCATGCGGCGGACCACCACGCTGCCGGGTAGGACGCCGTTGATCTTGCCGAGCTCGTCGGCGAGCCCTTGGCGGGTCGCCGCCCACGGGCGCTTGTCCGGGTCGGGCTTGGCCATCGGCGCTCTCTCTAGCTGCATTCCGGCGGACGGTCCGCGCCCGGTCACCCTACAGCGTGAAGGCTGTAGGAGGGAGCACCGCACCGGGCCCCGTGAGGAGGAGACGATGACGGGTACGGCTGACTCGCAAGCCTTCGCCCGCGGCCGGGCGCAGTTTGACGATGTCGTCGGCTTCCTCGGCGGCGAGGCCGCGGCCGGGCTCACCCACGCCGAGCTGGAGGCGGCGTTGGGGGTCAAGGGCCGGGAGCTGCTGCGCCAGCTCCACCAGGACCACATGGATCTGCGGGCCGAGCGGGAGGTGCGTCTGCCCGAGGTGGTGGGGGCCGACGGCGCCGCCCGCCGCTACGCCGAGGCCGGCCACCGCCGGCCCCTGGCCACCGTGTTCGGAGAGGTGAGCATCGAGCGGCTCGCGTACCGGCGCAAGGGCGAGACGAACCTGCACCCCGCCGACGCGGCCCTGAACCTGCCCGCCGAACGCCACTCCCACGGGCTGCGCCGCCTGGCGGCGATCGAGTCGTCCCGAGGCTCCTTCGAGGAGGCAGCGGGCGCGATCGAGCGCGCCACCGGCACCCGTGTAGGCAAACGCCAGGTCGAGGAGCTCGCCGCCCGCTCGGCCGCCGATGTCGACGACTTCTACGAGGCGGTCGAGCGGGCGGGGGCGCAGGACAGTGACGTGCTGGTCCTGTCCGCCGACGGCAAGGGCATCGTCATGCGTCCCCGGCTCGCTGCGCCCGGCCACCGAACGGGCGGCGGCGATGGCCACGACGAAGCTCGAGGGGCGCCTGTCCAAGGGCGAGAAGCCCAACCGCAAGCGCATGGCCACCGTCGGCGCCGTCTATGACCTCGAGACCGAGCCCCGCACCGCCATCGACGTGTTGGCCCAAGACAGCGACAAGCCGACGCCACCCCGGGCCAAGGCCAAGTGGCTGACCGCCAGCGTGGCCCAGGACGCAGCCAATGTGGTGAGCAGCGTGTTCGACGAGGCCGAACGCCGGGACCCGATGCACCAACGCCAGTGGGTGGCCCTCATCGATGGCAACAACCACCAGATCGACCGCATCGAGGCCGAAGCCGCCCGACGAAAGGTGAGCGTGGCCGTCGTGGTCGACCTGATCCACGTACTCGAATACCTGTGGGGGGCGGTGTGGTGCTTCTTCGCCGAGGGCGACCCCGCCGCCGAAGCCTGGGTGCGAGACCGGGCCTTGGCCGTGCTCGAAGGCAAATCCGGCGACGTCGCCGCCGGGATCCGCCGCCGGGCCACCACCGCCGGGCTCGCCGCCCAAAAGCGCACCAAGGCCGACAACTGCGCCCGCTACCTCACCAACAAGGCCCCCTACCTGGACTACCCCAGAGCTCTGGCGGCCGGCTGGCCCATCGCCACCGGTGTGATCGAGGGCGCCTGCCGCCACCTGGTCAAGGACCGGATGGACATCACCGGGGCTCGCTGGAGCGTCGAAGGAGCCGAGGCCGTGCTCAAGCTACGAGCAGTCCGCTGCAACGGTGACTTCAACGCCTACTGGCAATGGCACCTCGACCAGGAACGCGGTGGCGTCCATCCGCTGGTGTAAATGTCGACGGGCGTAGGTTCCTTCGAAGAGCTACCAACTCACGAAGGAGGACCTACACCCGTGACCACACGAGTATCACCCACCGAGCGCATCCGCG
>Ga0187893_10001587_pt1 | contig 54057 bp, 41 predicted proteins | sample MA1701074metaG_FD_139574 | JGI IMG/M metagenome (GOLD analysis project Ga0187893, IMG submission 139574) | White microbial mat communities from a basaltic lava cave in the Kipuka Kanohina Cave System on the Island of Hawaii, USA - MA170107-4 metaG ... | reverse complement strand
CCTTCCTTCAGACGCAACCTCACGGTTGTGATCCTTGCCGTCCGGCTAATGGTTCCCCTTACCGGGCCCATAGGAGACTTTCACTCCCAAGTATCTGCGCCTTGCCGGGCGCACCAAAAAAAAAGAGCCGTCCTTGACAGGACGGCTCTTTGTATTTGAAGCAGGGCTGGGGTTTACGGCAACTTCTCAAGGGTTAGCGCAATCCGGGTATACCAGTTGCAATAACCATTGCGGCGTCCGTATTCGTCGGAGTCATCATCGACAACGATGCTGAACCTGTCTCCCACCGTGAGCCCGTTCCGGTCAATCCGGTATACGCCACGGTTTGGAACTGATCTCCTGGGCAAGCCCCAGGGCAGTTGATCCGTCAGGTTTGTCGGCGTAGTTGGAACATCATACGAACCTCCTAGTGGCGTCACCTGGTAGAACTCCCTGTTGGAAGTGCAGTCAACCCCGGTGTTTGCGATCGGCACAGTCACCGTACCAAGGTTGGCCACAGCGGTGCCAGCGGGGAAGCCGAATCCGACAGGAGGCGCTGTATTCAGCGTAGTCAACGCACCGGCCGACACGGTCAGGGCCGGAAGAGTTGCCATCTCCAGGTTGATCATCATCGTGATCTGCGTGCCCCTATACCGGCAAGTAAATTGGCGCTGCGTAGGAAGGCCGCCCGATACAGTCGACAGCGTTACAACCTGCGATGAATCCGAGCCAGTAGCAGGGTCTCCGAACGCAAACTGGTCGATCCACGCTTGCGGGAATGACAGGTGCTGCTGAACCGAATGGTCGGGCTGCCAACGGGTACGCTGGGTCATCAGGTATGTGCCAGTATACGCGTTGGGGCTAGCCGTGTTGGTTGTGCGCTGCACCAGTGTTGTAAAGAGCATGGGGCTGGTGTAGAACAAACCTCCCGTCAGGTTGGTCGTAATGTTCGCTTCGTTCGGGTTTCCGAATGCCGGTGTTACGGTTGTTTGCGGATTCGCGACTGTGAACAGGCGGCCCTGGTTGTCAACGATGGCAACGCGGAAGATCACGCGGTCGCCCACAAGGAACGTACCGGGGAAAGCCACCATCGTACAAACATCAGGGAATATGCCTGAGCAAGTAGTTCCGTCGGGGTCCGTAGTTAGCGTGCTCAAAGCGGCTAAAGTCTCCGCATACGTTACGCGTATCGGGGACGACCGCAGGTAGTCGCTGTACGTCGGTTCGGGAACAGGTGAGAAAGCGGATGCATCGATGGTTTTCACCAGGATCTCATCCGTGATCCGGCCTGTTGAACCTACACGGAAGGTCGCATAGAAACGAATTTCCGTAAGGTCTGCGCCGAAGTTCCTGTCTACCGATTCAAAAATCGCTTCGAAAGCTGTATTGGCACCAGCATTTACGGTGATGTCATCAAGATCCCAGGTACTCGAAGTGATGCGGTAGGCACGGAGGTATGAACCCGTCGCACGGTTATCATAAGGCAGTGGGTACAAGCTCTCATCCGGCGAGCACGACACGGCCACGCCCACAGCCAGAAGGAGACCCACAATGTATTTTTGGATTTTCATAAACTTTTCTGGTCTAGGGTTAGAAATTCAGATTATGGGTGATGCTGGTACTCCAGAATACCTTTTCCGTCAGGTCACCCTTTTGCTCCACGGAGCTGTTCAGGTTCGCGAAGTTGGCAGGATACCAATAGCTCCACGGGAAACTACCTGGTGTGGCGATAATGGTAGGCTGCATGCCCGTCGGTCTGCCTGTACGGCGGTACAAATTGTAAGATTCAACACCGTTGCCATAAAGTGCAATCCAATACTCACGCGCAATGTAGTTCATCGCCTCGTCGTTGGAGATAATCAGACTGGCATCATAAGCTGCAGTAGCAGAAGTGATGTAAGCCGTTACATCCGCGCTGTAGTTGCCGGCGCTATAGAACGTGCCGATGGCGGCGCCTTCACCGGCCGAAGCAGCGGTGGAGTTGGTGAGATACGTTCCAGTCACTGCCCAATCCCGAACATCCTGGAATGACTGCGTTAGCCCGAGAATGTAGTAGTCGCGGGCCATCAGTCCACCTGGCGGTGTTAAGGCAAGGTACAGCCTGGCCTCAGAGAGCATGAAATTCACAAAAGAGCGGGTCATGATGGGCTGGATACCAGCACCTCGCTGGCCCTGTGTTGTACCCACACCACCACCAGCGTTGTTGTCGAATCGTCCACCGGAAGGGTATGGCCCATACGCAGTGCGCAGGAAGTTATCCGGAGGAATACCCTGCGGGTCGACGTGGTCGCGTCCCCAATAGCCACGGTCGCTCATATAACAGAACGTGCGATCCCAGGCAACGTCTGTAGGATCATTGGTGGGATGCGCCGGGCCAACGCCCATCGGCGGGATTCCTGCGGCGCTATTGGGCACGATAGCCAAACCTGTCGAAATCGGGTAGTGCGACGGCACTGACTCGCTCAGGCAGCGGATCTCATTCGTGCTGGTACTGTTCGTAATAGTCTGACGGACGAAATAGAATCTCATCCGGGGATCGCCAGGTGCGCTTCCCGCTGTCGTAGTATTCACAGCGTCATACCCGTGAAACATATGCCACATCAGCCAGTTGGACTGGTAGGCACCACCACCTGATGGATATTGTCCTGCAAATCGGGGGTGGCGTGAATCCGGGTCGGCTGCGTTGGTTGCATAACGGAACACGAAGTTCTCACTTCCGCCATAACCAGCAGCCTGCACCAGAGGCATTGCCACATGTGCCGGGGTATAACCAATAAGACCTCCGGTTGCGCTGGCATCTCCAAGCAGGCCATTGATACCTGTTGTAGCGGCGGCATTGTCTTCTATCCGCATGTTCAGGTAGATCTTCAGTTTCAGCGTATTGGCAAGCTTTATCCACTTACCAAACGTCGTCGTAGCCGTAGTTGGGCCTGCGCCATAATACATGTCAAAGAGATCAGGCGCAATGGCCAGGTGGTAGCCGGGGGGATTGCTCGTCGTCGTGGGCGTAGTCAGGTCGAGTTTGGCTGAATCCAGCATTTGAATAGCCCGCGCATAAAGAGCGGCCTGGTCATCCGGTGCCGGATTGAAGTCTCCATCTCCCTTGAAAGCCTGCGAGAACGGTACATCGCCGAAGGAATCCACAAGTAGGATTATACAGTAAGCCTGGATAATCCTCGCAATTCCCATGTGTCTGGCATATCGCTCGTTATCCTTCGACTTGTCAGGAATCGCGATCTTCAACAACTGATCAGCGTCCTCGAGAATGTTCCCATAAGCGTTTGACCAAAGACCATCAAAACCTTCGGGTCTGATGGTCAGGCTATACAGGGAAGATCCCGCGTTAATTTGACGGGTCAGCGCCATCCCTGTGGAGCTCGCCCCATTGAAGAGGCCAGCCAGGTTTCGCTGCATTGAGTTCAGCATCAGGCTGGGTAACACCTGGTTAGGCTGAACGGCGTTGGGGTCCTCGCGAAGGTCGAGCGTGCAAGATGTCGCCACGGCAACGCAGAGCGCCAACGCAATTTTCTTATATGCTTTCATATCAAATTGCTTTGTTAAGGTTAGAAAGTGAGCCGCAATACTGCGCCATAACGCTTCATGCTGGGGCCAGTCAGGTAATCAAACCCGGCGCCCTGGTTAACACCCAGGCTCGCGACTTCCGGATCCCAGTTTACGTAAGATGGGGTACCGATAGCCATGTACCAGAGGTTGTTTCCATTCAGCGTAATTGAGGCGCTCTTGATCGGGGTTTTGCTCAGTATCGATTTCGGGAACTGATAGCTGATAGAAACCTCACGCAGACGGTAATTCGTTGCGTCGTACATGGCGTTGTCGTTACGGCCGAAGAACTGCAGGTTGAATCCATAATCTGCAGCTGTTGCCAGGATATCGTTCGGTGCGAACGCATCAACGGTTCCGTCACCATTCGTATCAACACGCTTCACACCCGGAGTAATGAACGCCAGGTCGCGGTTCAACTGTGCCGTGCCACCCAATACACCACGGGCGAGGAGCGCAGACGGGGTAGACCCGTACATCTTGCCACCCTGACGCCAGTCGAACTGGAATTGCAGTGTGATTCCTTTATAAGAGAAGCTGTTGATAATGGTCGTGAGAAAATCGGGGTTTGGATTGCCCAGCACTCCGATTTGCGGATCAAGTTCATGGAAGCCGTCTACGCCGACAATCTTTTCACCGCTCAGCGTGTCACGTGCAATGACATCACCCATGATGATGTTCATTGGTTGACCGGCAACTGCGAAGTTGCCCAGGTTGGTAAAGCCTGCCAGCACAATGCGTTCGAGGGATTCTGGGATGGAGACCACCTCGGGGTTCACTTTCGTGAAGTTCCAGGTCAAATCCCATTGGAAGCCGGCTATTTTCAAAGGCGTGGCCGTCAGGCCGATTTCTATGCCCTTGTTGCTGAGTTCGCCAACGTTAAGGTACGTCTCCGTGTAGCCCGTTGCTGGGTCAACCGGGGACAGGGTGATCAAGTCGACTGTTCCGCGATTGTAGACAGTGAAGTCTATACCGATTCTCTCTTTGAGGAATTTTGCTTCGAAGCCGGCTTCGAGTTCGCTGAACAATTCAGCTCTCAATAACCCGTTTCCAAGGCGGTTGGAAATGGTGTGCTCTGAATAGGCACCACCAGCTACGTCAACAAAACCGCGTGGGTTAGATGCAACCACAGTGCGGGTACCATAGAGCGGTCCCAGACCTGCTGAAGTGCCGTACCCAAAACGAATCTTCAGGAAGTTCAGGGCATCAGACTTGATGCTTGAAACAGCATCCGTTACAACAAACGAAGCGCTCACGCTGGGATACAATATGCTGTTGTTCGCATCTTCCAGAGTAGAGGTCCAGTCATTGCGGGCTGCCAGGTTGAGATACAGGTAGTTCTTGTAGCTGAACTGGAAGTCGGTGTAGAGACCATATCGCTGCTGTTCTTCTGTGCGCTGGAAAATACGGCCACCAAATGCTACAGAGCGGGAAGCCGCTGTCGTGAAGTTGGAGTGACGCATCAGGCCGAATACTACCTGGCCTTCAGAGTACAAACCATCGCGCGTCATGAAGTCGTTACGCGCATTCACACCCAGGCGGGCATTCATTTCGATGTCTGCATTGATGTCCTTCGACAGGCTGAAAATCAGGTCGTGGTTCCAGATGGTGTTGGAGATCGTCTGGGTTTGCAGGATACCGTTGTTCACGTTAAAGCAACCTGCGCAGGCGCCCACACCTTTGTTGAACTCACGGTTCTGGCGCTGCGTGTAGGCGTCGTAACCTACGCGATAGGAAAGCGCCATGGCATCGTTGAAGTCATAGGTAAGCGTAGAGCTTGTGAAAATGCGATCCGTCACGTCTGTTTCCTTGACGTTGGCTGCCAGCCAGCGAGCATTGGGAATATCGCTGGTTGTTCTGTACCACATCATCTGGTGACTGCCCGGTACTTCATAGGGGAAGAGTTCGGTGTCGTTGATGTTGAAGTTTGGAGGTGAATACAGGAAGTTGGCATACAAGGAAGGCACACCGTCAAAGGCTGCACCACCACCAGTTGCGCCGTTAAGCGGCGGGGTCCGGAAGTCGGTGTTGCTGTACATGATTGATGAACGGAACGACATCTTGTCGTTGATCGAACCATTAAAGCCGATCGAAGCGTTAACACGTTTCAGGTCGTTGCCCGGTGCATATCCTTCCTCTGTGGTATAGCCCACCGTAGCGGTAATACCAAGCTTGTCGCTGCCACCAACAATTGATGCCGAGGTGTTGGATATCAGGCCCTTGCGGAAGAAGTCATTCAGTCTGAGAGAATACCTGAAGGGGATACGCTTGAACATCGTCTGCTTCGCAAATGCAGCGTTACGAACGGCATCGAGGTTAAACTGATACGGGTGGCCGATGGAGTCAAACTCATTGTAGTTGGCACCCCAGTTGCTGAAGAAGGTTGATGTGTTGGTCAACTGCTGGAAGCCCTGTCCGTAGTCCTGGTTTATGTCCGGGAGAGAGGCAATTTCGTTGAACGAAACAGTTTGCTGTAAGGTAATCTCCGGCTCTCTTTTCTTGCCGCTACCAGATTTCGTGTTAACCAGGATCACACCGTTGCGGCCCTGGTCTCCATAGAGCACAGTGGCAGCAAGGCCTTTCAACACGTTGATACTCTCGATTGCATTAGGATCCAGGTCGAGGAAGCGGCTCGTTGCCGTTGCCGTTCCGCCGGTGGTGAAGCCTGAAGCATCGTTCGTAGAGGAGTTGAAGGGTACACCGTCAACCACCCAAAGTGGCTGGGTATTGCCTGTGATAGTAGTGTAACCGCGGATGTTGATCTGCGAGCCAGTACCGGAGGTGCCTCCCGTAGGCTGGATCGTCACACCGGGGATTTTGCCCATCAGGATCCGGCCAATGTCGTTCACCGGGCGTGCCGAGATTTGCTCTGCGCCAACCCGGCCTACGGCATAACCGAGGGCCTTTTTCTCCTTGGCAAATCCCTGTCCCGTTACAACGACTTCAGTCAATTGCTTGGTGTCAGGGACCATGGCCATGTCGACCACAGAGCGCTCGCCAATCTCGACGGACTCGGTCGCAAAGCCGATAAAGGAGAAATCCAGCGTGCCGCCTGCAGCGGGCACACTCAACTTGAAGTTACCATCGGAGTCGGTAACTGTACCAGTCGTAGTGCCTCGGAGCAATACGTTTACGCCCGGCAATGGTGACCCATCTTCCTGGGCCGTCACCCTGCCTGAAACCACTCGTTCCTGCGCCCATGCTAGACTGGCCACAAAAACGAATGAGAAGCATAACAGTAAAAACTTCTTCATAGGTTTTAGTTTAGGTTAAAATTGAACTAGGGGCTAAAAATAGACCCAAAAGTCAAAAAAGAAAATACCGCATTAGAGAATTGTTAAAAAGTTTCTTCGGCAGAACACGTTTCCGGACAGAGCAAATGCCCTGAAAACCGGCCAAAAACTTACCTGGAATGAGGTTTCTGAGGCTTCAAACCTTAGATTGAGAGCCGACAATTAACGCAAAAAATACCCCATTCGGGAACAAAAAAGGCACCTTTCTGGTGCCTCCCGCAATCGTTGTAATTTGGCCTTTTTTAAGCCTCAGCAAGCACGGAAACAAATGACTTGTCAGCACGGCCTTTCTTGAAGTGGACAGTGCCGTCAATGAGGGCGAAAAGGGTGTGGTCCTTGCCCATTCCCACGTTGCGACCGGGGTGATGTTTGGTACCGCGCTGACGGACGATGATATTCCCGGCAATAACGCGTTGGCCGCCAAAAACCTTGATTCCGAGACGCTTGCTTTCGGACTCCCTGCCGTTCTTTACTTTGCCTTCCCCTTTTTTATGTGCCATTGCGTAAGACCTTTAACTCCTTATTTGCTCGTAATCTTCTCAACCTGAACTTTCGTGAACTGCTGACGGTGACCATTCTTCTTGGCGTATCCTTTCCGGCGTTTCTTCTTGAATACAGTCACTTTGTTATCCTTTACCTGCTCGAGGACTTTGCACGAGACGGATGCTCCCTTGATGGTAGGCTGACCGACCTGGACTTTGCCATCGGCATCGATCAGCAGAACCCGGTCGAATTGAACCTTGGCACCCACTTCTGCCTCGATCCGGGGTGCATACAGGTACTGGTCTTTTTCAACCTTGTATTGTTTTCCAGCGATATCAACAACGGCGTACATGACAGTTCGGTTTTCAAAAATGGAGTGCAAAGATAGCCGGCGTGCTGGTAAAATCCAATGAAGCACAAATGTGGATTTCAAGGCCAATTACGTCCCTTTTGAGGCAATGGGTCACGAGACCTGGCTACCGGGGCAGCTTTGCGCGACCCACTCGAGAGCCGGCAAGCCATCCCTCTGCCTGGTCCCGGGACGTGCAAGTTTTTAGACAAAAACTTTTTCAAAATATTTCACGCAGGCCTGGCGCCTCCAGGCGTGAAGGTTAAGTGAATGAGAATGAATTATTAAGCCATCCACATGTTAACCAACCCGGAAAAAATCAAGTCGATGGATGTCCGTCTCACCCTTTTGATTTAAGGGGTCCATTTCAAATATTTGTTGGTTCCCGCTTTCCTACTGACGAAACTTTGTCACCAACCGTGACCGAGACTTCGTCGCTCTTTGGGCCGGCGTGATCGTGACCAACCCAACAGCAGCACACATGAGCAGACCCGAATCCGACGAACCGATCCTCGTAGAGAACAAGGACCGTTTTGTTCTGTTCCCCATCCGCCACCACGACATCTGGAAGTTTTACAAACAGGCCGAGGCCAGTTTCTGGACAGCCGAGGAGATCGACCTAAGCCATGACCTGCGCGACTGGGCTAACCTGAATGATGGCGAAAGGCACTTTGTTACCCATGTTTTGGCCTTTTTCGCCGCCAGCGACGGCATCGTAAACGAGAACCTGGCTGAACACTTTATCGCCGAAGTTCAGTATACAGAGGCCAAGTTTTTCTATGGCTTCCAGATTGCCATTGAAAACATCCACTCGGAAACATACTCCCTGTTGATCGACACCTATGTCAAGGATCCCCGGGAGAAAGACCAGCTGTTCCACGCCATCGATACCATGGAGTGCGTCAAGAAAAAAGCTGACTGGGCACTGCGGTGGATCAGCAACGGGAACTTCCAGGAGCGCCTGGTCGCCTTTGCTGCCGTGGAGGGTATTTTCTTCTCCGGCTCATTCTGCTCCATCTTTTGGTTGAAGAAGCGCGGCCTCATGCCGGGGTTAAGCTTTTCAAACGAACTCATTTCACGCGACGAGGGGCTGCACTGTGACTTTGCTTGTCACCTGTACACCAAGCACGTAGTAAAGAGACTACCGGAGGATCGGGTCATTGAAATCATCCGCGACGCTGTCAAGATTGAGCAGGAGTTCGTTACCGACGCCCTTCCTGTGAACCTGATCGGGATGAACGCCCAACTGATGTGCCAGTACATCGAATTTGTTGCCGACCGGCTGCTCCATGAGCTGATTGGGAAGAAGGTATACGGTGCTACCAACCCTTTCGACTTCATGGAGATGATTTCCCTTCGCGGGAAGACCAATTTCTTTGAAAAACGCGTGGCAGAGTACCAGAAGGCCGGCGTCATGAAGAGCACTGAAAAAGAAGCGGCACCAAAATTTTCATTGAATGAAGATTTTTGATACCTTATGAGACATTTTTTAAACTTTTTCACCACCCTAACAACCCCTCCACATGCTCGTTTTGAAGCGGGACGGACATAGAGAGTCCGTCAAGTTCGACAAAATCACGTCCAGGATCGAAAAACTCTGCTACGGCCTCGATCCAAAACTTGTTAACCCGGTAGAGGTGGCCATGAAAGTGATCAATGGCCTGTTCGATGGCGTTTCCACCCAGGAACTTGACAACCTGGCCGCCGAAATTGCTGCTACCATGACCACACGCCATCCAGACTTTGCCAAGCTTGCCGCACGCATCGCGGTTTCCAACCTCCACAAGACAACAAGCAAGTCGTTTTCCAATACCATGAAGCGGCTTTACACGCATGTGGATCCCAAAACCGGTCAAAATGCGCCGATGATCGGCAAGGAGACCTGGAAGATCATCAAGAACCACGCAGCCGAACTCGACGAAGCCATTTATTATGATCGCGATTTCAGTTACGACTACTTTGGATACAAGACACTGGAGCGTTCTTACCTGATGAAGATCGAGGGCAAGGTTGTTGAGCGCCCACAGCATATGCTCATGCGGGTAGCCGTTGGGATTCATGGAGAAGACATTCCCGCAGCAATTGAAACGTACAATCTCCTGTCGGAAAAGTGGTTTACACACGCAACGCCTACGCTCTTCAACGCCGGTACGCCGAAGCCGCAACTTTCGTCCTGCTTCTTGCTGACCATGAAGGACGACAGCATCGACGGTATTTACGATACACTCAAAAACTGCGCGAAGATCTCGCAGTCTGCCGGAGGCATCGGGCTGAGCATCCACAATGTGCGTGCCAAGGGATCCTATATTAAAGGAACCGGAGGGACTTCAAACGGAATTGTGCCCATGCTCCGGAACTTCGACATGACTGCCCGCTATGTGGACCAGGGCGGAGGAAAGCGCAAGGGCAGCTTTGCCCTCTATCTCGAGCCCTGGCACGCCGACATATTCGAGTTCCTCGACCTGAAGAAGAACCACGGAAAAGAGGAGATGCGCGCCCGCGACCTCTTCTACGCTCTCTGGATTCCGGACCTGTTCATGAAACGCGTGGAAGCAAATGAAATGTGGTCGCTGTTCTGTCCGAACGAGGCACCCGGTCTGGCAGACTGCTGGGGCGAAGACTTCGAGCGGCTCTACGAGAAATACGAGAAGGAAGGCCAATACCGCCGCCAGGTCAAAGCCCAGGATTTGTGGTTCGAGGTACTCGAGTCACAGATTGAAACAGGCACGCCTTACATCCTCTACAAGGATTCGGCCAACAGGAAGTCGAATCAGAAAAACCTCGGCACGATAAAATCCAGCAATCTCTGCACAGAGATCATGGAGTACACTTCCTCCGACGAGATAGCGGTGTGCAACCTTGCTTCAATAGCATTGCCCAAGTTTGTAACTGCCGAAGGAAAATTTGATCACCACCGCCTTTACGAAATCACGAAAGTTGCGACAAGGAATCTAAACCGGGTGATTGATATCAATTACTATCCCGTGATTGAAGCGCGCCGCTCGAACCTGCGTCACCGCCCAATCGGCTTGGGAGTTCAGGGTTTGGCTGATGTGTTCATCTTGTTGCGCATGCCGTTCGATTCGGATGAAGCGCGTGGGTTGAACGCTGACATTTTTGAAACGATCTATTTCGGCGCCATGGAGGCATCGATGGAGCTCGCCAAAGAGCATGGTGCGTACGAAACATTCAAGGGATCACCTGTTTCCAGGGGAATCTTCCAGTTTGATATGTGGGGCGTAACCCCTGCATCAGGCCGTTGGAACTGGGATCAGTTGAAGCGAGACGTTAAGCAGTTTGGCGTACGTAACTCCCTCCTGCTTGCCCCGATGCCAACGGCTTCTACATCGCAGATCCTTGGAAACAACGAGTGCTTTGAACCTTACACGTCGAACATTTATACACGGCGTACACTTTCCGGTGAATTCATCGTGGTGAACAAGCACCTGATGCGCGACCTTATGAGCCTCGGGTTGTGGAGCGAAGGCATGCGACAAAAACTCATCGTTGCCAATGGCTCGGTGCAGTCGATTCCCGAGATACCGCAAAACATCAAGGATATCTACCGCACTGTCTGGGAGATTTCACAGAAGGCGATCATAGACATGTCGGCCGACCGCGGTGCTTACATTTGCCAGTCGCAGAGCCTTAACATCCACCTCACCAACCCGAATTTTGGGAAGTTGACTTCAATGCACTTCTATGCCTGGAAGAAGGGCCTGAAGACCGGCATGTACTATCTCCGTTCCACGGCTGCCGCAGATGCCATCAAGTTTACCATCGACAAGGCATCGATGGAACAGACGATCGAAGCCCAGTCTGCGCCTGTTCAAGAAGTGACTGACCCAGCAATGGTCGAACCGGCTGGCGGCGGGGCATTGGCTGCAGCTGTTCAAGACAATCAACAGCCCATTCCGTATGCAACGTACCAGGACGAGCAGAAGCGCGCCGATATGACATGCTCTCTTGACAATCCTGAGGCATGCGAGGCTTGTGGCAGCTAAAAAAAAGTATTTTACAGGATTATACGGATTGGAAGAGTCCCGGAGGTTTCCGGGACTTTTTCTTGCTTATCTGCCCACTTTGTTTTTCTTCTGGGGTGACCTGCCAAAGGTGTGGCGGGTTTTTGTTTTCTTGCCCTTTTTGGGATTGTGCCCCTTGCCTTCAACTTTCTCCCCTTTGGCACCGGTGAGGTCCCATCCAAATACCAGGTTCAAACCGGCCCGGATGGTGAGTAACTGTGAATTGTTGATGTAATCATTAAAACTGTTTCCTGCGACCATGGTTGCCGGCGCCATCAACAGATTGTCGCCAAGGATATAGAATTGAACAGGGGACAGGTTGAAGGAGAGGCCCAACCCGATATTGTTGTAGGAGCGATTAGATACGGTGTAGGTCAATGTGGTGCTGAGCCAACTGCCAAAGTCCTTGTTCAAGGACGCTGTCATGCCGGCGGCAAACCGGTCGCGGAAACTCTCGCCGAAAAACAAGGCGCCCACACTGAGTTTAGGAATCAACTCGTAACGGCCGGCAAGGTAGTACCTGGCCGGAAGTGCAGTGGAATACGATCCTGAGGGAGTTTCCGTCATGTCGAATTTTTCCTTGAGCGAGTCAAGCTGTTGTTGCAGGTAGCCGCTGTTGTCGTCAAGTAACTGGTTGACATCAAATCCTGAAAACGTGTATTGCGCCTTGGCGGGATCCATGGAATACTGCATCGTATTGTTGTTCCAGGTAATCCTTCCCAGGTCATTGATGGCCGCGCTTAACATCAGTTTTTCCATGAACTTGTATGTAACTCCAAGGTCGACGCCCCAGCCTGTGTTGTTGGCCATGTTTTCGCCAAGCTGGTAATTCCCGCCTGTGTCCGATGTGGAGATTCCAGAAGTTCGCACAAGAACATCGCCGGTGAGGGTGATCTGGTAATTGTTGTCGACCTGGACGATCATCGAAGAGCTTTCGGTGGTGACGTTTGCCAGGCCATTGATGTACTTGATCCGACCGCCAACCGTAAGCTTGTCATTGACGGCGTATGCTGCTCCAACAGCGGTCTGCAAATATGAAACCATCTCAGCTTGCGGTGATGTATTCGAATACGTTCCAACCATTGAGGCCGTGCCATCAACAAGCAGGGTAGCAAGCCCTTTGGGTATCATGCTGCTGCTATAACCCTTTACCGTGGAACTGGCCATCACATACCATTTGGGGCTGACCTTGAGCCCAAAGCGAAAAAGGTCCGCAAATGCAGAAACATTTATGTAATTCTTCTCGGCCAGGCCCTGGGTCCACTCCGAGAGGTTGATTGTGGCAACGCCGTCAACTTTGCTGATAAACTGATCTGCTGTAAAACCGTTGTTCGCATAAACGCCGCCAAATGAAGAAATGCCCGGCAGGCCAATGGCTGTCTTGTAGCGCGGCACTATGGCAGGGTTTGCCTCTACCACTTGTGGAAGGCTGTTCATGAAATACAGGGTCCCTTCTGTCTGTCCGTTGACCGGAAAGCGTATTACCGTGCAAGCGATCAAGGCCAACATGGACAGCGCAGGTTTCATTTGACCTGGATGTTTAGTTTAGCGAGCAGTCCGATGTGGAGCCTGAGTCTGTAGGCCGAGCGAAACTTGACGTTGAGGAGTGCATCGTTTTCATCGCGTGCCGTACTCATCATTGACCTGACGAGAAGGTATTTAGATGAAAACAAAGTGGTGAGGCGGGAAGGAGTAATCGAAAGTTCAAGACTTGTAACTCCGGGCTGGGCAAGATCCCCGCTAACGTTTACTGTACTGGCCTTCACCAAATAAGTCTGGTTGGTTGAAAACAACGAGTCTTTCACCTTGTACGCCGCATCCAACATATAAATCTGGATAAAGGCATCCAGCGGGATCTCATTCTGAGCACTGACTTTCAGCGATGCATCGAGGACGTTGGTTTGGTTTATGTCACTCAGGTCAACTTCCAGGGTATCCATTACCGTGATGCCCGAAACGCGGCCGTAGAGCGGAACCTCCGTGATCAATGAAATACGAAGCATGCTGGTGTCCGCCATAAAATTGGTCCCGGTTGAAAGCGATTTGTTGATACGTGCCGATGCGGTGTACTCCAGCTGTGTTGGCGCAAAATTGAAAACAGCCTCCTGGTTGGTGATGTTTACATTGGTGGTGGCGGAATTGCCAAGGCTGCCGGGAGCATTTATAGTGATGGGGCTTGCCGGGCTGAGCTGCAGCGGAAGGGTACCGGCGTCCTTCCTGGCGCGGAGTACTGAGAAACTCACTTCACACGGCACCCCATAGTCACTCACTGCCCGCAGTGAGATCTTCGGTTCGACAAAATTCACAGTTGCGTCTTTAAGCGACGAGCTAAAGACGGTGATGTCGATAGCTTGAGGGGGAAGCGGAGTAATTCTGTCACCAAAGAATCCTTCAATGGTTGCGAATACAAGTTCGTTGAATCCCAGAAACACATTCGCATCGGTGTCGACGGGTATGAAAGTGGCCGGATGAGGCTTGATGACAAGATCCACGCGAACATCGAACGCGTTGTCTGCGAGTGTGAAAACGTAATCAGCCAAAGAGGCTGAGAACGTCCCGTTTCCGATCGTCAGCACAAGGGGCTGCCCCGTGGTCTTGTGAATTACTTGATCAAACGTCACAGTGGCTTGCATGGGGAGATTTGGCGGTGATGTTGTCTTCGATAAAAGGAGCGAGTGATTTAAAATACCTGTCTTCATCACCAGTTCCGTCAGCGAGGCTGGATCGAGGTCAAAGTCGATCTGGCCGTTGATCGTTCCGAAGGGGGTGTCTACCGAGCTGGCGTTCATCACCCCGGCCGGAAGGGGAAAAGCGATGGTGGAGTTGTTATCCTGGATATCAAACATGTCACGGATGTCTCTCGATGGAAGCGTGCTGTTGTAATAGAGATACAGAAGCCCATCGGGGTAGGAACGGATGAAAGACGTATCGGAATTGGCGAGCAAGTCGACAAGGCCCATGTCGCCAAAAGCAATGGGAATTGCCATCGTAGGAGTAACTCTTACCTCCTGGATGTCATAATCATCCTCATTAAAACACGAAGCAAGCAGGAAAACCAGCAGTATCAGCAGGAGGCGTCTGGTCATGAGCGTGGTATGGTCGGTCTTTAATCTGGCTCAAGATAAGGTAAGTAACCTGCTATTTCAGCGCTCCTTGCTTTATTTCCTCTACTACGCCGGGGTCCAGCAAAGTGGTGATGTCGCCCAGATTTGAGGTATCCCCTTCTGCTACTTTGCGAAGGATCCTGCGCATGATTTTTCCCGACCGGGTTTTTGGAAGCCCCCGCACAAACTGAATTTTGTCGGGCTTCGCAATTGGGCCGATTATACGTGAAACGGTGTCGCGTATTTCATTACGCAGGTTCTCAGGTGCTTGCGGATTGTCATAACAAATCACGAAGGCATAGACGCCCTGACCTTTTATATCGTGAGGGAATCCCACCACGGCCGATTCACACACGGCTAAGTGTTCATCAATAGCACTTTCAATTTCTGCCGTACCAAGGTTGTGCCCGGATACAATAATGACGTCATCCACCCGTCCGGTGATCCGGTAGTATCCATCGGCATCGCGACGACAACCGTCACCGGTGAAATACATCCCCGGAAAAGTCGAGAAATAAGTCTCACGGAACCTGCTGTGATTTCCATAGATGGTCCGCGCCATTGAAGGCCAGGGAAACTTCAGCGCCAGTCTTCCTTCACCTGGGCCTTTGATTTCATTGCCACGATCATCCATGAGTGCCGGCTGAATTCCGGGAAGAGGAAGGGTGGCATAAGAAGGCCTGGTGATGGTCACGCCGGCGATCGGCGTAATCATGATCCCGCCCGTTTCCGTCTGCCACCAGGTATCCACAATGGGGCATTTCCCTTTTCCAATGTTCTTGTCATACCAATGCCAGGCTTCCTCATTGATTGGTTCTCCTACCGTTCCGAGCACACGGAGCGTAGAGATGTCATGCTTTTCAACAAAACTCAGAGGCGCGCGCTCAAGGGAACGGATGGCAGTGGGGGCCGTGTAGAAAATGTTCACTTTGTGACGTTCAATCACCTGCCAGAACCTGCCAAAGTCGGGATAATTCGGCACGCCTTCGAAAAGTAAAGTTGTTGCACCCGAAGCAAGGGGGCCATAAATGATGTAGGAGTGTCCGGTGATCCATCCGACATCCGCTGTACACCAAAAAACCTCGCCCTCCTGGTATTGAAAGACCGTGCGAAAGGTATAAGAGGTGTACACCATGTAGCCGCCGCACGTGTGAACCATCCCCTTTGGCTTTCCTGTTGATCCTGAGGTGTATAGAATAAATAACAAGTCTTCTGCGTCCATTACTTCGGGAGCACAATCGGCTTTCTGCCTGGTGACCGAATCATGCCACCAAAGATCGCGACCTGGTTTCATCGGAGGTTTTGAGCCTGCGCGCTCCAGTACAACTACACGCTCAACCGATGGACAATTCTCAAGAGCCTCGTCTACAATGCGCTTCAGCTCAATCTTCTTGTCACCGCGAAATGCACCATCTGCAGTGAACACCAGTTTGCATTGGCTGTCATTGATCCGGTCAACAAGCGACCCAGAGGAAAAACCAGCGAAAACAACGGAATGCACAACACCGACACGCGCACATCCAAGCACTACGAAAACCAATTCCGGGACCATCGGCATATAAATGCAAACGCGGTCACCCTTTGTCAGACCAAGTTCTCGCAACAGGTTCGAAACCCTGCAGACCTCCTGCAAGAGCTGGCCATAAGTTATTTTCCTGGGTTCATCATCCGGGTTGTTCGGCTCCCAGATAATGGCTGTTTGATTCGCACGTTTCGGAAGATGACGATCGAGAACGTTTTCGGTAATGTTCAGCTCCCCGCCACTGAACCATGAAGCTCCCGGTTTGTGAAAGTCCCACTGGAATACCTTGTCCCATTTCTTTCTCCACACAAACGATCCGGCAATCTCCGACCAAAAGGCTTCCGGATTCTCCACACTCTTCTTGTACGACAACTCGTATTCCTTGAAACTCGAGATCATGCCCGAACTGAATTCATCCCGTTTCAATATAGTGTTGAATATTTCTAATTTCAATGATCGACTGTGGAGAAAACAAAGTCATTGGAAGCACCTGATCGACCGCGAGCAGCCGGACGGGTCAAGCAGTTCCTTGATGAGGTGCTCTTTGTTGTGGTTGCGTATAAGCAGTCACTTATATGTTGCAGGTCCTGGACTTCGCTTGAAGCGTGTCTTTCGCGGGAAGGGCTGCATGCGGAACTCTACATTTATGATAACAGCCCGGAACCGCAAGCCGTGCAGCATTCGTTGCATATAAGCTCACACTACCATCACGATGCCACCAATCCAGGCGTCAGTGCAGCCTTTAATGCTGCCTGCCGCTTTGCGACGCGGAGAGAGAAGAAATGGATCCTCCTGCTTGACCAGGACACCCGCCTCGGGGGAGAAGCAATTTCACATTATGCTGCAGCAGTAGATGCCCACCCTTCACATCCACTCTTCGCCCCGCTTGTAGTTGACACCATCGGTATCATTTCTCCGTTCCGGTTTAGGAATGGCCGGGGAATGCGCGTTTCCGGCATGCATTCCGGTTTTCTGCCACTGAAAACATTTCGTGCTGTCAATGCCGGCCTGTTGATTTCCTGCGAACTCTTTGGACGGGTTGGCGGGTACGAACAAGAAATAGCCCTCGACTTCAGTGACATCGCTTTCCTTGAGAAGGTCCAACCCCTCTGCTTATCCTTGTGCCTGGTGGACACGACTCTGGAACAGGATTTTTCCGGAACATCTTTGGACGATCTGCAAGCAACTGTTGAGCGATTCAGGAAGTATTGCGAGGGTGCTCACACGTTCGCCAACCGTTTCAGCCGGCGTGGGATACGACGAACCTCGTTTTTGCGGGCTGTCAAGCTGTCCCTTCGGTGGAAAGAACTGGAGTTTATGAGGATTCATTTTAAAGCCTGGAATGGATGAACCCGTTTCTGGCCTACATCATCTCCTTTTCCGCCGCTATCCTGTTATATACGTTCTGCTGGTCAACGCTGTATCCTTCGCTGTCGCCTGGATTGCTGGTTTTTCTGGTGGCTACAATCGCCGTTCATGGTGCCATTGCGATGCGATGGAAGCGTTCCCTGGAAAACTACCCCATGGTTGTCCTTACAGAAGACAGCCGGCCTTTATATGTGACCGGACTCATTTGTTTGCTTTGGCTGGCAGACTTTGTTCACGCCGGCGGAATCCCGATAATCAAGATTTTGGCAAATGAACCATACGATTACCGCGCCTTTGGTATCCCCACACTTCATGTATTTACGGTAACCTTCGCCTCGTTTTATACGGTCTATCTGTTCCGGTTATTTCTTGACACCAGGAAAAAGAGCGTGCTTGTTTTCTTTTGCATCAACCTCGCAGCCGCTGTTCTCATTTACAGTCGTGCCATGTTTATTTTCAATCTTGTATCCTGTGCATTTATCGGGTTGCACTACATTGGAAAGCTTAATGCCAGGTACCTCGCCATAAGCGCAGCGGTGCTTGCGGTTGTTTTGTTTCTTTTCGGTGTTCTCGGAAACCTCCGGGAATCGCACGTTCACCAGGTCGATGATGGTAATGCCTTTTTCCTGGAGACGGGCAGTGCTTCGAAGTCGTTCAGGAACTCCATCGTACCCAACGAATACTTCTGGGCATATGTTTATCTCACTTCGCCACTCGCCAACCTGCAAAAGAACATTAACCTCGCCGACAGACATCCACCGGGGATTCGCCGTCTTGGTGGAATGGTCGTCAGCGAATGGATTTTCGATTCGATCTCCAAGCGCTTGTTCAAGACGAAATTGTTAATCGACCCGGGGGAGCATACCATTTATCCCTTTAATGTCTCAACTGTGTATTCCAGGTCATTTAGTTACCAGGGATGGTTCGGAATGGCGGCTACCGCGATCTTCATATTGATTTTGCCCTGGGTTTATCTCCGTATTGTCGGTCAAACCTCGCCATACCTGACAATTGGCCTTGGTATACTCTGCACGATGTACCTTTTCATGATGTACGACAACACGATCAGCACTACAGGGCTGGGTTTTCAGATCGCATATCCTGTACTTTTTGCTTGGCTTGAGAAGAAGAAGCTGTTCATGTTGAGAGATGTTGCCTGATAATTTCATCTTGAGGCAATCCGTATTACAACTTTTCCAATTAGATTTATTGCGATCCCACCGCAATCATTAATGAGTCCACGGATTTCGGTTTGCATGGCTGTAAGGAACGGAGAACGATTTCTCCATGATCAACTTGCTTCAATCCTACCACAGCTTGCGGGAGACGATGAAGTGATCATATCCGACGATCACTCCACCGATGGATCGATCCGCGCCATTGAACAATTCCATGATAACAGAATCACCATTCTCCACAATCCTCATTCGGGAGTCATTTCAAATTTTGAGAATGCACTTCGGGCTTCGCGCGGTGCCTATGTTTTTCTTGCCGACCAGGACGATGTTTGGAAGCCCGACAAGGTTGCAGTCATGCTCCCCAATCTCGCTCACTGTGATCTCGTTGTAAGTGACTGCGTGGTGGTGAGTGAAAACCTGGCGCCGATAATGGATTCCTTCTACCAAATCAATTCGTCGGGGAAAGGGATTCTTCGCAACCTCATGCGGAACTCTTATATGGGATGCTGTATGGCGTTTCACCAACGTGTTTGCACGAAGGCGTTGCCATTCCCACCCGGTATTCCCATGCACGACGCCTGGATAGGAATGATCGGCGAAATCTGCTTTTCTGTTAAATTTCTTGACGACAAACTTGTTATGCACCGGAGACATGGCGCTAACGCGTCAACCAACAGTGTGCGCAGCCGGCTGGGGTTGGGAAAGCGTGTCAGTCACAGGATCAGGATGGTCAAAGGGATTATTGAGCTCACCTATGCTGCCTAAGGTTTCCGCATCCATCGTACTTTTCAAGTCAAACCTTGAGCAGTTGCTTGAAGCTGTCCTGAGTTTCCAGAACAGTTGGCCTGAAGGTGAGTTGTACCTGATCGACAATTCTCCGCGGGCACAGCTTCGTATGCATTTCGAGGGCAAGCCCGGGATTCACTACATTTTCAACAACCGAAACCTCGGTTTTGGGGCCGCGCACAACATTGCAATCCGGCTTTCTCAGCAAAACAGTTCCGTGTACCACCTGGTCCTGAATCCGGATGTCAGTTTTGGCAAGGAGGTTATTCCAAAGATTGTTTCCCTCATGGAAGTACATCCCATGGTGGGCTTGGTGATGCCTAAGGTACTCTACCCGGATGGCCGCATCCAGCACCTGTGCAAGCTGCTCCCTTCGCCGGGGATACTTTTTTCCCGAAGATTTTTTGCATTCTGGAGGAAGTTGCTGGACCGCAACAACTCAGTTTACGAATTGAAGTTTTCAGGATATAACCGGATCATGGACGTGCCGTGCCTGTCAGGATGTTTCATGATGCTTCGCAATGAATGCCTTAAGAAAATAGGGCTGTTTGATGAGGACATTTTTCTATACACCGAAGACATTGATCTTACCCGAAGAATTCACAAACAATTCAGGACAGTATTCTACCCGGAGGTAAGCATCTGCCATGTTCACGAGCGCGGGTCGTACAAAAAGCTGGTTCCATTTATCCTGCACATCAGGAGCGCAGTTACTTACTTCAATAAGTGGGGATGGTTCAACGATCCTGAAAGGGATCAAATAAACCGGTTGACGCTCCTCAGGCTTAACGAATAACCAGCATGTCTTTACGTGCCGCGATAACGGGAATTTCCCTGGCGACGGCGATCGTGCTGCTGCCCTTCTCGACCTTGTTCTGTCACCTGGCCTTGGGAGTATTTACTGTGTGTTGGGTGACAGAAGGCGACTGGCGCGAAAAGAAGAAACGATTGATGCGGAATCCTTTTGCCTGGACCTACATCGTCCTATTCCTGATTCACATTGCAGGGGTCGCATGGTCTGAGAACAGGGCGAATGCATGGTTTAACATTGAGAAAAAGATCCTTCTTTTGCTTCTGCCCATGATGATGGTAACCCTTCCAGGCCTTGGAAAGGAGATCATCCGTCGTGTTCTCCTTGCGTTCGTTGCGGCTTGCATTATGGGTTCACTCATCTGCCTGGGCGCGGGGTTGATGGACCCGGTAACCAGCAATTTCGACAGCGCCACACTCTCATTGTATCAAAGCCTCAATCCTACTGCAGCTCCCTTCTGGTTGAGATTCTCATACATAGAACTGGCATCCGGGATCGGAATGCACCCGACCTACCTGGCCATGTACCTGTCATTTTGTATCATCATACTCTTCCACACTTACGCAAATGAGCTTGACAAACGCTCACCCTTAAAGAAGGGAGCTATCACCGGCCTGATCATTTATTTAGCAGTTTTCATCGTTATGTTGTCATCGAGGATTGTTACTCTGGCTACAATGCTTCTTTGTATAGCAGCTTTTTTCCGTTTACCACACCGCCCAACCTACCCGCGCGTCGTTTCGGTCCTCGTCCTTACTGTCATGTTGATCCTTGTTGCCGCTTACCCGGTTCCGAGGTATCGTTCGCTTCAGGAGCCATTCATTGCCGAGTCCTATCGTCCGGGAACTGACGGAGTCTATCGGTACTCAACGGGGATTCGGAAATCGCTGTGGATTATTGGAAACCTGAGTATTGCGCAGGTAAATCCGGTCTTTGGTGCCGGCACCGGGGATGTTGATGATACACTGAGAAAGATTGGCGAGCAGCATGGTATTCAAAACTCAATTTCTTCCTACGATCCCCACAACGAGTTCATTTTTGTTTTGGTTGGGCTCGGATTGTCTGGGCTGATATGCCTGATCGCGTGCCTTGCGCTGCCTGCGTGGGAGGCATACCGCCAACGGAACTTCATGTACCTTTCATTCCTCTTCCTCTTTGTTGCTGTCTGTCTGACGGAAAGTGTCCTGGAGTCCCAGAAGGGGATAGTATTTTTCAGTATTTTCAATTCAATTCTTTTCTTCCAAAAACATGTGCCGGCTTCTTCCGGAGAATTAGCCTATGGATAACCTGGGTCACAAAGGCTTGCTATCCGGGAACATTATGCGAGCGTTGCTTTACTACGACCTTTTCGACTATCCGTTGACCTCGGAGGAGATATTCCGTTTCCTTCCTTCAAACCACGTCACCCACTCCGACATTGAACACGAACTTGATACCATGGTGAAGAGGGCACGCGTGTTCAAGCTTGGCGATTTCTTCAGCCTACAGCCTGATCCGGCATTGCAAGCCAGAAGGGTGAATGGCAACGAGCTTGCCGCCAAGCACTTGAAAATCGCATCGGCAAAAGCCAAAGTTATTTCACGTTTTCCGTTTGTTCGATCGGTCATGGTCTCCGGTTCATTGTCTAAGGGCTATGCCGACGCAAAGAGCGATATCGACTTCTTTGTAATCACACATCCCGGCCGGATTTGGATAACCCGATCGCTGCTTGGACTGTATCGGAGGATTGTCTACTTCAATTCACGCCGTTACTTCTGCATTAATTACTTCATAGATGAGGACCACCTCGAGATCGAGGAAAGGAACCTTTTCACAGCAACAGAACTCACCACGTTGATTCCCCTGTTCGGACTAACAATTCACCATGAATTAATGCTGCGGAATGACTGGGCGAAGGACTACTACCCTAATTACCAGCTTCAGCCGGTCGAACGGGAAGGAAAGGCAGAACCTCTCTTCAAGCGTCTTGCTGAGCAACTGATGAATACATGTTTTCCTGAAGTTGTGAACAGGATGTTGATGCGGGTTGCCTTGCACCGCTGGAAAAGAATATACGGGCACACACTTGGGGCCGACGACTTTCGTTTGGCCTTTAAGTCGGGTCGTTCCGTTTCAAAGAGTCATCCCAATGCCTACCAGAAAAAGGTTCTTGCCCTTTTCGAGGAGCGGGTTCGCTTACTTGTTAACTCCGATGCATGAAAGCACTTTTCACGCATTCGTACTTCTATCGGTTGGACGACAAGCAATGGAAAAACCACCAGCCATATCCTCCGCTGGGTACTTTGCTGGCCGCGGCAGTGGCGCGACAAGAAGGCGCACAGGTCACACTCTTTGACTCGTGCCTTGCAAAGGGTCCTGACGAGATCAAACCGGTACTCACTGACAAGACTCCCGACGTTGTTTTCATCTACGATGATGGATTCAACTACCTGACTAAGATGTGCCTTACGATAATGCGCGAAGCAGCCTTGAGAATGATTTCAGAAGCGAAGGCTATTGGAGCGATGGTTGTTGTCTGCAACTCCGATTCAACCGACACCTATGAAGAGTACCTTGACCGCGGCGCGGATGTGGTGATACGTGGTGAAGGCGAGGCAACGCTGCGGGCATTGCTGCCCGGTCTCGCCCGTGGAATTATTGTGCCCGTGCCCGGCATTGCATATCGCGAAATTGGCCAAACACGGGTTAGTGACAATCGTCCGGTACTCCGTGACCTGGATCAGTTGCCCATGCCGGCCTGGGATCTCGTTGACATGGAATCGTATAGAAGACTGTGGTTGAAGCATCATGGGTATTTTTCCCTAAACCTGGCAACGACAAGAGGTTGTCCTTACAAGTGCAATTGGTGCGCAAAACCGATTTATGGCAACCGGTATAACGCCCGTTCGCCTGAAAATGTCATCAACGAAATTGAACTTCTTCTTGATAAGTACAGGCCAGATCATTTCTGGATGTGCGATGACATCTTCGGGTTGAAACCGGGCTGGGTGAGGCGATTTCGGGAATTGGCTGAACAACGGAAGCTGAAGTTCAAGTACAAAATCCAGTCACGCGTTGACCTCTTGCTTGAAGAAGACACAATACTTGATTTGGCTCATTCAGGCGCCGAAACGATCTGGGTGGGGGCCGAGTCAGGCTCACAGGCCGTTCTCGATGCCATGGAAAAGGGTACGCGGATTGAACAGATTTACGGGGCAACGCGCAAAATGAGAGAAAACGGGATCCGGGTTGGCTACTTTTTGCAGTTCGGCTATCCTGGCGAAACGCGCACCGATATTGACGCAACCCTCAGGCTGCTGTTGAGCAACATGCCCGATGAGATCGGCGTGTCTGTGTCTTATCCGCTTCCCGGAACCCGGTTCTACGAGAGGGTCAAGACTGACCTCAAGGAAAAGCGGAATTGGACCGACTCTGATGACCTGGCTCTAATGTATCACAGCACCTTCCCGCCTGCTTATTACAAGATACTCCACCGGTATGTGCATAGCCGTTATCGTATACAACGTGGCCTGAACCTCCTTCGTTCCCGTAGGCTGCACAATCTTCGCTCGATCGCCTCCATGATCTACCACACTCCACTTTCGCTTTTTCAGTCGTACCGTTTACGCTCGCTGAGTCATGGCGTCTCTTGAAATCAACTACCCGGACGTAAACCGTGCGTTCACTTCGCAGTCGACGCACTTTGATGCCGACGAGCAGGGGAATGTTGTGCTTGCCGACTGGAGGCAAAAGATCTACCAACACGTTGAGGAGTTCCTCCTCCCGAAAAGTTCCATCCTCGAGCTCAACGCGGGTACTGGTACCGACGCGATCCATTTCACCGCAGCCGGGCACCATGTGCTGGCCACCGATATGAGCGGTGGCATGATCCAACAACTGGAAGAGAAAGCGAAAGGCGCTGTCGGGCTGGCCGTGCGTGAATTGTCATTTGAGAACCTTGACCTCCTGTCAGGTTACAAGTTTGATTATGTGTTTTCTAATTTTGGAGGCCTCAACTGCACACAAGATTTGTCAGGTGTAGCAAAGCATCTACCCCCTCTACTTCATTCCTTAGCTTATATAACTTTCGTCGTCATGCCCCCGGTTTGTCCGTGGGAATGGTTTTGGGTCTTGAAATGCAAATGGAAAGATGCCTTTCGAAGGCTTCCCTCCGGTGGCGCGAAAGCAAGCATCGATGGAATCCATTTCAATGTCTTTTACCATTCACAATCCCAAATCGCAAGGGCCTTGGGCGGTTCATTCAAGCTTGTGCGAGCGGAGGGCTTGGGGATTTTCTCGCCTCCGCCGTCTGCGATCAGTTTTGTAAGGCGGTATCCCCGTCTTGCCAGGGCCTTACAACGTCTGGACGGTCTGGTTCAGCGGCGAGCGCCTTTCAATCGATGCGGCGACCACCTCATTCTGACATACCAATACCAGCCATGAAGTTGACCGCCAGGCAGCTTCTCAGCATCGACCGGTGGTTCTCCCCGCTGAACCGGCTTGTCCGGGGACGCAATTATCGGGCGGGGCTGAAAAAAACTGGCTCTGGAGACGTTGCCATTATCAAGCTCATGGGCCTGGGAAGCATCATCCGCCTTCTGTCCCTTTGCCACGAAAGTAACGTAGATTTGTCGCGGGTGATCTTAATCACCTTCGCATCCAATCGCGAAGCCTGCCGCCTGCTCAAGGTGGATCGTGCATTGTTCATTCGCACAGACAGCGCACTGCACTTTGTTCGGGACTGCATCGCAGTCCTGTTCTCTGTAGTTCGAATCAAACCATACCTGATCATAGATTTCGAGCGATGTTCCAACTCAGTCGCATTATACAGACGATGCCTTTCTATCGCCGGTGGCTCATCAACCCTTGGGTTCGATGAATTCATCACGGTCAGTACCACGCGACATACAGTATTCAACGTCAATGCTTTTACTTTCCATCAAATGTTGCTGCGTGGAATTGAGTGTATGCAAAAAAAGGTTGCAGGTGAACCAGCAAAAAAGTCCAGGGAAAACTCTTCCAAGGTAGTTGTCAACATCAATTGCAGTGAATATCTGTTGGCCAGGAGATACCCGCGTGACTTGTTCAAAGCTCTTATCGTGAAGCTTAATCATCGCATGGAAAACGCCATCTTCTATCTGACCGGCGCAGCTTCGGAACGGGCGTACGTGGAAGAATTGGCATCGGCATTGCACCAGTCTGGTGTGCGCATTCACAATGTGGCCGGAAAGTGGACGCTGACAGAGTTGTACGGGATCCTGCTAACATCGAGGCTTTTTGTCTCCGGAGATTCCGGCCCGTTGCACCTTGCCATTTATCTTGGCGTGCCAACCCTTGCTATCTGGGGTCCTACGAGGCCGCAGCACTTTGGATATGTGGACACCGACTCTCTCGTAAACGTTTCGATGGATCTTCCATGTGCGCCTTGCTTCACGAATCCACACTCAACGCCGGCGGTTGCTTGCAAGGGAAAAATAACTTGCCTGTCGGAACTTTCCCCGGAGGCAATTCTTTTGTCAGCAGACAGGCTGCTGCTTCAAATCCCACAACTGGCAACGTGGTGAAGACCGCTGTCATCGTCTGTATAGCTGTCCTTGGGTCGTTATTCGCTTGGAAAGGAGTCATTCCTGGCTGGAGAGAAGTAAGCACAGACTTCGCAAACTACTACGTATCATCACGAGCGCTCCTTGCCGGTGAAAACCTTGACAGTCTTTACAACTCAGACTGGTTCAAGGCCAAAGGCCGGCAATATGAGGCACCTCAAGCACAGAAGTTCGACCCGTTCCCCCCAATCACGGCCTTTGCCGCGCTTCCCTTTGCCTGGTTGGAGATCCAGACTGCCCAGCGACTCTCTGTGATTCTCGATGTGATCCTTCTTTGTTGTTGTGTACCGCTGGTCCGTCGCATCTCCGGCTGGGGATGGCTGCCATCTATCTTGTTCCTGCTGGCCCCGGGCATTGGATTGTCCAACAACGTCCGGTTAGGGCAGATTTACATTGCCATCCTGTTCCTCACGCTGTTGGGATACATATTGATCGGAAAGAAAGATCAACTCTCAGGAATCAGCTACGCACTAATCTTCGTCATCAAGTACTTCTCTTTGATCTACTTACCCGGTTTCTGGCTGGCACGGAGGAAGCAACTTACCTTCGCCTTTATCGTCTTCGCAGCCGGATTGGTGATGTTCCAGTTTATTTATTTCGGCCCCGCAGTGATGAGTGAGTATTTTTTATCGTCCCTCCTGCCGCACATGGATGGACGGCTCAGCGGCCAGGGAATTCATAACTACTCATTTCAGTCGTGGGAGAGTTTTCTCTCATTCCTCTTTGTAGAAGACCCTCATTACAATCCCCAACCTTTCCTGGCGACTCCATGGGCGAAAACTCCAGTAAAGTACTTCATCTTCCTTGCTCTGCTTGGCGGGATGATGTTTGCAATAAGAAAGGCATTGCGTTTGGCGGAAGACCAACGTCTGAATGCGTGTCTCGGCATCCTCGGCATATCCGGCTTCGCCCTTCTGCCTGTATCCGCCACTTATCATTTTGTCATGCTCGCATTTCCCGTTCTCCTCATTTGCAACCTTTCCAATATCGACAATCGATACCGATGGGCGATACTTTTTTTGTATGCGGGAATCGGACTCATTCCCTACAAATTCTTTGCTCAACTCGCCGGGGACTGGGGCGTTTTCTTCGGTTTTCCGCGGTTGTGGGCAGTGAGCATCCTTTTCGTGATTACGTTGCTTGCCGTTGCCGGGGTAGAACATAAAACGTCCCAGTCCTGAATGGGAATGACGAAACACGCCGGAAGGCTTTGGACCATTTTGGTCTACGGCGCATCACGGGTTATTTCTTCCCTGGGCACCTCCCTTGTCTCACTCGTGATCATCCAGACCCAATCGCAGGAGGTCTGGGGATCTGCTGTTCAATGGGTGCTTTTTTTTGACCTTGTTTTCTCCGTCATATCGTGGGGAAGCAGTCAGTACCTCCTCCGCGAATCCAGCCTTGATCCGAAGAACCTCTCTCAACATTTCTCCGCGTCCGCCGTGGCACGAATTCCATTGCTGGCAGCATTTGTTGTGGTGTTGCTTCTCCTGCCCGTCAGCCAGGAACTCAGGAGCTCAATGCTGGTATGGGCGCTGGCACGATACATCTTCCAATGGTATGAGCCACTGCTGCAGTTCCATCGCAACTTCGCCTTTTCGCTATTAATGGAATTATCAGCGCTTGTAGTGACGCTGGCACCGCTCTTCGCAATTCAAAGCCTGGTTACAGGAGAGGTGGTTGTTACCCTGATTGCGGCCGGAACGCTATGGAAATGCTCATTCGCCACCCTTTGGGTGTTTGCGATCAAAAAGATCGCAAGGCCTGCGCGGGTCACCAGGTCACAGACTGTTGCGTTCCTCATGTCCGCCTTCCCTTTTCTTCTGCTTTCCTTCACGGCAATGCTTCAGCAGCGGATGGATCTCTACGTCGTGGCTTACTATCTTGATGATCGCGACACGGCCGTTTACCAGGTCTACATCAACTGGCTCATATTCTGCCAATTCCTTTCTACACTTATACTCAGCCCTTTCGCAAAAAACATTTTTCGTGTTCCCGAAAACACTTTTAAGACGATTGAACGGCGCTTCATGATGGCGGGTCTTTACTTGTCTTTGCTGAGTATTCTTGGCGTTTATACAGTAATCCGATTACTCTATCGATTGGATATTCCAGCATGGTACTATGCGGCTGGATACGTATATATTCTTGTCTACTACTTTTACGCCTTGAGAAACTACGCATTGGGAAAGATTCGAAAACAATCAACAGTCGTTGTGTATGCCTTGCTGACAAGTGGTGTAAACTTTGTGCTTGCCATCACCTTTGTTCCCACAATGGGAACATCTGGTGCGTTGCTCGCCGCAGTCCTTTCACAATTCTTCCTCCTGGGTCTCTATCACCTGAGAAAATCCGCATATGCCGTCGGTTAGCATTGTGATGGCAACTTACAACCGTGCACACCTCATCGGCGAGACGATTCAAAGTGTGTTAGGTCAGGGATTTCCTGAATTCGAGTACATCATCGCTGATGATGGGTCAAATGATGGAACTGAGGAAATCGTCAAGTCGATCGGAGACCCCCGCATTGTTTACTTCAAGCGGCCCCATACAGGCCGGCTCAGTTCGCTGAGAAACTTCTGCCATTCAAAGTGCAGGGGAGAATTCATCGCATACGTCGATTCGGACGACATCTGGATGCCCGGGAAACTGGACATGCAGGTTAAGGTTCTGAATCAACATCCAGGTGCGGGTTTTTCATTCACAGACATTGAACTTTTCAACGACCGGGGAACCATTCAACCGAGCCTGTACAAACGCGAGGGCCTCGAGGTGTGCAACGTTTTCTCTCAACTCTTGCGAAACGAGCTTGTGATCTGTCATACGACCCTGGTGATCCGCAGGTCGGTGCTGGGCCTAGTCGGTGAAAATGATGAGTCTTTCCTCTCGGGTGATCATGACCTTGTTTTCCGGATGAGCCACGCTACCGAGGCAGCCATACTTAATTATCCACTGGTAAAGGTGCGAAGGCACGCACAGAATACATCTTACGGCGATATTTACCGCTTGCAAGGATTTGATGAGCATCACCGCACGCTGAAGAAGTTGCTTGATTCGCGAAAGATCACAAATGAGGAATATTCAAAAGCGATGAGCAACACCAGCTACGCCTTTGCTTCGCAGTCCTTGGTCTATGGCGATCATGAGCGTGCAATTCACTACCTGAAAAAAAGCCTGGCTGGCAACCCCTGGAACGTAAAAGCCTGGCTCAGGATGGGTCTGATGCTAGCGAAGAAAGTATTCCGCTTTTAATTGCTGATCTTTCCGCCCATTGGGCATAGATCCGATGAATGTGGCAAAGCCTGGGTGAATTGGTGTCAATAGTTTCTTCTCCAAGCGTTTCGTAGAAATGAATCCGGTGAATCCCCGAGTCAAAGGAGTCCTTTAACAGAAGCTCCTTGTACGATACCGTATGCCTGGGCACAGGCAGCTGGAAACGTTTGCTCAGTCCGGAAGTCTGGAAGGCATTCAGGGACCGAAGCTTGTCCATGTGATTCTGACCAAGTGAGTAGGTTTCGGCGTAGGCAGATACATTGATATCCGCGACGAGAATCTTCCTGAGCCCCTCGACCTGACCAGAAGCCTGACTCCCGATTCGCAATGACCCGGCGTAATAATCGCGGCCAACAGATCCGTGAAGGTCGGAGGGAAAGATGTTGTAGCCACCTCCGTTTCCAAGGCAAATAAGCGAGATCTTTCTTGGAACAGCGTACGCGATCCTCACCTGGGTGTATAGACGGGTGGGGAGGTGAATGTTACCGGCTTTTCTGGATCTGAGAAATTCATAAAGCTCATTTATCCATTTGTATCCTGCATGCGCGAATTCATGACCGCCTCTTTTACCCTGGTAGAGCAAAAGTGTTGTGTCACCCATCCTCCACGATCCGACTCTTTTCAATTCAAGCCAGGCAATCTCCCTGTTTTGTAATGTGAAGCTACGGAACGACAACCGGACCATCGATTTCTCCTCTGCCCATGATACCAGTTTTCGGTCCCGGAAGGGCAAGCCAATCATCAACGGTTTATATCCCAGTAGTATGTGAGACGCGCTCACATCAACTTCACCCAGGTCAATACTCAGCTTCACATGCAGGAGCCCGTCCAGCAGGGAACCTGATGTGCAGATGTACTCGTTAGGCAACGATGAGCCCAGCAGAATAAAACTTTTCAAATTCATCCTCGGGGCCCATGCAACCTGATAAATATACCACTCGGCGAGAGTTCGTCATTGCGTATATTCGTCGAAAGCTCTTTCAGCGTTCAATGCCAGAGGCTCAACAAAAGGTACTCCTGTTCAATCCCTGGAGCGCACGCTACGGTTGGAGAATTCCGAATTCAATCCTCCAGGTGGCCGCATCCATTGAGGGGCAATTTGACTATGCGATCGTCGATGGCAACTGCGAACAGGATCCTTGGGAAAAAATCAAGTCATACCTTGACTCTGGGGAGTTCAATTGCTTCGGATGCACCGTAATGCCTGGTCCGCAGTTACGCCAGGCCATTCCGTTCACCAGAAAGATAAGGAAACTGTATCCCGGTATCACAACGGTATGGGGCGGCTATTTTGCTTCGAACCAATTCAAGTCCTGCATCCAATCGGGGCTTGTTGATTACATCATAGACGGTCCTGGTGACCACGCGTTCCCAAAACTCCTGCATGCAATTCATAAGGGAACTGATGCGTCATCGATTCCCAACCTCATTTACCTGCGTAAGGGAGAGATTGTCCGAACGCCTCGCGAGGAGCTGATCGATCAGGACTCACTGCCGCAGCTTCCATACGCCCGGCTGAATGGTTTCTATCCGATGAAACAGTATCTCCGAAAGTCACACCTGGGCAAGCACACCGCTGCCTATCATTCCAGTGTCGGATGTCCGTTCACATGCGCGTTCTGCGCGGTGGTACCGATTTATAACGCCAGGTGGAAGGGAAAGTCGGCTGAGCTCATCTTTGAGGACGTGAAGTACCTGAAACAAACCTATGGCGCCGACGCCGTGGAATTTCATGACAACAATTTTTTTGTCAGCGAGAAGCGGACCGTTCGATTCGCGGAATTAATCGACGGCGAGGGAATCTCGTGGTGGGGCGAGGGCCGCATCGACACGTTGGACAAGTATGCAGATTCCTCGCTTGAACGGATGCGCAACGCCGGCTGTAAGATGATTTTCTTCGGCGCAGAAACAAGCAGTGATGAACTGCTGCGGAAAATGGACAAGGGCGGTCTTCAGACAACGGACCAGATGCGGCGTTTCGCAGCGCGCATGAAGAAATTTGACATCATACCCGAATACTCTTTCGTGCTTGGGTTTCCAGCCCCGACACAAGAGGAGGTTAACAGACAAATAGACCAGGACATTGCCTTCATCAAGGAGATCAAGGAGATTAATCCAAAGACAGAAATAATCATCTATGTCTACAGCCCTGTCCCGACTGAAGGCTCCGAGATGTACGAGTCGGTAAAACGTTTTGGCTTCAGGTTTCCGGAGAAACTGGAAGAATGGCTGAGTCCGGCGTGGCAGAACTTCGACCTCCGCAAAAATCCGCTAACGCCCTGGCTAACGCCTTCGATGGTTGAGAAGATACTGGGCTTTGAAACCGTGCTCAACGCCCGGTACCCAACTGTTTCTGACTTCAAACTCACGCTGTTTCAGAAACGGGCCATGCGCCTGATGTCAAACCTGCGCTATCGACTGAACTTTTTTCATTTTCCCTACGAGCTAAAGGTCCTTCAAAAGTATTGGTTGCGCTACCGGTTGCCTGAGGTCGAGGGGTTCTACCTGGAATGACATGAATCTGATCCGGAGTGTAACTTCAATGATCCGCGTTCCCTTCACCCGGTGGTACCTGCGGCGGGATAGGCGGCACACTCAATCCGGGATCACCATCGTGGTTCAGCCTGGTGTCTTTCATCCCGGGCTATTCCCAAGCACGCGAATGCTGATTAATTACCTGGCGTCTCGCGGCATGGTGGGCTGCCGCTTACTAGAGCTTGGTTGCGGCTCAGGGCTTATCGCGATCATTGCGGAAAGAGCCGGAGCTGTCGTGACAGCCTCCGATGTATCGCCCGCTGCAATTGAAAACACAAAAATCAATGCTGCGAGCAACCGTTCACAAATCAGGATTATTAGTTCCGACCTCTTCGACCAGATTCCGCCTCAGGTCTTTGACTGTATTGTCATCAACCCGCCATACTATAATCGACAGGCGGGCAACGATGCGGAAAAAGCCTGGTACTGCGGTGCGAATTTTGAGTACTTCTGGAAACTGTTTCCCCGGTTAGGTGAATTTGCCGCCAGGGATGCTGATATCCTGATGACGCTTGCCAAGGAAGCAAACATCAGCACCATAAAATCAATCGCAATGAAGCACGGTATCACCTTCCATATGTTGGCCCGGCGATCCTCTCTGGTTGATGGCACAGACTACCTGTTTCGCCTTACGGCTCGGTAAATGGCCCGAGGTAAATTGAGCAAACGCATCGCTTGCAAACCGGATCCTTATGTACGTCAAGGTTCTTCCTGAAATCAATTGAGCTCCGGGAGTTGATGACCTGCTCAAATCCATCTTTGAGATTGCCATAAGGCTTGTGAAAGAAGCACGGCAGAATATCGCCGTTTGATTCAAGTACGGTGGAGACCCACGGCGCATTGCAGTGAACGGCAGGGAACTTTTCGGCGCCTCCCACTGCCTTGTAGTACTGGGCCAGGCGCATTATCCTGGTGGGTTTTTCCGTGATAAAACCGTTGTCATACTCCCACTTGAGCTCGTGAAACGACCGTATCAAAATCTCTTCAAACTCAACGGCCTCTTTAGGCGTCAGTGCGACCTGGCGTACCTGCGTTTCTTCCCAACCGTGGGCATGATTGAAAGCCTTTGATGAAACATCAGCCGACAGGAAAGAGATCAGGTCCAGTCCAAGGTTCCTTGCAGTACGAACTATATTCGCGAAGTCGCGGAAATTCTCTTTTTGTAATACTGTCCGACCGGTAACCCGGAATTCCTTACTCAGTCTTTTCAGGGCGCTTACTCCCTCTGTCAATTTATCGAAGGCATTCGGAATGTTGCGGATTCGGTCGTGAATTTCCCTGCTTCCGTCAAGGGAAACTATAACATCATCGCAGTGTTGCAGAACTTTTTCTGCGTGAGCTTCAAGGGTAAGTCCTGTGGACAGGAGGCTGATCTTTGCTCCAATGGAATGAAGCAACTCACACAGTCTCCATAAATTGCCGTGCATGAGGGCCTCTCCCCCGGAGAGCGCCACTCGTTTCACACCCAGTTTCCTGAACGACTCGATGTGCGCAGAAAGCTGATCCACTGAAATCTCACGTTTTTCCTGGTTCGCTTTCCAGATATCGCACATCACACACCTGCAATTGCACCTGCTGTGCGGCATAAGGACCAACACCGGCATGTGGGTTATACGGTTCGTTGCCTGTTGCAGGATGCGTTTGAGCATACTGGAATATCGCTTTGTTGTCCAACTATTCTGCCACACCCGGATTTCGATCCGGGGTCAAATCGATGGCAAAACCTTAAGCCAGGAAAGCCAACTGAATTTAACCAAAGTTGGACTGGCTACACCTGAATCGATGCGACCGCGGATGGCTTGTATTCAATGTGCCCCAGGTCTTTGAGCAGGCGGCCATGCGCAACCAGGGCATCCCAAAAAGTTCTCTTTGTCTTGTAGGGCAGGCCAAACTCCTTCGCGGTTGCCTCAACGATCGGGGCAAGTTTGCAGTAGTGGATATGGCAGACGTTGGGAAAAAGGTGATGCTCGACCTGGAAATTTAACCCACCCACATACCAGCTAAGCAGCCGGTTGTCCATGGCAAAGTTGGTTGTGGTGTGCATTTGATGAACCGCCCAATCATTTTCGAGATTCCCGTACTCATCCGGCTGAAAATAGGACGTGCCCTCCACCACGTGAGCAGGTTGGAATACAACAGCAAGGATAAAGCCCGCCACGAAGTGCATTAGCAGGAATGCACCGGCAATCTGGAGTGCGGTAAATGGCAGCAGGAGGATTGGAATGCCAATGATGTAAAACAGGTAGAGCGCTTTGCTGACAATCAGGATAATCCACTCCTGGAGGATGTTTGCCTTTTGTTTTCCGACCAGGCCTTCCCGATGATACTTGACAAGCCTTACAAAATCCTTACCCACCACCCAGACGAGTGTCATCAGGCAGTAAAGTGCCCAGGCGTAGACAAACTGGTACCGGTGAAAAGGCTTCCAGGGCGACTCAGGGGCCATACGCATGGCGCCACGAGGACTGATGTCTTCGTCAACATCAAAAACATTCGTGTACGTATGGTGCAACACATTGTGCTGAACCCTCCAGTTGAAGGCGTTGCCCCCGATGAAATTCAGGGAAAACCCGAATATTTTGTTGACCCAGGGTGTTGAAGAGTAAGCACCATGATTTGCATCGTGCATGATGGAAAGTCCGATTCCTGCTATGCCGGTTCCCATGAACAATGACAATAGGTAGTACAGCGGCAATGAGGTCACCATCCCGCTGATGATAAACAGGTACGGCAATACGTACAAGCAGATCATAAAAGCAGTCTTGATCCACATACGATAGTCAGCCGTGCGCGAAATGCCCTTGTCTTTGAAATATTGATTGACCCGCTGGGATACCGCAGCGAAAAACCCGGGATTGATTGTTGCGAATCTGATCGACGATTTCATCGGTGGTCTTCATTAATGACCACCGCGGCGATCATGAAGGCTGTAAAGGTAGACAACATCCTTTGATGGATGTGACAAATCCGCCTGATTATTTTCAGGTCACCTACCGGCAGTTAGGTGCTCTTTCAGGGTTTGAGACGTGTAGGTGGAAATCCCTTCGGCCGAGGTGAAGACAAAGTAGACCTCCAGCTCAGGATGATCTTTCAAGAGCGTGATGCCTCTTTCATGGCCCATGCACATGAATGCCGTCGCCCAGGCATCGGCGATTGCGCAGTCGGATGCAAAGACGGTTGCACTAAGCAACGCCCGCTGCACTGGAAAACCGGTTTCCGGATCAATTGTGTGCGAGTACTTTCTGCCGTCAACATCACGGTAATTGAAGTAGTTGCCTGATGTGGAAAAAGCTTTGTCCTTTAGCGTGGCGGTTGCCCGGAAGAATTGGTTCATAGAATCAGAATTTGGATCCAGGATACCGATCTCCCACAGTCGATTCTCGCCAAGATTTCGGCCCGAGGCTACGCCTTCGCCGCCCAGTTCTACAAAGAAGTTTTCTACACCCCTTTGCCGCAGAAAGTTCGCAATCACATCCGCGCCGTAACCTTGCCCGATCCCGCCAAAGTCCAATTGCACGCGGGGATTGCTCTTCCAGACGCTGTCAGTATTGAAGCTGATTTTTTCAAATCCAACAAATTCCCTGATAGCCAGTATTTCTGCAGTGTCCGGTCGGTCAATCTCCCTGGGCCCAAAACCCCAGGCATTCACCAGGGGCATCACGGTCGGGTCATAGGCCCCCATCGAGCCGGTCACAACCTTTAGACTGGCTCGCAGCGGTTCATAGAAATGCAAGCGCTCAAAGCGGAACGACCTCGCGCTGCGGTTAAAGCGGGAGATTTCAGAACTAGAATCATATGTATTGATGGACCGGTTTACTTCAACCAGGAGAGAATCGACCGCCGCCTGAAAGTTTCTGGCTGTCTCGTCGAAATATGTTATGTGATAGGTTGTCGCCATCGTCTGGCCCTCCAAATGGATCGGTTCTGGTCTTTGCGACTGGCGGTACTTCCACACGGCCAGCATAGTCAGGATCAGCAGCAATGCGTACAGCGCGTTTTTTGCCCTTGCATTCATGGGACGCAAAATAATCATCAGAAAATGAACCAGGCGCCTGCAAAGAGATTTGACGGCGCATTCAGGAAGAGTAGCTTTGGGTCAAACGATGCGCGAGGATTATCTAAAGGGAGATAAAGACGGAATAACCCCGGCAGAAAAGGAGGTGGAAAAAGCTTTACGCCCGCTGACTTTCGCCGACTTCACGGGGCAACAGAAGGTAGTAAACAACATTAAGGTCTTTGTGCAAGCTGCACGACAGCGAGGCGAAGCGCTTGACCATGTGCTGCTCCATGGTCCCCCGGGCCTGGGTAAGACCACCCTATCCTTCATTATTGCAAACGAACTCGGAAGCCAAATCAGGATTTCTTCAGGTCCGGTACTGGACAAGCCCAGCGACCTGGCCGGGCTGCTTACCAACCTGGAAACCAACGACGTGCTTTTTATTGATGAGATCCACCGTTTGAACCCGATCGTAGAGGAATACCTGTATTCTGCGATGGAGGATTTCCGGATTGATATTCTTCTGGACAGCGGACCCAATGCCAGGTCTGTGCAGATCAATCTCAATCCTTTTACCCTCATTGGAGCCACAACCCGCGCAGGGCTTCTGACCTCTCCCCTTCGGGCCCGTTTTGGAATCAATGCACGTCTCGAATACTACGACGCACAACTTCTCACCAGGATCATTCATCGGTCTGCCGGAATTCTGAATACAACCATCGATCCTGACGCCGCCCAGGAGCTTGCCCGACGGAGCCGGGGCACACCGCGAATCGCTAACAACCTGCTGCGCCGCACAAGAGATTTTGCACAGATCAAGGGCGATGGTGTTGTGACCCATTCCATCGCACAAATGGCCCTTAAGGCCCTGGACGTGGATGAGCATGGACTCGACGACATGGATAACCGCATCCTGCAAACGGTTATAGGGAAGTTCAAAGGCGGACCGGTGGGTCTCACCACGATCGCCACAGCCGTGGGTGAAGAAGCAGAAACCATTGAAGAGGTATACGAGCCTTTCCTGATACAGGAAGGGTACCTGAAGCGCACCTCACGCGGGCGCGAAGCCACAGAGTTGGCTTACAAACACCTGAAAGTGCCACCCCCGAAATCTCGCGGCCCGGGGCTATTTGACTAATGGCTGAATCAGGCGGCTACGAAGCACCTGTTCAGGATGGCCTGATGATTGCCAAAGTTAGCGTAGCACCACCGTTTCAACTCTTGCACTTCTTCGGCAATCAGCACCTTGATCGCCTTCCGAAGTTCCTTCTCAAAAAGTTTCGCATCGAAGCTCACCCGCGTGAGCACCGTCTTCACGTAATTCAGCATATCCAGGACTTTTTGTTGATAAGGAACATCCCTTTATCGGGGATATAACGTTTGAAAATAGCACATCGGCCATTGAGTTAAAAGAAAATCTAAATTTGTCTCCGCAAACCGTTTGCGCAAAGAATTGCATAGACTTCGTTTCATTGCTGTAATTTGTAGTGGGGCCCTGGTTGCCCTGGTCGCTGAAGCGCAACCCATCCAGATTCTGTTGGGGCCTGATGAGATCGGCGAAAACCAGGCGTGGACGGTGCATATAAACGTGCAGAACGACCAACTGCGTTCGTACAGCAGTTTTCCCGATATACCTGGTTTCCGCAAGCGCGGCACCAGCACACAATCACAAACCAGCATCGTTAATGGCCAGATCAGTTCTTCGCAAGGTGTGATCATGACCTATGTCCCTGCCCAGCAGGGAGTTGTTAACGTAGCACCCTTCTCCATGAAGGTTAACGATCAGACAATTCAGTCACCGGGGAAGAAGGTCAAGGTTGGCCCGCCAGTTCAAGTGCAGACCACCGATCCGTTCCGCAGCTTGTTTGATACCCGCGATCCCAGGGGCAGGACAGAGACGGAATTCATCGACGTCAAGGAAGAAGCACAACTGTCGCTCCTGACGAGTAAAGATGAAGTGTTTGTCGGTGAAGGCTTCACGGCCACCCTTTCATTCCTGGTCGCAGATAACAATCGTGCCCCCATGCAGTTTCACGATCTGGGCCGTCAACTCTCGGATATTCTCAAGAAGCTGAAGCCCGCCAATTGCTGGGAGGAGAATTTCAACATCGAAAATATTGAGGGAGAATCTGTCATCATCCAGGGTAAAGGCTACACCCAATACCGGATTTACCAGGCGACATTCTATCCGCTTAATACCGAGCCGGCCAAATTCCCCAGTGTGGGCCTGGAGATGATCAAATTCAAAGTGGCGAAGAACCCGTCTTTCTTTGGGCAAAACCGCAAAGAAGACTACAAGACATTTTATTCTTTGCCCAAGACCGTTCGGGTAAAGGAATTGCCTCCACACCCGCTGCAGCAGTCAGTGGCTGTCGGCAATTACCGGCTTGACGAAGAAATACAGAGCACCTCGCTGAAAACAGGACAAAGTATGGCCTATACGCTATCCATTTCCGGTGAGGGCAACATTTCTTCTATCGAGCGACCGCAAATTCCTCCGGATGTTGACTTCGATTTCTATGAGCCGAATGTTCAACAAAATATCCGTCGTGAGAACGGTAGGGTCGCCGGGACCAAGAGTTTCAGGTACTTCATTGTTCCCAAGGAACCCGGAACCTATGACCTGGGTAAATACTTTTCCTGGATTTATTTCAACCCCGCAAGGAAGGCATACGACACCTTGCGCAGTTCCATACAAGTGAAGGTGGAGGGTGAAAGTCAACAAAATCAGGCGATTCGCAGTACCGACCTGGGAACCTTCTACGATCGCCTCGATGTTGCTGAGAACAAACTTCGCTCCTCATCAGACCTTGATTGGGTGCGCACCATGGTGAACATCTTCATTGGCCTTGTTCTTGCTGCGGGCATTTATCTTTTCGCGAGTCGCCGGCCCGCCTGACGACGTATTTCAGGTATCCGAATCTTTCCTCATATTGGCCGGGAATAACCCGGCATGGCCAACACGTTCGGCAAGATTTTTTCGGTGACAACTTTCGGTGAGTCGCACGGAGAGGGCATTGGCGCTGTGATCGATGGATGCCCTGCAGGGCTGACCTTTGACGAAGCATTCATCCAGTCCCAACTTGATCGCCGCAAACCAGGACAATCAAAAATAACAACACGCCGGAACGAACCCGATCAGCTGCAAATCCTGTCGGGAGTCTTCGAGGGCAAATCTACAGGTGCTCCCATTGCATTGTTCATCCCAAACGAAGATGCGCGCAGCAAGGACTACGAACATTTGGCTGAAACATACCGGCCTTCGCATGCAGATTTCACATATGAAAAGAAGTACGGCGTGCGTGACCATCGCGGGGGCGGAAGAAGCTCGGCGCGTGAGACGGCCGCCCGCGTCGCGGCAGGGGCGGTTGCCATGTTGCTCCTCAAGAATGTAGGGGTGTCTATCCATGCCTATGTGTCCCGCGTCGGCGACATCGAGGCACCACAGTACACGCAGTTGGACCTTGCGCAAACCGACAGCAACATAGTGCGGTGCCCTCACGCACCTACGGCCGAAAAAATGATTGCGTTAATAGACAAAGTGAGACTGGAAAGAGACACAATCGGCGGAGTGATCACCGGGGTGATTAGAAATGTGCTGGTCGGGCTCGGCGAACCTGTTTTCGACAAGCTTCATGCGGATTTGGGGAAGGCCATGCTCAGCATCAATGCAGTGAAGGGTTTTGAATACGGAAGTGGATTTGCAGGCTCGCGTCTTCGCGGCAGCGCACACAACGATGAGTTTGTGAACGAAGGCGGAACCATTCGCACACGCACCAACCGGTCCGGCGGAATACAAGGTGGCATCAGCAATGGTGAAGACATTTACTTTAATGTGGCTTTCAAGCCGGTGGCGACTATAATGAAAGACCAGGAAAGTGTGGATCGTAAGGGAGATCCAGTTACCGTTGAAGGTAAGGGCCGACATGATCCATGTGTTGTACCCAGGGCCGTTCCTATTGTGGAAGCAATGGCCGCGCTTGTCATGGCCGATTTCCTCCTGCGATCAAGGGTGGACAGGATTTGAGGGCTCCTCACCGGAAGCCGTGCTACGCAACTGCAAGGAACCTATTCAAAGTCAACTTCCCCTTCCGGCTCCCGGAATTCGCCTTCCCACTTGGCAATGACCACCGTAGCAAGGCAGTTTCCAAAAACGTTGACAGAAGTGCGCGCCATATCCATAAGCTCATCAATACCCAGAATGGCCATGATTGGCCAGACAGGAAGGTTGAATGACGCGGCTGTCCCCAATAGAATTATCAAAGTAGCGCGCGGAACGCCAGCCACCCCTTTGCTTGTTAGCATCAGGGTAAACACCATGACGGCCTGCTCCGGGAAACTCAGGTGCACGCCGGCTGCCTGCGCCACAAAGATGGAGGCGAGGGAAAGGTAAAGCGTGCTCCCATCGAGGTTGAAGGAGTATCCGGTAGGAAGCACAAAAGCAACAATCTTTCCCGGGACGCCCAGCTTTTCCATGTTCTCCATAGCTTTTGGTAGTGCCGATTCCGAACTGGTGGTTGCAAACGCAATGGAAACCGGTTCGGACACGGCCTTCATGAACTTGCGAATGGGAATACGGGCAATAAGCATCACAGGAACAAGCACCATTCCCACAAAAGCGATCAGGGCTCCGTAAAGCGTAAACAATAGTTTAAGCAACGAGGTCAGTATGTCGATACCCAGGTGACCCACGGTGACAGCTATTGCAGCACCCACACCGAAAGGAGCGAAGTACATGATGATGTTGGTGAACTTGAACATAGCCTCCGCGAGTCCTTCACAGAAATGAAGGATCGTCTGCTTCTTCTCGCTTTTCACCAGGGCAAGCGCGATTCCGAAAATCACGCTGAATACGACGACAGGGAGGACATCTCCATGGTAGATCGACTTTGCGATGTTCTCGGGAAAGATGTTCAGAACGTGATCCTGCCACGTTTGCGCTTTCGCCTCAGGCAACTCCTGGTTGAATCCCTCCGGCAGCACGATACCGCCTCCCGCCTGCGTAAGGTTGATCGCCACCAGTCCTATAACCAGAGCCAACGTTGTGACTACTTCAAAGTAGAGGATTGATTTCCACCCCATGCGGCCCACTTGCTTCAGGTTGGAGTGGCCGGCAATGCCTACAACAAGAGTTGCAAAGATGATAGGCGCGATAATGGTCTTGATCAGCCTGAGGAAAATTTTGCTCAGTACCTGAAGGTTTTGGGCAAAGAGCGGTGCGTCGAGTCCAATCTCCACCCCAATCAACATGCTGAGGAGGATCCACGTAGTCAGTGACCGACGACTAAATGCATAAGTGACAAAAAAAACCAACGTCAAAATCCGAGAGCCGACAAGAATTGGTTTCCCGATGTGAAGGCTGGTGTAAAAACTCAGCAGATGGAAAATAGCGGCAAGCGTAAGAGCGCCAAGAATTGCAAGAACAATGCTTTTCTTTTTCAAACGAACATGAATTTTGAACTGTCAGGCTTGCTCATGCAGCCCCAATATAGTATCCTAAATCCACTCCACAATCATACAGCGATTACCGACGAATTGAACTTAAATCCTCTAACTTTGTTCCTTAAGTACGAGATAATAACCTCATGATACATTCTGCACCACAAGCGATCACTATTTACCTGGAGTCAAACCCCAATCCGAATTCGCTGAAATACGTAGTTAACCAGATGCTCGTGCCTGAAGGGTTGAGTTTTGATTTTCCAGATCCGGAAAGCGCCAAAGATGCGCCGCTCGCCCAGGAACTGTTTATGTATCCATTCGTCGAGCGGGTATTCTACATGAGCAATTTCATCACCGTCACCAAAAAGGACGAGGTGGAATGGATTGAAGTGCAGCATGTTCTCAGGGAACACATCCAGAAGTTTCTTGAGTCGGGTAAGCTCATTCTCGATCACCGCGAACCCGACGTACTTCCCGAAGAGGAAACTGAAACGATAAAGAAAATCAAGACCATCCTTGACGAATACATCCGTCCGGCAGTAGAACAGGACGGCGGAGCCATTACCTATCACTCCTTCAAAGAGGGCGTTGTTACGGTACGACTCCAGGGTTCATGCAGCGGATGTCCTTCCTCAACGGTCACGCTCAAGGCTGGCATCGAGAATCTCTTCAAGCGGATGATGCCGGATGATGTTAAGGGCGTGCAGGCGCTGGGATAAGAATTGGTCTCGCTGTTCCTGATTGCAGCAGCCCACTCAGACAGCCGATTCGTTATATTTGGTAGTGCCCTCCCTTCTTCCCGGATTCGAATACGACGTCTTCATCTCCTACCGCCAAAAGGACAATAAAGGCGATCGTTGGGTAACGAAGTTCGTCGATACGCTTCGTGCCGAACTGGAATCCACCTTCAAGGATGACGTTTCGATTTATTTTGACGAGAATATAAGCGACGGGTTACTGGAAACCCACAATGTCGACAAAAGCATTGAGCGTAAACTAAAGTGCATTGTATTCATTCCCATCATTTCACAGACCTACTGCGACCCTAAGAGCTTCGCTTGGCAAAATGAATTTCGCGCCTTCAACCAGACGGCGAAGCAAGATTCTTTCGGGAGGGACATTCGTCTTGGCAATGGGAATGTAGCCAGCAGGATTCTTCCAGTCCATATTCATAACCTCGATGAAGAGGATCTGCAATCGCTTGAAAAGGAGTTGGGTGGCGTCCTTCGCGCTGTGGAATTCATCTATCGGGAACCGGGAGTTAACCGTCCCCTAAGCGCAGATGATGACCTCACAGAAAACCTTAACAAAACGAGATACAGAAACCAGGTGAACAAGGTGGCGAACGCCATCAAGGAGTTGGTCACCAGTATGAAAAGCCCAGGCAAGGCGAGTTCCGGAACGCATGAGCGAAAGGATGCTCAATCAAAAGAGAAATCAATTGTTGTCCTTCCATTCGAGGATATGAGTCCGGAGAAAGACCAGGAGTACTTCTGTGATGGTCTGGCTGAGGAACTGATCAATGTCCTGAGCAAAATCAAAGACATTCATGTGGTGGCCCGTACATCGGCTTTTTCGTTCAAGGGCAAGGAAACTGACACAAAAAAGATAGGAAGGAAACTGAACGTGGGATTCCTGCTTGAAGGTGGTGTGAGAAAATCAGGAAGCAAACTTAGAATCACCACCCAGCTGGTAGGCGTAGCAGATGGTTTCCCGATATGGTCAGAGCGGTACGACCGCGATCTTGTGGATGTTTTTGCCATTCAGGATGAGATTTCGTTGCAGATCGTCAATGCCTTGAAGCTTAGAATTGGAAGTGAGGCAGAATTGGTGATAACGAGGCGTGATACCAGGGATTTTGATGCGTACAATTCTTATGTTATGGGCAATTACTATAAGAACAAACTCACGGAGGAGGGTTTGACGAAGGGCTTGTTGCATTATGAGGAGGCTCTTAAAACTGATCCTCGCTATGCAAAGGCGTATGCAGGAATTGCGGAAGGTTACTTCTTCCTCGGCTGGTACTACTACGCTCCACTAAAGGAGGCAGCAATTAGGGCGAAGCAGGCCACACTACAGGCCCTCGCCATCGATGATTCATTGAGCAAGGCACACACGACCCTGGGGTGGGTCTATATGATTGACGACCGGAACTGGGCCGGCGCAAAAAAAGAATTTGAGACAGCTACCGATCTGGATCCTAATGACGCTACTGCCAGGAGTTTTCACTCTATCTATTTGTCAGCAACTGCACGACACCAAGAGTCAATCGCTGAAGCAAAAAGGGCTCAAAAACTTGATCCTTTAACCCCCTTCACGAGCATCAACGTTGCCATGCGGCACTATTATGCCCGACAGTTCGACGCGGCAATTGACGAAATCAGGCAGGTCCAGGAGATGGATCCCAACTTCAGCATGGCAAACTACTATCTGGCCTGGCCGTACGCACAGAAAGGTATGCTTCGTGAGGCGCTCGAAAGCGTAACAAAGGCCCAGACAATCCTGGGAAGCACAATGCCGATTCTCTCTTGCCTGGGGGTCATCTACGCCTTGATGGGAAAGAAGGAGAAAGCCAGTGCAGTCTTGAACGATTTGACAGCACAGCCGACGCAACGATCGGTTCCTTTCTTTTTCATCGCCGAGATTTATGTTGTCCTGAATCAAATAGACCAAGCCTTCCAATGGCTTGAGAAGGCATATGAGGAGCATGACCGCCTTTTGGTCTATCTTCAAGTCGATCCACTGCTGGATCCCATACGCCGGGATCAACGGTTCACGACACTGCTCAATAAGATCGGCCTCTCATCTGGCGATCACGATGTTTCGCCGGCCGGACCTGCCGAAAAATCAATCGTGGTTCTCCCCTTTCATAACATGAGTCCAGACAAGGACAACGAATACTTCAGTGATGGCCTTACAGAAGAGATTATCACCGATCTATCAAGAGTGAAAGATCTGCTGGTGATATCCAGAAGCTCAGCGATGACATTCAAGGAATCAAAGAAGACAACCAAAGCCATTGCGGAAGAAGTCAACGTACGCTATGTGCTTGAAGGGAGCGTGCGGAAGGTGGGTAATAACCTTCGTGTTACAGCCCAACTGATCGACGGGACTACGGACGCTCACCTTTGGGCGGAAAAATACTCCGGCACGCTGGAAAACGTTTTTGAAATTCAGGAAAAACTGTCCTCTAGCATAGTCACCGCGCTGATAGGACATTTGGGGCCAGAGGACCTTAGAGCCATCTCACGACAGCCAATCACGGATGTCGGTTCTTATGAGTTGTACTTGAGGTCGAGAAAGGAAATGGCTATGGCATCCCTCGATGAACTTCGCAAGGCCCAGGCTCATGTGAAAGAGGCACTTCGTGTCACAGGCGACAACGAGCTACTGCTGGGAACGCTGGTGACAATTAACTATCTGCTGTGGTTTCATGGATTTACCGGGTCAGGGAAGGAGCATGAACTTGAAATCGCTGGGTGTAAGGAGAAAGTGCTCCTTCTCAATCCTCATTCAATCCATGGTTACTTCGCTTCTGCCTTGCTCCATTACATGCGAAACGAGCGACAGGAAGCCTCAGCCTACTTCAAGAAAACTCTAGCCATAAATCAAAGCCATTTGGAGGCGATGCAAATACTTGGACAACTTTATCTGGATGTGGGCCGACCTGAGGCGGCGGATCCGCTTCTGCGCAAACTACTTGACCTCGATCCGGTTTCGGCATTCAACCAATCATCTGTAGGCTACCTTGAATGGCAGCAGGGGCGTTTCCAAATAGCCCTTCCGTATTGGAAGAAAATGTATGAACTCGCCCCTTTGGTCCCTGGCGGCGCATGGAGTTATGCATGTGCCCTTGCTTCTGCCGGGAAAAAACAAGAATCAATCAACCTGATCGAAAGCTTTCCGCCTGATGTAGCATCTACCCATTTCGGAACAATGGCCAGACTCCTTAAGTGTGCACTTACCGGAGACACGGTTTCCGTTGATGCACTTCTTACCCCTGCCTTTGTTTCTTTTGCAAAGTCCCTCATTTTTATTTCACGCGACTTGGCTGGGTACTTCGGGATGCTCGGCAGAATGGATGAAGGTCTCAATTGGCTTAACAATGCCATCGCGCTGGGATACATTAACTATCCATTTCTTGCCCTTCATCATCCATTTTACGGTCCTTTGCGCACCCACCACGGATTTAATGCTTTGATGGAGAGAATTCGGCCGGCCTGGGAGGCCTTTGAAGTCTAGTGTTTGATGATATGAAGTGGCGACGAATCACCTTGGTAGGTCATTCATATAACCTTAATCTTTGTAAAACGGACGGATAACAGCCGCGATCTAATTGACTACGTACTTCTTCGTCATGCTGCGTTTCTTATGGCCAACCGCCGCTCCGCATCTTCCGGCATCCGTGGCGGAACGGCTTCAATGATCTGTCTGATCATTTTGCATAGAGGCCACCGTGTTGCTTCCATCCCTGCAGCTCGTGGCCTCATCGCATCGCTAGGTGCTCTGCAGGGGATGGCAAAATCATCGTACCTTTGCCCCGATGCTCCAGGTAAAATCCTTCACGTTCAATCCATTCGAAGAGAACACTTACATTGTTTTTGACGAGTCAAAGGATGCCGTCATCATCGACCCTGGCTGTTACGAGCCCTACGAACAGAAAATGCTTGAATCGTACATCGACATAGAAGGGCTTACGGTAACAAAACTGCTGAACACACACTGTCACATCGACCACGTGCTGGGCAATCACTTCGTGAAGACGCGCTACAACGTGTCGTTTCTCATGCATGCCGCCGATCTTCCGGTACTCCGTGCAGTAAAAAGTTATGCATCCAACTACGGATTCCCGGGTTACACCGAGGTGCTGCCCGATGAAATGCTCAAGGAGGGTGACATTGTAGCTGTCGGTAGCGGCCGGATGTCGGTCTTGTTCCTTCCAGGCCACTCTCCCGGACATATCGGTTTTTATTCCGCAGATGAACGCATATTGCTCGCCGGTGACGTTCTTTTCTGCCGATCCATAGGGCGTACCGACCTCCCGGGAGGAGACATGGAAACTTTGCTCACCAGCATTCATCAAAAGCTCTTTGGATTGCCGGATGATGTGGTTGTTCACCCGGGACATGGACCCACCACCACATTGGGCGAAGAAAAGATCAGCAACCCCTTCTGCGCACTCCCGGTTTGATGAACTTGACACGTCACCTGCCCAACGCGCTCACCTGCCTGAATCTCTTATGTGGTTGTCTCGGCATCGCGTCGGTTCTTGAGGGACCTGCCGGTCAGGCTGTATGGTATGTCCTGGCAGCTTGTGTCTTTGATTTTCTCGATGGTTTCACCGCGCGCGCTTTGAATGTTAGTTCATCTATCGGAAAGGAACTTGACTCGCTCGCAGACATGGTCACGTTTGGTATACTTCCCTCACTGGTGATGTACCGGATGATCGACACATTGTCTTCCAGCGTTTACTTGCCCTATGCGGGGTTCAGCCTGGCCGTATTCTCTGCACTTCGACTCGCGAGGTTCAATGTTGACGAAAACCAACGCGAGAGCTTCATCGGCCTCCCCACCCCGGCCAATGCTCTCTTCATCACTTCACTCGTTTACCTGCAGTCCCCCTGGGACGCCGCCATTTCCCAGGACTTTTTCCTCGTTGCGATCTCGGCTATTTTTTCCTTCCTTATGGTTTCTCCTATTGAGCTTTTTGCGCTGAAGTTCAAAGGCCTCGCCTGGGACCAGAATCGCCTCAAGTTTACCTTTGTCGCACTTTCCGGATTACTCCTTGCCGTATGGCAGCTGGCCGCCATGCCTTTTGTCATACTAACCTACGTGGGCTTTTCGTTATTGAAGACCTGGTTCAGATTCTGACCAAGTGCGGACAATCCAGACGCTGTTATTTGCCTTCCTGGTGTGGGCCATCCCGGGTTCCAGCGCCCGGGCCCAATCTGTTTTGTCCAACCCTGCACTTACGTTTTACATGCTTAGCGTGCCTGCTGATGCGGTCTACAAAGTTGATTACAACTTCATGCAAAGCATCGGGTTCAACCCGGCGAATAAGGATCCAGCAAAGATCCAACTGTATGCAAGTCCATTTAACGGCATGCTTCCACAACCCAATACACCGAGGAATGCAGACCTCGCCCAGGTCGCAATTTATGTTGTGGATGGAGGCGACGGAGTGCTCAATCCCGGCGACTACTTTCTCTTTTTTGGAAAGGGGCCTGACAACTGGGGTGTGGACCCAACCACTGGCGAGGCATTCTATGAGAACCACCTGTACGCCGACAAGAACTTCTATTACCTCGCCGCCGGCACAACGCCCGGCATTCGCGTCCCGGTTGTTGAGGACCAGGGAGGAAGCTTCCCATTGGTTGAAGAATACAATGACGTGAGTTGTTACGAAAGCGAGTTGACCAATGAACTGCACTCCGGTCGAACCTGGTATGGTGAACGTTTTGCTGCCACGCTTGAATACACTGTGCGATTCGAGATGGCCAACATCCTTTCGGGATCAACGGTAAAAATGGAAACGCGCGTGATGGGTCGGACTATTGAACCTGCCTCATTTCAATTCTTCATCAACAATGTTGAAGTGGCCAACCAGAATGTTCCTCCAGTCACTGACATCCCTTACACGGTCATTGGATCTGAAGTTCAACAATTAATAAACATATCTGCCGATTTGGTGGGGGCGCCCGGCAGGACAAGCCAGGACGTTAAGATCAGGTTTAACAAGGCTGCCACGCTTGTATCGCTTGGATACCTGGACAGATTGATTCTCCACACACGCAGGCAGCTGTCGCTTACGGGTGCACAAACAGTTTTCCGTTCTCTTAAGAGCCTTGATCAACCGGTCACACGTTTTGGAATCCGGAACGCAACCGTCGACGGTATGGTCTGGGAAGTTTCTTCCTCGCAACCGATCATTTACCGGTATACTACCAACGCAGGTCTGTCTCAATTCACTGCGCCATCCACTGCGCTGCTCACTTTTGTTATTGTGTCCAACCAAAACTTTCCGGTACCTGCTTACTTCGCGGCAGTTCCAACTCAAAATCTCAGGACCCCGGGATCCACCGACCTGCTGATTATTACTGCACCTGAATTCCTTACCGAGGCGGAACGCTTCGCCGCACATCGCCGCAGCAAAAACAATCTGAACGTAACTGTGGTGACCACAGCACAGGTCTACAACGAGTTTTCCGGTGGAAAGCAGGATGTGTCGGCGTTGCGGGATTATATCAAGTTTCTTTACGATGCAGGAACCGGTATCAGGAATGTCCTTCTCTTCGGCAAGGGTTCTTATGATTACAAGAACCAGCTTTCATTCAACAAGAATTTTGTTCCCATTTACCAGTCACGGAATTCCCTTGATCCGCTGAAAACGTATTCATCAGATGATTTCTTTGGGTTCCTGGAGAACTCGGAGGGAAATTGGGGTGAGGACCCGGCAGAGCCGCACACCCTGGATGTTGGCGTAGGCAGAATCCCGGTCAAGAAACTGGAAGAAGCAACATTCTGGGTGAACAAGGCAATTGCTTATGAAGACCGCAATACCGGCCCCTGGCGCAAGCGGATAGTGTTTACAGCCGACGACGGAGACTTCAATCTTCACCATACGCAAGCAGAGCAGCTTGCTGATCTGCTGGAAACCAGTTACCCGGAAGTGGATGTTTCGAAAGTTTACCTCGACGCTTTCGCCCAGGGAACCAGCCCAAGTGGGCCAGTATCGAAGCCGGCGCGCGACGCATTAACTCGCGCGGTAAAGGACGGGGTCGGCATTATCAACTTCACAGGACATGGGAACGAACTGCAATGGATGCAGGAGCGCATCGTAGACCAACTATCATTTGACGAATGGAAGCCCGGGAAGCGCTACCCGTTCCTTGTCACTGCTACCTGCGAGTTCGGCCGCAATGACGACCCCGGATTGATCTCCTCGGCTGAGATGGCAATTTTCAAGAAGAACGCAGGAGCCATCGGGCTGTTGACAACAGCGCGACCTGTTTACTCCAGTACGAACTTTGCCATCAACAATGCCTTTTATCAGAGTCTCTTCACCCGTGTGGCTGGAAAGTTCCAGGATTGGGGCTCAATTTTTCGTCAAACCAAGAACAACAGCATGAGTGGCGTGAGCAATCGCAATTTCTCGCTGTTGGCGGATCCTTCCATGATGCCGCCGCTCGGTTCCACCGGGGTAGTTATTGATGAAATTACCAACCTAACCTCGGGATCCGATACCCTGAAAGCGATGAGCAGTGTGCGTGTCCGCGGTTCCATGCATAATGATGGTGTGCTGGACACACAGTTTGAGGGAAAAGCTCAGGTCACGCTGTTCGACAAGAGGGTGACCTACACCACTCTTGGCAATGAAAATGCTCCTTTCATTTATTCACTGCGCGACAATGCCTTGTTTCGGGGACAGGCTTACGTTCATGCCGGCGAGTTTGAGATGGAATTCATCCTTCCAGCAGGCATGGATCCATTCGTGGGCATGGGAAAGGTTGGCGCATACGCGTCCTCAGACACACAGGACCAGGAAGGGATTGGCGCCATGACCAACGTGAAGACAGGAAGCACCGAACCAGATCCGGCCACAGATAACGATGGGCCGATGATCGAGCTGTTCATGGGCGACACCACGTTCATCAGCGGAGGTTTGACAGGAGCCAGCAGCCGGATTATCGCCATCCTCACCGATGATAGCGGAATAGACATTTCGAACTTCCAGCCACTAAATGATCTGCGTGCCGTACTGGACGACACCCTGACCATAAACATGAATGCGTACTACACGGCAGATGCCGGGACATATGGCAGGGGAAAAGTCGACTATGGGATCGACGGTCTTGCACCAGGACTCCACATGCTCAAGCTTCACGCAACAGACGTGTATGGCAATACTTCATTCGCATCGATAACGTTCATCGTTTCCGATGCAGCCGGCATCCAGATTGAACAATGGTTGAATTACCCAAATCCCTTCACCGGGTCTACTGTATTTCATTTCAAACACAACCGGCCCGGCGAAGATCTCGAGGCCGCCGTGATGATATTCGATCGTATGGGAAAAGTGGTCTTGTACAACAATTACCTTGTTGGCGCCAGCACGTATAAAGTGGACCTTCCCCCCTGGGATGGTACCTCGGCCGACGGCAACAAATTGGCGGAAGGATTATACCTGATGAAGTTATCTGTTCGTTCTCTGCTGGACGGAACTAAAAACGAACGGGTAGCAAAGGTTATTTTACTCAATTGATTATCTTTGCCCCTTAGGACTTGATTATGAAGAAGTTAGCGTTGGCTTTAGTCGCTGTTCTCTCTCTCTCTGCCACCTGGGCCCAGACCGTTGGACCGGGTACTTCACTGTTGGGGCAAGACAGTACTAACCGCGTGATCACCACGGCAGTGCCATTTCTGGGTATTACACCCGACGCCCGTGCTGCAGCTCTTGGTGACGCCGGAGTTGCCAGCAATCCAGACGTGAATTCACCTTACTGGAACTCCGCAAAACTTGTCTTCATCAAAGAGGATGCCGGCGTTTCAGCATCCTACACTCCGTGGCTTGGCAAGATTATCAACGACATGTATATTTTTTACCTGAGCGGCTACTATAAGATTGACCGCCGACAGGCTGTTGCGCTTTCCATGAAGTACTTTGACCTCGGTGAAGTACAGTTCAACCAGGGACCGGATCCGGCAGACCAACTGGGAAGATACAATCCGCGCGAGATGGCTTTGGATGTTACCTATTCCCGTTTGCTAACCGAGAATATCAGCATCGGAGGTGCGCTCCGTTACATTTATTCAAACCTGACCGGATATCTTTCCGGTCCTAACATAGATGCCAGCCCTGGTCATTCAGTAGCGGTCGACATGGGTTTCTATTTCACGAAGCCTTACACCTGGAAAAACTCCAACCTTTCGCTGGGCGCAACAATCACGAACCTGGGCGGGAAGATTTCCTACTCGGATCAGAATAATTCTGATTTCCTTCCTACTAACCTTCGCCTGGGCGGTGCCTATCGCATCGAGGTCGGGCCGCTCAACACGTTTACATTCCTGCTCGACTTCAACAAACTGATGGTTCCATCCGTCAAGGAAACACCGCCTCCGTCCATGCTCTCCGGAGTATTTGGGTCCTTCTCCGATGCGCCTGACGGTTTCAGTGAAGAAATGCGCGAAGTAACAACCTCACTTGGCGTGGAATACTGGTATAACGAGACCTTTGCCGGCCGTCTTGGCTATTTCTACGAAGCCAAGGACAAGGGCGACAGGAAGTATCTCACGTTCGGCATCGGCGCCAAGGTTGACAAGTTTGGCCTGGATGTAGCTTACCTCGTACCAACCAACAAACGAGAAAACGCGCTTGCGGAAACACTCCGGTTTACAGCGTACATGCACTTCATGAAGAAGGCCAAAGAAGAAGCTGCGACCGACCAATGAGTCTCGACCGGACGCAAGCTCCTTCCTTTTCCCTTTCCACCGATTACTCTCTTACTCAGCCGGAATTATTTGCATTCCCTTCTGGTCAACCGCTCTATGCCTTTCGCGGACTTCAACAGGGGGTTGTAAAACTTGAATTGGTTTTCCGTTCCGGGAAGTGGTACGAACCTGCAAGCGGTGTCAGTCACTTTACTGCGCAAATGCTGCGAAAGGGGACGCGCACCCGGTCCGCATTCGAAATCGCCGAAGCATTGGATCGTTTGGGGGCGCACCTTGAAATCGTCGCAGGCTTTGACACGGTGACGGTGTCACTCTTTGTGCTCAAAAAAAATCTATTCCCTGCGCTCGACATCCTGTTGGACCTGCTGCATGAACCCTCCTTCCCTGAGGAGGAAATCCGGTTGGAGAAGGAAATATTCATTCAAAACCTGCGCGTATCCAACGAAAAGACAAGCGTACTAGCATCCCGGGAAATCAGAAAGACGCTGTTCGGCGTAACTCATCCTTATGGCAATTCAACGATCGAAGCAGATGTTGACATTATCAAGTCAGATGACCTCCGGGACTTTTTCCGCAAGCACATGCGTCTTCATGCTGCTTATTTTGTAGGCGCCGTGGAAACAGAAGAGCTTAACCAACTAATCAAACGCTTCAACGCTCCAACAGCTTCATCAACCAGTCTTTCACAACCCGCAATTCAAACTGGTGTGTCACATGCTGTTGTAAAACCAGGCAGTGTCCAGGTTTCGCTCCGGTTGGGCAAATTGTGTATGATGCGCGCTGCTGATGCGGGTTATTTTGACTGTGTGATGGTAAACCATCTCCTAGGCGGCTACTTCGGCTCACGGCTCATGAAAAATATCCGGGAGAAGAAAGGGCTGACTTATGGAATCGGTTCCGGAATGCACCATTTCGTCAACAACAGTTTTTGGTACGTCAGAGCTGAGGTTAATCAACAGCACGCGCAACAAGCCCTGGATGAAATCCGCAATGAGATCCGCAACTTACAGGAGGAGCCTGTGAGCCAGAACGAGTTGGATGTGGCAACGAATTACTTTATAGGCAGCTGGCAGTCGGATAATGCCACTTTGTTTGCTGTAGCAGAAAAGGTGCGGAGCCTGCATGAGCACGATTTGCCGGACGATTACTACAACCGGTTGTTGGGCCACTTAAGGAACATGACTCCGGTCGATGTTCAGCGAGCAGCGAAGAAGTACTTTGGCGCCGACGATTTGGTGGAAATTCGGGTGGGATAGCCCCATTCATGCAATATTTGACTTTCGATGAAGTTATTCATCCGAATCAAGTCCCAGTTTCGATGAAGAGGTTCCTTTCCATTCTGTTCACCCTGATGCTTGGGGCTTGCGCACCTAAGCCATACACCGGTGGACCAGTCTTTAAGCAGCGGAAGGTCCAGGAGATATACATTCCTGTTGTCCGGGTTTTGAACATACGGCCAGGAGCAACATTCGCAGATGTGGGTGCCGGGTCCGGCGTGAGCACCGTAATGATGTCAACGCTTATGGATTCCGTTCGTATCTACGTCCAGGATATTGACACAGCAACACTGAACCAGGCCAACCTGGACAAGGTCATCTCCTATTATTCGCAGCAGATCGGTGAAGACTTGAAAAAGAGGAACGAGTATCATTTGACAATCGGCGGCCTGGTGTCCACCGGGTTACCTGACCAGGCTTTCGATGTCGTTCATACCAATGCAACAGCGCATGTCTTCAGTGATCGAAGCAGGATGTTGTCGGATCTCCGAAGGATTCTGAAGCCAACGGGTTTGCTCTATGTCCGCGATAGTTTTTGGAGCGAAAAGGAGCAAGTATGCACGGACCGATCGTGTGCCAAGCCTTTGCTAAAGATCTCATCCTTTCTATCCGAAATGGAGGATGCCGGGTTCAAGTTCGTTGGTGAATCTCCGCCAATCGGTGCTTATCCTTTTTACACTTTCGCTAGGGTTGATTGAGGAGCCTAGTGCAGGTCAGCACTCAAGGTAAGCCAGTCAGCAAACGTCAACTCAACCGAAAAATGTAAAACGCAAAACCGCAAAATTCAAAAGTGCCAGCACTTTTACATTTTAGATTTAGTGTTTTGCATTTTGCGGTTTGTATTAAAAAGAAAAAGCCTCGCTTTAGGGGCGAGGCTTTTTCAATAAAGTCAGGCGACGACCTACTCTCCCGCGTGTTATCGCAGTACCATCGGCGCGGGTGGTCTTAACGGCTCTGTTCGGAATGGGAAGAGGTGGTCCCCACCGCTGTAGTCACCTTAAAGTCCGTGAACGGTGATCGGTAATCAGTAATCCGTGGATCACCCT
>Ga0187893_10001586_pt1 | contig 54060 bp, 51 predicted proteins | sample MA1701074metaG_FD_139574 | JGI IMG/M metagenome (GOLD analysis project Ga0187893, IMG submission 139574) | White microbial mat communities from a basaltic lava cave in the Kipuka Kanohina Cave System on the Island of Hawaii, USA - MA170107-4 metaG ... | reverse complement strand
GGTCGGTCGGGGTGCGGCCGTGGGGGGCCGGGTCACCCGTTCCTGCCGCGTCTGAAGAGGACCGCGCTACCCCACATTGGGAACTGCTGACCCGGCTGCCGCAGAAAAGCGCACCGTGGTGAGAGGCCCCCCACGGCCGCACCCCGACCGGCCGCCGGCGGCGAGCGGTGAAAAATGTCGTAATTCAAGACCTGACCCCTATTTGTAGTGGCGCAGGATCTCCAGGAAGGTTTCGATGATGCGGGGGTCCCAATAGCCGGCGTCGGTCTCGCGGATGAGGGTGGACACGGCCTCGGAGCGCGACAGCGCCGCCTTGTAGGGGCGGTCGGTGTGGAGCGCGTCGTAGACGTCCACGACCGAGATGATGCGAGCGCCCAGCGGGATCGCTTCGCCCTTGAGCCCGTCCGGGTAGCCCGAGCCGTCCCACTTCTCGTGGTGGTGGCGCATGATCGGCCGCACCAGCTCCAGGCTCCGGAGGCCCAGCACCAGGTCCGAGCCCGCCCCTGGATGCGCGCGGACGCGCTCCTGCTCGATGGGATCGAGGGGCCCCGGCTTGAGCAGGATCCCGTCGGGCACCGCGATCTTGCCGAGGTCGTGGAGGTAGCCGCCCAGCCGCAGCGCCCGCAGCATCTCGGCATCGAGCCCGAGCGCCTCGCCCACGGCCACCGCGTAGCGCGAGAGACGATCGCAGTGGCCGAGGGTATAAGGGTCGCGCGCCTCGATGGTGAGAGCCAGCGTGGTGATGACGGCCTCGGCCCGATCGAGCTGGCTGAGCAGCGTCCTCACCCGCAGGAGCGCGGCGAGCCGCGTGCGCAGCTCGACGAACTCCACCGGCTTGGTGAAGAAGTCGTCGGCGCCCGCGGCGAGCCCGGCCACCCGTGCCTCCAGATCGCCCACCGCGGTCAGGATCACCACCGGCATCAGCTCGTAGCGCGGGTCGGCCTTGAGCTGCGCGCACAGCTCGATTCCACTCATGGCCCCCAGGTGCACGTCGGTGAGCACCAGGTCCGGGCTCACCACGTTGAGGGCGTCGAGCGCTTGCTCGGCGGAGGCGGCCATCAGCAGCCGGTAGCCGAGGGCTCCGAGGAGGCCGGACAGGAGGTCGCGGATATGCGGCTCGTCCTCGACGACCAGAATGGTTGGTCGCTCGGTGGCGCCGGAGAGATCGAGCCTATCGCTCATCGACCGCCCGCTCGATCCACGCCAGCACGTCCTTGAAGGGTCGCTCCCAGCCGTCCTCCAGCATCAACATGTGGGCGTGACCGGAGGCCTCCTGGTACTCGGCGCGATAGCGACGCGCGATGCGCCGCTGCAGGGCGGCCGGCGTGATGCGATCGCGCTCGGCGCCCACCACGAGGGCCGGGCACCGGACTGAGCGTGGGTCGACGGTGAGCCCGCCCAGGGCCAGCTCCCGCCCCACCCGCCCGGACTCCGCGCCGAAGCGCGGGAAGGCCCAGTCGCGCTGGTCGGGTGCGAGCCCGTTGAGGAGAAGGAAATCGGCGTGGGCGCGGCTCACCGTGAAGGCGCGGCCGGCGAGCATGGCCGGCAGGTAGCGGCCCATGCGGGAGAGCACGGGCCACTGCAGCCCCATGATGCCGCGCGGCGGCGCGCTGGTGATGAAGACGGCCGCCGCGATGCCACCACCCGCGGCGACCTTCTGGGCGATCAGGCCGCCCATCGAATGCCCGACGAGCACCGCTTCGCCGAGATGATCGAGACAGCGGCGCACGTCATCGACGTAGTCGTCGAGGCGGACCCGCTCGAGCCCGCCCGGCGCCGCGCTCTCGCCATGGCCGCGCAGGTTGACGGCCCAGGCGTCCCAGCCGACCGCCGCCGCCCCGTAGAGATAGTTGCGCAGGTACCAGCTCCCTCCCCACATGCCGTGCACGAAGAGGACGGACCGGGGGCGGGTCCGTCCGGCGGGGGCGGCGTGCTCGAGGACCAGGTCGGCGATCCGCTCGGTCAACGTCGTGTCGTCCAGGGGTGCGCTGCGCCCGGCTATCTTACGCCATTCGGAGGCGGACCGGGCAAGCGTCAAGCCGCGTTGAGACGGACCGTCTCGAGCACCAGGCCCGCGGTGAGGACGAGATCACGCACGTCCACCCACTCGTTCACGGTATGGATCTCGCGCATGCCGCAGGCCAGGTGGGCGATCTCGAGCCCGCGCTCGGCGAACACGTTGGCGTCGGAGCCACCGCCGGTGGAGCGAGTGCGGCAACCCCGGCCCATCGCGCCCGCCGCCGACTGCACCAGCCTCACGATTCCCGCGTCGTCCCGGATGTCGAGGCGGCCATACTGACGGTCCACCTGGGCCTCGACGCGGGCCGGGTGGCTCCGGTCACCCACCCGCACCGCGTGGCGGGCCACCGCCTCGTCGAAGCAGCGCCGCATGTGCGCGGTCTGGGCCTCGAGCCTTAGCCACGCTCAGGCTTCGCGTCTCGCCCCGCACCGTGACCGCCGCGGGCACGATGTTGCCGGCAAGCCCGCCCTGGATCACGCCCAGATTGGCGGTGGTCTCGGCGTCCAGGCGCCCGAGCTTCATCGCCGCGATGGCCACGGACGCGATCTGGATCGCGCTCATGCCCTGCTCCGGGCAGATCCCCGCGTGGGCGGCCAGGCCGTGCACCGTGAAGGTCAGGCGGTTAGCGGCCGGCGCGCGCGTGATGAGCTCGCAGACGCCGTCGACGTCCAGCACGAGGCCCCGCTTCGCGCGGAGCCGCCCGGTGTCGAAGTGCTTGGCCCCGAGCAGGCCGTATTCCTCGCAGATGGTCAGCACGACCTCGATGTCGCCGTGAGGGATGGCCCGCTCCCGGAGGACGCGGATGGCTTCCAGAATGGCCACCACGCCCGCCTTGTCGTCGCCGCCCAGCACGCTCGTGCCGTCGGTCCGCACGACGTCGCCCTCCACCACCGGATGGACGGCCTCGGCCGGCCCCACCGTGTCCATGTGACCCGAGAGCAGGAACGGGGGCGCCCCGGGGGTGTTGCCGGGGAACCGCGCGAGCAGGTTCCCGGTGTCGCCGCCGACCCGCTCGCCTGCGCCGTCCACCTCGACGGTCGCGCCCATGCCCTTGAGAATGCTCTCGAGCCGCCGCGCGATCGTGCCCTCACGCTTGGACGGGCTCGCGATCGACGCGAGCTCGAGGAACTCGTCCTGGAGGCGCGCCGCGTTGATCATCGCGCCGTCCTCGACGGCTCTTCCGCGGCGAGATGGGCGGCCAGCCAGCGGCGGCTCTCCTCGAGCGCTTCCAGGCGATGGCCGAGGTCGGAGAGACGGTGATCGGCGCCCGCGATCATGTGCAGCGCCCTGGGCTCGCGCGCGCGCTCGAACAGCATCCGGCCGTGGACGGGCGGGACCACCTCGTCCTGGTCGGACTGGATCACGAGCACGCGCGGTACGCCCGCCGGCGCCTCGGCCCGGTCGCCCCGCCGCACCTCCGCGACGAGCGCGTCGCCCGCCTGGTCCGCGTCGGCCGCGGGCAGATCGCGAAGGGAGACCGGCGCATTCCACGTAACGACCGGCGGCGAGGTCCCCGAGCCGACCCGGCCCGCGGCGGCCCACAGGGCGACGAAGCCGCCGAGGCTCGACCCCAATAGGCCGAAGCGGCCGTCGAGCTCGGCTCGCTTCGCGAGGTAGTCGAGCACCGCCTCCAGATCCGCCACGCGCGTCGCGATCGTCGCCTCGCGATGGAGTCCGCCCGACTCGCCGCTGCCCCGAAAGTCGAAGCGCGCCAGCGCGAGGCCGGCCGCGGGTAGCTCGCGGCCCAGGAGCAGGTACTTGTCGCTGTCCTTGGACGCGCCCATGCCGTGGCAGGCGATCACGCAGGCGCTCGGACCCCGCTCGGGAAGGTGGAGAACGCCGGCGATGTCGGCGGCGCCCACGGTGACCGCGAACCGGCGGTGGCTCACGCCCAGACGAGATCGAAGACGCGGCAGGTGTTGACGGAGAGCTGGTACATCGCCTCGTCCACGGGTAGCCGCTTGATCTTCGCCACCTCTTCGGCCACGCGCGCGACGAGCCACGGTCCCGAGGTGATGTTCTCGAACTCCCCCTGGTACGGCCAGGGCGCGTCGCTCTCGACGAGGAGGGACTCGATCGGCACCGCCTCGACCATCTCCCGGTCGCGGTGGCGATAGACCAGCTCCGGGGTGACCGACAGCAGGTACCCTGCGTCCACGATCTCGCGGGTGACGTCGGGGGCGGCCTTGTGCCAGTGAAAGACGGCGCGCTCCACTCCCTGGCGCTTCAGCGCGGCGAGGGCGTCCGCGGCCGCACCGTGGGGCGCGTGGAGGATCACCGGCAGGTCGAACCGGCACGCGAGGTCGATCAGCCGCTCGAGCCGCTCGCGCGCCTGCCGCCGGACCCGGTCCGGGTCGTCCACCGCCCCCAGCCCGTACCAGGGCAGCCCCACCTCGCCGACCGCGACGAGTCTCGCGTGGTTCAGGCAGATCTGCGCTTCCACCGCGGCCAGGTCCTCGTCGGAAAGCTTCCACTCGGGATGGAAGCCGAGCGCCGGCCACACCGCCTTGGCGTTCTCGCCCGCGGCCTGCAGGGTGCGCTCGTTGGTCGCCAGATCACACCCGACCGCCACCACGCCCCAGACGTTCTGCTCGGTGGCGCGTAGCACGGTACCGCGGACGTCCGCGAAGGCCGGGTCGTGCAGGTGGCAGTGGCTGTCCACGATCATGCGGAGCGGCGTCTCCCTAGGATCCCGCCACCGTCATCCGGCCGATCAGTACGGTCGGCGCGGAGGTGCGGTCCCGGAACACGAGATCGTTGCCCACCCCCTCCACCGCGTGCAGCATGTCGAGCAGGTTGCCAGCCACCGTGATCTCCTCCACCGGGTAGGCCAGCTCCCCGTCCTCGATCCACAGGCCCACCGCGCCCCGCGAATAGTCGCCGGTGACGCCGTTGACCCCGAAGCCGATCAGCTCGGTGACGTAGAGTCCGTTCTTGACGCCGCGGATCAGGTCCGCCGGCTCCCGGTCCCCCGCGGCCAGATGCAGATTGGTCGTGGACACGCTGACCCCGCTGCCGTCACGGGCCGCGTGATGGGTCGAGGGCAGCCCGAGCTTGCGGCCGGTATAGGTGTCGAGGAGGTAGGAGCGCAGCACCCCCTGGTCCACCAGGACGGTGCGGCGAACCGGTAGGCCCTCGCCGTCGAAGGGACGCGATCCGAGTCCGCCCGGGATGGTGCCGTCGTCCACGATGGTGACGGACGGCGCCGCGATGCGCTCGCCCAGCTTGCCCACCAGGTAGGAGGCCCGGCGGTAGAGGGCCGGGCCGGCGGCCGCGCCCGCGATGTGCCGCACGAGGGTGGCCGCCATCTCCGGGTCGAAGATCACCGGCACCTCGGCCGTCTTCACCCGCCGCGCGCCCAGCCGGCGGACCGCGCGCCGCGCCGCGATCCGCCCGATCTCCTCGGGCCCGTCCAGCTGCGCGCGCTTGCGGGTCACGTGATACCAGGAATCGCGCTGCATCTCGCCGTTCTCGGCCGCCACCGGAGAGACCGCGAGGCTGAACGAGGAGGTCTCGTACGCCCCCGAGAAGCCGTGGCTGGTGGCATACGCGTAGCGGGCGCGTCGATCGCCGAAGTCGCCGCCCTCGGAGTTGGTGATGCGAGCGTCGGCGCCGAGGGCGGCCGCCTCGCAGCGCCGGGCCAGCTCGATCTTCTCCTCGGGAGGCAGATCGTGGCCGCGCGGATCGCGCAGATCCAGATCGGGCACCTGGCGCGCCAGCTCCGTCGCCTCGGGCAGCCCCGACAACTCGTCCGGGCTCGTGACCCGCGCCAGCGAAACCGCCTCGTCCACCAGCCGGGTCATCGCCTCGGCCGAGAGGTCGGAGGTGGAAGCGGCCGCTACCGACTTGCCCACGAACACCCGCAGCGCCATGTGCTGCTCGCGGGCGTGCTTGACGGTGTCCACCTGGCCCAGGCGCACCTGGGCCGAGAACGACTGGTCTTCCACCACGAAGGCATCGGCGGCGGTGGCGCCGCGGCGCGTCGCCTGTTTCAGGAGATCGGCGAGGAGATCCTGCATGGGCCGCTCAGACCTGCGTCCCGCCGACCGTCATCCGGTCGATCCGGATCGTCGGCAGGCCGACGCCCACCGGCACCGACTGGCCGTCCTTGCCGCAGGTGCCCACGCCCTCATCGAGCTTGAGATCGTGACCGACCCGGCTCACGAGGGTGAGTGCCTCCGGTCCGTTGCCGATCAGGGTCGCGCCCTTCACCGGCTTGGTGACGCGCCCGTCCTCGATCAGATAGGCCTCGCTCGCCGAGAAGACGAAGCGCCCGCTCGTGATGTCCACCTGGCCCCCGCCGAAGTTCACCGCGTAGAGACCGCGGGGCACCGCGCGGATGATGTCCGCGGGCTCGTCCTGCCCCGCCAGCATGAAGGTGTTGGTCATGCGCGGCATCGGCGGGTGCGCGTACGACTCGCGCCGCCCGTTGCCGGTGACCGCCATGCCCATCAGGCGCGAGTTCAGACGGTCTTGCATGTAGCCGCGCAGGATGCCCTTCTCGATGAGGACATTTCTCCTGGTGGGGACGCCCTCATCGTCCACGTTGAGCGACCCGCGCCGGTTCTGGATGGTGCCGTCGTCCACGACGGTGACCAGCTCGGAAGCGACCGGCCGGCCGAGCCGTCCCGAGAAGGCGGAGGTCTTCTTGCGGTTGAAGTCACCCTCGAGCCCGTGGCCCACCGCTTCGTGAAGAAGGATGCCGGGCCAGCCGGGACCGAGCACCACCGTCATCTCCCCCGCGGGCGCCTCCACCGCATCCAGCTTCATCAACGCCTGACGCACCGCTTCGCGGGCGTAGTGCTTCCAGCGATCCTCCTCGAGGTAGAAGGCGAAGCCTACGCGCCCGCCTCCGCCGTAGCTGCCCATCTCGCGCTTGGCCCCATCCTCCACGATCACCGTGATGTTGAGCCGCGTGAGGGGGCGCACGTCGCCCACCGTCCAGCCCGACGGCGTCGCGATCATGACCACGACGTCCTCGCTCCCCAGGTTGGCGATGACCTGGCGCACGCGCGGGTCGAGGCCGCGGGCGGCCGCGTCCATCTGACCCAGGAGCCGGAGCTTGCGGCCGAGGTCGGCCGCGATGGGCGGCTCGGCCAGACTGTACAGGTCGTGCGGCGGACCGTCGACGCCCACCGCGACCACCGCGGAGGCGGAGGCGTGATCGGCGATGGCCCGGGCCTGGCGCGCCGCCTCCTCGAGATTCGGCAGCGCGAGGTCGTCGGTGTGGGCGTAGCCGGTGCGCTCACCGGACTGGGCCCGGATGCCGGCTCCCTGGCTCACGTGCCGGGACGCCTTCTTGACCGCGCCCTCCTCGAGCACCAGCTCCTCGCTGACCCGGTACTCGAGATAGAGATCGGCGTGCTCCACGCGGCCGGCCAGGGTCGAGCCCAGCAGCCGTTCCATGGTTCCCGCGTTCAGTCCGAACCGATCCGCAAAAAAGTGCTCAGGGCGCGCCAGCATTTCTCTCTCCTGGGACTCTCAAAGGGGCTTCATCCTAGCATCGGCCTCTGGATGGACCCTCATGTTTAGTGCGAGGTTCGACATTCCGCGCGACTGCTTCGATTATCTCAGATATGTCCACGCCTTGCCGACGCGGCACTCAGAATCGCGTCGAACGATCACTCGCATCCGCCGAGCGCTCGCTGCACGAGCTCGTGCACGTGGCGCAGGCCGGCCAGCATCGCGGGCCCCGGGCTCAGGATGTCCGCGCCCTCCACCTCGTGAACGCGGCCGTCGCGCACCGCGCTGATGCGCTCCCATCCGGGCCGGGCGCGGACCGACTCGAGGTCGGCGGGCTTGCCGCACCAGGACAGGAGAATGATCTGCGGGTCGCGCCGGACGACTTCCGCCGGCTCCACCACCCGGTCGCGCGCGCTCCGGCGGTCCCGTAGCTCCGCGAAGACGTCGCGCCCGCCCGCCAGCTCGATCAGCTCGGACACCCAGCGGATCCCGGTGATGAGGGGGTCGTGCCACTCCTCGAAGTACACGCGCGGATGGTCGGGCCAGACGCTCGAGAACTCCCGCACCTGGTTGATCTCGTCGCGCATGTCGAGCACGAGCCCGCGGGCGGCCGCCTCGGCGCCGAGGAGGCCACCCACCGTCAGGATGGTCTGCATGACCTCGTCCACCGAGCGCGGGTTGGTGCAGAACACGGGCAGGCCGGCCCGGATCAGCTCGGCCGCGACGTCGGCCTGCAGATCGGAGAACGCGAGGACCAGATCCGGCTCGAGGGCCAGGATCCGGTCCGCGCGAAAGCTGGTGAAGCCGCCCACCTTGGGTTTGTCACGGGCCTCCGCGGGCCGCCGGGCCGTACCGGGCACGCCGACCACCCGGTCTCCCGCGCCGAGGGCGTAGCAGATCTCGACGTGCTCGGCGCTGAGACAGACGATGCGGCGCGGGAACTCGACGGGCGACTTGCCGTACACCCCTCAGCCCCTCACCCTGCCCTCTCCCCAGAGGGGAGAGGGGTATAGGGTAAGAGTCACTTCGAACCGTCGTAGAGCTCGATCTTGGAGAGGGAGCGCTGGAAGCGGAGATACGCTTCCTTGGTGAGGCGCGGCGCCCAGGACCTCAAGATCTCGCGCGCGCCGTCGGCGTCACCCCACAGGAGGTCCACCGCCATCAGCGCGAGCTGTTTGGCCGGCTCCACGTAGGCCACCTTCGGATCGGCGATCGCGTAGTCGGCGCCGTGCCCGCTGCCGGAAGCGCCGCCCATATACGGATGAAGAGTCGGCATCACATGAGAGATATCACCCATGTCGGTCGAGCCGCTGCGGTGGCCCGACTCCGTGACCTGGTCGGCTCCGAGCAATGCGGCCGCGTTGGCCTTGAACCGCTGGGCCATGCCCATGTGGTTGAAGAGCGGGAGGTAACCCGGCAGCGTCTCGATCTCGACCTGGGCCCCGAGGGCGAGCGCACCGGCCTTCAGCGCGCGATCCACGCGCCGGTCGACGTCCAGGATGGCCTCGACGGTCTTGCCCCGCACGTAGGTCTCGATGCGGACCTCGCCCGGGATCACGTTCACCTGGCTGCCGCCATGGGTGATGATCGGGTCCACGCGAATCGAGTCCTCGTCGCGGAAGGTCTCCCGCAGGGCGTTGATCGCGGAGAGCCCGACGTTGGCGGCGTAGAGCGCGTTGACGCCCAGGTGCGGCGCGCCGCCCGCGTGCGAGGCGCGGCCGATGTAGCGGACCGTCTTCACGATGCAGCCGTTGTTGGAGGCGGCCACGCCGGCCTTCCTCATGTCCGGCTGCGACGTGGTGTGGATCATCATGGCGAGATCGACATCGTCGAAGTGCCCGAGGCGCAGCAGCTCCGGCTTGCCGCCCAGGAACTCGAGGCGGCCGGCCCGCGCCTGCTGGACCCGCCACTCCACGTCGCCGTACTCCTCGGCGGGCACCGCGAAGAAGACCACCCGTCCGGCCAGATGCTCGAAGGCGCGGGCTTCGAGCAGCCCCATCGCCGCCCCGAGCAGGCCGGCCATCTGGGCGTTGTGGCCGCAGGCGTGCGCCGCGCCCGTCTCCGGATCCGCGATCGGGTATCCGGCCACCACCAGACCGTCCAGCTCGCCGAGCAGCGCGAAGGTGGGGCCCTCCTTGGCGCCGGCCGCCTCCGCGCGCACGCCGGTGAGGGCGAGCCCGCTGCGGGGCTTCAGACCGATCTCTTTGAACGTCTCCTCGGCCAGGCGCGCGGTCTTGACCTCCTTGAAGCCGAGCTCCGGGTGGCGACGGATGCGCTCGCCGAGGGCGATGATGCGCTCGCTGTTCCGGTCGATGGCCGCGCAGATGGCCTGCTTGAGGCTCTCTTTGGTCGCCACGGGAACCTCCTATGAAAGGAAACGGCCGGGAAGAAACGTCGCGATCGACGCGGGCACTTCCCCGTCGACGATGCACCGGGTCAAGACGGCGGCCGTCACCGGCGCGAGCAGGATGCCGTTGCGAAAATGCCCGGTCGCCGCGAAGAGGCCGGCGACGTCCGGCCAGGGGCCGAGGACGGGCTGGCCGTCGGGTGCCCACGGTCTGAACCCGCACCAGGTGCGGGTGATGGGACGGCGGCCGGACTCGGGGACGAGCGCGACGGCTTCGGCGATGAGTTCGCCCAGGCCATCGGGCGTGACCGCGCGCGCGAAGCCGGCGTGCTCGACGGTCGCGCCGACGAGCAGCTCGCCGGAGGGCCGCGGCACCAGATAGATGTCGTCGCCGTGGATCACGTGGCTGAGAAGCGGTGGAACGTTGCTCACCGCCAGCATCTGGCCCCGCACCGGCCCCACCGGCAGCCGCGCGCCCAGGGAGGCGGCGAGCGCGCCCGACCAGGCGCCGGCCGCGAGCAGCACCGCGTCGGTCTCGAGCGCCTCTCCGTCCACGAGCACCCCACGGGCGCGACCGTGCTCGACCAGGATGCGCTCCACCTCTGCTCCGGTGCGGACCGTCACGCCCCGCGCGGCGGCGGCGAGGGCGTAGGCGGTGACCAGGCGCTGATTGTTGACCGAGTGATCGCCTCGCGCCAGGAGCGCCGCGCTCACGTCCTTCGAGAGCGCGGGCTCGAGCGACCGCAGCTCGCTCCCCTCCACCACCTCTAGGCCGAGCTCGCGGGCGAGCGGCCAGCCGCATCGCTCCCGCCCCGATTCGAGATCGCGCGAGCTCACGAGCGGATAGAGCGTCCCCGCGGTCATGTGCTCGACGTCCACGCCGGTCAGCTCTCGCAGCTCGGCGACCACGCCCGGGTAGAGGCGCCAGCTCTCGAGCGCGAGCCGGCGGAACGGATCGGGGTCCGGCGAGCCGCCGAGCGCGGTGAGGAGCCCCGCCGCCGCGCTCGAGGCCTCGCCGCCCGGAGTGCCGCGCTCGAGCACGGTAACCCGGCAGCCGCGCTTGGCCAGCTCGTGCGCGGCGGCGCAGCCGATGATGCCGCCGCCGATCACCGCCACCGAGGGCGCGGCCATCACGCCCTCCCCAGCGCGTCCAGGAAGGCCTTCGTCGCGTCGGCCGGACGCGGGGCGGCGTAGACCGCGCCGATCACCGCGACCCCCGCCGCGCCCGCGGCGAGCACCTCGGCAACCCGCTCGGGGGTGAGTCCACCCACCGCGAGGACCGGGCGAGACACCGCGCGCGCGACCGATTCGAGTGCGGCCAGACCTTGCGGGGGCCCGTAGCGGCGCTTCGACGGCGTGTCGTAGACAGGACCGAAGACCACGAAATCGGCGCCATGGTCCACCGCCTCCCGCGCTTCCGACGTCGAGTGCGCCGAGGCGCCGATGAGGAAGCCGGCCGGGGTGATCGCGCGCAGGGCGTCGACGGGCAGCGAGAGGTGGGTGCGCTGGACACCGTCGGCCCCGGCGGCCAGCGCCACATCGGCCCGGTCGTTGACCAGGAGCCGTGCCCCGTGGCGCCGCGTGCTCTCCCGCAGCCCCCCGGCCAGGGCCAGCAGCTCCCGCGCTTCGAGATCCTTCTCGCGGAGCTGCACGGCCCGGAGGCCCGCGCCCAGGCACTCCTCCACCACGTCGACCGGCGGGCGCGCCGCGGCGGCGCGGTCGGTGATGAGGTAGAGCGAGAAGCCTAGCTGGTCCACTCGGGCACGCCCTCCAGCGGGGAGGACGCGGTAGCGTAGAGCTTCTTGCCGATCCGCCCGGCCTTGAAGGCGAGCCGTCCGGCCTCGACGGCCAGCCGCATGGCGGTGGCCATGGCCACCGGGTCCTTGGCCGAGGCGATGGCGGTGTTCATCAGTACGCCGTCGCAGCCGAGCTCCATGGCGATCGCCGCATCCGAGGCCGTGCCCACGCCCGCGTCCACGATCACCGGCACCGTGACCGCCTCGAGGATCAGCTTGATGTTGTAGGGGTTGCGGATGCCGAGCCCCGAGCCGATCGGCGCTCCAAGGGGCATGACGGCGGCGGCCCCGGCGTCCTCCAGCTTCTTGGCCATCACCGGGTCGTCGTTGGTGTACGGCAGCACCGTGAAGCCCTCACGGGCCAGGGTGCGGGTGGCCTCGAGCAGGCCCAACACGTCCGGGAAGAGGGTGCGCGAGTCGCCGATGACCTCGAGCTTGACCAGGGTCCCGAGGCCCGCCTCGCGGGCCAGATAGCAGGTCCTGACCGCCTCGTCCGCGGAGTAGCAGCCGGCCGTGTTCGGCAGCAGCGTGTACTTCTTCGGATCGATGTAGTCGAGCAGCGACTCACCCTGCCCGGGCAGGCTCACCCGCCGCACCGCGACCGTGACGATCTCCGAGCCGGAGGCCTCGATGGCCTCCCGCATATTCTCGAACGACGGGTACTTTCCCGTGCCGACGATGAGACGCGACTTGAACTCTTTTCCACCCAGCCACAGTGACGTGTCGTACATGCTGACCTCCGTGACTTCTCTATCGATCCGCTCGGCTCGCCTTCGGCTGCGCCTCGCCCTCCGGCGCCTAGCCACCGCCCATGGGATGCACGATCTCGACCTTGTCGCCGGCCTGGAGCTTGGTCTCGGCGTAGAGGGAGCGCTGCGCGACTTCGCGATTCAGGGCCACCGCGGTGAACTCGCGGCGGACCTTGAGCCGCACCAAGAGGTCCTCGATACTGAGCCCGTCGGGGAGCTCCATCGGCTTGCCGTTGACGGTCACCGTCATGAAAAAACCGCACGCCTTTCCAGGAAAGGGTGCGGTCCAGTGATCGAGCCTCGCGTCGCGTTCCCTTCGCTGGAATTACCCAGTGCAGGTTCGAGGGGTCCCGGGCCGCACCCGGTTCTCAGGAAACCTCCCCCAGCGACGCGATCCGGATTATACCCCAGCGTCGAGCTGCTGCGCGAGCGCCTCCGGCTCCGTGACCGGGAGCTGACAGACATAGCGCCGGCACACATACGCGGTGGGACGCTCGTCCACCGTCCCCCGCTCGGCCAGCAGCGGCAGCCCGCTGGCTCCCGGGGTGCCCTCGGCGGCTCCCACCACCACGCGGTTCGGCTGGTAGCGTCCGAACACCGTGCCGAGCAGCGGCGCCATCCCCCGCTCCTCGCCGGGCCGCCACACCAGCGCCACCTCCGCCACCGGGCCCAGGTGGAAGTCGAGCGCGGAGAGGTAGCGGCCGAAGCCGGACGGGTACCGCTGCATGAGATCGGCCATCGGGCGGAGCGCCTTCAACGCGACGGCCTCGTAGCGCTCCTCCCCCAGCACCACCGCCAGGCGCAGCAGCCACTCGATGGTCACCGACGTCCCGCTCGGCACCGCGTTGTCGAAGATGTTCCGTGGCCTCACCACCAGGCTCTCCTGATCGCGGCCGGTGTCGAAGAAGGCCTCCCGCTCCTCGCTCCAGAAGAGCCGCAGGGCTTCCTCGGCGAGGCGCCGCGACTCGTCCAGCCACTTCCGGTCGAAGGTCGCCTCGTAGAGGGCGAGCAGCCCCGCGCCGACCATCGCGTGGTCCTCGAGGTAGCCGGTGATGCGGGCCTGGCCGTCCTTCCAGGAGCGGCGGAGCCGGCCGTCGCGGACCATCTGGGTGGCGAGGAACTCGGCGTTGCGGACGGCGGCGGCCAGATAGTCGGCGCGGCCCAACACCGCGGCCGCCTCCGCGAACGCGGCCAGCATGAGCCCGTTCCAGGAGGCGAGCACTTTGTCGTCGAGCCCCGGATGCACGCGCTTCTCCCGGGCCGCAACCAGGATGCCCCGGGCCTGAGCGACCGCGGCGGCCAGTTCCGACCTGCTCGTGCCCAGCGACTCGGCGACAATCGCGGGCTCGCGGGGCACGAACAGGATGCTGTGACCCTCGAAGTTCGGCCCGTCGTCCACGCCCCAGTAGGCGAGCGCGACGCGCGCGAGGGCGGGATCGCCCAGGGTGGCCCGGATCTCCTCGGGGGACCAGACGAAGAACTTGCCCTCGACGCCCTCGGAATCGGCGTCCTGGGCCGAGTAGAATCCGCCGGCGGGATGCGTCATCTCCCGCAGCGTGTAGTCGAGCGTCTCCTCGACTACAGATCGGTATTCACCATCGCCGGTGGCGAGCCAGCCGTGGAGATAGAGCGACGCGAGCTGGGCGTTGTCGTAGAGCATCTTCTCGAAGTGGGGCACCAGCCACTGGCCGTCCACCGAGTAGCGGTGGAAGCCACCCCCGAGCTGGTCGTAGATGCCGCCGCGGGCCATGCGCGTGAGCGTGCGGCGCAGCATCTCGAGCGCGCGGGCGTCGCCGGTACGCTTCCAGACGCGCAGGATCGCCTCCCACGTCATCGGCTGCGGGAACTTGGGCGCCTGGCCGAGGCCTCCGTCGCGCTCGTCGAACTCGGCGGCGAGACCGAGATAGGCCCGGGTCACCACGTCCTGACTCAAGAGTGTGGCAGACCGACTCAACCGCTCCGACTGCCCCATCGTCTCCACCAGCTGGCGACCGGCCTCGAGCACTTCGCCGCGGCGTCCGTGGTAGGCGTCGGCGATCGACTGGAGCAGGCGCGGGAAGGCGGGCATGCCGTGCCGGTCCACCGGCGGGAAGTAGGTACCGCCGTAGAACGGCACGCCGTCCGGGGTCATGAACACGGTCATCGGCCAGCCCCCGCGGCCGGTCATGGACTGCACGGCCTGCATGTAGATCTGGTCCACGTCCGGCCGCTCCTCGCGATCGACCTTGATCGACACGAAGAGCCGGTTCATGAGGGCGGCGATCTCGTCGTTCTCGAAGGACTCGCGCTCCATCACGTGGCACCAGTGGCAGGCGGAGTAGCCTACCGAGAGAAGCACTGGCTTGTCCTCGCGACGGGCATGGTCGAAGGCTGCCGCGCCCCAGGGATACCAGTCCACCGGGTTGTGGGCGTGCTGCAGCAGATAGGGGCTCGTCTCGGTGGCGAGCCGGTTGGCGGGACGGGCAGAGGACACGTGAGCGCGCCCGCTCAGGACGGCGTCACGAACGGCAGGGCGACCACCCGAGCCGGCTGCTCCCCGGTGCCGTCGACGACCCCGAGCGCGCTACCCGGCTCGAAGTGCTCGCGCCGCACGTAGCCCAGCGCGATCGGCCGGCCGAGGGCGATCGAGCGCACCGCCGAGGTCACGCGTCCGACCTCCTTACCCTCCGCGGTCAGGCGCGCGCCGGCGTCGGGCACGCGCTCGCCCTCCACCACGAGACCGCTCAGCGCTCGGTTGACGTGGCCGCGGTACTTCACGCGGGCGACGGTCTCCTGCCCGATGTAGCAGCCCTTCGTGTAGCTGACGAGCGACTCGAGGCGGGTCTCGGGAAGGATCACGGAGTCGTCGACGTCCTGGGGATACCAGGGCTGTCCCGCCTCGACCCGAAGCACGTCGAGCGTCTCCGCCTCCGCGACGACGGCCCCCGCCGACTCGAGGACGCTCCTCACCGCGGCCGCGTGCCCGGCGGAGACCCAGCAGTGGAATCCCGGGGCGGGTCCCTCGGCGCGATTGATGACACGTACCGGCGCGCCGTCCAGCGAAACCTCGGCGTGTCCGTAGGGGGGCAGGTCGAGGGTCGCGCCGGCCAGGCGCTCGACGAGAGGGCGCGCGCCCGGTCCCTGCAGCGACACGATCGCGAAGGCCTCGTCGGCCGCCTCGAAGTAGGCCTTCTCCGAGATGAGATAGCGGTCCAGGGTCTGGAGTGTCTTCTCGGTCAGGCTGGCCGGCAGCTCGAGCAGCACCCGGTCCGCCGTCGCGTAGACCGCGAGCAGCGCCATCACCTTGCCGTGCGCGTCGAGAAAGGCCGCGGCGACGCCCTGGCCGGGGCCGAGGCCCTTGACGTCGTTGGTGAGCATGCCCTGCAGGAAGGTCTGGCGGTCGCGGCCGGTCACGGTCACCTTCCCCAGCGACGACCGCTCGAACAAGGCCACCCCCTCGCGGGCGGCGCGGTACTGGCGGGTGATGTCGTCGGGCATAGCTCATTGTTGACGTGGTCGCGGCGCCTGTCAACTTGCGGGACCAGAACGACTCGTACACAATGGCCGCCGTGCCGCCCACCACGCTGCCCGACCGCGCCGCGCGCTCGCGCTTCCGCCGCCGCCTCCTCGCCTGGTACCGGCGCCACCGCCGCGATCTGCCCTGGCGGCGCACCGACGATCCGTACCGCATCCTGGTCTCGGAGATCATGCTCCAGCAGACTCAGGTGGAGCGGGTCGTACCGAAGTATCACGAGTTCCTCGATCGCTACCCGACGCTCGAAGCCCTCGCCGGCTCGGCCCCCGAGGAGGTCAAGCGCCTGTGGTATCCGCTCGGCTACAACATCCGGCCGCTCAACCTGCACGGCATCGCGTGCGAGGCCGTCGCCAGCTACGGTGGCCGGCTTCCCGACGACGGAGCGGCCCTCCGGGGGATGCGCGGCATCGGCCGCTACACCGCCGGGGCCCTGCTCTGCTTCGCCTACGGCCGCCCCGTGCCCATCGTCGACACGAACGTCCGCCGCGTGCTCGGCCGCGTCTTCCTCGGGCGGCGCCGCCTCGGGCGGCTCCGGGGCCAGAAGGCGATGTGGGACCTGGCGGGCGCGCTGGTGCCTCCCCGCAGGGCCTACGACTACAACCAGGCGCTGATGGATTTCGGGGCCACCTGGTGCACCGCGCGCGCCCCCCGCTGCCCGCCCTGCCCCATGAAGCGCTTCTGCGCGACCTATCGCGCCACGTCGGATCGGCAGGCAAGGGCCGATGGCCACGCTCGACGGTAAGGTCGCGATCGTCGCGGGAGGCGGCACCGGAATCGGCCGCGCCATCTCCCGGCTCTTCGCCCGGGAAGGCGCTCGCGTGGCGGTGTTCGGTCGCCGCCCCGAGCCGCTGCGCGAGGTCGCGGAGGCGATCGCGGCCGACGGCGGGACGGCCCGCACCGTCGCGGGCGACGTGGGCGTGGAAAGCGACGTGGCCCGTCTGATCGCCGAGACTCGCCGCGAGCTGGGCGGCATCGACGTGCTGGTGAACTCGGCGGCGGTGCGGCTCCGCTCGCCCCTCGTCGATATCCCGGCCGCCGACTTCGCCGAGGTGCTGCGCATCAACCTGGTGGGGGCCTTCGTCTTGACCAAGCTGGCGGCCGGGCCGATGCGCGAGCGGGGCGGAGGCTCCATCATCCACATCGGCTCGGCGCTCGGCAGCGTGGCCGCGCCCGACTTCTCTCCCTATGTCGCCTCCAAGGGAGGCCTCAACGCGCTGGCCCGCGCCGCCGCGGTCGAGCTGGTTCAGGACGAGATCCGGGTCAACGTGGTCGCGCCCGGGACGATCGACACGCCCATCGGCCAAGGTGTGCCCGAGTTCCGCCGCCACCTGCTGAAGCATCGCATCCCCATCGGCCGCGCGGGCCACGTCGACGACATCGCCTCCGCCTGCCTCTACCTCGCTTCCGATGCCGCCCGGTACGTCACCGGCTCCATCCTCGCGGTCGACGGCGGGTGGACGGCTTCGTGAGCGATCCTCAGCGGGGGGAGGGTAGAACAGTAGAGGTGGTGGCGGCGGTGATCGAGCGCGAGGGCCGGATTCTGATCGCGCGACGGCCGGCCGCGCTTCACATGGGCGGCCTCTGGGAATTTCCGGGCGGCAAGCAGAAGCCGGACGAGAGCGCGCGGCATGCGCTCGAGCGGGAGATCAGGGAGGAGCTGGGCGTCGGCCTCACGGTGGGCCCGCTGCTCGAGACGGTGGACTGGACCTACCCGGAGAAGCGCGTCCGGCTTTCTTTTTTCCATTGCGCGATCGAGGGCGAGCCGCAGGCGCTCGAAGGCCAGGAGATCGCCTGGGTGGCCCCGCCCGATCTGCCGCGCTACGATTTCCCGCCCGCCGACGCGGCGCTCGTGGAGCGCCTCAGTCGCGGCTGACCGCGCGCGCCCGCCGGGCGCTCCAGAGCACGATGCCCGCGTAGAGAGCGAGGCCCAGCGTCTGGAGGAGGCCCGTCCGCACGACCAGCAGAGCGGCGGCGATCAGGCAGAGCCCGCGCAGCCGGCCGGAGAGCGGGCCCGCCGCGTGGCCGACCACCGAGGACGCGAGCGCCACCGCCGAGACGGCGGCGAGCGCCGACATCAAGATGACCTGCGACCAGTCCCCCTTGAGCAGCAGCTCCCCGTGGTACACGAAGGCGAAGGGCACGAGGAAGCCCGCGACGCCCAGCCGGAAGGCCTCGATGCCGGTGGCGAACATGTCGGCGCCCGCGATGTTGGCGGCCGCGAAGGCGGTCACCGCATCGGGCGGCGTCAGGTCGGAAAGGACCGTGTAGTAGAAGACGAAGAGGTGCGCGGCGAGGAGGCTCACCCCGAGATTGCCCATGGCGGCCGCGCCCACCGTCACCGCGATGACGTAGGCCGCGGTGGTCGGGATGCCGGTGCCGAGCACCGACACCACGAGGAAGATCAGGATCATGGCCACCAGCAGGATGCCCCCCGCGATCTGCACGACCACGCCGCTGAAGGCCAGCGCGGCGCCGGTCCGGGTGAGCACGCCGACGATCATCCCGGAGCCGGCGAGCGCGACCGCGATGGTGGCGGCCGAGAACGAAGCCTCGGTGAGCGCCTCCCAGCACCGGCGAGGCGTCATCCACGTCCGCCGGTCGAGGAACGACAGGACGAACGTGACCACGATGGTGTAGAACGCGGCCCCGGTCGGCGAGTAACCCTGGGCCAGGAGATACACGATGAGGGCGAACGGAATGACGAAGTAGCCGCGCCGCCGGACCGGCTTCCAGGACGGCAGCTCCGAGCGGGGCACCGGCCGTATCCCGTAGCGCAGGGCCAGGAAGTGCACCATGGCCAGGAGGCCCACGTAGTACAGGATGGCGGGAATCGCGGCCGCCTTGATGATCTCGAAGTACGAGATGCCGGTAACCTCCGACATGATGAACACGCCCGCGCCCATCACCGGGGGCATGATCTGGCCGCCGGTGCCCGCGATCGCCTCGATGGCGGCCGCGTTCTTCGCGGTGTAGCCGCCCTTCTTCATGAGGGGGATGGTGAAGGAGCCGGTGGCGTAGACGTTGGCCACCGTGGAGCCCGAGATGGTGCCGAAGAGGGCGGAGGCGATCACCGCGATCTTGGCGGGGCCTCCCCGCGCCCATCCGGCCAGCCGCACCGCCAGGTCGATCACGAACTCGCCGACGCCAGCCTTCATCATCACCGCCGCGAAGAGCACGTAGATGAACAGGATGTTGGAGGAGATGCCGGTGAGAAAGCCGTACATTCCCTCGTCGCCCGCCAGGTAGACGAACTCGACCATCCGGGGGAACGAGTAGCCCTTGAAGTTGAACAGGCCGGGAATCCACTGGCTCGTCCCGAGGTAGACGAGGGAGAGCGAGATGGTGAACGCCATCCAGGGCGAGAGCGAGCGGCGGCAGGCTTCGATGACGAGCAGGACCATGATGGAGCCGATCATCACCTCGGCGGGGAGCACCGGCGAGGCGCCCTCCCAGCGGTGGTTGAGTCGGTCGGCGTCCCAGATCAGGTACAGGCTGGCCGCCGCGGAGAGGGCCGCCCACAGCCAGTCGAACAGGCTCGGCCGGGTACGCGGTGAGCGCACGCCGAATGGAAAGGTGATGAAGACAAGGGGCACGAGGAACAGCAGGTGCAGCGAGCGCTGGAGGCGGGGCTCGAGGATGCCGTAGCCCGCCGTGTAGAGATGAAACAAGGCGGCCGCCGCCGCGTACAGGCCGGCCGCCCAGTAGACCCATCCTTCGAGCTTTCTGATTCCTAACCCCGACGCGTCAGGCGCGCGCGGCCCGGTCAGGCTACTTCAGCCAGCCCTTCTCCCGGTAGTAGCGCTCGGCGCCCGGATGCAGCGCGACGCCGAGGAAGAGGTGGCCCTTGGAGGGATCGTAGTCGGCGAGGCTGCCGTGAATCTTCCGCACCCGGTCGACGTTCTCGTTGAGCGCCTTGGTGATCGAATAGGCGAGATCGTTCTGCATCCCGCTCGACACGGTGATGGTGGTGCCCATGGTCGCCGAGACCACCGGCTCGTTGCCGTTGGCCGCCTTGGGATACGTCCCGGGCGGGATCACGCCCTCGCCCAGCCCGAACTTGCCGAGGTGCTGGAGCAGCGGCTTCGGGAAGGCCATCAGCTTGAGGTCCCGGCCCACCGACGCCTCGGTGATGGAGGCGCCCGGCAGCGCCAGGAAGGTGAAGGTCCCGTCCACGTTGCGGTCCTTGAAGGCGCCGGCCTGTTCCGAGTAGGAGCCGCGGAAGAACTTCGTCCCCGCCGCTTCCCACGTCTTGTAGCAGTCGGCCGTCTTGCCCAGCGGGCAGTAGCCGTAGAACTCCATGACCTTCTCGAACACCCAGACGTCGGAGGAGCCGGGCTTCGAGATGGCGAGGCGGATCGCCTTCTTCCCCTTGAAGATCTCCTCCATCGTCATCTTGGCGAAGGGCGAGTCGGCGGCCACGTAGAAGTGGAAGGTGTTGAGGCTCATGTTGCCGGCGAGCGCCCGGAGCTTCTCCATCTTCTGCCCCGGATACGGGTCCTCGCCGCGGACCGCAGCGCCCAGCAGCGGCGGCAGCCCCATGCCCAGATCAGCCTCGCCCTTGTCGACCAGCACCGGGTTCTGCGTGCCACCCCCCGGGATGACCTTGATGTTGAGCCCGGCCTTCTCGCGCAGCAGCTCCGCCATGCCGCCCGAGATCGCGTACCAGCCGCCGCCGACCGCGCCGGCGGTCCAGGTCAGTGATTGCTGGGCGGTGGCGCCACCGGCCATCGCCACCACGAGGGCGAGAGTGATCACCGCGAGCCCAAAATGCTTCCGCATCGGTCCGGCCTCCTGTCAGATCGCTCAGCGCATGTTGGCTTCGGCGCGCGGTCGCACGGCGAAGCGGTTCAGGGATGCCTCAATATCCACGCGGTCGCCGCGACCGTCAAGCCCGGTCCACGAGGCTCAGGCGGGGCGCGGCGGCAGGCCGTGGCGCACCGCCTCGTGCACCATGCGGACCAGTGTGGTGATGTCGAAGACGGGCAGGCCGGTGGCGGCCTGGATGTCGGCCCGATAGGGCGGCATGTTCGTGCACTCGAGCACGACGGCGCCGATCTCGGGGTGCTCGGCCACCATCCGCCTCGCCACCGTGAGGTGCTCCTGGCGGGCCGTCTCCACGTCGAGGGTCAGGAGATCGTCGAGCAGGACGCGGGTGAACTCTTTCTCGGTCTCGAGCCCCGCGACCACGATCGGCGCGTCCGGCGGGATGCCCGCCCCCGCCATGTGCTCGGCGTGAAGCGCGGTGGCGTTCACCGTGAGGACCCCGACCGCACGCCCGGGCGGGAGCATCCGCTGGACCAGCGGCACCAGCATGAGGCTCGAGGTGAACACGGGAATGGAGACCGCCGCCGCCAGCTCGGCCTGGAACTTGGCCAGGAAGCCGCAGTTGGTGGTGACGGCGCGGACGCCTTCGCGCTCGAGGAAGCGGGCGCCCTCCACGAACGCCGGCAGCAGCTCCTGCTGCCCCTGCCGCACCACCCGGTCGGGCGACGCACCCGCGACACGGTGATAGCGCACCGGAAAATCGAAGGTGGCCGCGTTCCCCATATCCCCCGGGATGCGCGGAAACTGCGTATCGAGCATCAAAATGCCGACGGAGAAGCCGTAGATGTTGATTCCGCCCTGCACGCGCATGCTAGCGGGCCGCCCGGGTGACCGCCGGGGGCCAGGGCTGCAGGGGGTGGTGGGTGGGTCGGGTGACCCGTTCCTGCCAAGCCAACCGAGGACGACAACAGCCCGGATTGGGAACTCCTGAGCGGGACGCCGGAGAAAAGCGCATCGTGGTCAGAGACCCACCCACCACCCCCTGCAGCCCTGGCCCCCGGCGCCTCGCGCGTTTCCCGTATGTGGCGGGCATCGTCAGTTGAGCTGGGCGAGCTTCTGGCGGACGCGGCGGAGCTGGCCGCGGACCTGCTCATGGTCGGCCGCCTCGGGGAACTCGGTCAGATAGCGCTCCCAGTCCGCCACGCCGCGCTCGAGGCGTCCCATGTTGCTCCAGGCCGCGCCCCGGTCGCGCCGCTCCCCGGCCGCGGCGGGATTCAGGGCCAGCATGCGATCGATCACCCGTACCACCTTGGGCCACGCTTCCTGGCGCCAGTAGACCCCCTTGAGGTTGGCCAGCATCCGAGTCAGGAACTGGCGGTTGTCCACCGGCGTGAAGTGTTCGGGCTGGAGCCGGACCGCTCGCCCCAGCGACTGCCGCACGACCTGACCACAGGCCTCCACGGTCAGCACCGCTCCCCGGTTGAAGGGATCGAGCAGCACCTGCTCACCCGCGATGCGCGCCCCGGTGATGAAGTGCCCCGGAAGCCCGATCCCCTCCATCTGGAGCCCGAGCCTCTGCCCCACCTCGATGAAGACCAGGGACAGGGTGATCGGGATGCCGAGCCGGCGGTCCAGGACTTCGTTCAGGTGGCTGTTGCGGGGATCGAAGTAGTCCGAGCGGTCGCCCGCGAAACCCAGCTCCTCGAACAGGAACTCCCGCAGCCGGTGCAAACGCGAGAGGGCGTCGGCCGCGCGTCGGGCCGCCAGCGCGGTGTCGGCCAGGTCGTCAAGGCAGGCGAGGTATCGGTCCACGTCGAGCCCGGGCTGCTCGGCGGCCGCGATCAGGAGGGCGGCGCGCGCCAGTCGGATCTCGCCGTCGGGGCCTCCCACTGCGGCGGAGAACTCGGCCAGCGACGGATCGGGATCCATCAACAGCCGGGCGCGTGGTGGATGCCGGCGGTCCGCAGCGCGGCGCCTTGCAGCTCTTCGGCCAGGGCGAGCGTGCGCGCGGCGGCGCGGCGCGCCGCGTCCTGCGCCTCCGGGGTCGTGGCCAGCTTCAGCAGCAGCGAGCGGCCGAGCTGGTGGTGGAAGCGCTCGTCCGGTTCGATGACGTCGCGGTAGAGCGTGGCGGTGATCCGATCGCCCGCGCGGTCGCAGAACTCGATGAACTGGCGGTTCTTCACCACCGCGATCGCCTCCCGGGTGAACTGGCCGGCGGCCACCCGCTCCACGGTGGTCTCGAGGGAGTCGAGGTACTTGAAGAGCGGGCCGAAGCCCTGGGCGAGCGGATCGAAGCCGCGGGCGTCGAAACCCAGCTCCGCGAGCCGGTCGGCGATCATGCGGTAGTGCTTGGCCTCGTCCCCGGCCTGCCGGGCGAAGGCCATCTTGACCTCGGCGTCGGGGGTGGCGACGAGCCAGCGCGCCGCGATCTCGGTGGCCTCGATCTCGTTCTTCAGCGCCACCTTCAGCAGATTGGTGATGTTCAGCGCGCCCGAGACCTCGGGCTTGAGGGTCGCGTCCGGCTCGAGCCGCCGGAGCACCGCCTGGTTGACCTCGTCGAGCTGGGCGACGAACTCGGCGGAGGTCATGCCGCGAGGCCGTGCTGCAGGAGCGCGGGCAGCTCCTCGGTCAGCGTCTCCTTGGTCACGACGCGGCGACAGCGGGAGTGGAGCGGCTGGGTGGAGCGGGCCAACGCGTGGGTGGTGAAGCCCAGCACCGGCAGCGCGGGCGCGGCCGCGAGGGCGCCGAAGATGGCGTCGTAGTCCCAACCGTTGGTGGTGAGGTCCACGATCGCCAGTGCCGGAGCCTCCTCGCTCAAGGCCGCCGCGATCTCCTCGGGAGTCCGGGCGAAGGTGAGCGGCGTGCCGACCAGCCGGGCGGTCTCCCGGATGCGGGCCACGAAGAAGAGATCCCGGACGACGGCGACGACCTTCATCGCCCGTCTGCCCTCAGTCGTCCTGCTCCTGGACGCCCAGCCAGTACTTGTTCCACTCGGCCAGATGCGTGAGGGTCGACAGGTCCCGCATGCGATCGAGGTAGACCACGCCATTCAGATGATCGGTCTCGTGTTGGATGACCCGCGCGAAGAACTCCTTGGCCACCACATCGACGCGCCCGCCCTCCCGGTCGTGGGCCTCGAGCCGCACGCTCCCGAAGCGCGGCACCACGCCGCGCATGTCGGGGACGGAGAGGCAACCCTCCCAGCCATCCTCCATCTCCTCGGTCAGCGGGGTCACCACCGGGTTGATGAGCACGGTGAGCGGGATGGCCGGCGCCTCCGGATAGCGCGGGTTGCCGAGGACCTCGATCACGCAGATCTGCTTGAGCACGTGCACCTGGGTCGCGGCCAGCCCGGCCCCGCTGTACTCGCGCATGGTCTCCACCATGTCGTCGATCAGCCGCTGCGTCTCGGTCGAGCGGATCTCGCCCAGCGATACCGGCCCCGCGACTTTCCGAAGCATGGGGTGTCCCAGGCGGGCGACCTTCAGGATGGCCATGCCGATCTCCTCTCGCCGTCGAATTGTAACACAGCCGCTCAGGTGCCCTCGAGCGAGCGGCCGCGGCCGGTACCGATCGAGGATCTTCGTACCGGTGATGAGATCGGCCATGCCCGCCAGTGGGATCTGCTGCTTCACCGCTCGGACGTCGTGCCACGGCTCCTCCTCGGGTTCCCTCGGGATCACGGTGGGCGAGGCGCGCGAAATCGGCGCGCGAGCGTCCCGACGTGAGCGAGGCCTCCTGTACGCGGCCCGATATCGAGGTCTAGCGCTCGTTCTCCAGATAGATCGTGGCGTTCCGTCTCAGTCCTGAAGGCTTGGCTCGAAGCAGGGCGGTGCCCTGGAAGCGGCCCCGGATGGTCTCGTCGTCCATCCGGGAGAGGGCTTCGGCTCCGGGGTAGACGCCGCGGGGATGCAGGGCAGCCTCCCCCGTCACGGGTGCCTTGCGATTCCAGGGGCAGACGTCTTGGCAGACGTCACAGCCGAACTGCCAGCCCGCCATCCCCGCGTGCAGCGCGGGATCGATCTCGCCACGGTGCTCGATAGTGAGATAGGACACGCACCGCCGCGCATCGAGCACGTAGGGCGCGACGAAGGCGCCGGTCGGGCAGGCGTCGAGGCAGGCGCGGCAGCACCCGCAGCGGTCGGCGAGCGGCGCATCAGGGGCCAGGTCGGCGGTGGTCAGGAGCACGCCGATGAAGAACCACGAACCGAGGCGCGGGTGGAGCAGCATGGTGTTCTTGCCGATCCAGCCGAGCCCCGCCCGCGCGGCCAGGTCGCGCTCGAGCACCGGGCCCGTGTCCACATAGCCGCGGCTCCGCGCGCCGGCCGCTTCCGCCAGGTGAGAGGCGAGCCGCTCGAGTCGCGGGCCGATCACGTCGTGATAGTCGCGTCCCCAGGCGTAGCGAGCCACCGGCCGCCAGGAGGGATCCACCGGCTCCCCCTGGTGATAGTTGAGGGCCACGCACACCACGGAGCGGGCGCCGGGCAGGACCCGCCGAGGATCCAGGCGCTCGTCGAGCCGCCGCTCCAGATAGCCCATGGTCCCGGCGTGGCCGGCTCCGACCCAGCGCCGGAAGTCCGGCCCGTGTTCGGGCGGGTCGGCGGGGCCCACCGCGACGAGGTCGAAGCCCAGCTCGAGAGCCAGGGCCTTCACGGATCCGGCAAGCGTCGCCGCCGCGAGGGTCACGCACCACCCAACGAGCACCGGCGATCCACGGTTACAGCAGGCTCGTCCCGCTCAGGTGAGCGGGCGGATGATCTCCCAGCAGCCTCATGACGGTGGGCACGACATCGAACGTCGACCGGACGCCTCCCGGCTCGAGACCCGGCGCTGCGACATAGGCTATCCCGTCTGGCCCGGTATGCCCGCCGGTGCGGCGGAGCGCCACCGGCCCGATCAGCCGCAGACGCAGGGTGACTTCCAGGCCGTCGAGGCCTATGGCCAGCACTCGTGGATGCGCCTTCGATCGATGATCCTCCGAGCATCGAGTCTATCGCAATCGAGGTGGGGCCCGAGTTCACGTTTGCAGCCCCCGGACGGGACGGCGTTCCGACCTTCGTCCAGATCGGCTAGCATGGCAGGGGCCCAACGCCCGGCGGGAGATCGAGCGCGTGACGACGGTGGAGCTGAACCTCTCGCTTCGTTGTCGACAACAACAGCACCGTTCCGTCTGGCGCTTGACGGCGCCGGAGTGCCGGTCTAGAGTGCGCTGTGCCATCAGCTCCTGGGTCGGTCGGCGTCCGAGCCGGCGAGGCTCCGTCACGGAGACGGGGCCACGGCCGTGGCGACCGGCGCTGGAGGGCGTTGGCTATCCCGGTCCTCGTCGAGCGGCCGCGGGTCGCGGCCAACCTGGACGACCTGACTAACACCAGGAGATACGCGTTCGACAGCGACGCCACCGGCGGGCTCCCCGCCGACCTGGTCGGCGGGTTGCCGCATCGGTGGGAACTGGCATGAATTCGGTGATCCTCCAACTCGCCCGTCGCCTCATCCCCGGCTGGGCGAAGCGCCGCTTCGCGCCGAGAGGGCTGGACGGCCTACGCCTGAGCCCCCCAGTGGGCTGGGTGCGCTTCGGGAGCCTCCGCCGGCTCGAGCCGATCAGCCGTAACTGGGGCGCCGACCGGGGCCGGGCGATCGATCGGTTCTACATCCAGCGTTTCCTCGAGCAGCACAAGCAAGACGTCCGCGGCCGCGTGCTCGAAATCGGCGACGATGCGTATACCAGGCGCTTCGGCGAGGGCCGTGTCACGCACAGCGACGTGCTGCACATCTCGGCCCTGCCGCAGGCGACGATCGTAGGCGACTTGGCCGACATGCCGCATGTCCCCGATGACACGTTCGACTGCCTGATCGTCACCCAGACGCTTCAGCTCATCTACGATTTCCGCGCCGCCGTCCGCACCTGCCACCGCGTGCTCAAACCCGGCGGCGTGGTGCTGGCGACGGTGCCGGGCATCACGCCGATCTGCCACAGCGACCGGTGGGGCGAGGTCTGGCAGTACAGCTTCACGAAGCTTTCGGCCCGCACGATGTTCGAGGAGGTGTTCCCGAAGGCCGCAGTGGAGGTCGAGTCGCACGGCAACGTGCTGGCGTCGATCGGGTTTCTGCACGGGCTGGCGATGAAGGAGCTGACCACGGCCGAGCTGGAGCACCACGACCGCGATTACCAGTTGAACATCACGATCCGCGCCGTAAAGGAAGGCGCGCGACCGGCGGGGGAGGTTGGCGTGTGAAGGACGTCCCGGCCGATGACGCTTCGCCTCACCGGGCGGGCGGCACCTCACGTGGCCGTCGCGCCTTCACGAGCAGGTGGCTGCGGGTCAGGGTGCGCCCGCCCGACTCGAGGAAGGCGAGGTAGCGGAACCAGCGGCCGTCGGCCTTCCAGCGCTCCTCGAGCCCCAGCGCGGCCGCCAGCCCCTCCTCGACCGAGGTGAAGCGCTGGACCTCCCGCTCCACCTCGAGGACCTCGACCCGGAACCCCTGCCCTTCGAGCACGCCGCGCATGCGCGCCTCGTCGTAGGCGAAGCGGGAGACCTTGCCGGTCTCCTCCCACTGATCCACGTGGAAGGCGACCATGGCGAGACACGCGCCTGGCCGCAGCGCCGCCGAAGCCCGCTCGATGATGGCGTCGGAGGCGCAGAGATGAGCCGTGACCAGGTCCGGAGACCAGGGGTCGTAGGACCGGCTCTCGACGTCGGCCTCATGGAACTCCACGTTCGACAGGCCGGTCACCGACGCACGGCGCCTTGCCTCCTGGATCAGCGTGGCGTCGCGGTCGACGCCGACCACCCACGAGGCGGCCGGCGCGAGGGCCAGGGCCAGGCGCCCGGCGCCGCAGCCCACATCGAGGACCCGGCTCCGGCCGAGCGGCTCCTGGGCGAGCAGGTCGAGAAAGCGGGCGCTCACACCGGGGGCCGCGAGCAAGCTCGGCATGGGAAGCGCTCGGCTACTCGGCCTTGAAGTACTTGGCCTCCGGGTGGTGGAAGACCAGCGCGGAGACGGACGCCTCGGGGTCCATCATGAAGCCCTCGGTCAAGCCCAGACCGATCTGCTCGGGCTGCAGGAGGTCGAACAGGATGCGCTGGTCGGCCAGGTTCGGGCAGGCCGGATAGCCGAAGGACACGCGGATGCCGCGGTAGCGGGCCTTCAGCTTGTCCGAGAGCGCGAGGCCGGGCTCGTCCGGGAAGCCCCACTGGGTGCGCAGACGCGCGTGGAGCATCTCGCCGAAGGCCTCCGCGGACTCGATGGCCAGCGCCTGGAGCGCGTGCGAGCGGAGATACTGGCCCTCGTTCTTCCAGCGCTCGGCCAGCTCCCGCACCCCCGCGCCACAGGTGACCGCGAAGAGGGCGACGTAGTCCCGCTCGCCGCTCCCCTGCTCGCGCACGTAGTCGGCGAGGCAGAGACGCTCGCCGCCCGGCTGGCGCGGGAAGCGGAAGCGCGCGATCTCCCGGCTCCCGTCCACGAGCAGCAAGTCGTCTCTTGCCGAGCACGCCTCATAGAAGCGGTACAGGCCGCTCGCGTGGAGGAGGCGCTGCTCGACGGCCAGGCGCTCGAGCTGCTCCACCGCCTCGTTGATCTCCACCACCTTCGGGTCGCGCTGCTCGAGCAGCCGCGACACCGAACCCTTCACGCCCAGGTGCTTGCCCAGCAGCATCTGGAGGTTGAGATACGGGAAGACGTGGGTCAGCGGCACGTCGCGCAGGACGTGGAGCTCCAGGTCCGGCGGCGTGGGCACCGGCACCGAGCGCGATACCGCGGAGCGGCTCGGCGCGGCCACCGAGGTCGGCGCGGCCGGCGCGTCAACCCGGTCGCCGCCCGCGCGCAGCGCCTCCTGCTCGGCCCGCAGCCGCTCCACAAGCGCGTCGTGCGTGGTGGCGCTGAAGAGACGGTTGGCGAGGTCGAGGCCGTCCATCGCGTCCTTGGCGTAGAGGGTGAGCCCGCCGTACTCCCGGGCGATCCGGGTCGCGGTGAACTTGCGGGTCAGCGCGGCCCCACCCACGAAGAGTGGGATCTCGACGCCGGCCGCGCGCAGGTCCTGGGCGGTGATCACCATCTGCTGGGCCGACTTCACCAGGAGACCGGAGAGGCCGATCGCGTCGGGCTTGTGGCTGTGGCATGCGGCGATCAGGTCCTCGGGCGGTACCTTGATGCCGAGGTTCACGATCCGGTAGCCGTTGTTCTTGAGGATGATCTCGACCAGGTTCTTGCCGATGTCGTGGACGTCGCCCTTCACGGTGGCGAGTACGATCGTCCCGCGCGCCGCGCTCTCGTCCTTGTCCATGAACTGCTCGAGGTAGGCCACCGACGCCTTCATGGCCTCCGCCGACTGCAGCACCTCGGCCACGATGAGCTGGTTGTCGTTGAAGAGCCGGCCCACCTCTTCCATCCCCCTCATCAGCGGGCCGTTGACGATGTCGAGGGCGCTCGCCTCCTTGAGCTTGATCGCGAGATCGTCGAGGAGCCCCTCCTTCGTGCCCTCCACGATGTAGCGGGCCAGGCGGGCATCAAGGGGAAGGCGGGCCCCGGTGTCCTTCGCGGCCTTGGTGCGGCCGCGGAAATGCGCGGCGAAGGCGGCGACCGGGTCGCTGCCCCGCCAGTAGATCAGGTCCTCGGCGAGCTTCCGCTCCTCCTCGGGGATGGAGGCGTAGCGCTCGAGCCGCTCGCTGTTGACGATCGCGTAGTCGAGCCCGGCCTTGGTGCACTCGTAGAGGAAGACCGCGTTGAGAACCTCGCGGCCGGCCGTCGGCAGGCCGAAGGAGACGTTGGAGATGCCCAGGATCGTCTTGCAGCGCGGGAAGCGCGCCTTGATGGCCCGCACCCCCTCGATGGTCTCCACCGCCGAGCCCACGTAGTTGGCGTCACCGGTGCCCACCGGGAAGACCAGCGGGTCGAAGATCAGGTCCCGCTCGGGGAGGCCGTACTTGCCGGTGAGCAGCTCGTGGGACCGCTCCGCGATGGCGAGCTTGCGCTGGCGGCTCACCGCCATGCCCTGCTGCTTGTCCTCGTCGATGCAGCCCACGACCACCGCGCCGCCGTAGGTGCGGAGCAGCGGCACCACGCGCTCGAACCGCTCCTCCCCGTCTTCGAGGTTGATCGAGTTCACCAGCGCCTTGCCCTGGCACTTCTTGAGCGCCAGCTCCAGCACCCGCGCGTCCGTGGAGTCGATCATGAGCGGCGCCTTGACCTTGCGCGTGACGAAGTCCATGAAGCGGTCCACGTCGGCGGCCTCGTCGCGGTCCGGGTTGGCCAGGCAGACGTCCAGCACCTGCGCGCCGCCCTTGACCTGGGCCCGGCCGATCTCGGAGGCCTCCTCGAACTTCTCCTCGACGATCAGCTCCTTGAAGCGGCGGGAGCCGATGACGTTGGTGCGCTCGCCCACGATGACCGGGCGCAGGTCCTCGCTCGGGTAGACCGGCTCGATGCCGCTCACCGCGGGCGCCCGGTCCGCCGCCGGCGTCCTTGGCGCGCGTCCCGCCACGAGCCGCGCCAGCTCGCGGGTGTGGGCCGGAGTGGTCCCGCAGCAGCCGCCCACCGCGTTGACCCAGCCCTCCTCCACGAAGCGGCGCATCTTGTGGGCCAGGCTCTCCGCGGTCTCCTCGTAGTGGCCGTGCTCGTCGGGCAGCCCCGCGTTCGGGTACACGGTCACGAAGCACGTCGCGATCTCCGAGAGGGTGCGCAGGTGATCGGTCATGAACTCGGGGCCAGTCGCGCAGTTGAGCCCGATGGAGAAGAGGTCCAGGTGCTCGAGCGAAGCGTAGAGCGCGTCCACGCCCTGCCCGGCCAGCATGGTGCCCATGGGCTCCACGGTCCCGCTGATCATGAGAGGCAGATCGACCCCGGCCTCGGCCATGGCCTGCCTGGTCCCGATGGCCGCCGCCTTCACGTTCAGCGTGTCCTGGCAGGTCTCGAGGAGGAGCGCGTCCACGTTCCCCTCGATGAGGGCGCGCGCCTGGCGGTAGTAGCCGTCTCGGACCTCTTCGAAGGTCACGTTTGCGGTGACGCTGATCGTGCGCGTCCCCGGCCCCATCGCGCCGATCGCAAACCGGGGCCGGTCCGGTGTGGACGCGCGGTCGGCCGCGGCCCGGCACAGCCGCGCGGCGGCCAGCGTGATGTCGTGGCAGCGCTCCGCCAGGCCATATTCGGCAAGGACATAGGGAGCACAACCGAAGGTATTGGTCGAGACGATATCCGCGCCCGCCTCGAGATAGGCCGCGTGGATGTCCAGGATGACGTCGGGGCGCGTGAGGTTGAGGTGCTCGTTGCAGCCCTCGTACCGTGCCCCGCCGAAGTCGTCGGCGGTGAGGCCGCGCGCCTGGATCATCGTGCCCATCGCGCCGTCGAGCACCAGGATGCGACGCCGGAGCTCGGTGGCCAGTAGCGCGGAGCGCTCGGGCAGAGTCATGCCGATATCTTAGCATCCGGACACGCCCGGCCCGGCGGCCGGTCAGCGACGCTTCTTGCGCTCCCGGACGTCGACGGCGCCGGCCCGGCGCCGCGGATCCTCGCCCCGGGGGAAGATCTGCGCCTTCTGGACCTTCTGCGTCCCGGTGGTCGGCAGGCTCTCGACGAAGAGCACCCAGCCCGGGGCCTTGAAGTAGGCGAGCCGCTCGAGACAGAAGTCGCAGAGGCGCTCGGCCAGTGAGGCATCCGGCCGCGCTCCCGGCATCGGCACGACGCAGGCCATGACCTCCTCCTCGCGGATCTCGTCCGTGACCGCGAGGACCGCCACCTGCGCCACCGCCTCGTGGGTCTGGAGCACCGCCTCCACCTCGGCCGCGGCGATGTTCTCGCCCGACCGGCGGATGATGTTCTTCTTCCGGTCCACGAAGAGCAGCATGCCGTCGGCCGTCCGGCGCACCACGTCGCCGGTGTGGAACCAGCCGCCCCGCCACGCCTCGGTGGTGGCCTCGTCGTTCTTGAGATACCCGGCGAAGAAGCCGTGGCGCGGGCCCTCGGGGCCGCCCCAGCGCACGACCAGCTCCCCCTCGGTCTCCGGGGCCACCTCGTGGCCGTGGTCGTCAACCACGAGCGCCTCGAAGCCGCCGCGGGGCCGACCGAAGGCCCGGGTGTGGATGGCGCGCGGCTCGTGGCAGTCGGAGAAGATCCGCCCGGTCTCGGTCATGCCCCACACTTCCACCAGGGGAAACCCGAAGCGTCGCTCGAACGCTTCGTGGAGCTGCGGCTCCACGCCCGCCCCGAAGCCGGCCTTCACCCGGTGCGCTCTCTCCTCGGGTACCGGCTCCTGGTTCAGCAACAGCGGCGGCATGACGCCCAGATAGTGGATGATGGTCGCGCGCGTGGCGACGACGTCGGGCCACCAGCGCCGCGGGCTGAAGCGCTCGGGCAGGATGAGGCAGTTCGCGGTCAGGATGGCGCAGGTGGCGGTCACCGCCTGGCAGTTCATGTGAAAGAGCGGCAGCGGGTTGAGGAAGCGCTCGCGCCCCGGCTCGATGGTGAGGCGTCCGCCCAGGTCGCGATACCAGGCGCCGGCGTTCAGATAGTAGAAATTCGAGAGAACGCAACCCTTGGGCCGGCCGGTGGTGCCCGAGGTGTAGAGCAGCCCGCACTCGGTGTCGCGGCTGGGGTTGCCACGGCGAGGCGCGGAGCCGGGACGGGGCAGCGAGCCGGGCCAGGCGCCCGCGTCCACGACCGGCAGCGGCTTGCCGCGCTCTTTCGCCACCGCCTCGAGCGCGCCCACGCGCTCGGAGACGGACACCGCGAGGTCGGCCTCCGAGTGCTCCATCTGGTAGGCCAGCTCGTCGTGGCGGTAGTCGGGGTTCACGGGCACCACGCCGGCGCCCAGCCCGTTGAGAGCCAGGTAGTGGAAGAAGAACTCCGGCCGGTTCTCGAAGAGCAGCGCGACCCGGTGGCCGTGACCGTACCCGGCCGCCCCGTAGACGTCGCGGAGGCGAAGAACCTCCAACCGCACCGCCGCGTACGTCAGCTCGACACCGTCCGGATGGTAGCCGCGGCCGGGCGCGGGCGTCGCGCAGAGGAAGGCGTTGTCGGACGCGGAGGCCGCAGTGGCCATGAACGCCTCGAAGACCGTGTTCACGGCTGACGACTGTCGCCCACGCGGCCGCCGGTGTCAAATCGGGGCTCGGCGCTGAGGTATACTCCGGACGCGACGATGGACACGCCTCTCGGCTCCCCGCTCCGCCGCAAGGAAGATCACCGCTTCGTGACCGGCCGCGGCCGCTACGTGGAGGACCTGCGGTTCCCCGGCATGCTGCACGCCGCCTTCGTCCGGAGCCCCTATGCCCACGCGCGAGTGCGGAGCGTCGATACCGGTGCCGCGCGCGCGACGCCCGCGGTGGTGGCGGTGTACACCGCCCGCGATCTCCCGGAATGCGGCAAGCCCATGCCTCCGTCGGCCGCCGCTCCGGCCAGCTTCCGACCGACGCCGCAGCCGGTGTTCGGGGATCCGCTCGTGCGCTACGTGGGCGAGGTGGTGGCGGCGGTCGTGGCCGAGGATCCCTACACCGCGGCGGACGCCGCGGCGGTGGTCGGCGTGGACTACGAGCCGCTGCCCGCCGCCGGGACCATGACGCGCGCGCTGGAGCCGACCGCCCCGCGCGTGTTCGAAGGCTGGCCCGACAACGTGGCCGGGCTCTCCACCGCCCGCGTCGGGAACGCCGCCGCCGGCTTCGCGGCCGCGCAGGTCGTGGTCGAGGCCACGCTCGGCCTGGCCCGCGTGCACGGCGTGCCGATCGAGACGCGCGGGATCGTGGCGACCCCGGAGGGGCCGGACGGTCGCCTGACCCTGTGGACCTCGAGCCAGAGCCCGTATGGGCTGCGCGCCGTCGTGGCGGGCGTGTTCGGGCTCCACGAGGAGCAGGTGCGCGTCGTGGTGGTGGACACCGGCGGAGGCTTCGGCATCAAGGGCCACGCCTACTCCGAGGACCTGATCGTCACCGCGGCCGCCCGCCGGCTCGGCCGGCCGGTGAAATGGTCCGAGTCGCGGCGCGAGCACTTCCTCACCGCCTCGCCCGATCGCGGCCAGCAGCACACCGCCCGTCTCGGGCTCACCCGGGAGGGAAAGGTCACCGCGCTCGAGACGCGCTTCGCCCGCGAGCATGGCGCGTATCTGTCGAGCGGTGAAATAGTGACCCGCAACACGATCAACCATCTCCCGGGGCCGTACCGCATCCCCAGTCTCGACGTGACGGCCAGCAACGTGGTGACCCACGCGGTGTTCGGAGCCGCGTATCGGGGCTCGGGCCGGCCGGAGGCCAACTTCGTGCTGGAGCGGCTGCTGGACCGCGGGGCCCGCGCCCTCGGCCTGGACCCGGCTGAGCTCAGGCGCCGGAACATGATCCGCGCCGACGAGATGCCGTACCGCACCGGGCTCGTGTACCGCGATGGCACCCCGATCGCCTACGATCCGGCCGACTACGTGGCGAGCTTCGACCGGCTGCTGGCCGACTTCGACTACAAGGGCTGGCGAAGCCGCCAGGCCGAGACGCGGAGCGGCCGCCGGCCGGTGGGCGTCGGGCTGGCCGCCTACGTGCAAGGGACCGGGGTGGGACCGTTCGAGAGCGCCGACGTCCGCATCGACGCGTCGGGCTCCGTGCACGTGTTCATCGGCGTCTCCTCTCAAGGCCAATCGCACGAGACCACCATGGCCCAGATCGCGGCGGCCGAGCTGGGGGTGGATCCCGAGCGCGTGTTCGTGCTGGCGGCGGACACCACGCTCCTGCCCTACGGCAACGGCACCGGCGGCAGCCGCGTGGCCGCCAACGCGGGGCCGGCGGTGGCCCGCACCGCGCGCGAGGTGGCGGGCAAGGCGCGCGCGGTGGCGGCCGAGATGCTCGAGTGCGCCGCGGCCGACGTGGTGCTGGCGGCCGGACGCGCGTACGTGGCGGGCGTGCCCCAGCGCGGGGTGGCCCTGGGCGACCTCGCGCGCGCGGCGGTGCGGAGCAAGACGCTCTTGCGCGAGGCGCGGCCCGGCCTTCAGGCGTGCGGCTACTTCGCGCCCGAGACCGTGACCTTCGCGTTCGGCGCGCAGGCCTGCGCGGTGGAGGTGGACGTCGAGACCGGCCGCGTGCGCATCCTCCGGTATCTGGCCGTCCACGACTGCGGCCGGCCCATCAATTCGGCAGTGGTGGATGGCCAATTGCACGGTGGGCTCGCCGGAGGTATCGGGACCGCCCTCACGGAAGAAGTCCTCTACGATGCGGATGGCCAGCTCCTGACCGGCAGCCTGATGGACTACGCGATCCCGCTCGCCGCCGACCTGCCGACCTTCGAGACGCGGACGCTCGCGTTTCCCTCCACGCGGAACGACCTGGGGATCAAGGGGGTGGGCGAGAGCGCCATCATCGCTCCGCCCGCCACGATCGCCAACGCGGTCGAAGACGCCCTCGCCTCCCACGGAGTGGACGTGCTGGAGGTGCCGATCACCCCGTCGCGGCTGTGGGAGCAGTTGGTGCAGCCGAAGGCGAGGCGGGCGGATACATAGAGAGGTCACGGTAGATATGCCACCCGATCGCATCACCGTCTCGGTCATCCAGCACCGCCTCGAGTCCATCGTGCAGGAGATGGGCGAGGCGATGCTCCGCACCGCCTACTCGCAGATCCTGAACTCGAGCCGCGATTTCTCCACCGCCGTCTTCGACGGCCAGGGACGGCTCGCCGCCCAGGCCGAGCACGTGCCGATCCATGTGGGCGCGCTGCCCTGGGCGGTGGCATCGGTGGCGGACTTCTTCAAGGGCAAGATCGCTCCTGGAGATCTGTTCCTCCTGAACGACCCCTACCACGGCAACAATCACCTGCCCGATCTCACCGTGCTGCTGCCCGTCTTCGTCGGCGGCCGCCCCGTCTTCTGGTCCATCAACCGGGCCCACCAGCACGACATCGGCGGCGCCACCCACGGCGCCTACAACCCGGGCGCCACCGAGATCTGGCAGGAGGGCCTCCGCATCACCCCGCTCAAGCTCTACGATCGCGGGGAGCTGCGCGAGGACGTGCTCCAGATGGTGGCGACCAACGTGCGCCACCCGCGCGATTTCCATGGCGACCTGCGGGCCATGATCGGCTCCGCCCGGCTCGGCGAGCGGCGGCTCCTGAAGCTGGTGGACGAGTATGGCCTCGAGACCGTTCTCGAGACCGTAGGCGAGATCCTCGACGGGGCCGAGCGCCAGGCGCGCGAGTGCATCCGGGGCTGGAAGGACGGCGTGTTCCGCGGCGAGGCCATCCTGGACGACGATGGCCACGGCATCAGCGACGTCCACATCCGGGCCACCGTGACCAAGAAGGGCGACGGGCTCACCGTGGATCTGAGCGACTCGCACCCGCAGGTGATCGGCTTCGTGAACTCGTCGTATCCGAACACCATGTCGGCGGTGCACATGGCGCTGGCCTATCTGATCGACCCGCGCACCCCCAAGAACGAGGGCACCTTCCGGCCGGTCACGGTGAAGGCCAAGCAGGGCACGGTGGTCTGGCCCTTCCCGCCCGCCCCGGTGACGCTCTCCACCAACCACTGCGCCCAGGAGATCGCGGAGGCGATGATCAAGGCGCTGGCCAAGAGCTGTCCTCAGCGCGTGCTCGCTGGCTGGTCGCGTCGCTTTCGCATCGCCATCTCGGGTACGAATCCGCGGAACAAGCGGCGCTTCATCTGGCATCTCTTCCACGCCCGCGGCGGCGGAGGCGCCTCCTCGGCGGGCGACGGCTGGGAGACCGCCGGCGAAGGCCAGGCCGCGGGCGGCATCAAGTTCGGCAGCATCGAGGTGGCGGAGACGCGCTTCCCGCTCTTTTTCAAGCGCCACGAGTTCCGACCGGACTCGGCGGGCGACGGGCGGTTTCGCGGCGGGGTGGGCTCGGTGCTGGAGCTGCGCATGGAGACGACCGAGCCCGCGCTCGGCAACACCGCGGGTGACGGCGTGCGGTATCCGGCCTACGGCGTCCTGGGTGGGCGCGACGGGCTGCCTCATCGCTACCGGATGATCGCGCGCGGCAAGACGCGCGTGCTGAAGACGAAGGAGCTGGGGATTCCGATCCCGCCCGGGGCCATCTTCCTGGTGGAATCGATGGGTGGTGGCGGCTATGGCCCGCCCGCCCGCCGGCCGGCCGAGGCGCGCGCCGCCGACCGCATCAACGGGCTCGTCTCCCGCAACGGTAGGCATCGCCAGGGCGGGAACGGGCGCCCCCCAATTCCCAAAGGCGCGAAGCCACCTCACAGAGGTCGTCGCAAGCGACGACCGTAGAATCAAATCAAGGGCGAATGCAGAACGCAAAGAGCCAATATCGCATCGGCATCGACGTGGGTGGGACGTTCACGGATTTGGTGGCGGTGGACGATCAGGGCCGCGCGAGCCTCGCGAAGTCGACCTCGACGCCCGCCGATCCGTCGATCGGGGTGATGGACGGCCTGGCCCTTCTGGCCGCGGAGCTTTCCACCGATGTGGCCGGGATGCTGGCGGCCACGAGCCTCATCGTCCACGGCACCACCGTCGCCACCAACGCGCTGCTGGAGCGGAAGGGCGCCACGGTGGGCATGCTGACGACGGCAGGCCATCGCGACATCATCGAGATGCGGGAAGGCCTGAAGGACGATCGCTACAACCTCCGCATGCCCCCGCCGGTGCCGCTCGTGCCGCGCGCGCGACGGCTCGACGTGACCGAGCGACTCCACTTCGACGGCACCGTGGAGACGCCGCTCTCCCGCGCCTCCGCCGAGTCGGCGATCCGGCGGCTCGCCCGCGCGGAGGTGACCGCGGTCGCGGTCTGCTACCTGCACTCGTACCGTGATCCTCGCCACGAGCGGGAGACGCGAAAGCTCCTGGCCCGGCTCCTGCCGGACGCCTACGTCTCGCTCTCCTCCGACGTCCTCGCGCAGATCAAGGAGTACGAGCGGTTCTGCACCACCACCGTCAACGCCTACGTGGGGCCGGTGCTCGGGCGCTATCTGGGCAACCTCGGCTCACGGCTCCGGAAGGCGGGCTACCAGGGCGACGTGCTGATCATGCAGTCCCACGGTGGCGTCGCCACCATCGCGGACTCGGTGCGCCTGGCCGCGGGCGCGGTGCTCTCGGGCCCGGCCGGCGGCATCGCGGGCGGCCGCCACACCGCGCGGCTGCTCGGCGAGGGTGACCTCATCACCTTCGACATGGGGGGCACAAGCACCGATATCGCGCTGCTCGAGCGCGGGGAGCCTCACCTGACCGGCGACAAAGCGGTGGGCGGGAGCAAGGTCGCGCTGCCCAGCATCGACATCCACACCCTCGGCGCGGGGGGCGGATCGATCGCGCGGGTCGACGCAGGCGGCGTCCTCCACGTCGGGCCCGAGAGCGCGGGCGCGGTGCCCGGTCCGGCGTGCTATGGGCGTGGCGGCACCTCGGCCACGGTCACCGACGCCAATCTCGTCCTGGGCCTGCTGGACCCGGCCCGCTTCCTCGGTGGTCGCGCGCGTCTCGATCCGGCGGCGGCGAGCGCGGCCGTGGAAGGCGTGGCCCGCCGGCTCGGACTGGGGGTGCTCCCCGCGGCCGAGGGTATCCATCGCGTGGTCGACACCAACATGGCCGAGGGCATCCGTCTGGTCTCGGTGCGGCGTGGTGCCGACCCGCGGCGCTTCACGCTGCTCTCGTTCGGCGGCGCGGCGGGGCTTCACATCACCGAGGTCGCGCGCATGCTCGAGATCACCCGCGTCGTGGTGCCGCGGGTGGCCTCGGTGCTCTCGGCCTGGGGCATGCTCGCCACCGACCTCCGCTACGAGTTCGTGCGTACCCACATCGGCGAGGCCGGGCAGGTCGGGGCGCCGCGGCTACGCAAGCTCTTCGGCGAGATGGAGGCCGAGGGCCGCCGCCGGCTCGGGCCGGCCTTCACCGGCCAGGTGGACCTGAGGCGGTCCGTGGACATGCGGTACGGGGAGCAGACCTTCGAGATCCAGGTGCCGCTCGACGGCGTGGACGTGGACGCGCGGAACCTGATGGGGCAGGTGGTCGAGCGCTTCCACCGCCGCCACGAGGAGCTCTACACCTACAGCGCGCCCGGTCAGGACGTGGTGCTGGTCAACGCGCGCGCCGCGGTGATCGGGCGGCTCCCCGCCCTGCCCGCCGAGCAGACGCCCCGCGCGGGCGCGCCGGCCGCGCCCCGGAGCCGGCGCGTGTACCTCGAGCACTGGATCGAGGTGCCGGTCTACGGCATGGACGGCCTGCCGGGGGGCCAGGAGGTGAAGGGGCCGGCGATCTTCGAGTCGGCCACCACCACCGTTCTGATTCGCGCCGGGGAGCGCGCGCTCGTCACGCCGCAGGGGTGGCTGGACATACGGCTGGGCTGACGGCCCCTCACCCTACCCTCTCCCCTGAGGGGAGAGGGGGATGAGGAGGAGAGGCTTATGTAATCGCGCCGACGGAGGCGTCGGAGACGGTGGCCGCGTACTTGTGGAAGACCCCGCTCGTGTAGCGCGGCTTGGGCGCCTTCCACTTGGCCAGGCGCTTCCGGATGTCGGCGACCGGCACTTCCATGTCCAGCCGCCGCTTCTTCACGTCGATGTTGATGATGTCGCCGGTCTTGACCGCCGCGATGGGGCCGCGCTCCGCCGCCTCGGGGACGACGTGGGCGATCATGAACCCGTGGGTCGCGCCCGAGAAACGGCCGTCCGTCATGAGGGCCACGCTCTCCCCCAGGCCCGCGCCCTGCAGCGCGCCGGAGACGTGCAGCATCTCGCGCATGCCGGGTCCGCCCCTGGGGCCCTCGTAGCGGATCACGATCACGTCGTTGGGCTTGATCTTGCCCTTCTTGATGGCCTGGAAGGCGTCCTCCTCGCGCTCGAAGACCCGCGCGGGGCCGCGGTGCGCGTACTTCTTCTGGCCGGAGAGCTTGATCACGCAGCCGCCGGGCGCGAGGTTGCCCCGCAGGATCGCGATGCCGCCCTCCGGCTTCAGCGCCTTGCCGAGGGGCTTGATCACCTGCTGGCCCGCGGGCTCCGAGGCCGCCTTCACCTCCTCGCCGATGGTTCGTCCCGTCACCGTCTTCTCGCCCGCGTGCAGGATGCCACCCTCGAGCAGCCGCTTGCCCACCACCGCCATGCCGCCCGCCTGGTACATCTCGGGCGCGGTATAGGTGCCCCACGGCTTGAGGTCGGCGAGGACCGGGGTCTTGCGCGAGATCCGGTCGAAGTCCTCGATCGCGAGCTTCACGCCGAACTCGCGAGCGGTGGCCAGGAGGTGCAGCACCGCGTTGGTCGAGCCGCCGGTGGCCATGACGCCGGCGATCGCGTTCTCGAAGCTCTTACGGGTGATGAGCGCGCGTGGGGTCACCCCTCGGCGCAGCAGATCCATGACGAGCTTGCCGGACTCGAAGGCCACTTCCTCTTTTCGGGGATCGATGGCCGGCACGCCGTTCCAGCCCATCGGTGACATCCCGAGCATCTCGTAGGCGGTGGACATCGTATTGGCGGTGAACTGGCCGCCGCAGGCGCCCGCGCCGGGACAGGCATGATCCTCGACGTCCTTGAACTGCTCGAGCGGGATCTTGCCCGCGTTGTAGGCGCCGATCGCCTCGAACACGTCCTGGATGGTCAGGTTGCGGCCGGCGAAGGGCCCGTCGGAGCCGGCGCAGCGGCCGAACATGATGGAGCCGCAGTAGAGCATGAGACCCGGGATATTGAGTCGGCCCAGCACCATGGTCATGGCCGGGATGGTCTTGTCGCAGCCCGAGATGGTCACGAGGCCGTCGAACATGTGGCTGCGCGCCACCAGCTCGACCGAGTCCGCGATGACCTCGCGGCTGATGAGCGATCCCTTCATGCCCTCGGTGCCCATGGTGATGCCGTCGGTGATCGAGATGGTGTTGACCTCGATGGGAGTGCCGCCCGCCGTCCGGATGCCCTGCATGACCTTCTCGGCCAGCTTCCGGTGGTTCCAGTTACAGGGCATGGTCCCGATCCAGGAGTGGGCGACTCCAATCTGGGGCTGTGAAAGATCGCGGTCGCTGAAGCCGACCGCCTTCATCATGGCGCGGGCGGCGGCGCGATCGGTGCCTTCGAGGAGGACGCGACTGTGCTTCCGGGGGTCGACGGCCATCGGAGACTCCTTTGTCTGGGGCTCGAGTGGGGCCGATTCTACAGCAGCTCTCGGAGCGGGACCAGCGCGTAGCCTTCTCGCCGGAGGCCTGCGATGAGACTCGGGAGATACGCGACGAGCCTCTCACCCGCCCCGGGCACCCCATCGGCATCGTGCAGGTCGAAGATCGCGCCGGGCCGGGCGCGCGAGGTGCCCCGGCGCGCCTGCTCGGCCGGGTCCACGGAGTGTCGGCTCTCGGGCTGGACGGTCCAGAACACGCAGGGCGTGTCGAGGCGGCGCAGAACGCCGAACATGGCGAGGTTGGTCTTGCCCCACGGCGGCCGGAAGAAGCGCGGCGGCGCCCCCGCGGCCTGGGCGATCGCGGCGTGGCCGTCTCGGATCTCCCGCGCGGTGTCCCGCGGCCCGCAGCGCCAGAGGCTCGTGTGGCTCCAGGTGTGATTGCCCAGATCGTGGCCGGCCACCGCGATGCGGCGGGCGATGGCGGGAGCCGTCTCGGCGCGTCGGCCGATCAGGAAGAACGCGCCGCGCACTCCCTCGCGCTCCAGGAGATCCAGCACGCGCGGTGTCCACTCCGGATCGGGCCCGTCGTCGAAGGTGAGGGTGACGGCCCGTCGCTTCGTCGACCCGCGCCAGACGCTGGCCACGGTGAGGAGATGCGCGCCCCAGGTATAGGCGCCCCAGAACGCGGGCGCCGCCCCCGCGGCCAGCCAGGCCGCCCGCCTCATGCCTGAGGCCGCTTGGCGACCAGCAGGGTCAGCCGCCCGCTCTGGACGACCTCGTCGTGCTGGTTGAGGATCCGGCGCTCCTCGATCACCACGCCCCCGTCCTTCATGGAGCGCTTCGTCACCGTGGTCGAGACGCTGCGGATCGTGTCGCCGACCCGGGTGGGCTTGAGGAACCGCCACTCGAATCCCATGAACGCGAGCACGACCAGGGGCGGCTGGGGAACCCGCCAGCCGAGCCCGGACGAGAGACAGAGCGGCAGCAGATCCGGCACCGCGGCGGCCTCACCCGGCCGGCTCGTGGTGAGCGACGCGAAGGAGGCGACGTGGGCCTCGGTGAGGGTCATGCCGGGTGTCTCGAGCGGCACGTTCACCTGCACGTCCTCGAAATAGAACCGCCGCTCGGCCTGGGCCCTGACCATCGCGTCGCCTCAGGCCGGCCGGCGCCCGACCTCGTGGTCGGTCTCGCCCTCCTGCACGACCTCGCCGCGCTGGTTGACCACGCGACGCTCCACCGTGACCAGGCCCCAGCCCGCCTTCTCGCCGTCCTTCTTCGCGGTGACCCGGGCCTCCACGTGGATGGTGTCGCCGATCTTGATCGGCCCCTTGAATTTCCACTTCACCGCGGCCAGCGGGCCCACCGTCTGCCCGGGGATGACCCGATCGAGGAGGCCCTGCTGGATGGAGAGGCCGAGCAGCCCGTGGGCGATCCGCTCGCCGAACAGCGAGGCCTTCATGTGCTCGGCGTCCGTGTGCAGCACGTTGTAGTCGCCGCTCAGGCCCGCGAAGATGACGATGTCGGCCTCGGTGACGGTGCGGCCGGGCGACGTGTACTCCTCGCCGAGCGGCACGTCCTCGAAGTACACGGGAGGTTGGCCGGTCACGCGCTCAGTCCCCGAAGAGCCAGCGGGGGAACCACAGCGCGATCTCCGGGAACAGCATCACCAGCAGTAACGCGATGACCTGGATCACCATGAAGTCCGCCATGCCCCGGTAGATGGTGCCCAGGCTCCACTGCGGCACCACCTGCTTGAGGTAGTACGCCGACATCGCCACCGGCGGGGACAGATACGCGGTCTGCAGATTCACTGCCACCAGGGCCCCGAACCAGATCATGTCGTACTTCAGCACCGCGATGACCGGGTAGAAGATCGGGATGAACACGAAGATGATGGCCGGCCACTCGAACGGCCAGCCCAACAGGAAGATCAGGACCATCACGAGGAGCAGGGTGACGAAGGGCGGGACCGGCAGTCCCGTCAACGCGTTCGTGATGACGGTGGCGCTCCCCAGCCGGGCGAAGATCGCGCCGAAGACGTTCGAGGCCACCGCGAGGAACAGCACCATGCTGGAGGTGGTCATGGTGTTGAACGTGGCGGTCTTCAGACCCAGCCACGTGAAGCGGCGATAGGCGATCGACAGAAGAATCGCTCCTGACGCGCCCATGGCGGCGGCCTCGGTGGGCGTGACGATGCCCGCCAGGATCGTGCCGAGCGTGGCGGCGATGAGCAGGGCCAGGGGGACCATGCCGACGACGAACTCCCGGATCATCTGGCCGAACGACTCCGCCCGCTCCTCCTTGGGCACCGGTGGGCCGAGCGCCGGATTCCAGAAGCTCCGCGCGAGCAGGTAGACGATGTAGAGGCTGGCCAGGAGGAAGCCGGGGCCGAACGCCGCCGCGTAGAGCTTGGCCACCGAGACGTTGATGACCGGTCCCATGACGACCAGCATGACGCTCGGCGGGACCAGGATGCCGAGCGTGCCGCCAGCGGTGATCGCGCCCGCGGAGAGTCGGGGACTGTAGCCGCTCTTGATCATGATGGGCGCGGCCATGATGCCGAGCACCGTCACGGCGGCGCCCACGATGCCGGTGGCCATCGCGAAGATCGTGGCGGTGAGGATCACGCCGAGGTAGAGCGAGCCGCGCACGGGGGCGAGGATGACCTGGAACGCCCGGAACAGGCGCTCCATGAGCCCGGCCTGCTCGACGACGTAGCCCATGAAGATGAAGAGCGGCACCGCGGCCAGCGTCTGCTCCTTCATCATCCCGATCGTCTGGAAGTACGCCAGGTCAAAGACGAGGGTGCCGAGGCCGATCCAGCCGCAGACGAGGGCGAGGAAGAGCAGCGTGAAACTGATCGGGAAGCCGATGAAGATCACCCCGACCATGAGAAGCAGCATCGCCATGCCGAGAATCTCGCTGCCGCTCATATCTGGATCGTCTCAGCGCGGGTGAGGAACTCGCCCGTCCGGGCCGCGTAGAGCGACTTGAGGAGCTCCGAGACGCCCTGGATCAGCAGCAAGAGCGCGGTGAGCGGCACCACGGTCTTGAAGGGCCAGAGGGGCGGCCGCCACGCGGTCTGCTCGGAGAGCTCGCCCATCCGCCAGGAGATCCACGCCTCGTCGACGCACGCGTAGAACAGGAGGATCATGGCCGGGAAGAAAAAGAAGATGTAGGCCACCGCATCGATCCGACCCTTCACCCGCGGCGAGAACTTCTCCCAGAGCATGTCGGTTCGGATGTGCGCCCCCTTGAGGAGCGTGTAGTGGGCGCCGAGCATGAACAGCGCGCCGTACAGCATGTAGGAGAGGTCGTAGGCCCACATCGTCGGCCTGTCGAAGTAGTAGCGGGCGACCCCTTCGTAGGTCAGGCCGAAGACCAGGGGCAGGATCAGCCAGGCCACCGCCTTGCCTGACCATTCGCTGAAGGTGTCGATGGCGCGGATCGTCGTGAGCAGCCGCGGGGACGGTCGGGTCATCGGAGCCCCTTCCCGGGAGGGGCCGGTCGTCGCCAGCCCCTCCCGGAACGAGTGGGAGGCCCTTACTTCTTGGCCGGCGCGGCCGGCGTGGCGGCGGGCGCCGCGGGTGCGGCGGCGGTCACCTTCTTCTCGGGCCAGTAGTGGTTCGCCGCGAAGTCGTACGCCGGGAACATGAACCGCTTGGCGGGGACGACGACCGAGGCGTACGCGCGCTGCGACTCTAGGACCTTCTTGAAGAAGGGGTCCTTCTCCGCCTCGCGGGCCGCGATCTTGTCCCAGGTCTTGAGGAAGTCGAGATTGACCTCGGGTGGCGTCTTCAGGACGTTGACCTTGTGCTTCTCGATGAACTCCTTCAAGGCGTCGGCGTTCTGACGCTGCCACTTCGCGTACCAGCGGATGAAGGCTTCCATCGTCGCCGACTTGATGATCTCCTTGTGTTGCGCCGAGAGCTTGTCCCAGACCTCGGTGTTGATCAGGATCTCGCCCAGCGTCACCGGCTCGTGCATCCCGGGCGTGTAGTGGTACTTCCACACGTTGTGGAAGCCCAGTCTCAGGTCCTCGACGCCGCCGACCCACTCCGCGCAGTCGATGACGCCGCGCTCCGCCGCGGGCAGGATCTCGCCGCCCGGCAGGTTGACCGTGCGCATCCCCATTTCGGTGTAGATCTCGGCGTTGATGCCGGTCTGGCGGCACTTCATGCCCTTGAAATCGGTGAGGTTCTTGATGGGCCGCTTGAACCACCCGAGCGCCTGCGGGCCGCTCGGCCACGCCGGCAAGGGCACGACGTTGAGCTTCAGCACGTCCTTGTAGAACTGCTGGTACAGCTCGAGTCCGCCGCCCTCGTACATCCAGCCGAGGACGTCGACGAAGTCCATCCCGAAGTTGCCGCCGGGGCCTCCGGTGAAGAGCACGGCCGTCTTGTTCTTGCCCACCCAGTAGTAGGCGACGGTGTGGGCGCCGTCGATGACCTTCTTGCTCGTCGCGTCGAGCACCTCGAAGGCCGGGACGATCGTACCGGCCGGAAGCGCCTCGATCTTGAGCGTGCCGGCCGAGAGCTTGTCAACGCGCTCCGCGACCAGCTTGAGATGGTCGAAGATCGTCAGCGAGGCCGGCCAGCTCGCCTGGATCTTGAGGACGACCGGGGCCTGCGCGCGCGCCCCCGGGATCGAGGGCAGGGACAGCGCCAGAGCCGCCGCGATCGCGACGGCCAGCCCGCCGGCAGCCAACAGCAGCGAACGGTGAGTCTTCATTGGTCACCTCCAGCGTTCAAACGGGTGGAAGTCCGGCCGGGTGGTTCGGACCGAGAGTCTAGGGAACGCCGCGTACGCTGTCAAGGCGCATGAAGGTTGACTTCCAGTCGGACACGCACTTAGAATCAGACCGACCAGTCGGTCTGGGCCACCCGAACCTGGAGGTACCGATGAGCGTTGCCGTCAGCGCTCGACCCCGACTCCGCGATAGCCGTCTCCACTCGATCTGGGACAAGGTGCAGGCGAGCGACCGCCTGTCACGCGACGACGGGCTGGCCCTCTTCGAGACCGGGGATCTCCACGGGCTCGGGCGGATGGCCGATCACGCGAAGAGACGCCGCCACGGCGACCAGGTCTTCTTCGTCCTCAACCGTTACATCAACCCGACCAACGTATGTGTCCTCTCGTGCAGCTTCTGTGACTTCGCCCGGAAGAAGGGCGAGGCAGGCGCCTTCGAGAACACGATCGAGGACGTGCTCAACATGATCAAGCCGGGCACCCGCGAGGCGCACATCGTGGGCGGGCATCACCCGGACTGGCCTTTCGAGTACTTCGAGCGGTTGATCGAGTCCATTCACAATGCCCGACCGGAGACCCAGATCAAGGCCTTCACCGCGGCCGAGATCGACTACTTCTGGAGGCGATGGAAGATCGAGCCCCGCGAGGCCCTGACGCGGCTTCAGAAGGCGGGGCTGCACTCGATGCCGGGCGGCGGCGCCGAGATCTTCTCCCGGCGGCTCCAGAAGCTGCTCCACTTCACCGGCAAGGCCGACGCCGACCGGTGGTGCGAGATCCACGGCATCGCCCACTCGCTTGGCATCAAGACCAACGCGACCATGCTTTACGGGCACGTGGAGACGATGGAGGAGCGGGTGGACCACCTCCTGCGGCTCCGCGAGCAGCAGGACAAATCCGGCGGCTTCATCACCTTCATCCCCCTCTCCTACCAGACCGGGACCACCAAGCTCGTGCCCCGCCAGACCCCACCCACCGACGATCTGCGCACCATCGCAGCCTCGCGGCTGCTGCTGGACAACTTTCCCCATATCGAGGCGTACTGGGTGATGATCGGCGAGGCCACCGCCTCGCTTGCGCTGCACTTCGGCGCGTCCGACGTCAACGGCACCCTCGAGGACGAGAAGATCGCCCACATGGCCCAGGCGGCCAGCCCGGCTGGCCTGGCCACCGAGCAGATCCTTCGAATGGTCCGCGACGCGGGCAAGATCCCGGTCGAGCGCGACGCGCTGTACAACGTCGTGAAGGTGTGGAGCTGACATGCTGCGCGTCGGCCGCATCCCGTATCTGAACTGCGAGCCGTTCTTCCACCGGTTGACCGGCGTGGAGCTGGTGGACCTGATCCCGCGGCGGCTCGGGGAAGTCATGGCCACGGGCCAGCTCGACGCGGGACCGCTCTCGCTGGTGGACTACCTCCGGATCGAGTCCGAGCTCACGCCCCTGCCCTACGGTATCGGCTGCCCGACCGGCGCCCGCAGCGTGCTCGTGTTCTCCGACCGCCCCCTGTCGGCGCTCGGCGGCGCCCGCGTCGGCATCACGCGCGAGACCTCGACGTCGGTCGAGCTCTTGCGGGTCCTGCTCGCGCTCCGCTACGAGGTCGAGCCGGCCGCCTGGCTCACCGCCGATGAGCCCTGCGACGCGGTGCTGCTGATCGGGGACCAGGCGATCCGGCGGGTCACGGACGGGCCGCCCGCCCGCTACGTGGCGGATCTGGGGCTCGAGTGGCGCGACTGGACGGGCCTGCCGTTCGTCTTCGCGCGGTGGGCCGTGGCCTCCCGCGTCCCCGCCCGCGCGCGCCGCGCCTTCGAGCAGGCACTCGACGCCGCGCTCGATCTCGGGATGGCCGCCCTGCCCCGGATCGCCGAGCTCCGCCGCGATCTGGGATGGACCGCGGCGCAGATCGAATCCTACCTCCGCAACTTCGCCTTCCGGCTGGGCCCGGACGAGGAGAAGGGTGCGGCCGAGTTCGTGAGACTGCGCGGCCAGCTCGGGCCCCTGCCGTGCTGAGCCGCATCCAGGCGAAGGCGGATGCGGGCCAGCGTCTGGACCGCGCGGACGGGCTCTGGCTCCTCACCGAGGCGCCGCTGCTCGACCTGGGCAGCGTGGCCCAGGAGACGCGCTACCGCCGCATCCCGGAGCGGCGGGTTACCTTCGTCATCGACACGAATCCGAACTACACGAACGTCTGCATCACCGACTGCCAGTTCTGCGCCTTCTACCGGCGCCCCGGCGACAAGGAAGCCTACACGCTCACGGTGGACGAGGTGATGGCCAAGGTGGAGTTCGCGGCGCGCGAGGGCGCGACCACCGTGCTGCTCCAGGGCGGCCACAACCCGGCCCTGCCGCTCGACTACTACCTCGAGCTGGTGCGGGAGACGCGGCGGCGGTTCCCGTCGGTCACCCCGCATTTCTTCAGCGCCTCCGAGATCCGCACCATGGCGGATGTCGCGGGCAAGCCGGTGCCCGAGGTGCTGGCCCTGCTCAAGCAGGCCGGGCAGACGAGCATTCCCGGTGGTGGGGCCGAGGTGCTCTCGGAGCGGGTCCGACGGCGTATCGAGCCCAAGAAGGGAGGGCCCGGGGCCTGGCTCGACGTGCACCGTGAGGCGCACCGCCAGGGCTTCCGCTCCACCGCCACCATGATGTACGGGCACGTCGAGCAGCCCGAGGACATCCTGGATCATCTGGATTCCATCCGCGGTCTTCAGGATGAGCACGGCGGCTTCACCGCCTTCGTGCCCTGGTCCTTCAAGCCGGGCAACACCCTGCTCGAGAAGTGGATCAAGCACTACCAGGGTCCGAACGCCTACTTGAGGATGCTGGCGGCCTCCCGGCTCTACCTGGACAACTTTCCCCACGTGCAGGCGTCGTGGTTCTCCGAGGGGAAGCGGACCGGCCAGGTGGCGCTGTCGTGGGGCGCGGACGATTTCGGGGGCACCCTGTTCGAGGAGAACGTGCACGCGGCGGCCGACTTCGTGAACAAGACCACCGTGGAGGAGATCGTGACCCTGATCCGGGACGCGGGCTTCACCCCCGCCCAGCGCACTACCGGCTACGAGATCGTCAAGACGTACTCCTGACTAGATCGCGGCCTCCCGCGCGTGAATGATCCTCAGGTCCGCGAGTGCGGTTCTAGATCGGGTCCACCGGAGGCATGGACTTGATCAGACCTCGCGCGTGCGCCAGCTCGTAGAGTCTCCGGAGCGCGGCGCGGCCGTCGTCGCCCAGCCGCCTCGTGTAGTCGTTGACGTACATCAGCACGAACCGGCGGCAGGTCTCCTTGTCGATGCCCCGCCCGTAGCGCATGGCGTACTCGAGCGCCTCGTCCACGTGGGCGTAGGCGTAGTCGATCGAATCGCGCAGCCCCTGGGAGAGGCGCCGGTGCGTCTCCTCACCCAGGTCGCGGCGCATGACGTTGATGCCGAGCGGCAGCGGCAGGCCGGACTCCTTCTCCCATTCCTGTCCGAGGTCGAGCACCTTGTGGAGCCCCATCTGCTGGTGGGTGATCTGCCCTTCGTGAATGAGCAGGCCGAGATCGGCCTGCCCCTCGAGAACGACCTTGGGAATCTTGTCGAAGGCGACCTCGATGGTGGGCGGATCGCCGACGTAGAGGCGCAGGAGCAAGGCCGCGGTGGTGTGGCTGCCCGGGATGGCGACGACCTTCTCCTCGAGCCGCGCTCGCTCGATCGGCGCCTTCGCCACCAGGATGGGCCCGTAGCCCTTGCCCATGGAGGCGCCCGGATCCATCATTCGGTACTCCTCGTGCACGAGCGTGTAGGCCGCGGCCGACACCGCGGTGACCTCCAGCTCGCCAGTCCGCGCGCGTCGGTTGAGCGATTCGATGTCTTCCAGCACGTGCTCGATGGTGACGTCGGGAATCTTCACCTTCCCCGCGTTGAGCGCGTAGAACATGAAGGCGTCGTCCGGATCGGGGCTGTGGCCGATGCGAATCAGCATGCGAGCTCCCTCGCGGGGGATCGAGAATGAGTGGGCCGGCGACGCGCGACCGCATCCTCCAGGCGGCGCTGGAGGTCTTCGCGGAGAAAGGGTATCACAGGGCTCTCGTCGACGACATCGTGCGCGCCTCCCGTACCTCCAAGGGCGCGGTCTATCACCATTTCCCGAACAAGGAGGCGCTCTTCCTCGCCCTCGTCGACGAGTTCGCGGGGCGGCTCGCCGAGGCGGTGGCCACCGCCATCGCGGGAGCCCACGGAGCGCTCGGCAAGGTAGAGGCCGCGCTCACCGCTGGCCTCCAGGCCTTCGCCGGTCATCGGGAGCTCGCCCGGATCCTCCTGCTCGAATCGGGGAGCCTGGGTCCCGCCTATCAGAGCAAGCGCCTGGAGGTCCACGAGCGCTTCGGCTCGCTGATCCAGACCCACCTCGACGAGGCGGTCTCGGAGGGCTCGATTCCGCTGCTGGATACCCGGGTGGCGACCCTCGTGTGGCTCGGCGCGCTCAACGAGGTGGTGATCCAGTGGCTCTACCGCGGGACGCCTGACCTGCTGATCGAAGCGGTGCCGGCGCTCGCCCCCATGCTGCTGCGGAGCATCGGCGCGAAGCCGCCGGTGACGTGATGGATCAGACGCCCCCGGCGGCGCCGAAGCGCGGCCACCGGTCCCCCGCGAATCGGACCGAGAACTCCCCCGCCTTGATGGCGCGCAGGATGGCGTCCCGGTTCCGGGGGGCCTCGACCTCGACCCAGGCCCGGCCAAAGTCCTCGTCGCGGTGCCCGTCGTCGGTGGCCACCTTCGGGAGCTGGATGGCCTCCACATCGTACTCGGGCTGGTAGACGCCCGTGTCGGTGATCTCGACCGCGTGGATCGGCAGACCGTCCCGCGTGATCGCCCGAATACGCCGCAGGGTCTGCTCGACGGTCAGCGCGTAGCGGGCCGGATGGTTCAGGATGAAGAGCGTCTCGCGGTCTCCGGTCACCTTTCCCACGTGCTGGCCCAGCGGTCGGTAGTCGATCTCCACGCCGGCCAGCACGAGCATACGATCGTCACCAGCGGGAAGCCGGAACCAGTAGTCCTCGTCGATACGGTCGTCATGATCGGTGATGGCCAGGAAGTCATAGCCGAGATCACGATAGCGCGCGACGACCTCGTCGACCGGTCGCCGCCCGTCCGAAAAGGTCGTGTGAGTGTGTAGGTTCCCCTTCAGTAGCGGCATCGGCCTACCGGTAAGCCCCGGACTCGGCAGCGGAACGGCTCAGCGGGGATCGGAGACTCGGCGGGTCGAGCCGGCGGGAACGGAATCCCAGACCACCGTGAAGCCCAGCGCGAACCAGCCACCGCGGGCCCACGGCTCCTGCGAGACGTAGCTGCCGACCGGCGTCGTCGGGGAGGTCCAGCCGGAGAGCCCGTACTTCGTGCCCCCCTGGGTTTGCCCGACGAAAGGCTCGATGAAGGCGGGCTCGTGGCGGACCCTCACGTCTTCGCGGTAGAAGTCCGCTTCCCTGGGGCGGGTGGCCTCACGGGTGGCCGGGCTGGGCTCGACGATGCGAAGCTGCGGGGGCTTCTCGGGGGCGGTGGCCCGAATCTCCACCGGGCTCTGGGCTCCTGCCGAGCCCACGAACAGGCAAACTGCCAGTCCGCCCGTGACCAGCGCGGCCCTCACGACACGATTCATGTATTCATCATCGCAAAAGCCCCGGTTGGTCGCAAGAGAATCGCCCGCGGGGGTCGCCGGGATACATGACGGTCAAGTTACCGTGATTGGATATTGCTTTTCATAAAGAGATAAGCAAGAGTGGAAATGTCCGGTAAAAATGAGGCAATCGCGCGGGAAGCCTTACCCCGCACCTTGGGAGCGTGTCAGCCGGGACAGGACTTCGGTGAACTGGGCCAGTCCGGCGGGCTTCATGATCACCTCCGAGGCTCCCAGCGCCATCGCTTCCCGGGTCTCTTCGTCACCCGCATGGGCGGAAAGGATCACGACGGGCACGTGAGGAAAGCGACTCCTGATCCGGGTGAGGACGGCCAGTCCTCCGAGGCCGGGCATGACGAGGTCGAGAAACACCCCTTGAACCGCGGCCGACTCGAGCAGGCGCAGTCCTTCCGCGCCGTCGAGCGCGACCAGCGCTTCATGCCCGAAGGTCCGCACCGCTTCTGCGATCATCTCCGCGACCGCTGGATCGTCGTCCACCACCAGGATTCGCATGCTCTTGGCCGGCTGCCAGTATCGGGACCCGTCCCGGCTTCGTCAAGGCCCTGCTTCCGATGACCGCCGGCTCGATCCTCGTCGTCGACGGACGGCCAGAGAGCCGGGCGAGCCTCGTCCGGGTGGTGAAGGAAGCCGGCTACTCCGCCCTGGAGGCCGGCACCGGGGCCGAGGCGTTGGCTCTCCTCTCGAGCCTCCACCCCCAAGTGGTGCTCCTCGACATCGATCAGCTCGACACGAATGCCATCGACATGGCCCGCCAGGTCAAGCTGGAGAGCACCGACGTCGCGATGATCATCCTGTCCAGCCTGGGCGATCGCGACCTCGTGGTCAAAGGGATGCGGACGGGCGCCTACGACTTCCTCGTCAAGCCCGTGACCGGGCAGGTTCTCAAAGAGGTGCTGAGGTCGGCCCTGGTCCAGACGGACAGCTCGCCCGTGCCCTCACCCGGAGGCAACGGCTCGACCGGGGGTCAGGCTCCCGTCGATATCGATCTGCTCTTCCGGAACAGTGAGCGGATGCGAGCCGTCGAGGACATCGTCCGCCGGGCCGCCGACACCAACGCGACCATCCTGCTGCAGGGTGAGAGCGGGACCGGAAAGGAGATGGTTGCGCGAGCCATCCACTATATATCCGATCGGCGGGACAAGGCGTTCCTGAAGGTCAATTGCGCCTCCCTCCCCGGAGATTTGCTCGAGTCCGAGTTGTTCGGTCACGAGAAGGGCTCCTTCACGGGAGCGCACCGCCGGAAGCCCGGCAAGTTCGAGCTGGCCCATCGGGGCACCTTCCTCCTCGACGAGATCGGGGAGATGCCGCTGGGGCTTCAGGCCAAGCTGCTCCACGTGCTTCAAGACGGGCAATTCTTTCGGGTCGGGGGCAGCGAGGTCATAACCTCGGACGCCCGGCTCATCGCGGCCACGAACAAGAACCTGGCCTCGGTGATGGCCACCGGGCTCTTCCGGGAAGACCTCTACTACCGCCTCAACGTCGTCGCCATCTCGATTCCGCCCCTTCGTGAACGGCGCGAAGAGATTCCGGTGCTGGTTGAGTACTTCATGGGGCGCTTCTGCCGGCAGTACAACCGGGACGCCCTGAAGATCTCGGGGGCAACGATGCGGTTGCTCCAGGACTACGCCTGGCCGGGCAATGTGCGGGAGCTCGAGAACATGATCAAGCGGGCCGTCGTCCTCCAGACCGAGGCGCTGGTCCAGCAGGAGATCGCCCTCCGGAGCGAGAAGTCCTGGGCGCCCAAGCCGGAGCCCGGGTCGCTCCCCGCCCCGACCGGACCGGCTCCGGCGGCCCCCGAGGCCGAGATGGGGCTGAAGGACATCGCGCGCCGGGCCGCTATGGCCGCCGAGAAGGCGGTCATCAAGGAGGTGCTGGAGAAGGTGCGCTGGAATCGAGCCGAGGCCGCGCGCCTGTTGAAAATCAGCTACAAGGCGATGCTCTACAAGATCCGCCAAGTGGGTCTCGACGATCGCCCCGAACGGGGATCCGGTAGGAAATGATTTGCTCCGTTTGTCCCGAGGGCTACCTAAGTCAATCCCTCGACTGCTGCCGCCCTCGCCAAAGTTAGTCGCCTCTCCACTGTCCCTCGCATTTCTCGTACCCGCCGCCTCTGCTCCAACGCGCAGCGAATCCGGGACCATAACTGGAGACTCCCCGAAAAAGAATTGGCGTTCGACCCCCGATGGCGCAAGACTTGCTCACGGTAGCACCCCGGAGTTACGGAGGTCATATCGCGTTCCACAGGAAGGGAGGGACACGTGAGCGAATTCATGGATACCCAGACGGGGGTATTTCATGAGGAAGCGTTCCGCCACCTGCTGACCCGGGAGGCGGGCCGCGCGACACGGTATCAGGACTTCTTCTCCATCTGCCTGCTGCGGCCGGACGCCACCGGCGAGCACCGACCGCTCGGAGAAGAGATCGAGCGGGCCATCTCGGAGAAGATTCCCGAGTTCGTGCGGGCCACCGATCTGGTCGGGCAACTGTCGTCGGCGATCGCCGTCATCCTCCTCCACACCGCCGGCAGTGACGCCCTGCGCGTGGCCGAGCGGATCCGGGCGAACATCGAGCAGGTCGCGTTCCGGGAGGGACCCGAGGGCCGGCCGCAGCGCCTGACCGTGAGTGTGGGAAAGGTGTCCTTCCCGCACGATGGGCATACCGACGCGATTCTGCTGTCGCAGGCACTAGCCTACCTGGAGCAGGCGGTGGAGCGCGGCGGCAACCAAGTCACCCACGGCACTGGAACTCCGGACTAGGTCGCTGGGAGGAAGGCGAAGCGTGAATCTCCTGGTGCTCGACGAGTCGTTGGAGCTGGCAGTTCTGATCGGCCGCTTGGCCCCCTTGCGCGGCTGGCAGCCGCATTTCGCGGGGTCCCTGCACGAGGTGGAGCTGGCGGTGCAGGCGCACGGGCGGCCGGCGCTGCTGGTGGTGAATTTACAGCCGCCGCTGACGGGGTGGGAGCTGGGGCAG